>ERZ857629.144-NODE-144-length-109760-cov-12.838367_pt1 | contig 109760 bp, 82 predicted proteins | sample MGYA00519700_ERZ857629 | MGnify/ENA primary metagenome ERZ857629 (study PRJEB31778, sample SAMEA3449351) | human gut metagenome | biome: human gut; feature: human-associated habitat; material: faeces | place: United Kingdom | collected 2010/2012 ... | reverse complement strand
TGGAATACGGAGGGCGATAGTTCTGTGCAATGACAACCTGCACGTGAAGGGCAATATCGAATATCTGCCTGTCTATATGACCATGTTCATAGTCAAACAAGATGAACTGGAAAATCCTATATATAAAGTGAACCTGGAGTTCTAGAATGCTTTTTGGCGGACCGCACGTGCGGTGGTGTGAGAGGTCGGAGAGAACACCCTGCTGAGAGTCCTTCACGATATATACGTTTACCGGAACCGGAGTTCAAAGACGGTCTGGTTTACATCGCTGCGCAGCAGACTGATGGTTCCGTTGTGGTTCCGCATAATCTGGCGGGAAATGCTGAGACCAATGCCGGAGCCTTCCTTTTTGGTGGTGAAGAACGGCACGAAGATTTGCTCCTGAGCGGAGACCGGAATTGGCGTGCCGTCGTTGGCAACGTCGATAATTACCTCATCATCCTTACCCATCCGGGCGGAGATGTCGATATGTTTCGCGCCGGCCTGAAGAGCGTTTTTGATGAGGTTGATAAGGATTTGGGATATCTGGCCCTCGTCGGCGTAAATCATCAGATCATCCTCTTCGGGGTGGTATTTACAAATGGCTCCGCAGTTGGCGGCAAACTCGCTGTTGAGGGCGATGACACCTGCCATCAGTTCTTTCAGGTCAATGGCCTTTCTTACCGGCCTGGCTACGCCGGAAAGCTGGCGGTATGTTTCTACAAACTTGATAAGATTCTTGGAAGAGTCGCTGATAGTGTCCAGCCCGGCCTTTACGTCCAGTTCGCTGTGCCCGTCTTCGTCCATCGATTTTGAAAGTGCATCCGAGAGGGATGCAATCGGTGATACCGTATTCATGATCTCGTGCGTGAGCACGCGAATCAGTTTGGTCCATGAGTCTTGCTCGTGGGCCTGGCGCTGCTTCTCGAAAATGGTTCTTATGCGGTTCAGAGTACGGTTGAATTTGTTTTTGTCCTGAAAGCGGAAGTTGAGCTCTCCGTCTTCCAAGGCGTCCATCATATACGCTACCTTCTTGATGTCCTGGTGTCTTGTTCTGATGGTAGCGATCACCGCCACAAGAATTGCGACGATGCCCGAGGCTCCCAGAATATGCCAGATAGTGAAGGTCATAGGCCGTACTTTCTCAGTTTGGCGTATAGCGTAGGTCGGCTAACGCCCAGAATTTTCGCTGCGCTGGAGATATTGCCGCCGCTTCGCTCCATGGCTTCCCGCACAAGACGTTCCTCCTCGGCTTCATTGGCGGCCCGGAGTGTGCCGGAGCCCGATGCTCCCTGTTTGGATTGTTCCGGTTGTAAATCCTTTCCAGTCAGTTCGTTGCCATCGGAAAGTATCACCGCCTTCTCGATGCAGTTCTGCAACTCGCGTATATTTCCGCTCCACCATGCACCCTCCAATGCGGCCTTTGCCGAGCCGTCCAGTCCTTCGAGGTGCCTATGGTACTTCTTTGAGAAACGCTCCAAAAACAGCTGTGCCAGCGGGACAATGTCCTCTTTGCGCTCCCGAAGCGGAGGGAGGTTGATATGTACGGTATTGATGCGGTAGTACAGGTCCTCACGGAAACGACCCTCCCGTACCAGCTGCTCCAGATTCATATTGGTGGCGCAAATCAGGCGGATATCCACCGGGATAGCCTTGGAGCCGCCTACGCGTACGACGCTCCGGTTCTGAATCACCCGCAACAGCTTGGCCTGCAGGTGCAGTGGGATGTTGCCAATCTCATCCAGAAACAGCGTGCCTCCGTCGGCCTGCTCGAATTTGCCCACGTGGTCCGTATGCGCATCAGTGAATGCGCCCTTGACATGGCCGAACAATTCGCTCTCGAACAGGGTTTCGGTGATGGCACCGGCATCGACAGCTACCATCGGTTTCCCGCTGCGAAGGCTTCTTGCGTGTATCTCCTGCGCCAACATGTCCTTGCCTGTGCCGTTCTCGCCGGTAATGAGCACGGTGGCATCCGTGGGTGCAATCTTATCTACGGTCTTTCGAATGGTCACCATCGGCCTGGATGAGCCCCAATACATAAGGTCTCCGGAAGCATCTTCTGCCGTTTCGGTCCTGACTTCCCGTCCCTTCGCTTTTTGCGCCTTGTCCCTTGCTGCGGTCAGCGTGGATATAAGTTTATCGTTGTCCCAGGGTTTCACAAGAAAGTCAAACGCGCCCCGCTTCATCCCTTCCACCGCCAGCTGGATATCGGCATAAGCCGTAAACAGCACCACCTCCACTTCGGGAACCATCTTCTTGATCTCTCCGGCCCAGTAAAGACCTTCGTTGCCGGTGTTGATGGAAGTGTTGAAATTCATGTCCAGCAGTACCACGTCCGGCCTAAAGCGCTCCAGCGTAGAAACAAGCGTTACCGGTGAAGGCAGCGTCTCCACTTCCGCAAAGTACATGGGTAGCAGGATTTTCAACGCCTGTCGAATTCCGGCATTGTCGTCCACAATCAGTATTTTCCCTTTTTTAGATGCCATTGTTAAAACTTATTGTCTGCTTTCCAAAAATCGTAAAGGCTCCTTACGCCACTGTAAAGAATCTTTACAAAGGTATAATTTTTCTCGGAATAGTTGTCGAGGCCATAACATCTGATGCGTTTTGTGTGTCTTCGGTACCCCATGAGCCCCTCTGAAAATGCGTCGCGTACCAGAAAAGCCTGTTCTGCGCACCGAATATTCCTTCCGTACCGTAGAAGCCTGTTTTTTACACCGAATGCTTCAGAAAACGCTTCGCGTACCACAGGAGGCTGTTTTGCGCACCGAGTGTCAATTCCGTACCGTAGGAGGGCGTTTCCGGTACCGAATGCACATTCTGTACCACGCGCGGCATCCCGATTATTCTTGACCGCGACCTCGCTCTGATGTATGGGGTTGAACTTGCCCAAATGAATCGTCAGGTAAAAAGAAACATCCAACGTTTTCCTGAAGATTTTATGTTCCAGTTGATCCGAGAAGAATATAACAGTTTAAAATGCCAAAATGGCATCTTAAACATCGGAGAATTCGCGGAAACGGACAACGAATCTTTAAGAAGCGAAAATGTGGTATAAAACAAAAATGCCCCGGAGTGAACTCTGAGGCATTTAGGCGGTGCGGAAGGGGCTCGAACCCTCGACCTCCGGCGTGACAGGCCGGCATTCTAACCAAACTGAACTACCGCACCAAGGCAGTTGCTTTCTCGGAAAGCGGATGCAAATGTACGCATATTTTTTGATTCTGCAAATTTTTTGCTGAATTTTTTATCCTTTCGAGCAAAAAAGGTCTGAGGAGATTGCTCAGGAGAGGATTTTTAACTTTCTCTTCCGGATGGCTAAAACTTTGCATACGAGTCGATTTATTTTTATATTTGCATGTTTATAACTTGGCGGTTTTCCGTCAGATTGAGAATATTTCATTACAATGAATAAACTTTTTATCCCAATTGTAGGATTGCTTTTTGCAATCGCCTTCCCTTTGTCAGCTCAGATGACGGACGAACAGGTCGTGGATTATGTCAAGTCTGCAGCCGAATCCGGGAAAAGTGAAAGTACGATAAGTAAAGAACTTCTGGCTAAAGGGGTGACTATGGAACAGGCCGAGAGAATAAAGGCCAAGTATGAGGATCAGTTAAACGGTAATGCCTCTTCCGTGACTGGTATGGCTGTGACCGGCAATCTCTCCAAGAGAGACTCGAGGGCCAATTCTTATGCCGACAATCCGGAGGAGTCATCAGATTCTGCGTATGACGGAATGGTGGGTTCTTTGACTGACGATGATCCAAAGAATGTTCCGATTTTCGGACATGACGTGTTCGGCAGAAATTCCACGGTGTCATTTGAGCCGAACGAAAATGTGGCTACTCCTGATTCGTATGTGCTGGGGCCCGGCGATGAGATTGTGATAGAAATATGGGGTATCAGTGAAGCCCGTATCGCATCAGTCATTTCACCGGAAGGTCGCATCAATATCAGTCAGGTGGGACCGGTCCAGCTGAGCGGACTTACTATCAAGGAAGCCGCCAAGAAGATTAAGGGCAAGCTTGCCGGCAAGTATGCAGGGGTAGGCGGCCCCGACGGCAATATCAGCGTAACCCTTGGAAACATCCGTACCATACAGGTGAACGTGCTTGGCCTGGTCAATACCCCGGGGACATACAGACTTTCTCCGTTCACCTCAGTATTCAATGCTCTTTATCGCGCGGGCGGAATAAGCGAAGGCGGTAGTCTCAGGAGCGTTCGGGTGATAAGGGACGGTGAGCAGATTGCTGATGTGGATATATACGATTTCCTTTTTACGGGTAATAAATCAAACGACATTTCCATTCAGGAAGGTGATGTGGTGCTTGTCCCTCCTTACAAGGAAATTGTGGCGGTCAAGGGCGGAGTGAAGCGTGAAATGCGCTATGAGCTTAAGGAAGGCCAGAGCCTTTCGGATCTTATCGAGTATGCCGGAGGATTCTCCAGCGGAGCTTACCGCAATGATGTGAAAATCATCCGCAACACGGAAAAAGAGAAGGAGATTCTTACCGTAAAGAGCGACAATTACGATTCTTGTATTCTGAATGATGGAGACGAAGTGTCCGTAGGGATGAATCTTGACAGATTTGCCAACAGAGTTGAAATCAGGGGATATGTGTTCCGTCCGGGAGAATTTCAGATCGGAGGAGACATCGCTACGGTGCGTCAGCTCGTAAATATGGCCGGAGGCCCGCAGGAGGATGCTTTCCTTGGCCGCGCGGTCCTGCTCAGGGAAAAGGAGGATCTCAGCCTTGAGACAATTCAGGTCAATATCGGTGCTATCCTTGACGGAAGCATGGAGGATATGCTCCTTAAGAAGAATGATGTGCTGGTTATTTCCGGTATTCATGAGCTTGAGGACAGGGGCGAGTACACCATCAACGGAATGGTGATGAACCCGGGAACGTTCGCATTCGCTGAAAACACCACTGTGGAGGATTTGATTCTTCGTGCCGGAGGTCTTGTGGACGGAGCATCGACGGCAAGAGTGGATGTGGCAAGACGTCTGTATGATCCTGATTCTCTTACTTGGTCCGATACGCTTGCGTTGACATTTTCGTTTGCCATCAAGGACGGACTTGCAATGGACGGAGGAGAAGACTTTATTCTTGAGCCTTATGATGTGGTTTCCGTGAGACGCAGTCCGGGATTCAGACCGCAGAAGTTCGTTGAAATTCAGGGCAATGTGGCATTTCCTGGAAGGTATGTGCTTCTCAACGACAGCGAAAGGCTTACGGATATCGTGAAGAGGGCCGGCGGATTTGTCGGCAATGCCAATCCGCGTGGTGCAATGCTCATCCGGCAGAGAAACGATGCCATGGAGAAACGTCTGCTGTCAGAGTCAATGGAAAGGATGTCGACCATGTCTTCCGTTGATACTTTGGAGGTCGAGGTGGATGCTGAATATAAGATAGCCGTGGATCTTGACTATGCTATGGCACATCAGGGAAGCAATGCGGATATTATTCTTCAGGAAGGAGACTATATCAACATACCGGAACTGGTCAACACAGTCCAGATATCCGGAGAGGTAATGGCTCCGAATGCTGTCGCGTTCAGGCCAGGAAAGACGGTTGCATATTATATCAATGCCGCCGGTGGCTTTACGGACCGGAGCAGACGTTCCCGTGTCTATGTGATATACCAGAACGGCAAGGCTTCCAGAAATGTGCTCAACAACGCCAAGGTGGAGCCAGGGTGCACTATTGTCGTACCGTCCAAGCCGGAACGTAAACCTTTGAGTACGTCCGATGTGCTTGCTACTGCAAGTGTGGCATCATCGCTGACATCTATTGTTGCAATGCTGATCAGGCTGTTTTAATTGATACGATATGGAAGAACAGAGATATAATCAACAGAATCAGCCCGCTCCAATCCCGGTGCAGGAAGATGACTATGATGAAATTGACATAATGGAGCTTCTGCTCAAGCTTTTGTCCAATTGGAAGAAATTGCTTTTGTGGTGCGGAGTATCCGCTGTGGTGGGAATAGTAGTGGCATTCAGTATTCCTAGGCAATATACGGTCACATCCAAGATGGCTCCGGAGATTGTTACCAAGACAAGCGGTTCGGTAGCATCCATTGCATCCATGCTTGGTGCCAACATAAGCAATATGACTACCAATGATGCCGTGTATCCGGACCTTTATCCGGACATCGTGTCATCCACACCGTTCGTTACGGAACTTTTTTCCCTTCCTGTGCAGTTCAAGGACAAGAAGGAGGGAATGGTGAATACGGACTATTATACTTATCTCAAGGAATACACTAAGTCTCCTTGGTGGAGCGTTGTACTTTCGGCGCCTATGAAGGGTCTTGGATGGTTCCTCGGACTCTTCAGGGAGAAGACTGAGGCTGTGGAAGGGTACGCCGATTTCAATCCGGAAGCACTTACCCTTGAGCAGAGCAGGGTGGTGAAGGCCATTTTACAAGAAGTCAGTATTGTCGTGGACAAGAAGACACAGATAATCACTCTCACCGTGACGAGCCAGTCTCCTTACGTGTCGAAGACCGTCTCGGATGCCGTTATAGAGAAATTGCAGCAATATGTGACATCATATCGTACGGAAAAGGCCCGCAAGGATATGGATTATTATATTATGCTGTACGAAGAGGCAAAGAGCGATTACTATGCCGCCCAGCAAAAGTATGCGAAGTATGTGGATGCCAATCAGGGCGTAGTCCTTCAGAGCGTGATGACCGAGAGGGAGAGATTGCAGAATGAGATGCAGTTGGCTTTCCAGCTGTATAATTCATGTGCGCAGCAGCTTCAGATGTCCCGTGCAAAAGTTCAGCAGGAGACTCCCGTATGCGTAGTCATGCAGCCTCCGGTGCTTCCTGTAAAGGCGAGCAAGCCGTCCAAACTGACCACTCTTGTGGCTTTTGTGTTCCTTGGCTTCTGCCTGTGTGCCGTGTGGGTTCTTTGGGGTAAGGATTGGGTTGCAAAATTCAGAGGTGAAAGAAAAGATTTCGATAAGGGGAGCCAGAGTCAACAATCTTAAGAATCTGACTCTTGATATACCAAGGGACGAACTTGTCGTCGTGACCGGCATCTCCGGTTCCGGAAAATCTTCGCTGGTCTTCGATACGTTGTATGCAGAAGGGCAGCGGCGTTTCTCCGAGAGTCTGTCTTCGTATGCGAGACAGTTTCTCGGACGTATGAGCAAGCCGGATGTGGACTCTATTGAAGGTATTCCTCCGGCGATAGCAATCGAGCAGAAAGTTACGACCCGTAATCCTCGCTCTACGGTTGCAACTACCACCGAAATATATGATTTCATAAGACTGGTGTTCTCCAGAATAGGACACACGTTTTCACCTGTCTCCGGAGAGGAGGTCAAGGCCGATACGGTGCAGGATGTGCTGTCATATATTGAGAATGCTGCAAACGGGGTCTATTTTATACTTGCTGACATTGGCTGGGGGAAGAGGGACGACAGGGTGGAGATGATGCTGTCCCTCAAGGAAGACGGTTATAACAGGCTTTATGCTGCCGGACGGGCCGTCAAGATAGACGAGATGCTGCAAAAGGATGGGGATTATCCCGATGAGGTGTATCTGCTGATAGACCGGGTACGGGGCGGTGCGCCTTTTGACGAAGATACGCGTACAAGGCTTCTTGCCTCAGTATCCGATGCGTTCTCCCGGGGAATGGGCCATGTGTATGTGGCGGACGAGCATTCCATAGTAAAAGCCTTCTGCGACAAACTCGAGAAAGACGGAATCAAGTTCCTGCGTCCGGACGACTATCTTTTCAGTTTCAATTCTCCGCTTGGGGCATGTCCTCATTGTGGCGGGTTGGGAAAAGTGATAGGTGTCAGCGAAGATCTTGTCGTGCCGGACAAGACAAAAAGCATATATGATGGTGCGATAGCATGTTGGCGTGGAGAGAAGATGGGCTGGTTCAGAGAACATCTTATCCAGGTGGCGGACAGGTATGATATTCCTTTGTTTGAGCCGTACTGCAAACTCCCGGAATCTGCTAAAAAGACAATCTGGAAAGGACATTCCGTGCCTGGTGATGACAACTCCATAATCGGGATTGAAGAGTTTTTCGAATGGGTTGACACTCAGAAATTCAAGATTCAGTTCAAATATATGCTGTCGCGTTTTTGCGGGCGTACCGTGTGTCCGGAGTGTGGGGGGAGCCGTCTGCGCAAAGAGGCCCTATGGGTGAAGGTATGCGGCAGAACTATTGATGATGTGTTGAGGATGAATGTGGATGATGCCATCAGTTTCTTTTCGACGCTTGACATATCTGACAACGAGCGCAAGGTAATAGAGGAGCCGCTCCACGAGATACTCTCCAGACTTAATTGCATAAAGGAAGTCGGATTGTCGTATTTGACGCTTAACCGGGCATGCAACACTCTGTCCGGAGGTGAAAGCCAGAGAGTGAATCTTGTGACTGCGCTTGGCTCCAGTCTTGTCGGCTCGATGTACATTCTTGACGAGCCGAGTATCGGCCTTCATCCACGGGACACGGCAAGACTTATAAAAGTGCTTAAAGATCTGAGGGACATAGGCAATACGGTGATAGTCGTGGAGCATGACGAAGATATCATGAGGGCTTCGGATCTCCTGGTGGATATGGGGCCCGGTGCCGGATGCAACGGAGGGGAGGTCATCTATTACGGACGGCTGTCTTCCGGACAGAAGTCTGCCGACAACGATAAGTCTCTCACCCTTTCGTACCTGAATGGAAGTCGCCCTCGCTATACGCGAACCCGTCGCAGCTGGCAGTATTCCATAGTGATAAAAGGGGCTATGGAGCATAATCTCAAGGATATAGACGTGAGATTCCCTCTTGGCGTGCTTACTGTGGTAACAGGAGTGTCAGGTTCCGGAAAGTCTTCCCTTGTGGGGGACATACTCTATCCCGCCATGTTCCGGCGGTTGAACGAGTCCGGAGACCAACCGGGTATTTTCCGCGGTCTTGAAGGCAATCTGGATCGAATCACAAGGGTGGAATATGTCGATCAGAATCCTATCGGAAGAAGTTCCCGCTCCAATGCTGTCACATATCTTAAGATTTATGATGATATCCGTAAACTTCTTGCCGAGCAGCAATATGCGAAGATAAATGGCTATAAGGCCAATTATTTCTCGTTCAATACGGATGGCGGGCGTTGTCCCGAGTGTCAGGGAGAGGGGCTTGTAAGAATCCCCATGCAGTTTATGGCAGACGTGGAGATGGTCTGCGAGACCTGTGGCGGAAAGCGGTTCAAGCCTGAAGTCCTGGAGGTGAGATACCGTGGGAAAAATGTAGATGACATACTGAACATGAGTGTGGATGAGGCTGTGGACTTCTTCTCTTCCGGGAAAGAAGATTTGGCTGCATCCATAGTGCACCGACTTGGCTTTCTTCAGTCTGTCGGACTTGGCTATATAAAGCTCGGACAGAGCAGTTCCACGCTTTCCGGAGGCGAAAGCCAGCGAATCAAACTTGCATATTTCCTGTCCATGAGCGAGAGGAAGTCCAAGCCTGAGAAAATAATGTTTATATTTGACGAACCGACTACCGGACTGCATTTCTATGATGTAGAGAAGCTGCTGAAGTCATTTGATACCTTGCTTGATGCCGGACACTCAATAGTGGTGGTGGAGCATAATCAGGATGTCATCAGGGCAGCGGACTGGATTATAGATCTTGGTCCTGATGCCGGGGATGCCGGAGGGGAAGTCGTTTTCGAGGGGACTCCGGAGCAAATGCAGAATGCTGATACGTTTACGTCTCAGTATGTTTTCAATAACCATAATTGACCATGGAAGCAAAAAACGATAAGGTCGTAGTATTTTCGGTCGTGCGGGATCAGGATATGTACCTCAGATGCCTGTTGGGGAATCACTTTCTGAAGGGATGTGTTCTGAAGAAAGTGGATAATGCGACTGATAATCAGCCTGTTACTAAGCGCTACAACGATTTTCTTGATTCGCTTGAAGAAGATTGTTGGGTGGTATTGTGCCATGAGGACTGGGAAGTGAAGCAAAGGCTTTACGATGTGGTGAAGAATTTGGATCCGGCTTATCTGTACGGCCCGATAGGGGTATTTGTCGAGGAGCGCAAGACCGTGGACGTTATAGTGCCGATGGGGTATGTCTCACAGAGTACCAAAAATGACCGAAAAGAGATAGTGATTCGTGGAAAGGAACTTGAAGGGCGTGTGGATACATTTGACTGTCAGTGCCTTATATTTCATTCTTCCATTGTTAGGGAACACGGATTGCGGTTCGATGAGCATCTGTCTTTCGATATGTATGTGGAGGATTTCTGCGCATGCGCCTATGAAAGGGCAGGGATTCAGTCCCGCACCGTGAAGCTGGAGAGCCTTCATCATTCTTTCGGCAAGTTGTCCGCCTCTTTTAAGGATTCGTTGGACTATGTGCGTAAGAAGTATGCCGTTTCCCGGAAGAGATATGCCACTATAGTCGGACATCTGAATACATTCGGCGGGGATTCCAGAAAGCCGGTATTCAAATGGAAACGAATTCCATGGGTGCTTTTGAGGTATAAATTTGCGAAATGATGCTTATGAATGACAGAGTTCTCTGCTGTATCTTCAACCACAACCATAATGATGACGCCGTAAGGTGGTATGAAGGCTTGTCTCCGTATTTCGAAACCGTAATTCTTGATAGCGGCAGCAATCCTCCGTGCAGCCATACCGGAGCCCTGGTGCTGCCCAACATCTACTATTCCGGACTTATGAACAAGGCCTACGAACTGCTGAAGCAGAAAGGGTGCCGGTGGCTGATGATAGTTACCAGTGATATCGAAATAGATTCGGCCAATCTCACAAGACTGGTATCCGCCATGGACAGGATTTCCCATAGCACCAATGTGGCCCTGTATCAGCCTTGCTGCAAACTTTCTCTGCACGGCAGGGCTCTTCCGCAGAGCGTGTGCCATTTTACCGGCAAGATGCGGTGCACCAATTTTCAGGAAGGATGGTTCCACATGGTATGCCGGGAGATTCTCGACGAGGTGTTGCCTATAGACACCGATGTCAATAAACTTGGGTGGGGCGTGGATCTGGCCCTCAGCCATTTTGCGCGTGTGCATAAGATGCTTGTCATTGTGGATGACAGAGTGAAAGTCATTCATCCCAAGGGAACCGGTTATAACCGTGACGCCGCTCTTGCACAGATGCGTCAGTGGCATGCCACCATTTCGGGATATTGCTCCCCACGCCATTTCAGACCTTTGAAAAATACTGTAACATACGACGACTGACCCGGCGATCATGAGACTGCTTGTTCATTCCCATATCTATTATCTTCAGCATGTGGATTATTTCCTTGACATGATGAAGAATATCAATTCTGTCCGGTGGGATCTTTTCGTCACTTCGCCTCATATTGACGAAGCCACGGAGAATAAAATCAAAGGGTTTAAGCCTGATGCCAGAATAGAGCATGTGCCCAACGAGGGATATGATATCTGGCCCTTCATATATATGGTGAAGAGTATTTGTCTTGAAGACTATGACTGTATTCTTAAGCTGCATACCAAAGGTCCGCTTCCGTTTGCGGCTCATCTGAACGGTATGGTGTTCCGGGATTTTATGTGGAGGGATGCTCTGGTGGAGGCACTTATCGGCAGTCCGGAGACATTCCGTTCCAATATGGACATTTTTTCGAAGCATTCTGACGTGGGCATGGTGTTCAGTGACAAGTTGTATATTAAGGCGGATTTCCGGGAAGACGGACGGGCCCTTATAAAGGAACTGCAGAGACTGGGCTTTCGCACATGTCACAGACGATTCTGCGCGGGAACTATGTTCATGATAAGGCCGCAGGCGCTGCGGTATCTCACTTCGGACCTTGTGTGCGAGGATATGTTCAACAAGCCGCTTAAGTCCCATTCAAACGGCTCCATGTCCCATATCTATGAGCGTATCTTTACGCTGGCCACCCTGGCTCAAGGATATAAGGTACATACTGTGGGCGTTCCCATGACATATAAGGCTTTCTTTAGGGTCAATCGATGGGTTAAGCCCGTATTGTCATTCCTATTCAGCATAGAGCGGCGCGGGGCACAGATGAAAAAATATCTTACCATACTGGGTATCCGTATAAAACTTGATGACGGCGTTCAGGTCTAATCGGATTTGAATTCGCAGTCCGCTTCGGATTCTGAGTTTATGGATATTGAAGCATAGATGGTTGTGCCTCTTGATATACCTTTTATAGGGAACGAGAATGTCCTTTTGATACCTTTGATGAATCCTTGTACTTCCAGACAGGTCATGTCCGGACCGAAACTGTCGTATTCGGTATCGTTGGGGTAGCATGGGAGACTGATGTCCGGATATTGGGGATACATCCCGATATCGTATGGCAGCTCCGACCACTCCTTGCTGTCCACGAGTTCCGACGGATGATACTTCGACTTGCCGAACAGCTCTGCGGTGGCGTTTATATTGCACAACCGGACCCGCGGGGATTCGAACAGTTCGTAGTCATCCATATTGTTGGCTATCTGCTTGACAACCACGCTGCATAGGAGCGGTTCCAGCTCCAATGGCTCTTCTCCGCTGAGGCTCACGGCTCCCATTATCGGATAGTCGGAATTGTCGTCTTCGAAAGAATACTTTATAAGTTTGATGCTGCTGTATGTACTCAATGCCTTTTTGTTCAGGGCCTTGGGGGAGTTGGCTATGGCTACCGCCCTTTTGCGTCCAGTCGGCAGTCTGAGTTCAATCTCCTTTTCCACATCTTTGCGGCAACAGTAATGATGGACAAGTTGACCTTCTGCCGCATCCTCGTATATTAGCAGGTCCAGGCGGCGTATCGCCTTATGACTTTCGAGCCGAAATACGAATCCGGCGCTGTCCACCTTCTCTTCGGGGTCTTTGTCCCCGCCGCCGGATGCCCATTCGATTGTCTCCGGAGTGCACGAGATTAACGAGATTGCCGGGATAGCCGCACTGACTATAAGCAAGCTGAAAATTGAGAAGATGTGTGTTAACCGATGGGGAAGCAGAACGCTTCTCTCGCAGAATCGGATATTGGGTAGTGTCTGGCTGTCCCGGCTCTCGAAATTTTTCATAACAGTGTTTTTGTATCGTTTACTGCAAAAGTATTCGTAAGCGGGCAACGGACAATGCATATATAAGAAAAAATAGTGTTTTCTTTCTCTTTCTTATATAAAAGGAGTGTGACCTAAAAAAAAGCCACACTCCAATTTGTAAAACTTTATTTGAACAGTCGGAGACTAACCGCCGAAGTTGTCGTAAAGGACATTCTCAGGAGGTACTCCGAGTGAGTCAAGAAGCTTGTTGACAGAGGCCACCATCATAGGAGGACCGCACATGAAGTACTTGATGTCTTCCGGCGTCTCGTGATCCTTGAGGTATGTTTCATACATTACGTTGTGTACGAAACCTGCCGTGTACTTGACACCTGCTGCATCTGCTGCCGGGTCAGGACGGTCAAGGGCGAGATAGAACTTGAAGTTCGGGAACTCCTTCTCGATCTCGGCGAAATCTTCAAGGTAGAAGGCCTCGACAAGTGCACGAGCTCCGTAGAAGAAGCTGACCTTGCGGCCTGTCTTGAGGGTCTTGAAGAGCTGCATGATGTGGCTGCGAAGAGGAGCCATACCTGCACCACCACCCACGAAGATGTACTCGACATTGTCAGGATCGTTCTTAGGGAGGAGGAACTCTCCGTAAGGACCGCTGATAGTCACCTTGTCACCAGGCTTGCGCGTGAAGACGTATGAAGAAGCGATACCAGGGTTTACAGGGAGAAGTTTAGGACCCTGCTCCTTTGGAACGCTGCGGTCAAACGGTGGTGTAGCGATACGTACGTTGAGTTTGATGATGCCTTTCTCTCCAGGATAAGAGGCCATTGAATAAGCACGGATGGTAGCGGTCGGGTTGACGGACTCGAGGTTGAAGAATCCGAATCTTTCCCAATCTTTCCTGTACTCAGGCTCCACTTCAATATCCTTGAAATAAAGGTGATAAGCCGGAATGTCTATCTGAATATACTGTCCGCTCTTGAATTCGATGTGCTCTCCTTCCGGAAGCTTGACCGTGAATTCCTTGATGAAGGTTGCCACATTGTGGTTGGAAATCACCTCACATTCGAGTTTCTTAACTGAAAGTGCGGATTCGTCCATCTGTATCTTGAGGTTTTCCTTCACTTTTACCTGACATCCGAGTCTCCATCCGTTCTTGATCTGCTTGCGGTTGAAGAAACCTACTTCGGTAGGAAGTATTTCTCCGCCACCTTCAAGAACCTGCACCTTGCACTGTCCGCAGTTGGCTTTACCACCGCAGGCTGAAGGCAGGAAAATCTTCTGCTCTGCAAGAGATGCCATGAGAGAGTTTCCCGGGGTTACTTCGACGGTCTTCTTGCCGTCATTGATGTCAATCTTGATTTTTCCCTTAGGAGTAATCGCATCTTTTACCACGAGAAGCAGCACCACAAGGATGACTGTTACGATGAGAAGAGCGATGACTGCTGCAAAAATTGTTGAACTCATATCTCTTTCCTCCTAAAGTTGAATGCCCATAAAAATCATGAACGCAAGACCCATCATACCCACTGTAATGAATGTGATACCGGTACCCTTGAGAGGCTTAGGTACATTGCTGTAAGTAAGTTTCTCTCTGATGGCGGCAAGGCACACGATGGCGAGATACCAGCCGATACCCGAGCCGAGAGCATACACTGTCGTCTCTCCTACATTTGCGAAATCCTTCTGCTGCATGAAGAGCGATCCTCCAAGGATAGCGCAGTTCACGGCGATAAGAGGAAGGAAGATACCCAGTGAAGAGTAGAGAGACGGAAGGAACTTCTCCACAATCATCTCGACAAGCTGCGTGAATGCGGCGATGACGGCGATGAAGATGATGAAGCTGAGGAAGCTGAGGTCCACATCGGCGAATCCTTCACCAAGCCAGCTCAATGCGCCCGGCTGAAGCACATAGCGGTTGAGCAGGTAGTTGATAGGAAGCGTGCAGACGAGCACGAAAATAACAGCGAGGCCCAAGCCGTTGGCTGTCTTGACATTCTTTGATACTGCCAGGTATGAGCACATACCGAGGAAGTATGCAAAGATCATATTGTCAACAAATATTGATCTTACAAATAAGCTGATATATTCCATAAGGCTATGCTGTTATTTTTCCTGGAGTTCCTTGTCGCATGCCCTGTGTACCCAGATGATACATCCGAGCAGAATCAGCGCAAACGGAGGGAGAATTACTAGGTTGTTAGGAATGTATCCTGCAGGCAGTACTCTCATACCAAGGAGTGTACCGCTACCTAAAAGCTCACGGAAGAAAGCCACGATAATAAGGATAAGACCGTAGCCTACACCGTTGGCGAGTCCGTCGAGAAGCGAAGGAATCGGCTTGTTGCCGAGAGCGAACGCCTCGATACGTCCCATCACGATACAGTTGGTGATGATAAGACCTATGTACACTGACAACTGCTTGTCAATGGCGTATGCATAAGCCTTGAGCACCTGATCCACAAGGATAACCATCATGGCGACAACTACGAGCTGCACGATGATACGCACGCGGTTCGGAATTGTGTTGCGAAGGAGGGAAACCACCAAGCTGGACAAACCTGTCACGATGGTTACCGAAAGAGCCATGACCAATGCTCCCTTGAGCTGTACGGTCACTGCCAGTGAAGAGCAGATACCGAGCACGAGGACGGTAATAGGATTGCCCTTCAGAATAGGATTGAGTATTGTTTCTTTAAGGTTGCTCATAGATTATTCCTCCACCATTTCTTCTGCTGCCGGAGCAGTATTCTTGAGATAATTGGCGTATGCCCCGACCCATGTGTTGATGGCTTTGTTGAGTCCGTTGCAGGTCATTGTAGCACCTGAAATGGCGTCAACCTTGTTCTCTGAACCTTCCGGAGCTCCGCCTTTGACGATTTCGAAAAGTACGGAAGAATCCTCGAGATCAAAGACCTTTCCTTCAAACTGCTCTTTGAAAGATGCCTCGTCTTTAATCTTGGCACCGAGACCAGGGGTTTCGCTCTCATGATCGAAATATGCTCCTACGATAGTCTTGAGGTCCTGCTGGAGAGCGATGTAGCCCCAGATCGGGCCCCAAAGACCGGCTCCGTAAACAGGAATCACAGTCACGCCTGACTTGAACTTGTATACCGGAAGGTGAGCCTCGCCGCCATTGAGGATGGCCTTGTTCTCCGGCTTGAAGTTGTCGATAAGCTCAATTTCGTTCTTTGCAGTCTTGAGATCTCTTATCTTTTCGCCTTTGACGTTGATTGCGAAAGCTTCTTCAATATTGTCGGAATAGGTGCTTAGAACAGCATCATTTCCCATCTTGCTGAATGATTCCTTGTCGCCGAGACCCGCTGCTGTCATCATCTGGGAGAGAGTCTCCGCCTTGATGTTGGCAGTCTGTTTGGATTTCAGACTGGATGAAGCGAAAGCAAGAACCGCCGCCACTACCACGACTATTATTGTCGTGTAGATGACTGTATATACGTTACTGTTTGTATTCATTGCTATGCGACTTTAAGTTTCTTGGACTTGCGTGAAAGATGCAGACTTATTACGCAGTGGTCAATAAGTGGTGCAAATGTGTTGCAGAGCAGGATGGCGAGCATCATGCCTTCCGCATAGCCAGGGTTGAACAGACGAACGGTGATGCAGAGCGCTCCGATGAGGAAGCCGTATATCCATTTGCCGCATTCCGTCTGTGCTGATGTCACAGGGTCTGTAGCCATGAACACTGCTCCGAATGCGAATCCGCCGTAGAGAAGCTGCATGTAGCAAGGGATGCTGCTCACTCCGGTGAGGTCTCCGATAAGGCCAACGAGGAGGGCGCCGCCGATACAGCCTGCCATGATTTTCCAGCTTGCAATACCTGTCCAAATGAGTATTATGGCACCGAGAAGAATGGCGATGACAGATGTCTCACCCACAGATCCCGGTATAGTGCCGATGAACATATCCCAGAAGCCGGTACCGTACTGTGCGCTCGCGCCGTCGAGGGCGAGAGGAGTTGCACCGGTGAATCCGTCCACTACCTTGTCAGTGTCCCTGAGTGAAATCCAGCAGGAAGAACCTGACATATCGTTAGGATAGGAGAAGAAGAGGAATGCTCTGGTGAGCAGTGCAGGGTTCCAGATGTTCATTCCGGTACCTCCGAACACTTCCTTGCCGAAAATAACGGCAAAAGCCACTGCGATGGCAAGCATCCAGAGAGGAATGTCCACAGGGACGATGAGAGGAATGAAAAATCCGGATACAAGGTAACCCTCGCTGACCTCTTCTCCGCGAATCTGGCTTGAAGCGAATTCAATGCCGAGACCCACGATATAGGAAACCAGATAAAGAGGGAGGACCTTGAGGAAGCCATACCAGAAGTTGCCCAGGATATTGACACCTGTCTCTCCGATGGCGAGTGAGTGCTGGTAGCCGACGTTCCACATTCCGAAGAGGGCTGCCGGAGCCGCTGCTATGAGCACGATGATGAGAATGCGCTTGAGGTCAATCGCATCACGTACATGGGAACCTTTGCGGGTTACCGTTCCAGGCACGTGGAGGAATGTCTCAAAAGCATCCACGGTTGAATGCAGCCAATATAATTTGCCGCCTTTTTCAAAAATCTTGTTCATACCTTTAAGCCATTTCCTTGAGCATAAGGTCTATGCCTTGTGCTATGATGTCCTGAATATTGTTCTTGCTCGGGTCGATGAACTCGCAGGTGGCGAGATCTTCCGGAAGAACCTCATAGATGCCGAATTGCTCCATCTTGTCGATATCACCTGCGAGGCAGGCTTTTGTCAGATAGATAGGATAGATATCCATAGGAAGCACCTTTGCATAGTAGCCGTCGTTCATCATGAACGCACGGGCGCCTCCGTGGAGATTGGTGTCCATGTCGTATTTCCTCCAAGGGGTGAGCCAGGAGAAATAGCTGTGGTCACGGCTGTACTGCTTGTAGCGGAGAGGACGAACCCATCCGAGGAGTTCTTTGTCTGTACCCTCCTTGAGCAGAGTGAGCTGGTTGTCGAAGAATCCGAGATATCCGTCTGCACCGACAGTGTGTCCGCTGAGGGCGTTGCCGCTGACAAAGCGAAGGCCTTCCGGCATGTTGCCATAGAACGGAGCGAGGTCCTTCATAGGCATGCCCGGGATAGTCAGTACATAAGCCGGCTCGATAGCCATAGGACCGCAGACTGCCACCTTGCGGCGTACGTCGTACCGGCCTTTTGAGAAGAGTTTGCCGATGGCGGCAAGTCCGGCGAGGGATATTGTCCACACGATGTCACCTTTCCTTACAGGTGCGATACTTGCAATCTGCACGCCTACATTTCCTGCCGGGTGCTTGCCCTTGAAGAAATGTATCTCGGCATTCTGCAGTCTTGCGAGAGCCGAATTGGCATTGTCTGCACTGAGGGAAACGTGAACCTTTCCTGATGTGAGCTTGGAAAGTGCAGTGACTCCGACCTGAATGGACTTGGCCTCTTCTGCATAGCAGAATTCCGTGTCGGCTGCAAGAGGTGCTGTGTCGAATGCGGATACGAAAATGTCGCGCGGCGTATCAGCCGGATTGGTCAGGATACCGTAAGGGCGCTGTACGAGCCATGGCCACAGACCTGCCTGGAGAATGGACTCGCGAATTGCACTTGCGTCCAGACCTTCAACATCTTTCGCTCCGAAATCTACGCATTTCTGCTCTTCATCTGCCTCAATGAGGACTGCGAGCAACTTGCGCTTGTCTCCTCTGACCAATTCCTTGACAGTTCCGCTTACCGGAGATGCCAGAAGGATGTCAGGGTTCTTTTTGTCCGCAATGACGGGGGAGCCGCAGAGCACGGTATCTCCCTCCTTGACAAGAAGTCTCGGGAGGAGTCCTTTGATGTCGGTCGGGCAGACCGCAACGATGCCTGGAGCTATCGCCTTGGAGACGCGAAGTTCTGCTTCACCCGCGATAGGGATGTTCAGACCCTTTTTCAAAACGATGTTTTTTGACATTGGATATAACGTTATTATGAATTGCCAAAATTGCGATGCGAAGATACTCATTTTTTTCGTAATTTCGCGCTGTTATGAGCGATAAAGTGAGTACTATTCTTGATGGACTGAACGAGGAGCAGAGAAAAGCGGTCAGTTGCACAGAAGGCCCGGTGCTGATCGTTGCCGGTGCCGGTTCCGGAAAAACAAGGGTCCTGACAAGCAGGATTGCATATATTCTCAGTGGCGGAACCGATCCGTCCAGAGTTCTTGCCCTTACTTTTACCAAGAAAGCGGCAGGGGAGATGAAAGAGCGTATTGCGGGTATGGTCGGCTCCAGGCCGGCGCGCAAGCTTGTCATGGGAACTTTTCATGCGGTCTTTGTGCGTTTCCTAAGGGAGTATGCCGGATTCTTGGGATATCCGGACAATTTTACCATATACGACACCTCTGATTCGCAGAGCGCCGTCAAGGCCTGCGTCAAGGAACTGGGGCTGGATGACAAGATATACAAGCCCAAGGAGGTGCTTTCCCGCATTTCATCAGCCAAGAACAACCTTATCACGGTATCCGCCTACAGGGACAACCGTGACCTGATGATGGCGGATGTCCGTTCCAAGAAGCCTCGCCTGTGTGACCTGTATGAGCTTTATCAGAAGAAGCTCAAGCAGAACGGGGTGATGGATTTCGATGATATCCTTTTGAATATGAACTTCCTACTCAAGGACAACAAGGAAGCTCTCATGTCAATAGCGGACCGGTTCTCGTACATAATGGTGGACGAGTACCAGGATACCAACCGCTCTCAATACATCATCCTCCGCAGACTTTCGCAGTTCCACCACAATATCTGCGTGGTGGGGGATGACAGCCAGTCAATATATGCTTTCCGTGGAGCCAAAATCGAGAATATCCTGAATTTCAAGCGGGACTATCCCGAGTGCAAGGTCTTCCGTCTGGAACTCAACTACCGTTCTACCAAGACGATAGTGGATGCCGCCAATTCCCTTATCGCCCATAATGACGGCCGCATACCCAAGGTGTGCTATTCCCAGGGAGAGCAGGGCGACAAGATAAGGCTTCTGCGCAGCTGGTCGGAGTCCGGGGAAGCGGAGTCGATAGTATCTGATATAATCTCCCGTATGCGCTCATGTCATGCACAGTATCAGGACTTTGCGATTCTCTATCGTACCAATTCCCAGTCCCGTGCCATAGAGGAACAGCTTCGCCGCCGCAACATACCGTACATGATTTATTCCGGCAATTCGTTTTTCGACCGTGCGGAAATCAAAGACATGATGGCGTACTTCAAGCTATGTGTGAATCCTTATGACGACGAGTCCTTCAAACGGGTGGTCAACAAGCCGGCGCGAGGTATCGGAGCTACGACGCTACAGTCTCTCGAACAGCTCGCAAGGGAACGTGGAACGAGCCTTTTCAAGGTTGGGTTTGAGGTCCCGAAAGTCAAGACATTCTGCGAAATGGTGGAGAGGCTTGCCGTTTTGGTGAAGACTACCGATGCGTTTGAACTTGCAAGAAGAATTGCGGATGACAGCGGTCTGTATGCCTTTCTTAAGGCGGACAGTTCCATCGAGGGGCAGTCCCGTCTTGCCAACGTGGACGAACTTATCAACTCCGTAGCGGTGTTTGTGGAGGAAAGACAGGAGGAGGCCGAGGAGTCCGGAGAAAACCTTTCGGGAGTCGTATTCACTCTGGATGATTTCCTGGAGAACGTGTCGCTTCTTAGCAATGTGGACGTCAGTGAAGATGAGGATACCAACAACAAAGTATCTCTTATGACAGTGCATTCATCAAAAGGACTGGAGTACCCTTATGTGTATATAGCCGGTCTTGAGGAGAACCTGTTCCCGAGCCTTTCCCTTCTGAGCAGCAAGCAGGATATTGAGGAGGAGCGGCGGTTGTGTTATGTGGCTGTCACAAGAGCGCAGAAAGCAGTGACCTTGTCTTTTTCAAGTTCCAGAATGCGCAATGGCAAGCATGAGTCCAATTCTCCGTCCCGTTTCATAAAGGAGATAGATCCGGTGTTTATAGAAAATCCTCTTTCTTCTGACGAGTTGGATGCCGTGGACGATTCGCCGGCATGGGATGATTTCCGCGGAAGAAGTCAGACTCAAAGCAGATTCCGTTCAAATTACGGCCAGTCGGGTCCGGCCCGGCCGGTCAGCACGTCACCTCGTCCGATGGCCGTGGGAAGGGGCGGCGCATCCTCTGCCCCAGTAAGAACAACACCTGTAAGAACGGCTCCTGCCGGAACCAGGCCTCGTGCGGATCTTGATTTTGAAGGGGTCCCTATGACTCAGCTCAAGGTCGGGGAGCGCGTGGAGCATAACAGGTTCGGCGCCGGTACAATATTGACACTGAGCGGAACTGCTCCCGACATGAAGGCTCAGATAAGATTTGACGAGTATGGAGAGAAACTTCTTCTGCTGAAATATGCCAAGTTGAGGCCGATTGAACATTGAGACGGTCGGTATTTCCCGATTATTCATATATTTGTCAAAAATGATATCTATGAAGAAAAAAGTAGCTGTTCTGACCATGGTCAGAAATGATGATTTCTATCTTCGCAAATGGGTGGAATATTATGGCCGCGAATTCGGCAGGGAGAATCTGTATATTTTCTTTGACGGCCGTGATCAGGATGTGCCGGACTTCTGCGAGGGGACACATGCCTCTTTGGAGGACAAAATCCAGGGACAGGTGGTGGATATGGAGAAAACCAGGCTGTCATTCCTGTCAGGGAAGGCGAAAGAACTTTTTTCCGACGGATACAATCTGGTCATAGGTGTGGACGCTGATGAATTCGTTATCGTCGATCCTAAATTGGGAATCGGTCTTGCAGAGTATCTTGACAGGACTGAGATTAAGGATTCGATTTCGGGATTGGGCGTCGATGTGGGACAGAAAATCGGAGAAGAACCGGATATAGACGGGGCACGGACGTTCTTGTCACAGCGTCACTATGCGCGCCTTTCCACCCGTTACACCAAGCCGAGCATAATTGCACGGCCGCTTAGATGGGGAAGAGGATTCCATCGCGTCAAAGGGCACAATTTCCATATAGCCAAGGACTTGTATCTTTTCCATTTCGGCTATTTCGATATAGAACGCATCAAGGCGCGGTTTGACGACCCTTCCAGAAGGCAGGCCGGATGGACCAAACACCTGAAACGGCGTTCGGAGACCATCCGCATGGTCACTACCCACAAAGTCAGGGAATGGGACAAATGGACAACGATTGCACGGCGAACTCAGACACTCGTCCGTCCGCCGTACGCGTGGAACAAGCCTTCAATGTTTGAATCCGTCATTATCGTGAGGATTCCCGAAAGATTCGAGAGTATTATATAGACCTGTCCGTAAATGGACGTAACGGAACGGGTGCGGCCTATTCGAACAGGAGTTTCTCTATAAACACCTGGGTGTCTCCGCTGCGCCCTTCCACTATGTCTTCTCCTTCCGGAGTGATGCAGTGGTAAAGGGTTACCGTCTCTCCGAGGAGAGTCTCCTTGTTGAAGTTGATACTGAGTTCCTTGAGCCTGCGGGTCATTGCGATGTTGTCCGGCAGATGGTCAAGTGCCCATACGGTGTATTTGACATTGTTGGCATGGTTGTTATAGTCCACATCCGAATATCGAACCGTATGCTCTCCGATAACTTCAAGCGTGCAGTCTTTGGGAACTGTAATTTTCGGGGAAGCTTCTTTTATGGCGTGATCCTCGCTTTGAGGACCGACTGACAGCAGTTCCAATACCTTCTCGTCGCGGCTTATGTGCCTTGTCTCTGCATTCATGACTATCCATGAACTGGTAGCGTTGACCGCCGCCCCGTGTCTGTCGCAGAGCTGGTAGTCACGAAGAAAGTAGAGCCCGCTCTGTCCCTTATGCCATGTGGACAAATCCACTTTCTCGTCGAATGCGACATCCCGCTCGAACCTTACGTGCATTCTGGCAAGTACCCAGATACATCCGAGTTGTGATAGTGCCGTGTCGTTGAAACTGAGAAGCTGTGCTCCCTTGACGGCGAGTTGCTGTGCGAAGTCGAGAAAGGCTTCGCTTCTCATCTTATGGTGAGAGTCTGAACGGTAGCAGGTGATAATATCTTTTTCGCAATATTTTCCCATATCAAAGATAACAGGTCGGGTTGGTGTTGATGTTCGTCCGGATAATTTCGAGCTCCGGAAGGGCGTTTGACAGTATGTCGCAGATGAGATCAATGGTGAATTGCTCGCTCTGGTAGTGCCCGAGTTCCGCAAGCAGGGTTCCTGAATTCTCGAAGTAGTCGTGATAGTGGAACTCTCCGCATACAAAACAGTCCGCATTCGCAGCGATGGCATCCCTTAGAAGGAAAGCTCCAGCACCGCCGCATACGGCCACTTTTCGTATCATTCTGCCGTCGGGGCGAGAGCAGCGCAGACTCTTTACTCCGAACTTGTCTTTCAGAAGGGCGTAAAATGCTTCATCATTGAGCGGGGATTCAAGCGTGCCGACAAGGCCGGAGCCTGATTTCCCGTCCGGATGGACAGAGAGCCAGGAGAGCCCGCTCAGGTGCAGGATGTCCGCTATACGGTGATTGACTCCGCCTGGAGCATTATCCAGACTCGTGTGCGCAGAATAGACGGCAATATCATGAGTAATGGCCTTGACAACGCATCTTTGCTGGTATGTTGAGTCCGCTACTTGCCGCAGAGCTTTGAAAATCAGCGGATGGTGCGATACTATCATGTCGGCACCGCGCTCTATGGCTTCATCCACGACCTCTTCCGTAATATCCAGACACACAAGGACGGAGTGAATCTCTTTTGGAGAGCAGCCGACCTGAAGACCTGAATTGTCAAAATCGTCCTGATAAGAAAGAGGCGCTACTGATTCTATTGCTGAGGTTATATTCTTGAGAATCATCTTATTTCATCCATCTGTCAAGCCAGTCGTAGAATGTCCTGTGCCAGTAAAGCGAGTTCTGTGGCTGGATTATCCAGTGGTTCTCCTCAGGGAATATCACGAGCTTTGACGGTACGCCCATCATCTGAGCTGCATTGAAAGCTGCCATGCCCTGCTCGTATGGAATGCGGAAATCCATCATTCCGTGGATGCACAGGATAGGGGTGTGCCATTTGGTGACCATGGATGAAGGTGAGTTTGCGTAGTGCCTTTGTGCCTTCGGCGTGGAAGCGTACGGAGCACCGGCCTGCTGCATGCCTCCGAAGGTGATACCGTCTCCCTTAGGACCCATCTGGCCTTCTGTGTAAGCATACTCGGTAAGTCCTCCGTTGTCCCAGTTGGCGAACCACATTTCTTCAGTGGTGAACCAGAGCTGCTTCTCGTCGAAGATGCCGGCGTGAGCTATGAAACAGTCATAGAGGTCACCATGCAGTCCTTCAAGCATATAGACGGAATACCCACCGTAGGATGCTCCTACACAGGCAAGCTTGCCAACATACGGCTTGCTCTTGATATAGCGTCCCGCAGCGAGGTAGTCCTGCATGTTGAGGCCGCAGTAGTCTCCCGATATCTGCTCTTTCCATTCCTGACCGAATGCGGTGGTTCCGCGGCGGTTAGGAAGAATCACAACGTATCCCTGCTGTGCCATCAGACGGTAGCACCATCTGTAGCTCCAGTCCTGTGAGTTGGTACCCTGCGGGCCGCCAAGTACTATTTCGACAGCCGGATAAACCTTATTCTCGTCGAACTCAGGCGGATAGATTACCCAGCACTGCATCTGTTTGTGATCAACTGTCTCCACAAGGACACTCTCTTCCTTTATCGGTTTCAGCTGGCTGAGAATGTGCTCGTTCTCCGATGTGAGCTGTCTGTATGTCGTGCCTTCTGCCGTAATGTCCACTTCCACCAGTTCAAGAGGGAACTCGAGACTGTAGTATGAGCAGAGAAGCTTCACGCTCTCTGCGCGCTCGATGACTGCAAACGGAGAGAAGAAATCAAACCACCAGTCTTTTTCGGTTATGCGCTGTATCTCTCCGCTGAGGTCTGCACAGAAGAGTCCCTGGATACCTTCGGAAACGAGAGAATTGAAGAATATTTCATCTCCGTGCCATACAGGACCTGCGACATCGTGGTCGAAGCTGATGCTGAGATCGCGGGTGTTGGATACGACCGTGCCATTGGAAAGGTCTGTATCGCAGACCATAAGCCTCTGCTGGTCAGCCTCGTATCCGTCGCGAGCCATGGATATCCATGCAAGATGCTTTCCGTCTTCGCTCCATACCGGGTCGGTATCATAACCGCCTCCATTGGTTACCTGAACTGTTTCTCCACTCAGGACATCATATATGTATATATCGGTGTTGGTGCTGAATGCGTACTGCTTGCCGGTTTTCTTGCGGCATGAATATGCGATGTGTCTTGAATCCGGCGCCCAGTCAAGCTGCTCGGCTCCGCCGAAAGGTTCTGTAGGGAGTTCGAACCGGTTGCCTTCTCCAAGTATATCTGTCGAATTGCTCTCTGTGATGAGCTGCTTGCCCAACGGTGCCACGTAGCTGCGTGGGATATCGGTAACCCAATGATCCCAGTGGCGATACATAAGATCTTCGGTGGTGTAGGCCTGAGCCTTGTCCAGAGCAGGGTCGCTGTCGGCCGGTGTCTGAAGGGCGCTGTTTTTGATGGTGCTGATATATATCAGGCTGCTCTGATCAGGGGAGAGCTTGAACTCCGAGATGCCGTTGGCCACGTTACTGAGTTTCTCTCTCTTGCCGAGTTTGTTGCCTTTCAGCGGGGCTTTCCAAATCTGTGCACCCTGAACGAAGAAAATGCTTTTGCCGTCAAGAGACCAGCGAGCGTTGCTTACGCTCTGCGCGTAGCGGGTAAGCTGGACGCGGTGGCTGCCGTCGATGTCGCACAGAAACAGATTGCGGCAGCTGCGGTTGTCCTCTATCGAATTGTAAGATACACCATAGAGAATCTTTGTACCGTCAGGTGAAATCTGCGGGTCGGACAGGCGCCCCAATTCCAAAAGCGTCTCCGGAGTCATCACTCCGTCTTCAATTGTAATGTCGGATGGACCGATATATCCGGTCTCGTCATTCTTGGAACATCCCATAATCAATGCGGCGGCCAATGCGCCAACCATAAACTTGTTCATATAATCATATTTCTGTGTTACGAAACAATACTCTGCAAAGATAGGCATTTATACGCAAAAATCATTCCTCTCCGGGGCGGGAGGATGCTGCCCGCATCCATGAGCCGTGGCTCCTGGCTGTCTCTCGCGGTGGCGCTCGTGGAAATTCTCTGGTCGGAGGGCTTGCTGCGGAAATTTTTTGCCGGCAGACTGGCTTTTATTTCCGCCCACTATCGCCTTCCTCAATGTGCGGTTGTCGATCTTGAATCCGGAAAAACCGCTTTATAAAATCACGGCTTCTATAGATAATCGGGAACCGGGTATTCCTGTCGATTGTGACGGTGAGACCGCACCAACCGTTTTTTGTTTGCGACCGTTTGCCTATTCTGACAATGATTCCGAATCGAACAGGGCAAAACTCATCTTGTCTTCCGACCCTGAATCAACCTGGATATACAGCCCTTCGCGGGTGACGAAGAAATTGGGGCAAGAAGGTTTGGCCGCGAAATGCAGGGTGTGCTCGGAAATGACATTCATGTTGCCGTCAAGGGTGATAATGCCTACCGGCTTGAAGAATTTGTCTTTTGCCGGAAGGGTGTAAATCCTGTAATACTGATTCGTGTAAGGGTTGTATATTACTTCTTCATAAGAAGGGTTTGACATATACCATGCTATTTCTTTCGGTGAAGAAGGGGTTATTTCGCTTTTCTTCTTGTATGGACGGATTTTGTCTATCAGACGGCTTTTGGCGCTGAATTCCCTGGTCTGCTTCGTGTTAAGGTCCATCACCACGAGGCTTTCCGATGCCCCGAAACTGAGTACGAGCTTATCATTTCCGCCAAGGGTGCTGTAAGGCATCCGGTAGAAGAAACCTCCTCCCCAATTTCCCGAATCATATTCCGAAGGATATTCCACATAGTATTTTGTGTCCTTCCATTCTTCGTCAAGGACAATTACGACAGGTCTTGCTTCTATTCCGGTCCTGTGCTCGGTCGAAAGAAATCCTGTCATGACAGTCTCCTTTCCGTTAGGCACTATCGGATATGCCGTACCTGCGAATGCTGCCGGCATAAGACGCTTTCTGTCGCGAATTGATTCTACCTGGGTGGACCTAATCACTTTGTTGTTGGCCAGGTCGATTTCGAAGAGAAAACATCCCTGGTAATTATAGAGATACAGAGTCTCTCCATAGAAAGAGAATCCGATTATAGACCGGCCGTCGGTCCAGTCGAGAAAACTTACCTGTTTTATTTCGGATCCGGTGTCAATATCGAAAAACCTGATAGTGTCATCGTTTATGCCAAGCATTGCAAGGCATTCCTTTCCGTCATGCCTGACATACTGGATCTGGGGTGTAAGTGGCGGAGTGTTCTCGTCAAGCGTGAGAGAAAGGACTCTGTCCGGTTTCAGTTCTCCTACAGAAGCCGTTGGACCGTTTTTACCGATGGCGTGGTTTCCCCCGCATGCCGTGAGGCAACAGATCGCGGGTAAAACGCATAGCGCAGTTTTCTGGATAGCTTTCATCTTCTTATTCTTCAGGATGAACTATGCAATCTTTTGCTTCATACCAATAAGCATCGACACAAGAAATAAACTGTCCGGCGGTCCGGCAGACATCATCGTTTATTTGCGAAGCGTAACTAATGCACCCTTCTGTTACGGTAAGGACCTCTACATCGCTTTCAATACTTTCTGCGGCATTCCGTTCTAGCACATTGACGGCCACTAATGCTCCTGAGGAGAGTAGACATGCTGCAGTCGCGCTTATGATAGATTTTCTTTTCATGAGATTGGATTAAATGTGAATATGGGATCTCCGGTCATCATATCTATGAAATAGATTCTGCCTCCGTCCTGAATCCCGCACATCTTGTTGTCAGCTCTGCACCTTTATCCTTACGATGACAGTTGAATCTTCGTCAGGATAAATGTCATAAAGGTAATGGCCGCTGCAGTATATTGGCCAGAACTCAATCTCTGTGTCTTTGTATATAACAGGGATACCAGGGTCAAGATTGTTCTCGGAAAAAGCTGTCTTGAAGATAATTTCCCGACTGTCAATGTCCCAGATTTCACGTTGCGGCAGTCTGTAATGGAAACTGACAAAGCCGAAATTCCCGGCAATTTTGATATAATCTTCGGTAATGCATCCATCTCCTGCATCAAGTTTTCCTCTGGAATCATGCGGAAGAGTGTATTGTCCTTTGTCCATGAACAGATACGGTTCCACATTATCATATGTTACCCGATAAAGTGTATCTGTCAATAACGTGCAGAAAAAATGCTCGTCGTTGAATTTGCTTATTGTGCCTATGCTGGAGATCGGATTACCTGTAATGTCGCCCTCGCAGACAAACTCGTTCACCTTTTCCTCTCCGCGGAACAAATCGAATCTTTTTCCTGTATAATTCGGGTATATCAGGGCGCTGCCGTCAGTACTGAAGAAAGAATAATCGCTCGTTTCCGGCAAATCCTTTGTATTCAAGTATTCTCCGTCCATGGTATAGAACTGCGCTCTCCTTGTGCTCCAGTCGGAGATGCATACTGTCGAATTCTGGAAAGATACTTTGTTGGCTCTCACATATTCCTGCGGACCTCTTCCGCTCCGGTCAAACTCGGACAAAACTTCTCCTGTATCTGCATTTATGAAGAGGATTCTTGTATCATCATATATCCCATACTTCTGGTCGTCAGCATAAAAGAAACTCGGATTCCCGAGCATTATGTCAGTTACTTTAGTAAAGGACACCTCCGAGAGCGCCGAAACCAGTGTTTCAGCGGCCGGAATATCGGATGAGAGTGACTTTGTGAGGTCAAGACGTATGATGCCATCTTTATCGGCATCATTGCAGCCGCTGAGGGCTGCAATGATGAATGATAGAAATATCGCCTTTTTAATTGTAATTCTTGTCGCAGTCATTCCTTTCCCAGATATACGAATTTACACAAAAATACATGGTACCAGACATGCGGCAATGGCCGTCGTTTCTGTCAGGAGCATTGATGCAACCTTCTGCGTTGGCGAGAACCTCCACATCGTTTTCAAGATAACCGGCAGAATTCCGACCAAAAACATTGAGCGCCACTATTGCTCCGGAAGAGAGGATGCAGGCGGCAAGCACGCTGAATACTGTTTTTTTGTTCATGGTGTTATGAATCTGGTTAAACTTTTGCCAAAATAGGCGTTTTTAACATAAAAACAAAATTTTCCGGCACTTTTTATCCTGCCTGCCTTCTCTCTCGGTAAAAGCTCTGTCAGGCGTCCATGACGAGAAAACGCGGTCCGGTCCCTGAGGGACACCGGCCGGGAAGAAGTAACGGAATGTTTGCACTGCCATTATGTCAAAGATTGCTGTTTTAAGATAAAATAACTATATTTGCGCGCGATTTTTGTAATGTGTTTCGTGGCCTGTATCGGAGCGGGTTTCTTGGAGCGGGGGAGAATGCGGCCACAGGGAAAGGAAAATGATTATTTCAGATACCAGTTTAATATTATGACAAAGATTGATTTAAGCAAGTACGGAATCAAAGGGGTTACAGAAATCCTTTACAATCCGACCTACGAAGTCCTCTTCAACGAGGAGACCAAGCCAGGTCTTGAAGGCTATGACAAAGGCCAGGTAACTGAGCTTGGCGCTATCAACGTGATGACCGGTGTTTATACCGGACGTTCTCCTAAGGACAAGTATATCGTTATGGACAAGAACTCCAAGGATACCGTATGGTGGAATACTCCGGAGTACCCGAACGATAACCACGAGCTTTCAGAGAAGGTATGGAAAGACCTCAAGAACATCGCTACCAAGGAGCTTTCAGGAAAGAGACTTTTTGTAGTTGATGGTTTCTGCGGAACCCACAAGGACACCCGCATGAAGGTTCGTTTCATCATGGAGGTGGCTTGGCAGGCACATTTCGTGACCAACATGTTCATCCGTCCGCAGAATCAGGCAGAGTTCGATCAGGAGCCTGACTTCATCGTTTACTGCGCTTCAAAGGCAAGGGTTGAGAATTATGAGGAGCTCGGTCTCCGTTCAGATACCGCAGTTGCTTTCAACGTAACAAGCAAGGAGCAGGTTATCCTCAACACATGGTATGGTGGTGAGATGAAGAAGGGTATGTTCTCTATGATGAACTACTATCTTCCACTTAAGGGCATCGCTTCAATGCACTGCTCCGCAAATACAGATATGAACGGTGAGAATACCGCTATCTTCTTCGGACTTTCCGGAACAGGTAAGACAACTCTTTCTACCGACCCTAAGCGTCTGCTTATCGGTGATGACGAGCACGGTTGGGATGACGAGGGTGTATTCAACTTCGAAGGTGGTTGCTACGCCAAGGTTATCAAGCTTGACAAGGAGTCAGAGCCGGATATCTACAACGCTATCCGTCGTGACGCACTTCTTGAGAATGTAACTGTGGACAAGAACGGAGTAATCGATTTCAACGACAAGAGCGTTACCGAGAATACCCGTGTATCTTACCCTATCTACCATATCAACAAGATTGTACGTCCGTTCTCACAGGGTCCTGCAGCAAAGCAGGTAATCTTCCTTTCTGCTGACGCATTCGGAGTACTTCCTCCGGTTTCCATCCTTACTCCTGAGCAGACCAAGTACTATTTCCTTTCAGGATTTACTGCTAAGCTCGCCGGTACAGAGCGTGGAATCACCGAGCCTACTCCAACATTCTCCGCTTGCTTCGGACAGGCATTCCTCGAGCTTCACCCTACCAAGTATGCTGAGGAACTCGTGAAGAGAATGGAGAAGAGCGGTGCAAAGGCATATCTTGTAAATACCGGTTGGAACGGAACAGGAAAGCGTATCTCTATCCGCGATACCCGTGGAATCATTGACGCTATCCTTGACGGTTCTATCGACAAGGCTCCTACCAAGAACATTCCTTACTTTGACTTCCAGGTTCCTACAGAGCTCAAGGGAGTTGATACCGGAATCCTCGATCCTCGCGACACATACGCAAATGCTGCCGAGTGGGATGATAAGGCAAAGGATCTTGCAGGACGCTTCATCAAGAACTTCCACAAGTATGAGAACAACGAGGCCGGTAAGGCTCTCGTAGAGGCTGGTCCGAAGCTCTAATAGTCTTTCGTACAGCTGAATATAAGTTTCTTTAGGTGGTTTCCCGACCGTTGTGGCGGGGAACCACTCTTTTTGATTTCTCGTTACTAATAATTATATTTGGAGAAATAAACTTGTATTGAATTATGACAATCATCATTATTGTCGCGATTATCGCGATTGTGGCTCTTTGGTTTATGGGTATCCAGAGAAAGCTGGTTTCATCCGACGAATTGTGCCAGAATTCCATGAGCCAGATCGGCGTACAGCAGCAGAGCCGTTGGGATGCTGTCTCCGCACTTGTAAAACTGACGAAATCATATAACGAGCACGAGTATAACACCCTTGTCGATGTTATAAAGCAGCGTAAGGACATTACGCGTACCAGTGCAGCTGCCGATGCCAATGCTCAGGAGGATATTCTTGTCGCAGCTGCCGCCAAGATAAGATTTGTAGCGGAGCAGTATCCTGAATTGAAGGCTGATGCTACATACGCCAAGACGATGGACAGCCTCAATAATTATGAGAACCAGGTGCGTATGAGCAGAATGGTGTTCAATGACTCTGTGACGAAGTACAACCGAATCGTACGTCAGTTCCCTGACTCCATCGTGGCAAGTATCTTGAAATTCCCTCTGAGAGAGTACTTGAAGGAAGTGGAATCCAAAAGAGAACTGCCCGAGATTAATATTTAAGCTTGATGCGTCGATTTCTCGCATTTATCGTAGCGGCAATGGCGACAACCTTTGCCGCTACGGCATTTGAGCCGGCCATAAGGGATATTGATATTCTGGTCAGTCTTACTCGGGATGGCAGTGCCGAGATAACTGAGCGCTGGGACGTATGCGTGGCGGATGGGACCGAATGGTATCTGGTCAGATACAATCTTGGAGATATCAGGATAGAAGATTTCTTGGTCAGTGATGAAACAGGGCTTCAGTACGAGAATACGGAGAAATGGGATGTGGACTGGAGCCTGAAGCAGAAGACTGGAAAATGTGGTATCGTGCATACTGGAAAAGGAGATGAACTCTGCTGGGGAGTAGGCTCTTATGGCGATCATGTCTTTACGGTCAGATACAGGATGACCAATGCCGTCAAAAGTCTTGAAGACTATGACATGATTCATCTGCAACTGGTCTCTCCTGAGCTTAGCGCCCGGCCGGAAAATGTCAGGGTCGAGATTTGTGCCGAACCTGTCAGCCTGGATACGGACAATACAAGGGCATGGGGGTTCGGGTTTGTCGGAAATTGCGAATTCGAGGACGGAAAAGTTGTATATCAAAGTGGCGAGCGCTTCCGCTCCAACAGTTCTGTCATAGCGTTGGTACGGTTTGACAAAGGAATTTTTGATTCCGCAAGCTATCAGAGCCGCACTTTTGAGGATGTCTTTGCCGAAGCTGAGGAAGGCTCTGATTATGAAGATGATGACGATGATGAATTTGCCTTTGTACTGGGCCTTTTCGTATCTTTTGTGCTGGGGGCGGTAATCATAGGGCGTGTGTCAAAAAGAAAACGCAGGCTCAAAATACTTGGCTGCAAGGATGAAGACATAACATGGTGCCGGGATGTTCCCTATGGAGGAGATATTATAGAGTCTGATTTCGTTCTCGGGCGGCTTGGAGAAAATGTGAAAGGGGGGTCTTTGGCTTCCGCGCTTATTCTCAGGATGATATATAAAGGGAATCTGTCCGTGAGCAAGGATGTCAAAGGAAAGGTGGAGATAATGTTTTCCGAAAAAGCGACGGACGGACTTGACGAGGCGTCTTTGGGACTTTACAACATGATGCTTGAAGCAAGCGGGTCGGACAAGGTGCTTCAAGATAAAGAATTCTCCAAATGGTCAGGATCTCACGAGAAGCGGGTTCATGACTGGATTGGACTGTGTGACAGACAGGCTCGTGCCCGACTCGCGGCGAATCATTTCGGCCGTCCGGACACATATACAAAGGCGGGACAGCAGCAGGCGCGTAATCTTGTCGGATTTAAAAAGTTCCTTAAGGACTTCACGCTCATCGCTGAGCGGGAGACACCTGAGGTGACACTTTGGCAGGAGTATATGGTCTATGGTGCCCTTTATGGAATAGCCGAGAAAGTGGCGTCCCAGCTTAAAGACATCGACCCTAAGTTCCTTGAACAAGTGAACGGGTATGACAATGATACTCTTGGAGATGTGATTCTTCGCACGCGCATGCTTTCGAATGCCATCACCCGCAGTGACGCTTCCTACGCGGCAGCTCAGGCTGCAAGAAGAAGCGGCATGGGCGGAGGAACGTCATTCGGCGGCGGAGGCGGTTTCAGCGGAGGCGGCGCCGGCGGAGGAAGCAGATAGACACGATTATACTAACGATACGATGACTGCCGGCGATACCAATATTCAGTATCTCAGTGGAGTTGGCCCCAAGAGAGCGGCTCTGCTGAAAAGTGAATTGGGTATAGAGACCGTGGAGGATCTTATCAATCTCTATCCTTTCCGCTATGTGGACCGCAACGGCATTACGCCCATAGGAGACATTACGCCGGGTCCGGTGCAGGTGCAGATAAAGGCGCGGGTCGTAAGCAGAACCCTCTACGCTCAGGGCGGAGCTCCGATAGAGCAGGTGGAGAGTTCTCTCAAGACAGGCAAATGCAAGCGTCTGAGTGTCATCGTGGAAGACAACAGCGGACGCATGGAGATGGTGTTCTTCAAAGGTATAAGGTGGAACTGGCAGCGTCTGTCCCCGGGCAGTGTGTTCATATTCTTCGGCAAGCCTCAGACATTCGGGAACCGCTTGAATATGGTGCATCCGGAGGTGGATTTGCCTTCAGATTCCGTGAGCGGACAGGTTGATATCACGGGCGTATATCCGAGTACGGAGAAACTCAAGACCTCGGGAATTACCGGAAAGGTCATGTGCCACCTGATGGCAAACGCGCTCAATGAATATCTGCACGGGTTTGAAGAGACGCTCCCGGAATATGTTATGAAGGACAATAATCTGGTGTCCAGGCAATTCGCCCTGCTCAATATACATTTCCCGAAGAGCAATGAGGCTCTTGTCAGAGCCCAGACAAGGTTGAAATTCGAGGAGTTGTTCCTGCTGCAGTTGTCGCTTCTGAAACAGAAATATATCAAGTCCCGCGCCTCCAAAGGGTTTATGATGTCAAGGGTGGGGGCGGATTTCCATTCTTGCTACAATTCGCTTCCATATTCGCTCACAGGAGCGCAGCAGCGGGTGATAAAGGAAATACGCTCCGATCTGATGAGCGGACGCCAGATGAACCGTCTGCTTCAGGGGGATGTGGGGTCCGGCAAGACCATGGTAGCGGTACTCAGCTGTCTGCTTGCCATCGGAAACGGGTTCCAGACTTGTATTATGGCTCCTACAGAAGTGCTTGCAAGGCAGCATTTTGCCAATGTGAGCAAGTATCTTGCACCTACGGACGTCAGATGTGCCATTCTTACCGGCAACAGTACGGGACGTGAACGCAGGGACATTCATCAGGGACTTGAAGACGGCAGTATAAATATTATTGTCGGGACTCATGCCCTGCTCGAAGACAATGTCGTCTTCAAGAATCTTGGACTCGCAGTGATAGATGAGCAGCACCGTTTTGGTGTGGAGCAGAGGGCGAAGCTATGGAGCAAGAATTCGATACCTCCGCATATTCTCGTGATGACGGCGACTCCTATCCCGCGAACACTGGCGATGACATTGTATGGGGATCTGGATGTGTCGGTGATAGATGAGATGCCTCCAGGCCGAAAGCCGGTGAAAACCATGTGTATAGGGCAGAGCCGAAAGCATGCCCTGTTTAAATTCATGAAAGAGGAAATCGCAAAGGGAAGACAGGTGTTTGTGGTCTATCCTCTGATTTTCGAGAGCGAGAAAATGGACCTTAGAAATCTGGAAACGGGATATGAGGAAATAGTGGACGCTTTCCCTCTTCCGGATTACAAGGTGGCGATAGTACATGGGCAGCAGACCCCTGAAGAGAAGAATTTCAATATGGCGGCTTTTGTGGCCGGACGGGCCAATATTCTCGTTTCTACAACGGTGATAGAGGTCGGGGTAGATGTGCCGAATGCCTCTGTGATGGTGATTGAGAGCGCACAGCGGTTCGGTCTTAGCCAGCTTCATCAGTTGAGAGGACGTGTGGGGCGTGGCTCCGATGCGGCGTATTGTATCCTGGTAAAGGATGACAAGACGGGGAAAGATGCGCAGGCAAGGCTGGATCTGATGTGTTCTACAGAGGATGGATTTGAACTCTCCGAGCAGGATATGAGAATGCGGGGCCCGGGAGATCTTGAAGGTACGCAGCAGAGCGGACTGCCGATAACATTGAACATAGCTTCTCTTTCAAAAGACGGTATGCTCCTTTCGCAGGCGCGGGATTACGCGCTCAGAGTTCTGGAAAAGGATCCCGAACTTACTTCTGCGGAAAATGTGCGTCTGGAAAGGGAATTGCGAAAAGACAAGCGGCAGATAAAGGACTTCAGTAAGATCAGCTGAGTCCTTCGCTGCATCTGCATAATTAATGAAGGGCGTCCCTCGTGGAGCGCCCTTCCAAATACACAATATTATCTAAAAAATATTCAAACAGTAAGTATAGGCTCTACTTTGTAGGGTAGCCAGGATTCTGGTATGCCTCTTTGGCGGCATCATCCATCTTCATGTTGTCCAGCTGACTCTTAGGAATCGGACGGAGATAATGATACTTCTCAATCTCGCGGGTGTGGGTTACAGGCGTATGGTCAGACTTGTTCGTTCCGCAGACGGTATATTTTCCTGCCCTCTTGTCCCAAGTCTGGGTACGAACCAGATCGAACCAGCGGAAACCGTCACCGTAGTACTCGCGCATGCGCTCGTCCAGAATATAGTCTATGGTGATGGTAGATGGCGTGGCGGCTGTAAGTTCGTTACTGTAGTCGGCATTCACCTGCTTGTCCCAGTTCACACTGTAGTTCCACTTGCCGGCACGTGCTCGCAGTACGTTGATGAGTTCGCGTGCGGATTTGCTTCCCGTTGCACCCTTGACGGCAGCTTCAGCGGCGATGAAGTAGAATTCGGAGAATTTGGCTATGTTGAAAGGACGGGCATGGCTGGCGTTCGGCTGTCCGGTACCGGTGGTATTGGTACGGTATGGGCCGAGTTTCCAGATCTTCGGGTACATAAGACGGCTTGAGCCGGTCGGGTTCACCACGAAATAGTCGTAGTTAGGACTCTGGCCGAGCATTGAAATGCCTGAGTCGTAATTGTACTCTACTGACGGGTCTTCCTCGGTGAGGAATACCAGGAAAGCCTCGTTCTTGCCGATATGGGCACCGTTTGCACCCACTACATATTCGGCTTTGTTGCCACCGCGCTCCCAGTTGGTAAGGAATACATATACGAACGTTCCATCGTAGCGGGAGTCTTTATTCTTGTCTGTGAAAGTGGCAATGGCTTCATGGGTAGGTGCCATACGTGACCAAGGGCGACCGCAGGTCTGCTGGTCTGTACGGAGAACAGGGTTCATGCTGTTGCCATTGTTGTCTTTGGCTGCCATGCCCGGATAGTTCCAATTGAGCATCCAGCCTGCGAAGTTGTCCGCTCCGCCACCGCTTCCGTAAGTAAGGCTTGCACCGTTGTACTGCTCGGAATTCTCGGTATGGTCGGCGTAGAGCATAATTTCCTTGTTGCGGTCATGTGCACCGTCGCTGATCTCCCAGAAGTGCTCCATAAGTCCGTAAGGACCAGGATTCTCAATGCCAAGCAGAGAGAGGTCATAAGCCTGCTGGAAATACCATTTGGCGTCGTGTCCGTCAGGATCCGTGCGAGGGCACTCCGGATAAGTGGCGATACCGTTCGGATTCTCCAGCCACCATGCGTATGTAAGATATGCCTTGGCGAGGAACAATCTGGCAACGTTCTTGGTCAGGGTTCCTGTCAGACGAGGTACGTCCGGAAGGTCATTCATCGCGGTCTTGAGATCCGGGAAAATAGCCCTTGTGTACACCTCTGGCACTGTGTTGCGCACTGATTCGCGGATAGCCTTGTTGTTGAAGGCAAGTTCTCCGGCACCAAGGTCGAGCGGAACGCCTCCGAAAGTCTGTACCAACTGGAAGTAGTCGAAAGCGCGGAAGAATCTGGCTTCGGCAATCATTGACTTGTCAAGTCCTACGTTCTCGGCGTTTTCGATAATGCCGCTGGCGGTATTGATATAGGTGAATGCCTGACCCCAAAGGTTCTGGCTGTTGGCATTGTTAGGAAGCAGGGCTTCCGCTCCGGACAGGTCTGCTGACTTGAAGTTGCCGTCGGCACTCGCTCCGTAGGTCGCTTCGTCAGTACCCGTAGTCAGGATATTGTAATAGTATGCGTTGCCATAAAGGTATCGGAGTTGTGCATACAGAGCCGTCAGACCGCCTTCTACACCCATTTGTGTGGTGAAGAAGTCAGGCGTGTATATTGTCTTTGGCTGCTCGTCAAGCACCTTGCTGCAGGAACTGGCCAGGACGGCGATGCCGGCGATTCCCAATGCTATTTTTGCTATTTTTTTCATGTTCGAATCCGATTAGAAGGTTAAATTTACACCAAACAGGAAGTTGCGCGTATTCGGCGTATTGAATCCCACGTATGAGAGACGTCCCGGACCAGGGCGGCCGGTGGCGGTAGAGCCACCGTTGGCATTGGCTTCCGGGTCAAGACCTGTCTCCCGGGTGAAGTCGGAGAAGAGCACGAGGCCAGGATTCTGCAGGGTGGCATAGACACGAAGATTGTCAATACCGGCGCGGCGCAGGGCTGGAAGCTTGTGGAAGCGGTAGCCGAGCGTAATCGTGCGAATCTTGAAATATGAGCCGTCGTACTGTGCAAGTACGGATGCATACTTAGGGCAGTCGTTGCTGATCTTGGAACCAGGTCTCGGATAGCGGGCACCGGTATTTGCAGGTGTCCAGTAATCCACGTCAATCTGACCGCGACGTCCGGTGAGCATGTTCAGGTAGGAGTTGCCGCTGTGCAGGGATGACAGCAGAATACCTCCGGCCTGGAAGGAACCGATCACGGAGAGTTCCAGATTCTTCCATGTGACATTGGTATTGAAACCTCCCTGGAAAGTGGCTTCAGCGTTGATAGGCACGCGGTCGCTGCTGCTTATTGCCCGCTTAGGAGTGCCGTCTTCATTGTATTCACCGTGGTATTTGACCTTGATGCCGCCGATAGTCTCTTTCATGCCGTTGATGACCTTGCTCGGCTCGAGGATATCCATATAAGGGTCACCTTCCTGCCAGAGTCCGTCATACTCGTAGTCATAGATACAGTTCAGCGGATAGCCTACAAACCATGCCTGACCTTCATTGCGCTGCGTCCCGTCTGCGAGAGCGACGAGTTTGTTGCGGTTGGCATATATGTTCAGGCCTGCCGTCCATGTCCAGTCTCCTCTGTCAAGGATGGTTCCGTTGAGGGAGAGTTCCAGACCACGGTTCTGCGTGGCTCCGATGTTGGCTGTGTAGGAACGTACTCCGGAGGTGCTAGGGAGACCGAGACTCAGGAGAATATCCTTGGTATCCACCATATAATATTCAATGGTACCGCGGAGACGACCCTGCCAGAATCCGAAGTCGAGACCGAAGTTCCATGTCTGGGAGTATTCCCATCCCAGGTCTTCGTTAGGCAGAGTGGATACATAGTATCCGGTAGCGTATTTTTCGTCGCCAAAGTTGTATGGCATCGTGCTGAGACGACCCAGAGTAGCGTATGCGGCGATAGCCTGATTGGAGGTCTCACCGTAGCCCACGCGGAGTTTCAATTCGTCAAGCCAGCTCTTGGTGCTCTCCATGAAGCTTTCGTTGTGGATGTTCCAACCGGCGGAGATAGCTGGATAGGTGTGCCACTTGTGGCCCGGAGCCAGACGGGATGATGCATCGGAACGGATGGCTGCCGAGAGCATATAGCGGTCATCGTATGTGTACATGAGACGGCCCATGTAAGAGAGGAGTCCGGTACGAGTGTAGCTGCCGCCGTTGACGGTGATGTCGGAAGCCACGGCGCTGCCGATGTTGTAGTATTGGAAGAGCTCGTTCGGAATGTTCTTTCCTGACAGGCTCTGGCCGGTGCTGGTGGTCTGCTCTGCAGAGTAAAGCGCTACTGCATTGACGCGATGTTTGCCGAAGGTGCGATCATAAGTGAGCAGGTTCTCGACGGTCCAGTTGAAAGTGTCGTTGAAGTACCATGAAGCACTGTTCGGACTGGTAGCGGAGCCGTTTACACCTACGCCGGTGAATGAACCGCCCTTGGAGTTGCGGTAGTTCAGACCCGCGCTGGCCTTGAAGTTGAGGCCCTCAATCCATGGGAAATAGAACTGGACGTATCCGGTGTTGTAGGTAGCGATGGACTTGGATTCGTTCACATACAGTCCTTGTGCGGTCAAATCCTCTACACGCTCGCGGGTGAAAACATATTGATCGACATCAAGCGGCATGTTGACACGGGTCTTGAGATTGCCCTGCTCATCGTAAGGAACTACGAGCGGAGATTTGGACAGAACCGCATACATATCCACCTGATTACCTGCGTTGGAGGTATGGCTGGTGTTGGTGGTGAAGCCGACCTTGAACCATTTGCCAATCTTCTGATCGACACTGCCGTTCAGCGCGATACGATTGTATCCCTGGGTCGGAACAACAGCCTCGTCGTTGTAATAGGTGACACCGAAGCGATAATTGCCTTTTCGTGTGCCTCCGGTGACGTTGAGGTCGTAATTCTGAGTGTATCCTGTGCGGTAGAACAAATCCTGCCAATCGGTAAACTGGTCGTCTGACTCATCAAGCGTGTTCTGGAACATGCCTGCCATCTGACGCATCTGGATGTATTTCTCGCGCGGCATCATAGGATATTTGACAGCTTTCTTCAGGGTGGCGTAGCTGTTGAAAGAGATTTTCGGCTCCTGACCCTCTATACCTTTATATGTGGTGATGATAATGACACCGTTGGCACCACGGGAACCGTAGATGGCTGTGGAAGCGGCGTCTTTTAGGATATCCATGCTCTTGATATCGCTTGGCGATATGTCTGACAGGGAGCCCATGAAAGGCATGCCGTCCAGAACGATGAGCGGATCATTGGATGCGGAAAGGGAACGCTGTCCACGGATGCGAATCTGCATTGATGCGCCCGGTTTGGAGTTGGTCTGAGTCATCTCTACACCAGCCACGCGTCCTTCAAGAGCGCGGGTTACGTCTCCTGCAGGTACGGCGCGGAGATTGTCTCCGCCCACTGATGTGATGGAACCGGTAATGTCCTGGCGGCGGGCCGTACCGTAACCGATAACTACAGTGCCTTCCAGCTGCTCGGTATCTTCTTCGAGGACGATATCGACTTTAGCCCGGCCCTGAACGGCGACGCGCTGCGGTTTGTAGCCGATACATGATACTTCAAAAATGGCTGTGGGACTTGCCTGGATGGAATAAGTTCCGTCCACACTGGTAACAGCACCTTGGTTGGTGCCTGAAATCATCACGGCTGCGCCGATGACGGTCTCTCCGCTTTGGTCCGTGACCGTGCCGCTGACGGTGATGTTCTGTGCGATTGCAAACAGCGGCATAACAAGGCTTGCGGCCATGACCAGAAGTGTTTTCTTAAGGTTTAATTGCATAATAAGTGTTGTTTATGTGTTTGGACTGTTATCAGTGACCATGTTGCAAAAGTATCATATTTTAATTACGAGCCTGTCAGAGTTGATGCGGACTCTGTCAATTCTGTAACATTTGTTTGTTTAACATGCTGAAAATTATATTTTTGTACCAAATGAAACAAAAATGAAAAAAGTATTCGCGATAATTCTTTTCGCTCTTGTCCTGCTGGTAGGTCTTGTTATGGTGCTGTTGCGAGTCTTCCGGGAGCGCAGGCGCCGCGAAGAGCGGAAAAAGGATGCTGAGATGAAAGAACTGCGCCTTGGGCTGTTTACCAACCTTGCTCATGAAATACGTACTCCTCTTACCCTTGTGATGGGTCCGCTGCGTGCTCTGCGCGAGGCTGAACAGGATCCCGCACAGAAGGATACTTTTAATCTGATGTATCGCAACTGTCTGCGTATCAACCGGCTGGTGAATCAGCTCATGGATATTCGCAAGATTGACGCCGGACAGATGCAGATGCACTTCCGTAAGACGGATCTCGTCTATTTCGTCAAGGATATTATGCAGTCTTTCCTCCCTTTGGCGGAGAGCAAGCATATCCGTTATGGCATTGACGCCGCGCACGATGAAGAATTTGTCTGGATTGATCAGGGCAATTTTGACAAGATTGTCTATAACATCCTGTCCAATGCTTTCAAGCATACTCCGGATGAGGGCAGCATCCGTCTCGAAATTACGGCACCAAAGCCCAATCGGGGGGAATTCGGCCCGGATATAAGAGGTTTTCTTGAACTCAGCATTTTCAACTCCGGCAGCCGTATCGAGGATGCCTATATCAGCCGCATTTTTGAAAGATTTATACAGGTGGATCCGCATGACGCCAATACCGGTTCCGGAGTGGGGCTGAATCTTACAAAGATGCTGGTGGAGTTGCATCACGGGCGGATAGGTGTCAGAAATGAGGTTGACGGGGTAGTCTTCAGTGTGCTTGTTCCGGAAGGAAAAGAGCATCTGAGTGCGGAAGAACTCTCTGCCACTACGCATCATAAGGACTTGTATGTCAGGGGGAAAGATATAAACTTCGATAGTCATGAGGACGAAACCTTTGCCAAAGGTACAGCGGAGAAAGAAAAGATTGTAAGGGCCAGGAAGACGGTTTTTGTAATTGAGGATGATGCTGAAACCCGCGACTATTTTTCTTCTGTGCTTGGCTTGTACTACAATGTGGTGGCCTGCGCATCGGCCCAGGAGGCTCTTCCGCGTATTACTGTGATTGTGCCCGACCTGGTGCTTACTGATCTTGTGATGCCGGGCATGACCGGCTCGCAGTTGTGCGCCGAAATACGCAGCAATCCGGCTATCAAACACATACCTGTGATTATCCTTACCGGGCAGGATGGGGAACAGGAGGCTCAGGCTGCCAGTGACAGCGGAGCGGATAAATTCCTGTCCAAACCGATTTCTGTAGAACTGCTCTTGAGCAGCATCTCGCAGACCCTTTCTGCGCGCGAGGCAGTCAGAGATAAGTTTGGGGTTGCGATGAATATTGACTGCTCCGGCATTAAGATAGGCTCGACCGACGAAAAACTGATTAGTCGGGTGACTGAATATATTCAGGCACATCTGGACGACCCGGACTTTGACGTGACCGCCCTTTGCGCGGACGTGGGTATAAGCCGCGTGCATCTCAACCGCAAGCTTAAAGAATTCGGCCTGGAGCCGCCAAGCGTTCTTATCCGCAAGTGCAGGATGAAACAGGCTGCCCGGCTGCTCGCCGACAATAAGGTAAATGTGTCCGAGGTAGCCTACAGGATCGGATTTTCATCGCATTCACACTTCTCCAGTTCTTTCCGGGAGTTTTTCGGTCTATCTCCGAAGGAATTTGTGACCAGGCTTCAGGATAATCCGGACGACGAGAGTCTGCGAAAATTATTTGAATAGGTGGATGGCCTCTGAAAACGCGTCGCGTACCACAGGAGGGGGTTTTCGTGCACCGAATATCCTTTCCGTACCGTAGAAGCCTGTTTTTTACACCGAATGCTTCCGAAAACGCGTCGCGTACCACAGGAGGCTGTTTTGCGCACCGAGTGTCAATTCCGTACCGTAGGAGGGCGTTTCCGGTACCGAATGCACATTCCGTATGCCCCTGACCCATAAAACTCAATGTGTCAGAAAATTATAAGGATTTCACCAGTCAAAAATGTCAGTTCTCTCAAAAAGATCAGTTATGGGTCAGGGGGTGTTTTTAAATGAAAAACCCCTCACAGACCATTCTGTAAGGGGTTTTAAGTGCTCCCTTAGGGATTCGAACCCTAGACACCCTGATTAAGAGTCAGGTGCTCTACCAACTGAGCTAAGGAAGCAGTAAGTCAATTTTGTGACCCGTTCGGGGCTCGAACCCGAGACCCCCACATTAAAAGTGTGATGCTCTACCAACTGAGCTAACGAGTCCTCCGTTTTGGGATTGCAAAGGTATGAGTATTTTTTTAGTTATCCAAATTTTTTACGATTTTTTTGAAAATATTTTTGTGCGTATTTTCAAGGATAATGTGTAAGTTTGTCAGATTTTATTTTTACTGAGATTTATGCAAGGAATTTGGACTGTTTTACTACTGATTGTATCCAATGTTTTCATGACGTTTGCGTGGTATGGGCATCTGAAACTTCAGGAAATGAAGATTTCAGAGGGTTGGCCACTGATTCTTGTGATTCTGTTCTCGTGGGGCGTGGCCTTCTTTGAGTATTGCGCGCAGGTCCCGGCCAACAGAATAGGCTCGAATATCAATGGAGGACCATTCAGTCTGGTTCAGTTGAAGGTTATTCAGGAGGTGGTGTCCCTGACCGTATTTACCGTTATAATCAATCTGCTTTTCAAAGGGCAAGGATTGCAGTGGAACCACATTGCGGCCTTTGCGTGTCTGGTAGCCGCCGTGTTCTTTGTGTTTATTAAATAATCACGATCTCTGGACAGAGGCGCTGCACAGGGTCTGCCCGCCCGCTTTGGCGATGAACAGATATTCGTCACTGTGATTCTGCTTTAGACCTATGGACAGGTTTTCTCCGCGCCTTATTTCCTTCTTGAAGTTGAGGTCCAGCCTGAACCGGGAGGAACTGTCCACGATATTCTCCGGCAGCATATCGAAAATCATCTCCACGTAGCGGTTGTTGTTGAGATGTCCGTTGAAGTCGCATTCGCTGTACCCGACTTTTCTGCTGTCAGTCATGTCCGGTGCGAAATCCTGTATTCTTCTGGGCCCTTCGCACGGGAGCGAGAAGTGTCTCCCGCAGACATCCAAGTCATCTCCCGGGTATATCGGGCGTCTTGATGCGATGTCAATCATACACCATTCGGTAGTCCCTCGCCCGAGCTCTTTTCCGTTCTCGTCAGTGATCCTGATGCACCGGTAGAACGATATGCCTCCTTTAGATACCGGCCATACTGAGACGAACAGCGGAGAATAAAGTGCCGGCCTTTGGTCGATTTCGAAGGCCGAGCGTATGAGAATCCAGCTTCTGTTCTCCTTTGCCATCACGTCGATTCCGAAGCCTTCCTTGCGGATGTTCTGTCCGATGGCGTTGATGATATGTCCGCAGAGTGACGGCACTGTAATCCGGCCCTTGAAGTCTATTTCTTCAGGAACCACCGAGTATGCATATATGTTCATAAACTCTTTCATTTTTGGTTTTCTGGTACAAAGTTAGGTCGCGATAGTCTTCGGACGAAGAGATTGGCATTAGAAAGCCTTTTTAGTGATAAAAATGATTGATTTTCGGATTTTTATGTCTATTTTTGGGACGAATAAGGTGTTTTATAAATTTCGTCCCGGCACTGTTTGGGATAAAAATCTTAGGTATGAACTCGATTTTCCGCTTTCCTAAAAGCTATGCCGCACACTTGGTGTACGTGTTTCTTCTGCCGCTTTTCTTTATCTCTTTCTGTTTTCTGTACAATCCGTTCGGGATACAGGAGTTCTATCATCTGGCGGGAGGAAAGTCTTTTGCCTTCCATATAGTCCTGCTTACCTGCATACTGATTGGGACTCTCGCCTTGTCGCGGCTCGGTCTTTTCCTTCTTTTGCGCAAGCACACCATCTTATGGTGGCACTACGCCGTGTGGTGTGTGTCCGAAGTGCTGGTCGCTGCTTGTTTCATGGCGTTGTACACGACCCTGTTTTTCGGGACGAAGCTCCCGTTCTTCCCCGCTCTTTTCTACTGCGAGGAGTATTCGTATCTTGTGCTTATATACCCATATCTGATATTTGTCCTTATCCGCATCGCCATCAATCTTTCCTCCGACCTTTCGTCGAGGGGCGCGGTCAAGGAAGATGAGCTCGTAAAGTTTTATGACGACCACAAGAAACTTCGCATAACCATTGATCCGGAAGCGATATTGTATATAAGTGCGGAGGCCAACTATCTTAAGATTCATTATCTCAACAACGGCGGGGTGAAGGAGTTTCTTTTGCGCAACTCCATGAAAAACGTCGAGGCCAACAATTCGGCGCATTCTTTGGTGAGATGCCACAGGTCATACTTCATAAACCCTCACCAGGTGAGCGTGCTCAGCCGCAGCAAGGACGGGTTTATCTTCGCCGAGTTGAAATTGAAGTCGCTGGGACCGATTCCGGTGAGCAAGCAGTATTATGACAAACTGTCGGACATGCTTTAGGGTATATGTCTGAAATGACGCAGGGTAGTGGTTTTCAATTTTGATAGTACGACAATTATGATTATATTTGCGAGATTGTAAAAATTTGAATAAATGTCATTTGCTTCAATAATCAGAAAGATGTTCGGGTCCAAGGCTGACCGCGATTACAAGGCGGTGAAGCCTATTCTTGACAAGGTGCTTGCTGTTTATCCTGAGATAGACAGTCTCAGTGACGATGATCTCCGTGCGCATTCGGCTGCACTGAGGCAGAAGGTGAGGGATGTGGAGGCGCCTTTCGAGAAAAGGATTGCCGAGATTAAGGATGAGTTGAACAAGGATATTCCGGTGGAGCAGAAAGAGGCTCTTGCCGGAGAGTCTGACAAACTCGTCAAAGAAGAGGATGATGCTATCGAGAAGTGTCTTGACGAGATTCTTCCGGAGGCCTTTGCGATTGTCAAGTCCACTGCAAGGAGATTTAAGGAGAATAAGGAGATAGTAGTTACTGCTACGGATTTTGACAAGGATTTGTCCGTGTCGCACGATTTTGTGAAAATCGACGGGGACAAGGCCGTGTACTCCAATCATTGGACCGCAGGCGGTAATGAAGTCGTGTGGGATATGGTGCACTACGACGTGCAGATTATCGGTGGTATCGCACTTCATCAGGGGAAAATTGCCGAGATGGCGACAGGTGAAGGAAAGACCCTCGTGGCCACGCTTCCTGTATTCCTGAATGCACTTGCCGGAAAGGGCGTGCATGTGGTTACTGTCAACGATTACCTGTCCAAGCGTGACTCCGAGTGGATGGGTCCTCTGTATATGTTCCATGGTCTTTCCGTGGACTGCATAGACAAGCATGAGCCTAACTCAAAGTCAAGACGCAAGGCATACGAGTGCGACATCACTTTCGGTACCAACAACGAATTCGGTTTCGACTACCTCAGGGACAATATGGTGGTAAGCGAGGAGGACCTCGTGCAGCGCAAGCACCACTATGCCATTGTCGATGAGGTGGACTCCGTGCTTATTGACGACGCTCGTACCCCTCTCATCATCTCCGGACCGGTGTCGCGCAACAAGACCGATGAGGCCCAGTTCCTTGAGTACAAGCCTTATGTAGAGAAGCTTTATCAGGCACAGAGAGCCTTTGTCAACCAGACACTCAATGATGCCAAGAAATCCATTGCTGCGGGAGATGAGGCGGAAGGCGGCAAATTGCTCCTTCGTGCCCACAAGGGACTTCCTAAATACTCCCCGCTTATCAAGTATCTCTCGGAGCCGGGTATAAAGACCCTTCTCCAGAAAGCGGAGAACTATTACATGCAGGACAATGAGCGCGAGATGCCGGTTGTCACGGATCCGTTGTTCTTCGTAATCAACGAGCAGCTCAATACCGTGGATATGACCGACAAGGGTCACGATGTGCTGGCTCAGGCCGTGGGCAACGACGATTTCTTCGTCCTGCCTGATGTAGGAAGCCAGACTGCCGAGATTGAGCACTCCGACCTCAGTCCGGAAGAGAAACTCCAGAAGAAGGATGAGTTGAGAATGGACTTCTCCACCAAGAGCGAGCGTGTCCACACCGTCATCCAGCTTCTCAAGGCATATACGATGTTCGAGAAGGATGTCGATTATGTGATAATGGACGGCAAGGTGAAGATTGTGGATGAGTCCACAGGCCGTATCATGGAGGGAAGACGCTGGAGTGACGGACTTCATCAGGCTGTCGAGGCGAAGGAAAATGTGAAGGTGGAAGGCATTACCCAGACATTCGCCACCATCACACTCCAGAATTATTTCAGAATGTATCATAAGCTTGCCGGAATGACCGGAACGGCTGAGACTGAAGCCGGAGAGTTCTGGAGCATATACAAGCTTGACGTGATGGTAATCCCGACCAACCGTCCGGTAATAAGGGATGACCAGCCTGATAGAATCTACAAAACCAAGAAAGCCAAGTTCGCAGCGGTTATCGACAGGATAGAAGAAATCACCAAGGCCGGAAGACCGGTGCTTGTGGGTACTTCCGACGTGGAGACGTCAGAGCTCCTGAGCCGAATGCTGCGCATGCGCGGAATAAAGCACAATGTCCTCAATGCCAAGGAGCACGCCAGGGAAGCGGACATCGTAGCCCAGGCCGGACAGTCATCCACCGTGACCATCGCCACCAACATGGCGGGACGTGGTACCGATATCAAGCTTTCCAAGGAAGTGAAGGATGCCGGCGGACTTGCCATCCTCGGCACGGAGCGTCACGACTCGCGCCGTGTGGACCGTCAGCTCAGAGGTCGTGCCGGCCGTCAGGGAGACCCGGGTTCTTCCACCTTCTATCTTTCGCTCGAGGATGACCTTATGCGCATGTTCGGTGCGGACAACATAGCCAAGATGGTGGACAGGCTCGGCATGGGAGAGAATGATGTTCTCGAGGCCAATATGTTGACCAAGGCTGTGGAGAACGCCCAGAAGAAGAAAGAGGAAATCAACTTCGGCTCGCGTAAGCACCTTCTCGAATATGATGATGTCATGAACTATCAGCGTGAGGCCATCTATTCACGCAGAAAGAACGCCATCAGCGGAGACAAGATTGAGATAGACCTCAGAAATATGATGATTGACAGCGCTTCCATTTTCGTGGATGCGCATAAGAATCTCAGTTTCGAGGATTTCAATACCGAACTTATCGCCGAATTCTCCATTGACTGCGGATTCGATGAGGATTTCTACAGCAAGGCCAAGCCTGAAGCCATTCAGGACAAGCTCTGCGAGCAGATGGAAGCCGAATATCGCCGTAGGATGGATGCTCTTGTCACCAAGCTCAATCCTATCATCAAGGAAGTGTACGAGAAGCAGGGCAAGATGTATCAGAACATCGCCATCCCTGTCTCTGACGGCATCAAACAGATGACGCTCTCCGTCAATCTGGAGAAAGCATACAACTCCGACGGAAGGGAGATTGCCAAGACCCTTACCAAGAATATTATCCTGTTCCAGATAGACGAGCATTGGAAGTCTCATCTTCGCGACATGGATGATCTCAAACAGAGCGTACAGACTGCTTCCTATGAGCAGAAAGACCCTGTAGTCGTATATAAACTCGAAGGCTATAACCTCTTCGCATCCATGCTTGAGGATTTGAACAGGGATGTCCTTTCGTTCCTTTTGAAAGTGTTCGTCCCGCTTTCTGACCGTCCTCAGCAGCCGCAGAGACCGCAGCAGCCCGATATGAGCCAGATGCGCGCAAGCCGCAATGAACTGAGCACCAACGGCGCGCAGAACGCCAGGACTCCGGTGAAGGTGGACAAGCAGGTCGGCCGTAACGACCCTTGCCCTTGCGGCAGCGGCAAGAAGTACAAGAACTGCCACGGAAAAGGATTGGTATAATGACATTGAAGTACAAGAATATGCAGAAAACATCAGAACAAGGCGCCGGTATAAATGACGTGACACGCATTTCCAAAGGCGCAACCATCAACGGAGACCTCATATCTTCTTCAGATATAAGGGTGGACGGTGTCATAAATGGAAAAGTACTGTCTGACGGCAAGATTGTAGTAGGGGAGCAGGCCGCTCTTTCCGGCAGTATGTTCTGCACCAATCTCGATTTCTGGGGAAAGATGGAAGGCGATATCTATGTAAAGGATACACTCTGCATCAAGAGCACCGCAACTGTCAATGGCAATATCCGTGTCCATAAGCTTCAGGTGGAGATGGGTGCACAGATTAACGGCACCTGCAAGATGATTTCGGAGCAGGAGTACGATGATCTCGCCTCCAAGGTAAATGTGAAGCGTGTTCAGGCAAAAGAGCTTTAATCATGCTTGCACCCAATGTGAACTTTTCCGGTAAGACGGTCCTTGTGACAGGGGCGGCCGGGTTTATCGGGAGCAATCTTGTAAAGCGTCTTCTCAGCGACATCAGCGGCATTACGGTAATCGGGATAGACTCGATTACTGACTATTATGATGTCAATATCAAATATGGCCGGCTCTCCGAAATTGAAGAGTGCTCCCGGAAGACCGGAGGCAAATGGTCTTTCATAAAGGCTTCCATAGCGGACAAGGACGTTGTTGACGCCATTTTTGAGAGTCACCGAATAAGTGTCGTTGTCAATCTGGCGGCTCAGGCCGGAGTCCGGTACAGCATCACCAATCCGGATGCCTATATCGAAAGCAATATCATAGGCTTTTTCAACATACTCGAAGCGTGCCGTCATCACGAAGTGGAGCATTTGGTATATGCTTCATCCTCTTCCGTGTACGGAAGCAACAAGAAAGTGCCTTACAGCACCGATGACAAGGTGGACAATCCGGTCAGCCTGTATGCTGCCACCAAGAAAAGCAATGAGCTTATGGCGCACGCATACAGCAAGTTGTACAATATCCCTTCCACCGGTCTTCGATTCTTTACGGTGTATGGGCCTGCGGGCCGTCCGGATATGGCGTATTTCGGGTTCACGGATAAGCTCCGCGCCGGTGAAACTATCAAAATATTCAATTACGGGCACTGCAAACGGGATTTTACCTATATTGACGATATCGTGGAAGGCGTTGTGCGGGTAATGGGCCATGCTCCGGAAAAACAAAATGGAGAAGACGGTCTGCCGATTCCTCCTTATAGGGTATATAATATAGGTAACAGTTCTCCGGAGAATCTTTTGAACTTCGTGACAATCCTTCAGGAAGAGTTGATTGCAGCAGGTGTTCTTCCTGCTGAATATGATTTCGACGCCCATAAGGAACTGGTCCCGATGCAGCCGGGGGATGTCCCTGTGACGTATGCGGATACCGCTCCGCTCGAAAGGGATTTCGGATTCAGACCATCCACACCATTGCGTGACGGACTGAGATCTTTTGCCAGGTGGTATGCTTCCTACTATGGAACATATTCTAAATAAAACCTCCTAAGTATCTGACATATTATTATATAAAGCATCTCTTGGGTTAAATTTCCGTCTGAAAGTGGATTTTTGACCTGATTTTGGTGTGTTACATTGTCAGACAACAAAGTAACATCCGGATTCGGTTCGAGACTGTACTTTTAGTATATTTGCGTCCGCTACCATGAATTTTGACGCAAACCAATTTTTACAAAATGAAGAAAATACTATTTCCGATCCTTGCTGTCGCCGTGACTCTTGTGTCCTGCGGCAAATCAAGCTCAGATCAGGCGCTTACCCTGAATGATCTTGAATATTTTGAGAGGCCTGGAGTAAACGTATTCGTCTATAACAACCTCTTCACCGGAGGTTTCAATGACGAGAAGAACTCCGGTATCGAAATCATTCATCATGGAGTACGTACCGTTCAGGGCGGAGCCATCAGGCTTTCGAATACTCCGGAGCAGTGGGACCTTGTACCTAGTACCCCGTCCCGTGTTGTCAACAGAGATGCCAATTCTATCGATGTTACACTTCGTTATGACGAGTATGACTTCGATACACGACTGGTAGTGACCGGTGAGGGTAAGGCATTCCGTATTGACGTATATCTCGACAAGCCTGTTCCTGCAGTGCTTGAAGGCGAGGCCGGATTCAACCTTGAGTTCCTTCCTTCACAGTATTGGAACAAGGCTTATCTGGTGGACGGCAGACCTGAAAGATTCCCGCGCTATGCTGTAAGCGAGACTGTAGCTCGTCCTAACAGTCAGAAAGTGAAGCAGTTCAAGGGCTACCGCACATACGATGACCGTGGCACTGGAGAATTTGTGGATCCGCTTCCTATGAGCACCGGTCACGAGATGCTCTTTGCGCCGGAAGACCCTTCCCGCACCGTTAAGATTACCTCAGAAGGCGCTGACCTTAAGCTCTATGACGGAAGAATGATTGCACAGAACGGCTGGTTCGTTCTCCGAAGCATACTTCCTGCCGGCAAGACCGGAAAAGTATTCAGCTGGCGCGTGGAGCCTAACGCCATTGACGGTTGGGTAAGAGAGCCGAATGTGGGATTCTCCCAGGTAGGATACCTTCCTTCTCAGCCTAAGATTGCTGTTGTCGAGCTCGACAAGCGCGACAAGATGTGTTCAAACGCAAGCGTATATAAGGTAAACGCTGACGGCAGCTCTTCCAAGGCATTCACCGGAAAGGTGTCCATGTGGGGACCTTACTACAAATACAACTATGCCAAGTTTGATTTCTCTGACCTCAGGGAGCCTGGCGTATATTACATCCAGTACGGTGATGTGAAGACCGACAACTTCATCATCGACACCACCGTCTATGACAAGATTACTGACGCTACCACCGATGTGTGGATTCCTATTCACATGAATCACATGCATGTGAAAGAGGGATATCGTGTATGGCATGGCGAGCCTTTCAAGGAGGGATATCTCCAGGCACCGACAAATACCGACCACTTCGACCTTCACGGACAGGGACCTACCACCGATACCAAGTACAAGGCTCTTGAACTTATCCCGGGACTCAATGTCGGCGGATATTTCGACGCAGGTGACTTTGATATCGAGACCGGTGCCAACATCGGCGTAGTACAGAACTTCGTATCTATCTGGGAGCTCTTCAAGCCTATGAGGGATATGACCTTTGTAAGCGAGTCCCAGCGTTATGTGGATCTTCATCGTCCGGACGGAACTCCTGATATTCTTCAGTACATCGAGCACGGAACCCTGAATATCGTAGCCCAGGCTGAGCAGATTGGTCATATGTCACAGTGTCTGTCCAACTCTGTACTCTACAACTACCACCATCTCGGAGACGCTGCTTCCCTTACTGACGGATATCACTACGATCCTTCGCTGAAGCCATACCAGGTATCTGCAGACGGCAAGCGCAGCGGAACCCCGGATGATATGTGGGCATTTACCAGCCGCAACCCTCAGCTTGACCTGCGTGCTTCCACAATGCTTGCTGCGGCAAGCCACGCTCTCAGGGGATACAATGATGACCTTGCAGCCCGTGCACTCAAGCAGTCCAAGAGACTCTTCAAGGAAGCCAACGAACTTATGGCCAAGAATCCTCGTCCTCAGGGAAGAGGCGGTATGGGCGGCAGCAATGCTGCAACCAACCTCCAGCTCTATGTGGCTACGGGCGAGAAGCATTATATCGAGGATTTCGACGCTCAGATCTGGAGCATGCTCGACATGAACGTCAATTTCGGTATCTCTACAGCACTTGATGCCATTCCTTATATGAATGACGACTACAAGACAAAGCTTCGTCCTTATGTAGAGAAGTACAAGGAATACATCGACAGTCTTGATGAGGACAACCCTTATGGAGTGCCTATCGGACTTGGCAACTGGGCAGGCAGCGGCAACGTTGTATCTTTCGGTACCACCGTCAGCTTCGCCAGCCAGTATTTCCCTGACATCATCTCCAAGGATTACGCATACAAGGCGATGAACTATCTCTTCGGATGCCATCCATACCACAACTATTCTCTCGTGGCTACCGTAGGTGCTACCAGACCGAAGGCCGTGTTCTATGGCAACAACCGTGCTGACTTCTCGTTTATTCCTGGCAATGTGGCTCCTGGACTTCTCTTCCGCCATCCGGATCACTTCGAGAACTACGATGATTGGCCGTTCCTCTGGGGACAGAACGAGGGAACAATCGCAGGAAATACAAGTTATGTAATCTTCGGTTCCGCATTCAAGAACCTTGTAAGAGAATAAGGTATTTGTACTTCGCTTTTAAGTCAACGAAGGCTGCCGATGCTATGGCAGCCTTCGTTGTATAATTTTTCTGGTGCAGTTGACAAAGGTGGTTGGTAATAGTGGGTCCGCTACACAACGGTCGCATCCGATTGCTTCATTCCATACACCAGAAGGTGGTTCCTTGGTGCAGCGCACCTCTGAATGATGAACTGCATCCCGTACCGTAGAAGGGTGTTTCTGGTACCGAATATCCCTTCCGTACCCCAGAAGCCTGTTTTGAGCACGGAGGGCTTCCGAAAATGCGTCGCGTACCGTAGGATGCCTTTTTTTGACACCGAGTGTCAATTCCGTACCGTAGAAGGCCCTTCCTGGTACCGAATGCTACAAAAGCCAGAAAGGGGAAGGGCATTGCTGACACCGAATTCCTCAAACTGCCAGAAAAGAGGGGGCCGTTGCGCAAAGCGCAGCCCGGAATGCCGCCGCGAGCAAGAAAATCACCGCCCCAAAGCTTCTCAACGCCTCCCAAAAGAGCCCAACCCCACCCAAAACTCACTCACCACCACCCAAAATCCACATCACCTGCCATGACTCCACATTTGAAGAGTTTATTTTTTCGGGTAGAAAGTTCTTTTTTCCGGACATAATGTGTATATTTGCAAGTTGTATTTGAATGCGACAGGCGCAAAACCCTGCCTAAAATAACGAGACGAGAATATGAATGAAAAACTCTTCAGTATTTTAAGGGGGGGGGGTAAGATTTCGACTTCTAATGGCCATGGTATTGCTCCTTTATGGGGGAGTCGCACTCAAGTCTCAGAGTTATACCGATACATTATCAGTTTATTTCCATCAGGGAAGATCAACATTCGACTACAGTTACAGAGGTAACGGAAAGAGGGCGGATTCATTTGTGCGTTATATCCACGATGTGCTTGTCGGTCACGAGGATGCAACGGTCAAGGGAATCCGTTTCGAGGTAAGTTGCTCTCCGGAAGGAAGCCGAAAGGTCAACGAGCGTCTTGTCGCTGCGCGAGCTGAGGGCATCATGAAATGGATGCGCCGAAGACTGCCCCTTGAGAATATTCCATACACGATAGACACCACCCTCGAGCCATGGACAGAGCTTTTGCCGATGGTAGAATCCGACGAGAATGTACCGTATCGCGAGGAAGTCATAGAGTTGATAAAAGGACTTGTTGAAGGGAGGTCACAGAAGAGTGACCTTGAAGCACTGCGAGGTGGTGAGCCATGGCGCTATATGCTTGACAGGCAGTTTCCGAGCCTTAGACGATTCGAGATGAGTGTGGAGTTGGAAGTGCATCTGCCCGAGCTGGAAATAGACGAGGAAGTGCTGCGAAAGGAATGCGAACGGACCCGGCTACCGATGACAGTGCCCCTTGAGAGTATGCCGATATTTGATACTGGACTTATTTCTGTAAGTCCGCTGACGTATAAAGCACCAAAAGACATCTCGGTATATGTGAAAACCAACGGTATAGCTTTGGGAATGCTGGTCGGGAACGTGTGCGTGGAAGTCAGGCTGCCAGATAGCCCGTGGAGTGTCAATGTGCCGGTGTATTATTCCGGATTTAACTGGTTCCGGGCTACCACCAAGTTCAGAATGGCGGCATTTCTGCCAGAATTGAGATATAATTTTGCAGGAGTGGAAGGGTTGTACGCTGGTGTTCATGGCAGCGTGGCGTGGTATAACTTCGCGTTTTCCAGAGATTGGCGGATACAAGATGCCGGAGGTAAAAGTCCGGCCCTTGGAGGAGGAGTGAGTCTGGGTTATCGTATTACACCGTTCAAGAGAGTGCCTGCGCTTGGAGTGGAGTTCAATGCCGGGCTTGGCGTGTACTCGGTTAAATATGATAAGTTCTACAATGAGCCGAACGGTCCGGCAGCCGAGAAAGGCGTCAGCGCGGTGAAATGCATCCCTGATGCACTCGGTGTCTCGCTATATTACCGTTTTGACAATGTGAAAGGAGGCACGCGGCGATGAGAGAGAAAATCTTTAAAGTGAGCGCTCTGATGAGTGTGGTCCTGTTCCTGTGCGGAATGGTAAGTTCGTGCGTGCACGAATGGCCGGATGAGTTGACTCCGGCTGATGTGGACGTGAATCTGGAGTTCAATACAGAGTTCCTGCCGTTCAAGGATGTGGAATATACGAAGAAGACCAAGGCAGACCCATCGGAATATAATATCAGGTACAAGATAGGTGCATACCGGGCCCTGAAGAGTGGCGGGTATGATGTAGTTCCGCTGCGCGAATATACGTTCACGAAGCTGGAAGTCAGCGAACCTGACTACCGAGTGCGCATCGCACTTCCGGAGGGAGAATATATGCTGCGGGCTTGGACGGACTATGTGCTTGACGGCACGCAAGATGACTTGTATTACCTGACTGACGATTTCTCAGCGGTGCAGGTACGTGAGCCTTATGAAGGAGACACTGACTTCAAGGATGCCTTCGTGGGCGAATCCCCGGTAAAGTCGGTACGAGTGGGAACGGAAGCCCCTAAAGTGAGCGCGACGATAGAGATGGAGCGTCCTCTGGCGAAGTTCCAGTTTGTAGCAGAAGACTTGTATGACCTTGTGACCAAGGCCATGGAAAAGAACATGAGTGCAAGCGAGTATGCCGACTATAAGAATAGCAGACGCCCACTTGACGGAGAAGGCACAGGGGCGGCGCGCCCGAGTTCTGCGGACTATGACTTCAGCGTAGGCTTGACCGATGCTCTGGATGGCGGCACTAAAGCACCATGGGACCCGACGAAAGCACCAGGCTTCGATCCGGACAGTTATAAAGTGGTATTCTACTATACTTCGTTCCTGCCTACGATGTACAATGTTCTCACACAGAAGCCGATAGATGCCAAGACCGGAATGACTTTCACATCGACACTGAGCCCACTTAATGAAGAGGAAGCGCTGATAGGGTTTGACTATGTGTTGGTCAACGGGACAGAGTCAAGTGTGAGCGTGCAGGTGGGTCTGTATGATCCGGAGGGAACGATGCTTTCACTGAGCAATCCTGTGACGGTGCCTATAGTTCGTGGGAAAGTGACGACAGTGCGAGGCAAGTTCCTGACTCTGGCTACGGGAAGCGGAATCGGAGTGAGCCCGGGCTTTGATGGAGAATATAATATTGAGTTGAAATAAATATAACAATAAACAACGATGAAACGTTATTTTAAGACTATCACAGCCGTCGTGCTGGCAGCATTGACGACCGCGGCGTGTCAGAAGGAAAACTTCGGAGACGCAACACCTGCAGGACAGGAAGTGGATGTCACGCTTGACCTGCTCGCACCACAGATAGGCACTAAGTCCTATGGAGACGGAGCCACAGCCAAGACTGTGTATGTCCATGTATACCAGCAGGATGCTGATGGCAACTTGACTTATATTGAGCCTGCGACAGAGGGCGCAAGCCTCAAGACTCCATCACAGTCATTGACTCTTAATGGCCTGAAGACAACATACAGCACCCGTCTTGTGACAGGCCAGACCTACACATTTGTGTTCTGGGCACAGGCTGATAGTGCGCCTTATACTTACGATACTGATGCACAGACCATCACCGTGGACTATGCAAGCGCAGCAGGAAATGATGAGAGCCGTGATGCCTTCTATAATGTGCTTCCTAACGTGAAGATAGAGGGAGCCTATACGGCCAGCGTCCAGCTTAGCCGTCCATTCGCGCAGCTCAACTTCGGCGTGACGAGCGAGGATTATGCCGCTGCCAAGGCTGCCGGACTCACCGTGACAGATGCTACGGTTACACTCACCCACGCTGCCACAAGCCTCAACCTTCTTAAAGGCACCACTACAGGAGATGAGACAGTGACTTTTGCCAAAGCAGCGCTGCCTGAAAATGCTAACCTTACAGCAGGAGGAAAGGACTACAAGTACGTGGCTATGGACTATGTGCTTGTGGGCAAGAGCGCAAAGACCCTGTCTGATGTTACACTTACTCTCACTGCCACCGGCACTCAGAGCGCAACTCCTAAGTTCACTTATAGCAACGTGCCTCTTCAGGCTAACTACCGTACCAACATTGTCGGCAATCTCTTCACCAGCCCGGCAGAGGTGCAGATTGAGATTACTCAAGGCTTCGGGACACCGGACAATATCGTCGGAACCCTTTCTTCTGCTAATGAAGCGTTTGCGGCTGGTGTTACGACTGTTACTGTAAATGAAATCACATCCTCCGACCCAGATGTGATTGTACTTCCAAAGACTACCGAAACAGTTACTATCAACCTGCCAGCGGCTCCTGCTGGAAAGTCTATCACCATTAGGTATGCTGATAGTGCAACAGAAAGCGAGAAGCCTCAGACTCTTACAGTGAACGCCAAATCTGCAGATGCTATCACCATTGAGGCCCCTAACACCCATGTGGAACTCAACGGCGTGACCGTCAAAACCGTCACTGCTTCTACCAGCAGCACCACCCTCGTTGTAGGCAAGGATGTGAAGATTGGTACCTTGACGCTTGAGCAGGGGGCCGCCAAGATCTACGGCAATGTCAGCAAGGTCGTGAAAGGGGAGAATGCCGGAACCGTCACCTGGTACGTAGATGATGCTGCAAATTTTGAAACTGCGCTCAACAATGCGGACAAGGTTGTTTTGACGGCGAATATTGATCTTGTAAAAACTGCATCTCTCAAATCCGGCAAGACTGTTGTTCTTGATGCAAACGGGAAGACCATATACAACACAAGCGATTTGTGGGACAAACCTACAGAAAGAGATAATAATTGGTCTTTGGTGTCTGTCAAGGGCGGTAAACTTACAATCACCGGAAACGGCACCTTTGCTGCCAAAAAGAATGATTGTTACCCTGTTGATGTCCAGGATAAAGAGAGTGCCGTGACCATTGAAAATGGTGTTTTTGTAGGCAACATCCATGCCGTTTATGTTGAATCAGGTGTCGCATATGTCAATGGAGGTAAATACTCTGTACAGCAGAAGTATTCTGTTGAGTCAAAAGCTGACGGGTTTGTCTTGAACTGCTATGATGCCAATCGCGTAAATGGCACTGCCAAGATTCTTGTAAGTGGTGGAGAGTTTGCGAATTTCAATCCGGGCGACTGCTGGGCGGAAGGTGCACACACGAACTTCGTCGCCGAGGGGTATGCGTCTGTAACAACAAGTGCAAGACCACTGACGTATGAGGTTGTGAAGATAACTTCTACCCAGTCGACAGCAGATGGACTTGCTAGTGCTATGACTGTAGCTAACAGTGTAAATGTTGTCAATCAAAGTATTGCTCTTCCAAGTGCCTACCTGTCAAGTCACAGTAATACGAGATTGATTGTTGATAGCCAAGGTGAAATATCTCCTGCTGAAACCTTTAGGGCTGATGTGACTGATGTGATTTTCGTTAGTAGCAAAACTCTTACTCTTGATGGTAAAGGGAAGATATATGGTCCGTCAAATTCGACTAGTGGTTTTGGTTCTCAAGCTATTATGATTCAAGGAGGGAAAGTTGATATTTATGGGAACCTTACGATTGACGGTGGAAGTGGCAGTGTGGCGAACCGGGCATTAAAAATCACAGATGGTACTGCGAACATTTATAGTGGGTATTTTCATGCGGGACTTGACAAAAATGGGAGAAGTAGTGAATTGATTTTTCTGAATCCAGCATTTAGGAAATATGCGTATTGCAACATATATGGTGGTGTGTTTGAATGTGATGGCGATGCGTCTTATTTGATTAATTGTTATAAATCTTCTTACGAAAATGGGCGCGCGAAGGTGAATATTTGTGGCGGCACTTTTGTGGGCTTTAATCCTGCGGACAATACTGCCGAAGGTGAACACACGAACTTCGTCGCCGATGGCTACAAGTCCGTTGAGACTACCTACAACGGCAAGCAGGCTTGGACTGTGGTAGCTGAATAAGCATTGGCGTATGAGGAAGCTTTTGTTGTCGTTATGGATGGGCATAGTGGTTCTTGCTGCGGGTTGTGGCAGGAACTTGGATCCAACGTGCGGCCAAAAGGAGGTGGACGTCTCGTTTGATATGGACGCTACTCAGTCTATGACAAAAGCCTATGGGGACGGTATGACTGTCAATACCTTGCACGTGTATGCTTATTTGGTGGATCCCGATACCGGTAGCTTGGCTTATATTGATCCGGCTTCTCACGGTAAGAATTGCCCGTCGCAGACTCTTGGTATGACCGGCGGGAAAGCTTCTTACAGCACGCGGCTCGTTACGGGGCAGAAGTATGTCATTGTATTCTGGGCTGATTACCGATCTAACGATTATGATTCGCCATATACTTATGACAATGCGGCGCATATAATTTCAGTAAAAGACCATAACAGTCAAGTCTATGCAGTCCCTGCGAATGATGAGCGGCGCGATGCTTTCTACGCAGTGGAGACCATTGCGGTGAGTGGAGCCATCGGAGGTAGGACGGTGCATCTGAAGCGTCCGTTTGCTCAGGTCAATATAGGCGTGACAGACCAGGTAATGTCTAATGCTGCATCCAAAGGGATAGCTTTTAAGGACTTGTCGGTGACATTTTCAAATGTGGCATCGAAGATTGATCTTGTGACAGGCAAGGTGTATAGGGTTATTTCCGGTGATGACCATGCCGACTATGTTCCTTTTAAGGCAAGTTCTCTGCCGAATCAGAAATTCATGGTCGGAGGAGTCGAGTATAATCTTATATCCATGAATTATGTGCTCGTGGATCAGAATGAAGAAGGGACGGTCGCCAGGAATATCAGCCTGCACAGTGATGGCTATAAATTCCAGCGTCAGTTTAGCAATGTTATCCTTCGTGCGAACCATAAGACGAATATAGTCGGAGATATTATCAGTGGAGAATAAAATAATTAAAACGTCATAATATGAAAAGAATTCTTAAACTTGCAGCTCTGGCAGTGCTTGGAATGATGACAGCATCATGCAGCAAGAACGCTGCTCCGGAGGAAGGAGTGCCGGTAAGCATCAGCGTGCAGGCACCGGAGATTGGTACGAAGTCAATTTCAGATGGTAAGAGCGTGAATCAGGTGCGCTGCATCGTGTTCCGTGATGGTAAGCTCATTCAGCACAGTGATGTCACCAAGGTTATTCCAATGCGTGGAGGTACAGCCACTTACGAGACTCGCCTCATTTCAGGCCAGACCTATAAGATAGTCTTTTGGGCCGAGGTGAAGGACAATGCCTACTATAGTGTGGACTATCAGAATGCGACCGTGACAGTGACCTATGGAGCAGGTAATGAAGAGAAGCGAGATGCATTCTACAATGTAATCGAGTACACCGTAACAGATGGACAGGCAGCGCGGACAGTGAAGCTGAAGCGTCCGTTTGCCCAGCTCAACTATGGACTCAGTGCGGCAGACAAGGCTCTTGCAGATGCAGTAAGCCCTATCGCGAAGTCGTCTGTGAAACTTGATGATGTGGTGTACACGAAGCTCAACCTCTTCGATGGGAGTGTGTCAGAGCCGCTGTCAAGCGTGACATTCACTTCAGCGCCTATTCTTGCAGAGCCTCTTACTGTAAAGGCTGAAGGAGCGAGTGCGCCAGTGGAGTACACCTATCTGTCCATGAACTATATCCTTGTCAATCAGGATGTTGTTCCGAATACTACTCTGACATTGTATGGTGCCGATGATGCTGTAGTGGCAACGGTCCCGGTGGGCCAGGTGCCGCTGAAGCGGAACTACCGCACCAATATTGTGGGCAATCTTATCTCGTCCCCGGCTACCATCAACATCGTGGTGGATCCTGCGTACGAGATCCCGGAGAACAACATCAGCAAGTAACGAAGATAGAACAGTCCCTCACAGGGGAACTTATATATCAGCGCTATGAAGCGGGGGTGGCTAAAGAGTCTTGATAGACTTAGAGGTCACCCTCTTTTAAGTCTAATCACCTCCGAGGGGGCCGTTTCGCGCACCGAATATCCCTTCCGTACCGTAGAAGCCTGTTTTGCGCACCGAGTGCCTCTGAAAATGCGTCGCGTACCCCAGGAGGCCTTTTTGAGCACGGCACGCATATTCCGTACCGTAGGAGGCCCTCTCCGGTACCGAATGCCAACCACCCAACCACCCAACCACCTAGCCACCACAGCACACCCAGCACTCCGGTACCGAATGCCAGACACTGAGGCAAGTTGCCGCCGCAGCGGCGCAGGCTGCCATGTCTCAGGCGAGATAATCAAGTCATAAACTTAATAGAGGTGCGTTCCTTTTGGGGCGCACTTTTTTTATAGTAGCAGAATATTCGTATATTTGGGAGTTACTTACACTAAAACTGATTCGATGAAGAAATTAATCACATTTTTTGCTATGGCCGTTCTGAGCATTTGTGTATGTAGTGCTTGGGATTCAAAAGCTCGGCTGTTTGTGCTGACCGATGTGGAGAATGAGCCGGATGATGCGGAGTCGCTTGTGAGGCTCATGCTTTATTCCAATGTCATAGACATTGAAGGAATCTGTGCCACCACTTCCGTACACATGAAGACAAGTCTTCACCCTCAGACTATCATTTCGACGATAGATGCATACGAGAAAGTCCGGCCGACCCTTCTTCTTCACGAGCCTGGTTTTCCGACCGCAGAGTATCTCCGTTCGATAGTCTATGAAGGACAGAGCGGATATGGTGTGGCTGCTATTGGAGAAAAAATGCGCAGCGGTGGCTCCGATGCTCTTGTGGCCGCGCTGCTTAAGGAAGATCCACGCCCGCTTTGGGTGACAGCATGGGGAGGCGTGAATACTCTTGCACAAGCACTTGTGACTTTGCGCACGACCCTAAGCGGACGTGAACTTAAGAGAGTCCTCTCCAAACTGCGTGTGTATACCATATCTGATCAGGACGACAGCGGAATCTGGATACGTAAGAACTTCCCGGAAGTGTTCTATATCGTGAGCCCGGGGGGATACGGTGCAGCTACATGGTCCGGGATGATGGATGCTTCCAGCAAGGTGGTGGACAACACCGTGATTTCCAATAAGTGGATAGCTGAGAATATTCAGCAGGGACATGGTCCGCTCGGAGCAATCTATCCTGATGTAGCTTATGGAATAGAAGGTGATACCCCGTCATGGCTCGGTCTGATTCCTGTGGGCCTTGCGGATATGGAGCATCCCGATTGGGGTGGCTGGGGTGGCCGATATGAGTATTATCGGCCTCTTCGAGAGAACTGCGACCTTGAAGGCTTTAACGGAGGCGTTCCTATAGAGGAAGAACCTCATGCCATTTGGACCAATGCCACTGACAAGTATTTCCCTTATGTGTACAATGAATATGGTAAGGCAGTGCGACGTTCCTCTCAGGCACAGGAAGGATACAAGGTGACTCTTTATCGTTGGCGAGAGGATTTCCAGAATGATATGGCAGCTCGCATGGACTGGTGTGTCAAATCCTACGAAGATGCCAATCATCCACCGGTTCCGGTACTTAAAACCCCGGAAAGGATGACCGTTCATTCGGGAGAATTGTTTGTGATGGACGCTTCTTCCTCATACGATCCGGACGGAGACAGTTTGAGCTATCTGTGGTTCAATTATCCCGAAGCCGGAACTATGGACACGGAAGTGAGGATAGGGGGAGCAGAGAATATTCATTTTGTAAAAGTGAAAGCGCCAAAGGTAAGCAAGCCGGAAACTCTGCATTTTATTCTTAGGCTCAGCGACAAAGGTACTCCTTCACTCTGCAGATATAAGAGAATAATAGTTGAAGTCAAACCATAATTCAATCAACCACAATGCGAATCAGAATTGCGATAATCACAATTTCGGCAGCAGTGCTGTCCGTGACAGCCGCTTCCGGTGCAGACACCGGTATCAAGACAAAGGTGGAGAGTTTCCCGGTATCCTCGGTCCGCCTTACCTCCGGGCCGTTCAAGCATGCGGAGGATATGGACATACGCTACCTTTTGGCTCTTGACCCGGACAGACTTCTGGCTCCATACCGCAAAGGTGCCGGACTTGAACCCAAGGCGGAGAACTATACCAACTGGGAAAATACCGGACTTGACGGACATATCGGTGGTCACTATGTGTCAGCGCTTGCATATATGTATGCCGCTACCGGTGACGAAGAGATAGGACGTCGTCTTGATTATATGTTGAAAGAGTGGAAACTCTGTCAGGATGCCGCCGGAAACGGCTATCTGTGCGGGGTGCCTGACGGTCCCGAGATGTGGGAAGAAATACGCCGCGGAGACATTCGCGCCGCTGCGTTCGGGCTGAATGACCGGTGGGTGCCTCTGTACAATATCCACAAGACTTTCGCCGGGCTTAGGGACGCTTACCTTCAGTGCGGACGGGAGGATGCCAGGGAGATGTTCCTCAAGCTTACCGAATGGATGTACCACCTTACGGAGGGCTTGACCGAGGCTCAGATGCAGGATATGCTTCGCAGTGAGCACGGCGGATTGAACGAAGTGTTTGCGGATGCCGCAGCTATTTCAGGAGACAAGCGATATCTGGAACTGGCTCATAAATTCTGCCATAAGACCCTTCTTGAGCCGCTCCTCAAGGGAGAGGACCGCCTTACGGGAATGCATGCCAACACCCAGATTCCTAAAGTGATAGGATATAAGAGGATAGCTGATATCGAGGGCAATGAAGCTTGGGACAGGGCCGCCGCATTCTTCTGGAAGACCGTGTCCGAGGACAGAAGCATCAGCATCGGCGGCAACAGCGTTGCGGAACATTTCCACCCATCGACAGACTTCGGCTCGATGCTCACAAGCGAGCAGGGACCGGAGACCTGCAATACCTACAATATGCTCCGTCTCACCAAGCTGCTCTATTCTACAAGCGCCGAGACTTCCTATCTTGACTTTTATGAGAGGGCACTTTACAATCATATCCTCTCTACTCAGGACCCTGTCCAGGGCGGATTCGTATATTTCACTCCTATGCGCTCCGGACATTACAGAGTGTATTCGCAGCCGCAGACCAGTTTCTGGTGTTGCGTGGGCTCCGGAATCGAGAACCACGCCAGATACGGCGAGATGATATACGGGCACGAAGCTGACAAGGCGCTGTATGTGAATCTTTTCATCCCTTCTACCCTGAAGTGGGGTGATGTGCGTATTGAGCAGAAAACGGATATTCCATACGGACAGAGCACAACCATAAAGATAAGCACACCGCGTGCGAAGAAATTTACCGTCAGAATGAGAATCCCTGAATGGACCTGTGCCGAAGCTGTCAAGTTGTCCGTGAATGGCAAATCTGTCGCTTGCAAGATAAAGGACGGCTTCCTCGAAGTGGACAATCGCTGGAAGGACGGCGATGCGCTTACCGTAGAGTTGCCTATGCACCTTAGGATGATGCAGCTTCCTGACGGCAGTGACAATTATTCGTTCCTCTATGGTCCGGTGGTGCTGGCTGCAAGGCTCGGTACCGACAGGCAGGACGGTCTGTTCGCGGATGACAGCCGAGGCGGGCATATTGCTGCCGGTCCGAAGCTTCCGCGTCAGGATATGCCGGTGATAGTAGGCGATAAGGCTACCATACTGGAGCATATCTCCAAGGACGGGGACGGACTCAAGTTTACCTTGACCGGAGTATGGCCTCGAAAGTATGAGAAGATGACACTGGAGCCGTTTTTCAGTATCCACGAATGCCGGTATATGGTGTATTGGCCGCTTCTTACAGAAGATGGACTTGCACAGCGGCAGGCTGCTCTTGCAGAGGCTGAAGCTGCGGAAAGGGCACTCGATGCACAGACGGTGGACAAGGTTACCTGCGGAGAGCAGCAGCCGGAAAGCGACCATTTCGTGCAGATGGACAAGTCCAATGCCGGCAGTGACGATGAAGGCGCCCACTGGAGGGAGACAAGGGGAGAGTTCAGCTATCAGCTGCGCAATTCAAGCAAAGATGCAGCCGTGCTGATGCTTAAGTTTGCCCCGGGGCAGCGCAGGCGTGCTGATGTATATGTAGGGGGAGTGCTGCTGACATCTGTCGATGCTGCCTCCGACACGTCTTCGCTCAGGACCGTGGAGGTGGATGTTCCTTCGGAACTTATGGGGAGGGAGACCCTGGAGGTGAAACTTGTGTGCCCGGAGGGAGCATTTGTCACCCCGAGATTCTATGAAGTAAGACTACTAAAACTATAAAGGTATGAACTACAAGTATTTATTAACTTCCATGCTGGCTGTGGCCGGCATTTCGGCGGCCGTCTCGGCTCAGAATCCGATAATCAGTGCCGTCTATACTCCTGATCCGGCGCCTTATGTGCACGGGGACAAACTCTATCTTTTTACCGACCATGATGAGGATGACGCCACCTATTTCCTTATGAAGGACTGGCTGGTCTTCAGCACCGAGGATATGGTGAACTGGACTTATCTCGGAGCGCAGGTGTCCACGGCTACGTTTGACTGGGCTGCCCAGGGAGACAAGGCATGGGCTTCGCAGGCGGTGGAGCGTAACGGCAAGTGGTACTGGTATCTGTGCTGTACGGCAAAGGGCCGCGGCGACGCTCTTGCAGTTGCGGTAGCGGACAGTCCGCAGGGACCATGGAAAGATGCCATCGGAGGACCGCTCGCTACTGGCTTCGGATTTATCGACCCGACTGTGTTTATAGATGACGACGGGCGGGCATACCTGTTCTGGGGCAACAAGGGACTCTGGTACGGGGAGCTCAATGATGATATGATATCTTTCAAGGACGGATACAAGGAAGTTCCGGGGTATCATGACCCTGCGGCTTTCGGGGAACTCCAGTCCAAGATGAACTGGAAGGTTAGAAAAGAGGAGATGATGACCCAATACGAAGAGGGACCATGGGTGACCAAGCGTGGCGATATGTATTATATAGTGTATCCTGCCGGAGGTGTGCCGGAGTATATGGCTTATTCCACAGCACCTTCCATTGACGGACCATGGACATTCCGTGGCAGAATTATGGATGAGGCGGAGAACAGCTTTACCATCCACGGAGGCAACGTGAACTTCAAGGGGCACGACTACATGTTCTACCACAACGGCGCCCTGCCTAACGGATGGGGCTTCCACCGTTCTTCGGCCGTGGAGGAGTTTACTTTCAATCCGGACGGCAGCATCCCGTTCATACCTTTCACCAAGGAGGGAGTGAAACCGGTAGGCACGGTGAATCCGTACGAGGCGGTGCAGGCAGAGACCATGGCTTCATCGTGGGGTGTCAAGTTCGACCGTCTTGACGGTACCAGGCATTATGTGACATCCATACACAACGGAGACTGGATTAAGGTGCGTGAGGTGGACTTTGGCGACAAGGGGCCGGAACTGGTGTCCCTCGAAATGCTCAACTTCAAGAATCCGGGACGGGTGGAGTTCTACCTTGATGACCTCAGCGGAAAGCCTATTGCGAGCGTGAATGTGGACAACAGCAACATGATGGTCAAAGGTGCCGTGACTCCTGGTGTGAAGGGCAAGCATGACCTCTATCTTCTTTTCAGGGGCGGCGACGAGCAGCTCTTCGACCTCGACTGGTGGGTGTTCACGGCCAAGCCTAACATGCCTCTGATTCAGACCAAATACACGGCCGATCCGGCACCTATGGTATATGACGGCAAGGTGTTCCTCTACACGACTCATGATGAGGACTATGCTAATGGGTTCGTGATGAAGGACTGGCTTCTCTATACATCCACGGACATGGTGAACTGGACTGACCATGGCGCAGTGGCTTCTCTTCGCGATTTCGCGTGGTTTGACGGGGACAACGGCGCATGGGCCGAGTGCGTGGTAGAGCGTGACGGGAAGTTCTATATGTATTGCCCGATCCATGGACATGGAATCGGAGTGCTGGTATCCGACTCTCCGTATGGACCGTTTACGGATCCTATCGGCAAGCCTCTTGTATGGCAGAGAGAGCATTGGGATGACATTGACCCGAGCGTGTTCATAGATGACGACGGACAGGCTTACATGTACTGGGGCAATCCGAATGTATATTATGTGAAACTCAACCCTGATATGATCTCGTACAGCGGTGAGATCCACAAGCTTGACTATAAGATTGAGCATTATCAGGAGGGCCCGTGGCTCTACAAGCACGACGGACATTATTATCTGGCATTCGCATCCACATGCTGTCCTGAAGGCATAGGATATGCGATGAGCGACAGTCCTACCGGTCCGTGGAAGTCTATGGGCCATATCATGGACAGGACCTGGAGGACCCGTGGCAATCATCCCGGCATCATCGAGTACAAGGGACAGTCTTATGTGTTCGGACTCAACTATGACATTATGCATCTTAAGACCTTCCGTCACCACGAGCGTCGCAGCGTGTCAGCCGCACCTATGTATTACAATGCCGACGGCAGCATCAAGAAGGTCCCTTACTGGCTCGACAACGTGCTTGAGCAGGTGGAGCCTTTCAATCCTTTCAAAAAGGTGGAGGCAGAGACCATGGCCTGGGGATATGGACTGAAGACCATTGAGACCGGCAGTGACATCTATGTCAGCAATATAGATGAAGGGGAGTACCTGATGCTCAAGGGCGTGGATCTCCGTAAGGGAGCAAGTCGCTTCGAGGCCAATGTCTCCAACTCACGCGGCAGGACCGCCTATATCGAAGTACGTCTTGATGCAGTGGACGGGCCTTTGTGCGGAACTCTGAAAATCGACCCTACCAAGGGATTCAAGACAGTGGGATGCTCTCTGAAGGATGCCAAGGGAGTACATGACCTGTATTTCGTCTTCAAGGGCGAAGCCGGCCATGACATCTTCGTCTGGGATTGGTGGAGAATGAAATAGACTCTTGCCCGGCCCAAGGGATTTTCTTCGGGCGGGCAGGTGTGACAATACAAAAGCAGCGGGGCAATTGAATGCTCCGCTGCTTTTTTTGGTATTGAACAAATTATCAGAAACTTGCAAATTTGGACCAACTGCTGTTCTTCTCCGCCGCTGTCTGTAATGCTTCAGGCAGGTTAGTGAAGAAGTTGAGTCCCAGCCACTCTTCAATTTGGTCAACCGTGACAGTGAATTGGCTATAGGTCTCGCTGGAATTGTAATCCCGGTGCTCCATCCATACTCCGACAGCGCATGCGTCGGTGATGGCTGAGCCGCTTCGCTTGACTTTAAGGGCCACTTTGTAGAAGTAGTTAGGGACCGGACACTGCTTGCTGTCTTTTGCAGGCTTGATGTATTTGATGGTCTCGTTTCCTCCGACTTTTTGGAATGCCACTCCGGTGACTACATATACCGTGTCGGTAGAGCTTGTCATGCCCTGGAGCGCATTTTCAAGATTGGCCCAGATTGACCCGTTGAACTTGTTCTGCTTCTGCGGAACGGAGTTCGTCGCATAGAAGGTCTGGAGCTGCATATCGCGTATGCCGTTTCTGGAACCATTCGGAATCATGTGCCCGCGGGAATAGTCATCCACGCCATAACTTCCGCTCCAAAGATTGATCTGGTACTTCTCGTCAATATTGGGGTTCCTGCTCCAACTGCCAGGCCTTTTCAGGTCGCCCATAGCCTCCTTGTACAGAGGATAGGCAGTCCACAGAGAGGTGTACATCTTGGTATCGTAGAGGTGGGTGTAGTTGCGTGCTCCGCCTGCCCTCAACGTGTTGGTGATGTACTGCGCACCGTCTGTCTTGCTTGGCAGCTCAAGCCATCCTGTTCCGACCGCAGGTGTCGATGATCCTCCCGCTTTGAAGAACCTGGTGTCTGAAGCGAAGAAGTACTGCTGATCAGATGCGTGAGTGCCGGTGCCGTTTACGACCGCGTATGCCTGATAGACATAAGTCTGCCCTTCAGTAAGACCGGTCAGCGTCGCCGTGAACGTTCCGCTGGTCGCGCTTGCTGCGCTGGCTACTATCTTGTTGGTCATCGAACTCGAGGAAGTGCCCCAATAGAAGCCCACCTCGGCCGGAATCGCGCTCGCTCCTGAGAATGAGCCCGACAGAGTTGCCTCTGTCGAACTCGTTATCGTATAGTCTCCGTTGGAGACAGAAGCGGCCGGTTCCTTATCTTCCGTGGATCCGCCACCGCCGGACCCTCCGGAAGGCAGTCATTCGTAGAAAGAAACAACGAGATCTCTTGTTCTCATGAAAATGTCGGTACCACCACCTTTGTGGTACAGAACCACAGCATAGTAGGCACTGGCTTTCTTCTCGAATGTAAATTCGTTGCCCGCCTTGCTATAGGTTTTTGTCTCTATCAGAGAGTATGTGGTTCCGTCTGTGGAGTAAACCAGGGAAATTTTTTCAGGGTTGTTCGTATCGGAGTCTCCGTTGACTACAACCTTTGAGACATTTGCCAATGCAGATTCAGAGATAATTGCAGCGACCATAGTCTGATCAGCGGTATATCCACATGGTTTTCCGACCTTTTCGTATTTGGTGCCAAGCTTGCAATTTGCTTTTTTACTTTTGTTTGTTCCGACATAGTTTTGCTGACCGAAAGTTACAGTCCAATCTTTTTCATTGGAAGTAACACCCTCATGAGCAGAATATCCTGAGCCGATGCCTTTAGCAACAAATTTTGCAACGAGTGTTTCTGCTGCAATAGCCTTGTCATACTTGAAGTTTACGGCCTCGATCTTGCCAGCCTTGAACTCTACATTCTTTGTGAGTTTATGAGTCTTCTCGTATCCGTTGACGGAAATCTTGAGCTCGTCGCTGATATTGGCTGCGAAAGGCTTGATGGCGAGGTAGAACTTGGCTACACCATCCTTGGCGATGGCGGTGCCGTTTTTCACTGTAAGATTGGCTATGTTGCTAGGGTAATCTCCATCAGTGTACACTGCGTCTCCATTGTCGGTGAAGTTGACATAGAAGGTACCTACAATGTTTGTTCCTGCGGGTGCGGTGAAGGATACCGTAGATACGGTGAGCGGAGCATCATTGGGGTTGGTGACATTGACCTCTACTATTGAAGCAAGCTGCTTCATCGTGAATGTCGGGGTAGCTGATGCTGCGACGTCCTTAGATACAGCGTAGAGAGGGCAATTCCTGAGTCCGGTCTGGTTGGATGCGCCGTAAATCAGGTGAGCTTTTGAGTCGTTGCCGGTCTGAATCTGAGTCTGATCGCTACGCTCTCCTATATAAACGTACCCCCCCCTATCACTGTTTGTAGGAGTCTTTATGTAACTGCTGTACGGGTACAATGCATACCAGTCGTAGCTCTTGCTTGCGTCAAGGCCGGTTTTGAGAGTTCCTTTGAACTTGTTGTCGGCTCCTGTGTATGTGAACTCGTCGTTGTTTCCGTAAGCGGTGGAGTTTGCTTCAGCGTGGAATACGTTGAGGGCGTCTCCTGCAGTCCATTTGGTGTTGAGACCGTCGTTGGCGGTCTTGGTGTCAGCTGTGGCGGCCACGATCTCGAAAGGTATGCCTTCGGTCACTGGTGCCTTAGGTTCTGCAATTTCCTTATTACAGTTGGTGAGGGTGAATGCGGCTGCGCAGATTGCACCCAGGGTAAGAATCTGTCTTTTCATTGTGTCTGTGAATTTAAAATTAGAAATCAAGTCCGAGGTTTTCGTCTTCCCACGGATTAATGCTGAATTCGCCTTCACTTCCCTGACAAATCGTAGCGTTGGTGTCGAGCTCAATGGTCTCGCATGTCGGAGCAGTATAGTTTGCTTCTCCGTTCATTTTAAAATTAGAATGAATCATGTTATTAAAGTTATTATAAATGTTTAATAATGAGTTATTTCTGCTTAAATATGGCAAATATATAAAACAATTATTGTCTATCAAAGAAAAAGCGTTAAAAAATAGTTAAATCTGTGCGTGGGAGCACCGCCGCCTGAATAAATATTTCCCTGCTGCCACGGGATTGCAGCTGCGGGGAATTTGCCGATGGTGCTGTCCGGGGAAGAGGCCTCTTTTTGGTGTTTGTTGGATTTCCGGTAGCGCTGTCTGGGAAGAGACCTTTTCCCTGGCATTTGTGAGGAATTTGCCGTAAGCGTCTCTGCGGTAGTGCTATACGAGGAGGTCTCTTTCTGGCGTTTGTTGGATTTCCGGTAGCGTTGTCTGGAGAATGGACCTCTTGGCTCTGGCATTTGTGGCATTCGGCACATTCGGCACATTCGGTACCGGATAGGGCCTCCTGTGGTACGGAATATGCGCGCCGTGCTCAAAAAGGCTTCCTACGGTACGCGACGCGTTTTCTGGGGCACTCGGTGCGCAAAATAGGCTTCTACGGTACGGGAGTGATATTCGGTGCACGGAAACCCCCTCCTCTGGTACCGAACAGATATTCGTGTGCGCAGAACAGCCTCTTGTGGTACGCGATGCATTTTCATCAAAGGCACTCGGTGCTAATCTGAGTCATCTAAATCAGGAAAATACAAGGCCAATTGTATGGCGGCGGTGAAAACGTCCTTATTTTCGTGCAGGTTCATAGATGTTCCAATTTGATTTGTTAGGTAATACGGATTCCGAAATAGGCAACTTGTAGGAAGATACACCGTTCAAAGACTTTCGGACAATCGCTGTCGGCCTGCCGATGTATTCAAGCATTGCTCCAAGCAGAGCACGCACATAACTGGTGTAAGAGAGCGACAGTTTTTCAAGTTCTTCGGAACTTTGAGGTGAGAGCGACTGAATAATGGAGATGATAGCCTTGCAGGCAGTATCAGGTGAAACTGCCGGAATATCGCGTATCAATTTTATGGCATCAAGAATCCGAAGGAATTCGGTATTGTCCTTTGTGATAGGATTATCTTGCTTCAGAAACGAGATTTTATACTCTCCGCGCTGCAAGGGTCTCCGATATTTACCGGAACCTATCATAATTGCAGATGAAATCTGGGATGTCAGCCCCATTGTCGCAAATGCCTGTGCCCCTGTAATATATCCGATGATTTTCCCATCCTTTTCAAGGAAATCCTTTACTATTTCTGTAACAGGCGGCTTTATTCTTCCCAGAAGAGTTTCTTTGGGCTTGTAATACTTTCCCTTTGAAATTTTGCACAGTTCCCCGGAAGTCGTCATTCGGCTCAGGGCTTTCGCTAATGCCAGATCATAGCTAGGGTCGAAGCCAAAGTCTGAGATTGTAAACACAACTCCTGTAGGGAATGAATCAATTTTCTGTTTTATTTGTTTTCCTATTGTCATAAAATAGCATTTCTGATATTGCAAAGATACAAAAGTCAAGTTATTTACGCAAAAAACTTGACAAATATGTTTTGGCGAAAGCGACAAAGACGGTTGCAGTGCTGTAGGAGGCTTCTTTCCCCTGGCATTTGTGGGGAATTTGCCGATGGTGCTATACTGGAAGAGGCTTCTTTTCCCTGGCATTTGTGGCATTCGGCACATTCGGTACCGGAGAGGGCCTCCTGGGGTACGGAATATGCGCGCGGTGCGCAAAACAGCCTCCTGTGGTACGCGACGCATTTTCGGAAGCATTCGGTGTAAAAAACAGGCTTTTCTGGTACAGGAGTGATATTCGGTACCGGAAACCCCCTTCTCTGGTACGGAGCAGATATTCGGTGCGCAGAACAGCCTCCTGTGGTACGCGGCGCATTTTAGTGCTTTACCATAAAAACAAAGACATAAAACACCTCAAAAACCACAAATGAAATACAGCAAAAATTACAAATGAAGTACCACAAAAGTTAGTTCTAAATTACCACAAAAATTAGTAATGAAACAGCGCAATTCATAGTATTAAATATCAACAAATATCAGTTTTTGCTTGCATATATAACTGAATATCACTAACTTTGCGTACATGGTCAAATCACGGTTACAATATGAGTTATTCACATAGAATTGCAGACCTTCAACTGGCAGAGCGTCTTGAGGCTTTCGGGGCTGTACTAATAGAGGGCCCTAAGTGGTGCGGAAAGACAACAACTGCAGAGCAAATGTGTAAAAGTGTCATAAAGATGCAGGAAGAATACGCTGCAACTGCTGCTTCAAAACCCTCATTGTTGTTGATGGGTGAGACTCCTCGCCTAATAGATGAATGGCAGGATGCTCCTGTGCTTTGGGATGCCGTGCGTACTATGGTGGACAAGCGTCAGGTTCCAGGACAATTCATTCTTACCGGATCTACTGTTGTAGACAGAAGTAAAATACATCATTCTGGTACGGGTAGGATTTCACGAATGAAGATGTTGCCAATGAGTCTATGGGAGTCAGGAGAGTCTAACGGAAAGATTTCACTTAAAGAATTGTTTGATAATAAAGACTTAGACATAGACGGCATCACTTCAGACATGAAGATTGAAGACTTGATTTATGCTGCTTGTCGTGGTGGATGGCCTGCATTTCTTAATATGAAGAGTGATAAGGCAAAGCTACTTATTGCACGCAACTATGTTGATGCCATTTGTCGTGACGATATCTCAAGAGTGGATGGCGTACAAAGGGATGAACGGACAACTCGTGCAATATTGCGTTCGTATGCCCGTAACATCTCAACATTGGCAAAGAATACCGCTCTGTTAGCTGATGTAACAACCTCTGGGGAAGTTTCACTTTCTATGAGTGCGTTTGAGGATTATGTAACCTCTCTCAACAAATTGTTCGTTATCGACAATATCGAAGCTTGGTGTCCTGCCGTCCGAAGCAAGACTGCAATTCGAAGTGGTATAAAACGGGCTTTCGTAGACCCGTCCATTGCAACTGCATCATTAGGACTTTCCCCAGAAGCATTGATGACGCAGCTCAAGACCTTTGGGTTCATCTTTGAGCAAATGTGTGCACGAGACCTTCGGGCTTATACTCCAGGTTTTGGCAATCATCTGTCATACTATCGCGACCGCTACGGACTGGAAGCCGACTTGGTGCTTCATCTTGACGATGGACGCTATGCTCTGATAGAGTGCAAACTTGGCAGCCGTGAAATAGAAGAAGGAGCCAAACATCTTTTGGAAATTAAACGACTCATTCAAGTGCATAATGAGACAGAAAAGCAGGTGCCGCTGCGCGAACCCGACGTGATGATTGTCATGACAGGTGGCAGCATGGCTTACACACGCCCAGACGGAGTAAAAGTAATACCACTTGCTTGTTTGAAAGATTAAAAAAACATATCATGAATGATATCAGCAAGGACAAGGATTATCAGGAATTCTTTGCATGTACGGAAGTGGCATTCGGTACCGGAGATGGCCTCCTGTGGTACGGAATATGCGCGCCGTGCTCAAAAAGGCTTCCTGGGGTACGCGGCGCATTTTCTGAGGCATTCGGTGTAAAAAACAGGCTTTTCTGGTACAGGAGTGATATTCGGTACCGAAAACCCCCTTCTCTGGTACGGAGCAGATATTCGGTGCGCAGAACAGCCTTCTGTGGTACGCGGCGCATTTCATTCAGGGGTCCTCGGTGCGCAGAACCCCCTCCCGCCCCTTCGGGTGCATTGAAAAATCGGCCTTCTGCTCGAGCAGAAAGCCGATTCTGGTGTCTGGCGGCAGGAGCTGCTTTGCGGTCCTGACGACTTCGGAATCAGCCACCTTACAGGCGGCAAAGGGCTACTTGAATAGCTGCTTTGCGGTGAGTTCGAGATAGTCGCGGCAGTTCATCCATGTGTGGCCGCCGCCCGGATTGTAGAAGGTGTGTTTTACCTTATTGACGGTGAGATACTTGTTAAGACCCTGTGAAGCCTGGATGAGGAAGTCTTCGCTTCCTGTCCCGAGCCAGAGGAACTTGAGATTTTTCTTGATGTCTTTGATGGAGTTGTAGGTGCCGTTGGTGAAATTGGCCTCGTACTCCGTGCCGAAGATGGCCGGCGCGTATGCCGCTACCCAATGGAACTTGTCAGTATTGCCAAGTCCGCAGGCCAGAGCCTGGCGTCCTCCGAGGGAGAATCCTGCGATGGCGCGGTGGTCGGCATCCTTATAGACATTGTAATTGCTCTCTACGAAAGGAATGACTTCTTTGAGAATCTCAGCCGTGATAAGGTCGGTGTCCATGGCGTTGTATGGCTTGTCCAGGCCGCTGGCGTTCATCTCGATGTACGGGTTGGCGTATGGCATCACGACAATCATCCTTTTGGCGAGGCCCTGTGCGATGAGATTGTCAAGAATGATGTTGGCGTGTCCCACCTTGAACCATGTCTCGTAGGTGTCCGTCATGCCGTGGATAAGGTAGAGAACCGGAAGTTTTTCCTTTCCTTCAGGCTCATATCCCGCCGGGGTATATACGCACATAGGTCTTTCGATGCCGCCGCAGTTGTCGGAATGGTAGTAGCGGTAGCTTACTTTTCCGTGAGGGACGTTCTGCATATCCTGGATGCCAGGCTCCGGACCGCGTACGTCGGCAAGGCTGTATTTGAATCCTTCATTAGGGAAGATGAACATGTTGGCCGCATCGGCTACCTTGGTGCCGTCAATCACGAATGCATACGGGTAGATGTCCGGAACTTCCGGCTTCACGGTGATGCTCCATGCTCCGTTCTCGTCTTTGGCCATAGGTCTGGTGCCGCTGAACATCTGGCACTCGAGTTCCACCTTGGATGCGTTCGGTGCGTTGACCCTGAACGTTACGCTGCCGTCGGCATTGTACTCAGGTGAAATGACCGGTTTTGCGAACAGACGGCTCATGACCTGCGGGGTAAGCTGCTGCTCTCCTTTTTTCGGCTCCACCGTGATCTGCATGGACTCTGTCTTGGCGTCTGGTCTGAAAAGCAGCGGCAGGGTCTCGTTCAGGAAGCATTTGGCGTTCATCCAAGTGTGTCCGAACTTGTCGTGGGTGAAATATTTCACATTGTGAATGCCTTTGCTGTCAAGGAACTTGAGGTAGTCCACTGCGGAGCCGTACAGGAAGTCATCCGTGCCTACTCCGAGCCAGAAGAGGTGGAGGCTGTCGTTGAGTTTATCGGCATCGTCGTATATTGGCAGGTCGGTGGTGGTGAATGAACTGTACGAGCAGAGGTAGGAGAACTTGTCGATGTTTCTCAGACCGTTGGAGAGTCCCTGGTTGCCTCCTCTGGAGAATCCTCCGATGGCACGGTGGTCACGGTCGTTTATCGTGCGGTAGTTCTTCTCCACAAATGGCATCAGGTCGCCGATAAGGTCATTGCTGAACATGTCGCCCCTGCCGCGCAGGTCGGTCCCTTCCGGGAAATATTTGGCCGGGTTGCCGTACGGGAGAACGACAATCATAGGCTCAGCCTTTCCCTGTGCGATGAGGTTGTCAAGGATGAAATTGACCCTTCCGACCTTGAAATATACTTCTTCCGTGTCGGTGGTGCCGCTTATGAGGTAGAATACCGGATATTTCTTGTCTTTGTTCTTGTCGTAGAAAGGAGGGGTGTAAACGATGGCGTTGCCGTAGGTGCCGATGGACTCGGACCAGTAGTTCACGTAGTCAACCGCTCCGTGGGGAACGTTCTGTGCCGAGTGGACAAGAGGCGACTGAGGGGTGCGGATATCCACGATGCTGTTCTTGAAACCTTCGTTAGGGAACCAGTCCGGGTTGAGCGGGTCCATTACCTGGATGCCGTCCACTACGAAGCAGTATGGGTACATGTCAGGCGCTGCCGGTCCGAGGGTGAGCGACCAGACTCCGTTCTCGCCCTTTACCATGTCGTGCGTTCCGGCGAACTGTGCGTTCACCTTGACGTCTTTGGCGTTGTCGTTGCGATAGTTGAATGTGACAGTGTGGTCCGGATTGACTACAGGTGAACTCACCTGTACGGGCATCTGTCCTGCCGGGCGTCCTCCTCGTCCGGGTTGGGCCTGGGCCAGGGTCGCGAATGCCAGCGATGCCAGCAGCGCGCAGGAAATTTTGAAATTGTTTAGCATGGATGTAATATATTATGTGTAATTTTGCAAAAACTGATATTTACCACAAATATACGATAAGAATGCGTAATCCTTCTATTCTTATGGCAATTCTTGCCATCGCAGGATTCTCTGCCTGCAATCACCATGCCGAAAAGGCATCATCTGGCGGGACTTTATCTTCCGGGCCGGACGGTACTTACATCGAGAAAGAGGTGTATCGTGACAGCAATGTCGTTTTCAGACAGATTGACGAGCATACCTGGGAGGGCAACGGACATCTGTGCTACAATGAATCCGTCTATCTTATAGAGGGTAGCGAGAAAGCTCTTCTGATAGATGCCGGTACCAATATTCCTGATTTGGACAAGATTGTGGCCGGTATCACCTCCAAGCCTGTCATGCTGGCAGCCACTCATGTGCATCCGGACCATACGGGGTCTGCCGTGAATCTTTTTGACGAGATTTGGATCAATGCCGCGGACATGGTAAATGTGCCGTCTATGATGAAAGACTACAAAGGGGAGATAAAGTATCTCTCTGACGGACAGGAGATTGACCTTGGCGGAAGGAAAATCGAAGTGATATTCACTCCGGGACATACTCCCGGCTCCACCACTTTCTTCGACAGGGAAGCGCATTACGGATTCAGCGGAGATGCGTTCGGCTCCACCAATCTGCTGCTTTCCACCAATTTCTCCACTCTTATCTGCACCACCTCAAGGATTGCCCGCTATATGGAGAAATACGGTATAGAGAAGATGTACCCCGGTCACTATCACGGCAACAACCCGGAGACTCTTCAGCGGGTAAAGGACCTCAATACAATGTCAGAGGAGGTTCTCGCCGGCAAGCGTGTGGGCAAGAGTGAAGGCGGTATGCTGGGGCTCAATACCGTGGTTACCGACTATGGTGTCAATATCCGCTACCGCTATCCTGATGCTGTAAAATAGCCTCTGCTATAGCTTTGATGGACCGGTAGTTGAGGGCCTGGTCGCTGTCTGTGCCACCGTTCTCTTCTGAGAGTCCTCCGCAGATGTCTGCCCCAAGCAGCCGGTATTTAGAGCTGATGTCACGGCATATTCCGAGCAGTTCATCGAGAGCCATCTCTCCCTGGCTCCAGTCCGTGTGCGCATATTTTGTGGACAGGATGTCAATGTCAACGGACAGGTAAGCGGCTTCAAGTTCGGGCCCGGTCTCACTGATGAGGCCGGGTTCTTCTGTCTTGTCTCTGTCGCGCGCATGGCAGGCATTGCCGGCGTCGTGGATCCAGATTGTCTTGCGGCACATCGGAAGTGCCCGTGCATTTGTGACCCATCCCCCGCAGCTCAGCAGCTCGTCTCCGAATGCGCCCGCCTGGTCGTCGGGGTGGTGGTCAATCAATATCAGGGTGAACGGTTCCTTCAGCCTTTCGAGCCAGAAAAGCGTCTGGTAATGGTAATCTCCCGTACCTATGAAATGAATGGCATTTACGGGTATCCGGCTTATGCTGCTGCGTATCAGATCCGCGCTTTTTTCGGAACAATAACAGCATGTGCCTTCCATGTTGGAGAAGTCTGTCTTGACGACTGTGTTGTCCATGTGTTGTGATTATTGTTTCGGTTTTCACAAAAATAGGAATTACTTGCGTGAAATGATAGTGAAAAGGTGCCGAAGTCACAAAAAAGTGTTATATTTGTTCAAATCATTGTAAACGGAATGCCCACGGAAGCACAATTTCCTTTAGACCCCAATAAAGTCTATTATTCAATGGACGAGTTGACCCTTGATACTGATCAGGGGCCTGTAACGCTCAAGATGGGCGTATGGTTGAATGTGGATCCTGTCCGGATTCACAGGCTTATAGTCCGCGAGAAAATCCTGCAGGTGGATGTCTTTGAAGTCCTTAACCCTTTGGTCAGCAAGCTTCGTCGTGCTGACCCTGAGTATTATAAGAGGTTTATGGGCTTGAAGCTCGTGATAGACTATCCAGGCTATGGGAATGGAATCCAGGCCAGCATTCCTTTTGAAAATGACCCCGTCGGCTTCTACAAATGGTGGCGAAAGGGCAAGCACGAAGATAAGGTGTATCTCTCCCTGGCGAACCAGATCCGTCTTTTCCAGAAAGTGAATATGATGGACCCGAAGATGATTCTCAAGAAAGATTTGGAAATCCTTAAAAAATAGCTGAACAATATGGATAATCAGTTGAAGAAGACTTGTCTGCATGACCGGCACGTTGCGCTGGGTGCACGGATGAGCCCTTTTGCCGGTTTCGATATGCCTATACAGTACAGCGGCATCATTGACGAGCATAAGGCGGTACGTGAAGATGTGGGGGTGTTCGATGTCTCGCACATGGGAGAAGTGTTCGTGTCCGGAAAGGATGCGGAGGCTTTTGTGAACCACATATTCACAAATGACATAAGGCCGATGAAGGAGGGCTCCGTCCTCTATGGAATGATGGTTTATCCCGATGGAGGAACGGTGGATGATCTTCTTGTGTACAAGGAGTTTGTCCCTGGACATTATCTTCTCGTAGTCAATGCGTCCAATGTGGATAAAGATTTCGAGTGGATGCGTAAGAATTCCGAAGGGTATGATGTGGTACTGGACAATGCTTCTGACAAATGGGGGCAGATAGCCGTTCAGGGACCGTCTGCCGAGAAGACCGTAATGGACGTACTCGGACTCAAGGGTGCATCAGGACTTGGATTCTACGAATTCATGGACGAGCAGGTGGACGGCGGCAGGGTTATCCTCAGCCGTACGGGATACACCGGAGAGGATGGATTTGAAGTGTATGCTTCGCCGGAGCTGATAGTTAAGTTCTGGGATGCCCTGATGGCTGCAGGAGTGAAGCCGTGCGGACTCGGGTGCCGCGATACGCTCAGGTTCGAAGCCGGACTTCCTCTCTATGGAGATGAGCTCAGCGAGGACATTTCTCCTGTGATGGCGGGGTTCAGCATGTTCTGCAAGTTTGACAAGCCGGAGTTTATCGGAAGGGAGGCTTTATCTGAGCAGAAGGCTTCCGGAGTGGCGAAGAAGATTGTCGGTCTGGAGCTGTCAGACAGTGCCGTGCCTCGTGCAGGCTATCCGGTGGAGACTCCGGACGGAGAGACAGTGGGAGTGGTGACGACCGGATATCATTCCATTTCCCTGGACAAGAGCATCTGTTTTGCCCTTGTGGATGCTGCGCACGCCGCCCTCGGTACCGCTCTTGCGGTGAGGATACGCAAACGCGTATTCCCTTGCGTAGTGGTTAAAAAGAGATTTTATCAGACAAGATACAAGAAATAAAACACATAATTTATGAGCAAAATTGTAGAAGGACTCCTTTACAGCGAGTCACACGAATGGGTAAAAGTTGATGGAAACGTGGCTATCATCGGAGTATCCGATTTCGCGCAGAGCGAGATGGGAGATATCACGTATGTGGATATGCCGGATGTTGACGACGAAATTGCCGCAGGCGACGAATTCGGTGCTCTTGAGAGCGTGAAGACCTCCAGCGAGCTGATTTCTCCGGTATCCGGAAAGGTTATCGCGTGCAACGACGAGCTTGAGGATAAGCCGGAACTCATCAATGAGGATGCTTACAGGGCTTGGATCATAAAGATCGAGATGTCCGACAAGTCCGAGCTTGACTCTCTGCTCAGCGCCGGTGCATACGCAGAAATTGCAAAGTAAGTAACCTTCTGAGCAATATGTCGAAATTCAGCTATTTCCCCCAGACGGAGGAAGATATTCGCGTGATGCTCGACAGAATCGGAGTGTCATCCCTGGATGACCTCTATTCTGACGTTCCTTCAGACTGTCTCTATAAGGGAGAATACGATCTTCCGGAGGCCATGAGCGAGCAGCAGGTCAGGGACTTCTTCGAGTCTCTTGCCTCCAAGAACAGCCGGCTCAAGGTTTTGGTGGGACAGGGTGCGTACGATCATTACGTTCCGTCTGTCATTCCGTATATCACTTCCAGAAGTGAGTTCCTTACTGCATATACTCCGTACCAGTGTGAAATATCCCAGGGTACGCTGAGATATATCTTCGAGTGGCAGACAATGATATGTCGTCTGACAGGCATGGATATCTCCAACGCCTCCATGTACGACGGGCCTACTGCAGCCGCCGAGGCTGTGAGAATGTGTGTGGCCAGTACCAAGAAAAAGAAATCAGTTATAGTGGCTGCCACCCTTCTTCCGAATGTCATAGAAGTCATAAAGACTTATGCCAAGTATTCCGGAGTCAATGTGGTGGTATCTGACAGCATTGCCGAGGATGTGGCTGAAGGAGTGCTTGACCTTGCAGGCGTCATAGTGCCGTCCGTCAACCGGTACGGTGTCATTGAGAATCACGACGGTCTTGCGGACCTTGTCCATTCTCAGGGGGCGCTGCTTGTGATGTATTGCGACCCTTCCGCCTTGGCGGTTGTGAAAACGCCTGCCGAGTGGGGGGCTGACATTGCCGTGGGTGACGGTCAGAGTCTTGGAGTGCCTCTTTGCTACGGAGGTCCGTACGTGGGATTCATGGCTTGCCGTGAAGAGCACATGCGTAAACTCCCTGGACGTGTGGTAGGCCAGACGGAAGATGCTTCCGGCAAGCGCTGCTATGTTCTTACGCTTCAGGCACGGGAGCAGCATATCCGCCGCGAGAAAGCCACCTCCAATATCTGCTCCAATCAGTCGCTGATGGCTCTGTGGTGCACGGTATATCTGTCGCTGATGGGCCCGCAGGGCATGCGTCAGCTCAATGCGCTGTGCTATGAGGGTTCCCATTATCTCCACGATGAGCTTCTGAAGACAGGCAAGTTTGAAGAAGTTACTGACGGAGAGTTCATTAAGGAATTTGTCCTCAAGCCTCTGTGCGACGTGGAGAAGATGCAGAAGGCTTTCCTTGAAGCCGGCTTCTTCGCTGGTCTGCAGACAGAAGAAGGGTATGTGACTTTCTGTGTCACGGAAAAGCACCCTAAGGAGGAACTTGACAGAATCGTTGAAATCGTTAAATCGCTCTGAAGATGAAATATTACGACAAACTCATATTTGAGCTTTCCAAGAAGGGGAGGACAGGATACTCCCTCCCTCATACGGACAGAGAACTTCCTCGGGGCGGAAAAATCTGGAGAGAGTCTCCGCTTGATCTCCCTGAGGTCAGCGAGCCTGATGTGGTACGTCATTATACCAACCTCAGCCAGATGAATTTCGGTGTGGATACCGGGTTCTATCCTCTCGGCTCATGTACGATGAAGTACAATCCGAAAATCAATGAAGAAGTGGCCGTGATGCCGGGATTTGCCGGCCTTCACCCTCTTCAGCCTGAATCAACCGTGACAGGTGCGCAGGCTGTGATAGACGGACTTGACAAGTCTCTTGCCGCCATCACCGGAATGAAGCACTTCACTTTCCTGCCTTGTGCCGGAGCTCACGGAGAGTTGACCGGACTGATGCTTATACGCGAGTATCATCTCAGCAGGGGTGATTATGCCCGTACAAAGGTGATTGTACCTGACAGTGCCCATGGTACCAATCCTGCTTCTGCCGCCGTGTGCGGTCTGGAGATCGTGGTGGTCAAGTCTGGGGAGAACGGACTTGTGGACGTAGAGTCGCTGAAGCCTCTTCTCGGACCTGATATCGCCGGTATAATGATGACCAACCCTAACACCCTCGGACTTTTCGAACACGAAATCCGGGAGATTGCGGATCTGGTGCACGGTTGCGGTGGTCTGCTCTATTACGACGGAGCCAATATGAACCCTCTTCTCGGAGTGGTTCGCCCGGGAGACATGGGATTTGATGTCATGCATCTCAATCTTCACAAGACATTCTCTACTCCGCATGGTGGAGGTGGTCCGGGAAGCGGTCCTGTCGGTGTGGCTGAGAAACTGGTGCCTTTCCTGAAGACACCTAAGGTGAGCGGATTCCACGGCAACTTCGGCGTGATGCTCCGTGCCTATGCATACATTCTGATGCTTGGCAGGGAGAATGTGAAGATGGCCGGAAAACTTGCCACACTGGGAGCCAACTATATCAAGGAGTCCTTGAAAGACTGCTATAAACTGCCTATACCTACGGTATGCAAGCATGAGTTCGTATTCGACGGACTGCTTGAGCCGAATGGTGTGAGCACCCTTGATGTGGCCAAGCGTCTTCTGGACTACGGGTTCCATGCGCCGACCATTTATTTCCCGCTTCTTTTCCATCAGGCCATAATGATCGAGCCTACGGAGACCGAGTCGCTGGAGACACTGGACGCATTCATAGCTGTGATGCGTAAGATTGCAGAAGAGGCCAAGAATGATCCTGATCTTCTCCATGCCGCTCCTGTGTCTGCGCCTATAGGAAGACCTGACGAGACTAAAGCTGCCCGTCAGCCTATTCTGAAATTCAATTAGAAGCATGACGAAAGCATATAAAGGTTTTCTTGTACTTCTAACTCCTTTTGTCATCGGATTCATATCGGGCATCCTTGTCGGGCATTCTTGCTCCAAGGATGCTCCTGTGTCCGGGACTCCTGTCGCAGTCGAGGCGGCTCCTTCCGAACCTGTGATTCCGGACGAGGCTGCCGTTGTCCCCGAGGAGGAGTCTCCGGAAGATGATGTGGACGGGACGGGAAAGTTTGAGGCGAAGGAAATTATCTATTATGGACCGAGGATGGCTTATGCCAAGGTGTTTGCGGACCTTAACGATGCCCATGTCTCTCTGGCCAAACAGGTTGGATTGACTTCCATACCCCAGACAAAGGCTGAGGTGGCCGGAATAAGCGGCCTTGTGAAGGTGGTGGACAATGATTATTATGTAGTGGACGATCTGAAGTACTCCATGCCGTTTCTGACCAAGGGGGCTTCGGAAGAGCTTATGACAATATCCAAGGCGTTCAGCGATTCTCTGAAATCCAAGAATCTTCTTGACTACAAGCTCATAGTGTCTTCGCTTCTTCGCACGGAGGAGGATGTCAAGCGGCTGCGCCGCAGCGGAAACCCCAATGCGAGCGACAATTCCGCCCACTGCTACGGTACGACTTTCGATATCACATATACCCGCTACTACCGTGAGCATGAGACGGAGAGTTTCATGCAGCCATACGAGCTTACAAAGGTTCTGGGCGAGGTGCTTCGTGATCGCAAGAAAGCCGGCGCCTGTCTTATAAAGTACGAGCGCAAGGAGCACTGCTTTCACATCACTTCCTGCAAGTAGTGTATCTTAGGAAATTTCGATTACAGTCACCGTGTCTTCGGCGACTGTAAATTTTATGTCTTTTCCGCAGAAATCCAGATGGTATATGCGGGTCGGATCGTGATGGTACCGTGGGCGTGGATCCTGTGCCAGAAGCGCTGTCAATGCCCGGATGTCTTCGTCTGAGAGATTCTGACGTCCGCATTCTATCCTGACGTCAAGTTCTTTCCACTCGTGGTCGTCAGTGAATCCGCTTCGCACCCCGGGGTGGGAGTCGGCATATTCCACATAGGGCTTTATATCATAGATAGGGGTGTTGTCCGCAAGGTCTGCCCCTAAGACGCGGATAATTCCTTCCCCGTGTATGATCCTGGTGATTTTTACGGAACTGAGCCCGAGAGGATTGGGCCGGTAAGGGGAGCGGGATGCGAATACTCCGATGCGCTGGTTGCCTCCGAGCCGTGGCGGTCTTACGGTGAGTTTCCCCTGTGCTGCATCGTCTCTGTTGAGGTGGAATCCCCAGATAAGCCATAGATAGTCAAATCCCTCCAGTCCCCGCAAGGCTTCTTCCTGTCGGAATTCTTCTTCGAGGACTATTTCTCCCTGCAGGCACTCCGCCAGCCCGGACTGTCTTGGAAGCCCGAACTTGCCGTTTACGGGAGAGCGGAAATATGCTATCGGCTTGATGTCCATATTCCGGGGTCCTACTGTTCTGCAGCTGTAGCCTCGGCCTCAATCGCAGGAGTCTTGTCTTCTCCGATTTCGTGCATGTATCGGTCATACAAGGCGTTGAACTCCTGAAGATATTTTTTGTTGAGCGGCTCCGATGCCGGAGAATTGAGGGAAAGCGGATCTATCGGTTTGCCCTTTTCCCAGATTCTGAAATCAAGATGTGGTCCGGTGGCTGTGCCGGTGGCTCCGACATACCCTATGACCTGTCCCTGAGATACGCGTGTGCCGACTTTGATGCCCTTGGCAAATTTTGAGAGGTGCATATAAGAACTCTCGTATCCCTGCATGTGCTTGATTCTGATGCGGTTGCCTCCTCCTGTGGCATCCCATCCGCACTTGGTGACCGTGCCGTCTCCGATCGCATGTACTTCGGTGCCGGTAGGTGCGGCGTAATCCACGGCGGTGTGGGCTTTGACCTTTCCTGTGACAGGGTGTTTGCGTCTGTATGAGAATCTGCTGCTTATACGATTGTATTTCAGAGGAGCCTTAAGGAACATCCGCTTCAGGCTGACTCCACCCTTGTCCCAGTATGTGTTGCTTCCGCCGGTTCCGGTGTCGAAGAGCACTGCTGCCACCTCTTTTCCGTCTTTCCCGTCGAACAGGCTGAAATGAACCGTGTCGATGGCTACCACTTCTCCCTCACAGACGCTTTGGTGGTAGATTATTCGGAAGCGGTCTCCCTGCTGAAGAGTGAAGAAGTTGATGCTCCACTGATAGATGTCGGAGAGTCTCATAATGAGGTTCGGTGTGGCTCCCGCCGAGAGCATATCGTTCCACAGGGATGTGCGTATGGTCACGTCCGCGAAGCGTCTCTGCCTTTCGACAGGCTTGTTGTAGTTCCACACTGCGAGTGAGTCAAGACACTGGAATACCGTAGAGCGAACCTTGTCCTGCTCGTACACTACGTACCTGAGGGTCTGTGTGCCGCCGGTGGTGTCGTAGTATGCTCGGACCGGATCGCCGGCCTTTAGTTTGCGAAGGTCGATAAGGGTGTCGCACATGGTGGTGAGCCTGTACGAGGCCTGGTTCCCGAGTCCAAGTCTTGACATCAGGGTGGAGAATGTCTCTCCGCTTTTGAGACGGGTGCTGTCCACCGTGTAATGGTTGTAGTGGAATCCTATCTCAGGCATCTGCTCCGGCGCCGACTCCGCTTCTCTTTCATGGGATTTGCGCCCGCAGGAAGGTACCGTGCAGAGGACGGCAAAAATCATGGCGAGCCTTATGTAACGTGTCTTTCTCATTTGTCTATATGTCTTTATTGGTTCTGGAGCTCCAGCCAGCGGGTCTCCAGCTCGTCTATTTCACTACTGATGCGCTTGAACTCTTCGGCCTTCTCGCTCAACTTGTCGTATGCGAGAGTGCCGCTGTTCATATCAGTTTCTATTGTCTTTTTGAGTTCTTCCAGTTCCGGAAGCCGGGATTCTATCAATTCGAGTTCACGCTTCTCCTTGAAGCTGAGTTTGCGTGGTTTGTTGTCCGGAGCCTTTTGTGCTTTGGCGGGTTCCGCCGGCTTCGGCTCACAGGGTTCCTTCTTTTTGGATGCTTCGTAATCCCGCACATAAGCGCGGTATTCGCTGAACGTGCCGATGAAGTCCTTTACGATACCGTCTCCGCAGAATACCAGAAGGTGCTCCACGACCCTGTCCAGAAAATGGCGGTCGTGGCTGACGATTATCAGTGAGCCGCCGTATTCTTTGAGGTATTCCTCAAGGATGTTGAGGGTTACGATATCAAGGTCGTTGGTAGGCTCGTCCAGGATGAGGAGATTGGGGTTCTTCATCAGGATGGTGAGAAGATAGAGTCTTCTTTTCTCTCCTCCTGAGAGTCTGGACACCTTAGTGTTGAGCATGTCGTGCGGGAAAAGAAATCTTCCGAGCAGTCTGGTGTCTCCGACGATGTCAAGTACGGTGTCGTCTCCTGAGAAGTCCATTCCTTCCTGACGGTAATATCCTATCACAAGGGATTCTCCTCTTTCGATGATTCCGGAAGAAGGCTGGAGGGTACCTGTGAGAAGGTCCAGAAAAGTGGACTTGCCCACACCGTTGCGTCCGACGATACCCACCTTGTCGTAGCGCTGGAAGTTGTAGCTGAAATCCTTCAGAAGACAGCCTCCCTCCCAGAAATAATTTACGTTCTTGCAGTTGATTATCTTGGAGCCGAGCCTTGACGCCTCGCCCACGCCGTCAAGGGAAATCTGCTTGGTGGAGTAGGCCTGTGAGGCTCTTTCTGAAAGCTCATGAAACGCATTGATGCGGTATTTCGCCTTACCGCTGCGTGCGCATGGAGTGGCATGGATCCATTCCAGCTCGCGTCTTAGGATGTTGCGTACCTTGTCTGTCTGGGCGTTGTAGCTGCTGATTCTTTCTTCCCGCTTCTCCAGATAGTTCTGGTAGTCTCCCTTGTAGGAATATACGGCGCCATGGTCGAGTTCCATCACGATATTGCATACCCTGTCCAGAAAATATCTGTCGTGCGTGACCATCAGCAGAGTGCACCGGCTGCGCTTGAGATAGGATTCGAGATACTCGATGGCTTCTATGTCGAGGTGGTTGGTGGGCTCATCCATTATGAGGAAGTCGGCTTGTGATGCAAGCATTTCGCTGAGCGCCACTCGTTTGACTTCTCCTCCGGAGAGCTCTCCCATTTTGCGGTTCGTGTCGTGGAGCCCGAAATTTCCGAGGAATTCCTTGACTTTCTGCACAAATTCCGCTTTGTGTTCGTCGTCACAGTGTGACAGAAAATCCTGACAGTGCAGGAGTATCTGGTCCAGGATTCCGTTCTGGGGGTCGCAGTCATATTCCTGCTCCAGAAATGCTATCCGTATGTCCTTTAGGAACAGAATCTTTCCGCCGGAGTCGGACTTGTCCTTTCCGGCCAGAATGCGCAGAAGGGAGGTCTTGCCGGTACCATTGGGTGCTATGAGAGCAATTTTGTCTCCCTCATTTACATTGAATCTTATATGTTCGAAGAGAATCTTCGGACCGTAAGACTTGGATATGTTCTCTATCTGAAGAAATGATGGCATGGGCTACAGCAGACCGAGAACTTTATCCCTTGAGAGAAGACAGTCTCCTACAGATGCTGCCTTGCGGTCAAGCGTGGACAACACTATGGACGTGTCGGAAGATACTTTGGACAGTGACAGTCTGTTGACTGCGGTCTTGATAGGCAGGAGCAGATAGTCTTTGCCGACGATGAGGCGTCCGCCTATGACCACAAGTCCAGGGTTGAAGATGTTGAGTACGCCCGAGATACCGCGGCCGAGGATGTCTCCCACTTTTCCTATGCATTCGATGGCCAGCACGTCGCCTTCTTCTATGGCTTTGAGAATCTCGTCGAGCTCGATGTCGCCCTTTTTCTCATAGATGCTCAGAAGTGATGACGAATGGCCGCTCTTAAGGTTCTCTATCACCATCCGATGGAGCGCGGAACCTGATGCTCCCGTCTCCAGACAGCCCACCTTTCCGCAACGGCAGATGATGTCGTTGTTGAGGGCAGGGAAGTGCCCGAGCTCTCCGGAGTATCCGGACTTGCCGTAATATAATTTCCCGTCGGTGATGATGCCCATTCCGAGGCCCCAGCTGATGTTGATGAAAATCATGTTCTTGTCAGCCTTTTTGCCAAGGGTCATATACTCTCCGTATGTCATCGCCCTGGAGTCGTTTTCTATGGTTACAGGGACATTGAATTCTTTCTGGAAAATACTCTTGAGAGGGATATCGTCACTCACGAAATAAGTCAGACTGTAACCTTTCTCCGGATTCACTCTTCCGGAAAGGCTTACTCCTATTCCAAGTACTTTGTCCCATGGCACTCCGCATTTGGATACCTCATCCTTGACCATACGGCAGATGGTCCTGAACGACAGTTCACTTGCCTCCAACACAAACTCTATGTCCTGAATGAAATTGATAAGCTCGCCCTTGAAGTCGCTTATGGCTATATGGAAGTGATGGCGTGCGATGTCCACGCCTACGAAATAGCCTGCATTCGGGTTGAGGCCGTAAACGCTTGGTCGTCTTCCGCCCGAAGTGCCGATTTTGCCTTCGTCCTGAAGGTAATTGTCATCTATGAGTTCTCCGATGAGCTTAGTGGTCGTAGGTATGCTTATTCCGAGGTCCTTGCTGAAATCAGCGATGCTGTAATTATTGTGGATGATACAGAGCCTGAGAATCTCTCTTTTGATGCTGGCATTCTTACTTGTGGTATCACTAAGGAATGATTGTGTCATATGTAGGGAATTAATATGCTACAAAAATATAAAATATTTTATATATTTGCGAATTATTTAAGAAAGAATTTAAGTAATGTTTCTCGGAAAGTTAGTAAAGAGGCTCAAAACCATAAAATTGTCCATAAAATCCAAGTTGATTTTGAGTCTTCTGTCGATAGCTGCAATTCTTCTGGTGTCGTCAACCATCTCCGTACTCGAGTACCGGAGCATGAGCAACTATGTGTCGGAGCTTATCGCTGATGACATAAGCAGCATCAATGTAGCCAACCGGCTTTCTGATATGACCAATCTGTATAACCTTCAGATATTGGAGGCCATAGGTGAAGAGGGGGCGGATAAGCTGCCGGATTTCGATGAAGATTACTTCACTTCGCACTGTGATTCCCTCAGGATGAGCCCGTCCACCAACAAGATCTATCCTATGGCCGACTCGGTGATGTATTCGTATGCCGCGTTCATGTTGACGTCCAGAGAGCTTGAACATGTGGAGGCGTTTTCGTTTTTGGACACCAGAGACTGGTATTTCAACCGGCTGCAGCCACGGTTCAACCGGCTTACAAGTGATATAGACAAGCTTACGGACGGCATTTACAAGGATTTGGAGAAGAACTCGGCGACTTTCGAGAGAGGTTTCTACAGAAGTATCATCCCAGGAATTGTGGCTGTGGGAGTGGGGCTTCTGCTCGTGCTGATGCTTCTGTTCTTTGTCCTTGCCTTCTATGTGAATCCGCTCTATCGCATGCTTGACGGACTGAACGCGTACCGGTCGAACGACAAGAAATATACTGTCCGCTTCGAGGGGGACGATCAGCTTGTCGAGCTTAACGAAGGAATATCCGAGCTGGCCAGGGAGAACCAGCAGTTGCGCAGGAGAATCAGGGAAATCAGGAAATGAACTGGAAAGTAATCAGCAGGAACATAGGTTACGCGCTTCTGGTGAGCGCACTTTTCATGTTTTTGTCGGTGATAGTATCTATCTCCGAAGGGAATGATTCCGCGCTTGCCGCACTTGCCATTTCCTTTACGATTACATTTATAGTGGGTGTGTTCCCGTTTATATTTGTCCGTAAATCGGATGTGATAAGCCTGAAGGAGGGCTATGTCATAATTACGCTGTCCTGGCTGATGTCTTTTATTTTCGGAATGCTGCCGTATGCCCTGTGGGGAGGGCCGTTCTCGCTTGTAAACGCATGGTTTGAGTCTGTGAGCGGATTCACCACCTGCGGGTCCACCATTTTGGACAATGTAGAAGTTCTTCCGAAGAGTCTTCTCTTCTGGCGTTCGTCCACGCATTTTATCGGCGGTTTGGGAGTTGTGGTGTTCCTCCTTCTGATAATCCCCGAGTCCAGTCCCATGAGGATGCGTCTTACCAATATGGAGCTGACATCTTTGAGCAGGAGCGGATATTCTTCGAGGACCAATAAGGTCGTGTATATTTTTGCCTATGTGTACATTGCGATAGCGGTAGCGGCTTTCCTTGCATATCTGCTTGCCGGAATGAGCCTTTTTGATGCAGTGTGCCATGCCATGAGCGTGGTTTCCACCGGAGGGTTCAGCACAAGGACCGCTTCCATCGCGGCTTTCGACTCGAGGTGGATAGAAGGCATTACGATGATATTCATGTATTTGGCGTCCCTTCATTTCGGAGTTCTATACATGACGGTAATGACCCGTTCTTTCCGGCCTATGAAGAATCCGGTGTTCAAGTTCTATACGATATCGATATTGGTGGTGTCGTTGGTTCTTGCCGTCGGTCTTCGGGCGCATGGCGACTGTTCCGCCTGGGGTGAAGCTCTGTGGAAGGGAACGTTCAGTACGCTGGCCATATCGTCCACTACCGGATTCGCCATTGTTGACAATGCCTGCTGGCCTGTGTGGATGTCCATGATGCTGGTGATGGTGGGAATAGTCTGCGGATGCTCCGGCTCCACTTCTTCCGGTCTCAAGGTGGACAGACTTCTGATTCTGTTCAAGTCCATAGGACGCTATGTCAATAATATCCTGCACCCGTATTCGGTAAATGAAGTACGTCTGGGAAAGCACATACTAAAGGATGAAGACGTGTCTCCGCATCTTCTGTATGCGGCTCTTTATGCCCTTGTCATTGTAGTGTCCGTCTTTTTTGTAATCTGCGCCGGAATTGACATGGAGAACTCCGTGGCCGGTACGGTGATGACTCTTGGCAATGTGGGACCTGCCACCGGCGCTATGGGTACCATGGGGTCTTTCAATCACATGACGATAGCGGCCAAGGTGATATTCTCCATGGATATGTTTCTTGGACGAATAGAGATATATCCGGTGCTTGCTGTAATCGGTATGATGATGGGGAGAAACAGGAAATGACGGGTCGCAGCGAGTTTCTTTACGAACGTTTTCTCAAGAAGTTCTCTTTCGGGCCGACTGAATGTCAGGACCGGCTTTTCAGGGAGGTGGCTGAGTTTGTCACCTGTGATGATGCGGACATTCTGGTGGTCAACGGATATGCGGGTACCGGTAAGACGAGCGCCATGGGGGCGGTGATTGCCGCCTTGCGTGATTTCGGGACGCCGTCGGTGCTTCTGGCTCCTACGGGACGGGCGGCGAAAGTGCTTTCCGGCATTTCCAAAAGGCCGGCATACACCATACACAAGCATATTTACCGGCAGAAATCTGTAGGGGATGACGGGTACGGCAGGTTTTCGCTGGCGCCCAACAAGAGCAAGAATACGCTTTTTGTGGTGGATGAGGTGTCCCTCATAGGCTTGGACATGTCTCAGGGGCAGCAGGGGGCGTTGTTCGGCACGGGCAATCTGCTGGAGGACCTTGTGGAGTTCGTGCGCTCCGGAGTCGGATGCCGGCTGATTATGATGGGGGATTCCGCACAGCTGCCGCCCGTAGGTATGGACGCCTCTCCTGCTCTGAGCCGGAGTTTTATGGACGGCTTCGGGGGCGTGAGATATTGCGAACTCGTCTCCGTGGTACGTCAGGAGAAGGAATCGGGGATTCTGCGCAATGCGACCATGCTTCGGGAGCTGATATCCTCCGGAGCGGCCGATTCGGGCCTGGATTCGTTGTCCCTGGACTTACGCGGTGTGGAGGACATTGCAAGGGTGTCCGGAGGTGAACTTGTGGAAACCTTGTCGGATGCATATTCCCGATACGGTGAGGACGGCACCATGGTGCTGTGCAGGTCCAACAAACGCGCGATACGCTACAATATGGGAATCCGCTCGATGGTCCAGTTCAAGGAGGAAGGGCTGGTTCGGGACGATAAATTGATGATAGTCAAGAACTGCTACCAGTTCGTCGAGGATGTCAAGGGGCTGGATTATATTGCCAACGGAGATATGGCCAGGCTTGTGCATATCGGCGGGTTTGAAGAGCGGTACGGTCTGCACTTTGCCGACGCGAGACTGTATTTCCCTGATTATGATGCGGAAGTGAATGCCAAGGTCTGCCTTGATACGTTGGAGTCTGAGGCCGCGACGCTGAGCTATGAGCAGCAGAATGCTCTGTATCAGGGGGTCAGCGCCGATTATTCCGACCGCAGAAGCAAAAAGAGAATATGGGAAGCGGTCCGGGAGGACAAGTATTTCAACGCCCTCCAGTTGAAATATGCCGATGCCATAACTTGCCACAAGTCTCAGGGAGGGCAGTGGGACTGTGTGTTCGTGGACTGTCCTTTCTGGCAGGACCAGTTCAGCTCCGATGATTTGAAATGGCTTTATACGGCTATTACCCGTGCTGTAAAGCAGGTATATCTTGTGAATTTTAAAGAATCTTATTTCGTATGAAAAGAATTTTTCTAGTGTTTTTCGCAGCGTTTTGTGCGGTCATGGCGTCTGCGCAGGAGATGAACCTCACGCTGTCTCCCGACGGGAAAATGTATGCGTTTACTCGGGATAATGATTTGTGGATAAGGAATGTGTCTGATTCTGTGGAGACCAGAATCACCTTTGACGGAAGTGACGTCATATTGAACGGCTATGCGTCATGGGTGTATTATGAGGAGATATTCGGGCGCGCTTCCAATTACAGGGCCTTCTGGTGGAGTCCTGATTCCAGGAAGATAGGATTTTACCGGTTTGACAATTCTGCCGTGTCGATGTTTCCGATTTTTTCCCCTTTCGGGCAGAACGGAGAATTGAGGCAGACCAGATATCCTAAGGCCGGTCAGGCCAATCCTTCTGTGCGCATAGGTATGGCGGATGTGGGTTGCCCGGAGGATGTGAAAATAGTGTGGGCGGATTTTTCGGAGGAAGACGACCAGTATTTCGGTACACCTTTCTGGGGTGCGGACTCGAAGGAACTGTATGTCAGCCGGGAGCCGCGCAGACAGAATGTTCTGGACTTGTATGCCGTCAGCGCCGGTGATGGAAGCCGTCGTGCCGTGTATCATGAGGAGTACCCCACATGGGTGGAATGGATAGAAGGGATGATATTTACTGAGAAGGGTCTGTATATGGCCAGGAATTTTGAGACCGGATGGGAGCAGATTTATTTCCTTGGATATGACGGGTCTCTGAAAAGGCTCACTTCCGGTGAAAACTGGGACATATCCCTTTTGAAGGTGGATGAGAAGAAAGGAGACGTGTGGTTTACGGCCAAAAGGGACTCCAGACTCCATGTCACTTTGTACCGGCTGGACCGCAAGGGACGCATTACGGCTCTGACGGATCCGGAGTTTAATCTTGCCGGTCTGGAACTTTCGGAAGACGGGCGCAGTTTCACGGCATCTCTTTCCACGGCGAGCAGGCCATGGCGTAAAATAGAAGGAAGAATGGACAAGTATGCGCAGAAATGGCTTGAGGATGAGGATGTCTCCCTGACTGAAGGACGTCCTTCTCCGCAGGTGGTGCGCATAGAGAACGACGGGTTTGACCTGTATGCTCTTATGTCTCTTCCGGAGAATTTCGATCCGGAGAAGAAATATCCGGTGGTGATGCAGCTTTATGGCGGTCCTGGAACTCCTTATGTAAGAGACAGATGGGGAGACAGGGACGCTTCTGACGAATGGTGCTATCACAACGGAATCATCTATATCGTTACCGATCCCCGTTCTTCCGGGGAAAACGGCCGCCGCGGAATGGATGAGGCGTTCGCCCGCATGACGGTGATAGAGCTTGAAGACTACAAGGCTTGGGCCGGGTATCTGAGGTCCCTTCCTTATGTGGACGGCTCCAGAATAGGTGTAGAAGGGTTCTCTTTCGGAGGTACTACTACTTCCATGCTTGTCCTGAGGTTCCCGGAATACTTCTGCTGCGGTATAGCCGGAGGCGGGGTCTATGACTGGACTCTGTACGATTCGCATTATACGGAGCGTTTTATGGATACTCCGCAGGCAAATCCGGAAGGGTATAGAATCGCTTCCGTGCTGAGTTTTGTCCCTGAACTTAAGAATCCGGGCGCGCTAAAGCTCACACACGGTACCGGAGATGACAATGTCCATTTCCAGAACACCCTTTTGCTCGTGGATGCTCTTCAGAAGGCAGGGGTGCAGTTTGAACTCATGATATATCCTGACGGCATGCACGGTTATCGTGGTGCACAGGGGAAGCATTCTGCCGAGGCTGATCATATCTTCTGGTCGCGGCATCTCCTTGGACGAGATTGAGACCGGGCAGGCGGCTAACGGCTCCGGCAGACTATAAGAAATCTGCCTTCGGAGGTGCCGTATCCGAATATGTGGTGCGGGCCTCCTCCTTTTGACCCAATCTTCCGTTGCAGTTCTTCGCTGCTCAGCGGAAGATTTTTTGCACTCACTTCCGCGTCAGGGTAGAGGTTCCCGAGGTTCTTCAGTTCCGCTCCGCTGAAGTTTCGCACTTCCGTTATCCTGTATGTCTTGAATATCGGAGGGAGAGAGGGTGCCGTCTCTTCAGGTGCTGTGTAGAGGTGGACGGACGGTCCCGGTTTGCTGATGCCGAAACGGTTGCACAGCAGCTTGAAAGCTCCGGTTTTCATCAGTGCGGCTTTCGGCTCGAGAAGCAGGTCGCCTGCCTTGGGGGCTGCGCAGTAGTTGGCTGTGGCTGTGGCTTCTTCTTCAGGGAAGAACGTGAACGTCCCTACCGGCGAGCCGTCGGTGTCGAGCTCGGAGGCTGTGATTCGCACCCTGTCCGTAACGCCCCTTCCGAGGATGCAGAGAAGCTCCTTCACTTCGGATTTGACGGATACGATATGGATGTCTTCGAGATTCCTGCCAAGTCTTGTGCAGAGCATTGTCAGGTCTGCGACGGGGGAGAGTTTCAGCATTACTGAAGGTGCTTTCGAAAGCATTAGAGGCATCATTGCGGTGATGTCCGGACTGCAGTCTTCGAGCAGGAAGACCTTTTTGCCAAGGCTGTCCCTGCGGGCGGGATCCGCATAGAACAGATCGCACTCGGGAAGGGTGTCAAGGGAAGAAACATCCTCGCATCTGAGGTCGATGTTGTCGGCTTTCAGGGCTGAATAATTGTTTCTGACGGCTTCGGCAAGGTCCTTGTTGCGCTCAAAAGAGATTACTTTTGAGGCGATGGCGGAGAATGCCCAGCTGTCCACGCCCAATCCGCAGGTAAGGTCGCAGATGGTGTCCGGGTGGGCGAATTTCTCTTTGATGAGGCGGGCTTTGAATGTCGCCGTGGCTTCGGACGAGCATTGCTCAAGCGAGAGCGAGGACGGGAATTCGAGACCCTCGACGCCTGCCCATGAAGGGATTTTCTTCAGAAGCTTGCGTCTTGTCCGGATTCTTGTGTCTTCCAGAATGTCAGAGAAACTTTTCTTTCGTGTCTTCATGTCTTTTGCGACTTCAAAGATAACTCAAGTTTTTCGATTCTTATTTGTTTTTTTTGCTGCAAAGATGTACTTTTACAAGATACTAAAACATTCTACCAATGAAAGATTTTGAATTGAGAGCTCAGAGCTGGTTGGACGGGGATTTCGACCAGCAGACAAAGATGCAGGTGCTTCAACTTCGTAACTCGGATCCTGCCGGGCTCGAGGATGCCTTCTATAAGAATTTGGAATTCGGTACCGGTGGACTTAGAGGCATTATGGGAGCGGGGACCAACAGAATGAACAAGTACACCGTGGGAATGGCTACCCAGGGACTTGCCAACTATATCCTGTCTCACTGTAAGGGGGATAATCCAAGTGTGTGCATATCATTTGATTCCAGGAATCATAGCAAGGAGTTTGCAAAGATTGCCGCTGACGTTCTTTCTGCCAACGGAATCAACGTGTATATATTTGACAATATCAGACCTACGCCGGAGATGAGTTACGCCGTGAGGCTCAAGGGCGCAGTGGCCGGAATCATGATTACCGCATCCCACAATCCGAAGGAATACAACGGCTACAAGGTCAGCTGGTCTGATGGCGGTCAGGTGACAGCTCCTGTGGATAAGGAAATTGTGGCGGAAGTGGCCAAAATCACCGAGCCGTCAATGGTGAAGTTCGAGTCCGGCCTTCGCTGTGGTGAGATTATGACCATGGGGGCTGATGTGGATGAGAGTTACCTTAAGGATTTGCTGTCCCTGAGTCTCAGTCCGGAGATGTGCCGCAAGCATTCGGATTTGAAGATAGTATATACTCCTCTTCACGGTTGTGGAGTGCGTCTGGTGCCGGAAATATTGAAAAGGCTGGGATTTGAGAATATAATACATGTGCCTGACCAGGACGTCTCCGACGGCAATTTCCCTACCGTGGTGTCCCCTAATCCGGAAGAGCCGGCCGCTTTGAAGATGGCTACCGATATGGCGGAGAAGACAGGTGTCGACCTTGTGATGGGCACTGACCCGGATGCTGACAGGCTCGGTATTGCAGTTCGGGACAATGAGGGTAGGATAGTGCTTCTCAACGGCAACCAGACCGCCTCCATCCTTACATATTACATCCTCAGAAGACGTGCCGAACTGGGCACCCTCGGGAAAGGAAAGTATGTGGTCAAGACCATTGTGACCACGGAACTTATCAGCGATATCTGCGCCAGGTTCGGAGTGCCGGTGTATAATGTTCTTACCGGGTTCAAGTATATTGCCGAGGTGGTCAAGCGCCGTGAGCAGCTCGGGGAGGAATTTGTGTGCGGAGGAGAGGAGAGCTACGGGTTCAATGTGGGACAGTTCGTGCGTGACAAAGATGCCCAGGTCAGTTCGATGATGGTGGCGGAGTGCGCTGCATGGGCGGCGGAGCAGGGAATGACCCTTTATCAGCTCCTTCAGCATATATACAAGGAATTCGGCTACCGGAAGGAGGGTCTTGTGTCAGTTGTGCGTAAAGGTATAACCGGGGCCCGCGAAATTCAGCAGATGATGGTGGATCTCCGGACTAATCCTCCTAAAGAGCTGTGCGGCTCTCCGGTAGTGAAGGTGGTGGATTACCTTGAGCCTGAGAAGACCGGGCAGCCTTCGTCCAACGTGCTTCAGTTCTTCGATGAGGCCGGGGATGTGGTATCGGTGCGTCCTTCAGGCACGGAGCCTAAAATCAAGTTCTATTTCGGGGCCAAGGGTGCTGATGCCGATGACAAGATAGAAGCTCTCAAGAAGCAGTTCTGCGAGTAGAGGCTTTGTAGTGTTTGCACAGGAGTGCGAGGGGACAACTCTCGCACCTCGGCTTTTGTGCCGTGCAGGTATATCTTCCGTGCAGGATGAGCCAGTGGTGTGCTTTCGGGCGCAGCTGCGGAGGGAAGCCCTCTTCAAGGTCCTTTTCTACTGCGAGCGGAGTTTTCCCGGAAGACAATCCGATTCTTCGGGATACGCGGAACACGTGGGTGTCCACGGCGATTACCGGTTCTCCCCATGTTATCGATGCCACCACGTTGGCAGTCTTGCGTCCTACGCCCGGAAGAGTCATCAGCTTGTCAATGTCCGTGGGGATTTCGCCGTTGAAGTCTTCCGCTATCTTTCTGGCCGCCCCGACAAGGTGGGCCGCTTTGCTGTTGGGGTACGATATGGATTTTATGATGGAAAGTACCTCCTGCGGTTCGGCTTTGGAAAGTGAGTTGATGTCAGGGAAGCGCCCGAACAGGGCCGGAGTGGTCAGATTGACCCTTTTGTCGGTGCATTGTGCGGACAGCATCACGGCGACCAGAAGCTGGTAGGTGTTGCTGAAGTTAAGCTCCGAGTTGGCCTGGGGCATGGTCCGGCTGAAAATCTCAATGACTGCTTCAAACAGTTTTTTCTTCGCACTTCTCATCCTTTATCTCGAAAATGCGGCCCGGATACCGCTCGGTGATGGAACGATTGTGGGTGACCATGACGATGGCTGTGCCATGCTCTTCATTGATGCTGCGCAGGAGCCTGAGTATGCTTTCGGCCGTCTCTTCGTCGAGGTTGCCTGTAGGCTCGTCGGCGACTATCACTTCCGGAGCGTTGAGCAGAGCCCGCGCTATGGCTATTCTCTGCTGTTCTCCTCCCGAGAGCTGATGAGGCATCTTGTGGGATTTGGTCTGCATGTCCACTGACTTGAGGGTTTCCTCTATTCTTTTTTCCATCTGCTGACCGTCCTTCCATCCCGTGGCTTTGAGGACGAAAGACAGATTGTCGTGTATGGACCTGTCCATAAGAAGCTGGAAATCCTGAAAAACAACTCCAATCTTCCTTCTGAGGAAGGGGATGTCTTTCTGCTTCAATGTTCCCAGATTGAATCCGCATACCATGCCTTCTCCTCCGCCAAGTCTGTTCTCGGCGGTGATGGTCCTGATGATGGAGGTTTTCCCGGTGCCGACTTTCCCCAGAATATACACTGTCTGCCCGCCTGAAACATCCATGTTCAGTCCATAGACCACGGTGTTCTCACCGTTGATGATGTCCGCGTCGTGAAATGATATTATCGGTTCGCTCTTTTCTTTCATAAAAGGTCGTTTTTTCTTGTAGTCCTACAAATATAGTTGGATTTTTTAGTAAATTTGTGAATTGCGAAAATGAATGTTTATGAAAAAAGTAAGAATATTGTCAAGCGTTTTGGCGCTCTTGTTTTTTAGCGTCGGGACCGGCCTTTCGGCCAGCATTCCTGGGGATGATTTCAAGATGGCTGAAAACTTGTATGAACGGGGGCTTTACGATGAAGCCAGGACTCTTTTCGAGTCAGTGCCGAAGACCCCTATGTCCGAAGGGTATGTGGTGCTCTGCGCCCTGAAGTCCCGAAGCATCGATTATGACGACCTCAAGGGGGCGTACGAGCGAAAGTACGGCAAGACTGTTCTTACGAGTGAAATCCGGCTTGAGAATGCCAGACTTCTCTTCGATGACGGGCGTTATGCCGAGGCTGGACTGGAGTTCTCCAAAGTGGCTTCAACCGCTATCCCAAAGCAGGAGATGCCGGAGTATGTGTTCAAATGTGCGTTCTGCGAGTATTCGCTGGGACGTTATCCGGAGGCGCTGCAGTTCCTCACTCTGCTCGATGCTCTGGAGTATTCGCAGTATAGCGCGCCGGGACAATATATCGCTGGTCTTATCCATTACAACCACGAGAAGTTCGCAGAGGCTGAGTCTTGCTTCAAAAGAGCTGTCACTGACAGCCGTTTCAAGGAGCTGTCAGAGTTCTATATAGTTGACTGCGAGTTCAGTATGAAGAATTATGAATTCGCGGTAAGAGAGGGCGAAAGGCTTTATTCCGCCGCGCCGGAAGGACGGAAGGAACGGCTTGCCCGCATAATATCCGAGTCGAGCCTTGTGTTGGGGGACAACCAGAAGGCGAGGGAGTATTACGAAGGTTCGGTTAAATCCGATATGGCCAGAAGCGACTATTTCTATGCCGGCTCCGTAATGTATTCTGTCCGTGACTACAGGGCTGCCATTGAGAATTTCAGCAAGATGACGGACCGCGGAGATTCTCTTGGACAGATTGCCAATTATCATCTCGGCAATTCCTATCTCAAGGTTCGCAATCAGGTGGCCGCCATGGCTGCCTTCAAGGATGCGTCCGAGGCGAAATTCGACCCGCAGATTACGGAGGATGCACTCTTCAATTATGCCAAACTGGCCTTTGACCTCAATAAGGACACCAAGGGCTTTTCCCAGTATATTCAGCGTTATTCCACATCTTCAAAGGGAGCTCAGCTTTACGGTTATATGGCGCTGGCGGCTCTTTATGACCGGGATTATGTCGCTGCCGTGGAGGCGTATGACAACATTGACGTGCTGTCTCCGGACATGCAGAACAATTACACCAAGGCCAATTTCCTGCGCGCGGAGGAGCTTTTCACCGGCGCTTCGTACAGGGATGCGATACCGTATTACAAGGCCACGGCGTATTATCTGCCGAAGTCCGACCGGCTTGCCCAGATGGCAAGATATCGTATGGCGGAAGCCAACTACATGACCGGCAACTACCAGGAAGCGGAGAAAGGATTCACCGAGCTGTACAACGCCTCTGCCATGGAAACTCTCATACAGGGAAAGATCCTGCCTTACAATGTGGGGTACAGCTGCTTCAAGCAGAAGAAATATGACGAGGCCGCCAGATGGTTCGACAAATATATCCAGTCCGGGAACCCTTTGTATCGGGAAGATGCCATGACCCGTCGCGCCGATTGTGATTTCGGGCGCAAGGATTATAAAGAGGCCGTGAACTCGTATCAGAAGGTGTTGACGGAGTTCTTCAGTCCGGATGATATTTATCCTTATTACCAGCAGGCCATCTCTTATGGTCTTGCGGGGGACAAGAAGCGTAAGGTCTCCACTCTGCTGCACATTGAGGATGCGTCTCCGGACGCTCCTTTGTATGCCGAGGCTTATTTCGAGCTCGGTAAGGCACAGATGGACAACGGCAACAACAACGACGCCATCAGGAGTTTCACGCATCTGAAGAATACGGTGTCGGACGCCGTTTACAAAGTGCGGGCTACGATAGGCCTCGGTATGGTGTATCGCAATATGAGCAATTACGAGAAGTCTCTGGAGTGCTATAAGTCCGTGGTGGAATCCATGCCTGGAAGTGAGTATGCGGAAGAATCCATGCTTGCCATCGAGTCTGTATATCACAAGATGAAAAAGCCGGAGAAGTTCCTTGAGTATGTCGAGTCCAATGAGCTTGCGGTGAAGAGAACGGAAGCTGAAAAGGAGAAGATGTATTTCAGCACGGCGGAGCAGCTTTATCTTTCCGGCAACTATCAGCAGGCGATTGCTACCTTGCATAAATTCATGGATGCTTATCCGCAGAGTCCGGACATGCCTCAGGCGAGGTTCTATCTGGCTGAGTCTTACCGTGAGTCCGGAGAGAAAGAAAAGGCCTGTGCTGAATATGCGAAGGTCAAAAATGCCGAGTCCACACTTTCATTTGTGGAAATGTCCAAGTTGCGTTACGCCCAGCTGTCTTTCGATCTTCAGAGGTATGTCGATGCGTATAATGGATATCTATCTCTGTTTGAGACTACAAATATTGAAAGCAACCGCGCGGCCGCCCGTGAGGGAATGATGCTGTCGGCATACAGGAGTAAGGATTACGAGAAAGCCGTGCTGTCGGCCACATCCGTTATTTCGGATGCTGATACAGACAAGGATGTCAAGGTGGAGGCCAAGTACATCAAGGCCAAGTCCCTGCTGGCTACTTCCAAGAGAAACGATGCCATGAAACTATTTGCCGAGCTTGGTGCCACGCCTTCCACACCTAGAGGGGCGGAGTCCAAATATCTCCTGATACAGAATCTGTTCGACACGGCTAATTTTGATTCCGTGGAGAGCGAGGTCTATGATTTCTCACAGAAAGCGGGCAATCAGTCCTACTGGCTTGCCAAGGCTTATCTGGTGCTCGGGGATTCGTTTGTGGAAAGAGGGTCTTATGAGCAGGCTAAGGCCACATACGAGAGCATAGGAGAAGGATATCAGGCTCCTTCCGCAGGAGATGACATTGCGGACAATGTAAAGAAGAGACTTGACCGTCTCGCCGGTTTAATGGAGAAATAATATGCGTAGATTAATTATATCCGGTGGGCTTTTGCTCACGTTTGCAGTTTCTTTGACTGCCCAGAAAATAAATCAGTCCGTACAGGTGACGAATGATTATGAGACGCGCTTTGCGGATTTCAAGAAGTCCGAGCCGGATCTGGTGCTGCCGGATTCCCTGTATGCATTTGACTATAGTTTTGACTATTCGGTTTTTGACTCCCCGTACAAGGGTTCGTATGAGTTCACTCCATACAATGTGGAGATTGTGCCGGAGAAGGGTGTCTATGACGGGAACAGGCTGTTTCTCAGGGCCGGTGCCGGATATACTCTCCGTCCTCGGCTCGATGTGGTGTATTCGCCTCTTATGAAGAAGAACGCCTCTGTGTCGATTTATAATTTCGGGAAAGGCTATTACGGCAAGAAGTTTTATGACCTGTCGGACAAGCTGGGCGTTTCCGGTCATTGGCTGATGCCCGCTACCGGGACCGTTACCTGGAATGCCGGGTATGAAGGAATTTTCTCCGGTGTCAATGAATATGACGGGGCGTATCATTCGACGTTCGCCGGGCTTGGACTTGTCTCCCCGGACAGAGGGGGCTCGTTCTTTGTGTATGGGCTGAATGTTGCAGGACGCTATGGTTCTGAGAGTCAGGCTGATGGAACAGTGTCGCAGGGTGAGGTGAGGCTTGCTGCCTATCTGGGACCTGTCCTTAACTCCAAATACAGATTCCTGCTTGACTTTAATTTTGACATGATGGCTCTCAATGACTCAAGGCCGGAAACGGAGGCCAAGATAGCCAATCTGGCCGGATTCAGGCCGCATATGTTTTTTTCCTGGGGGACTTTTGACATTGATCTGGGTGCAAAGTTGGACGTTGTGATGTCCGGTGAATCTACCTTCCTTCCGGCACCTTCGTTGAGGGTGGCTCTGGATATCCCTTCGGCAGCAATGAGACTTGCGGCTTCATTTGAGGGTGGGGCGAAGTTGCTTTCGTATCATGGCCTGAAGTCGTTCAACCATTTCTACCGTTATTCGACTCATGATGCTCTGTATGAGCGGGAAAGATACAATCTCTCGCTTGGTGTCCAGGGTTCTGTAGGGACATATTTTGAATATGGGCTCAAGGGCGGATACGCATACTATTCGGATTCTCCGCTTGACTCGTGGTGCGGAGTTGGTTTTACGGATTATAAACTGGCGTACGCTGACCTGAATATGAAATGGAGGTCGGAAAGTTTCCGTTCGACGCTTTCTGCTCAGTACAAGTATGTCACGGAGTCAAGAACTGCTTCTGTTTACCTCCCGTCTGCGTTTACGGCCGATTTTGATTTCTACTATATGTATCTCAAGCGTCTTGAGGCAGGAATTTTCGTGAAGGCTGCAACTTCGAGAGCCGATATCGCAGGGGCTCTTCCTGATATTCCGGGATATGCGGATCTGGGACTGTCCGCCGAGTACGCCTTCAACCGCAAGTGGTCTTTCTGGGGCGAAATAGGCAACCTTCTCTGTGCGGATATTCAGAGACGTCCCGGACTCGTTGAGTCTGGCCCATACGTTACTCTGGGGGTCAGTCTTACGGTCAAGTGAAAATAATTTAGTATATTTGTAGGATTTTAATATATAGCAGTCCAAGATGATTGAAAAAGAAGATATGAAGCAGGCGGAGGAGCAGTATTCCGCCAATAGTATACAGGTCCTCGAGGGTCTTGAGGCGGTGCGCAAGCGTCCGTCCATGTATATTGGAGATATCTCGGAAAGGGGACTTCATCATCTCGTATATGAGGTGGTGGATAACAGTATCGATGAGGCCATGGCAGGATTCTGCGACACCATCGACGTGCAGATTCTTGAAGGCAATTCCATAAGAGTCCAGGACAATGGCCGTGGTATTCCTACCGGAATGCACGAAAAAGAGCATCGTTCCGCGCTTGAGGTCGTTCTGACTGTACTTCATGCGGGAGGAAAGTTCAGCAAGTCCAGTTACAAGGTGTCCGGCGGTCTTCATGGTGTCGGCGTTTCCTGTGTGAACGCGCTTTCTGACAGTCTTGTGGCTGAAGTACACCGCGAAGGCAAGATATTCGTACAGAAATATTCCAAGGGAAAGCCTCTCGGACCGGTGGAAGTGACGGGAGAGTGTGAGGATTCCGGAACTACTATCACATTCCATCCGGACCCGGAGATTTTCACTCAGGTCACCGTGTATAAATACGATACTTTGGCTGCACGTCTTCGTGAACTGTCGTTCCTCAATAAAGGCATCCATATCACTCTTACCGACAAGAGAGAACTGGTGGATGAGTTTGCTGAAGATGCGGCTACGGGCGAGTCCAAGCCTACCGGCCGGAAAGTATATCGCAGCGAGGAATTTTATTCTACAAAGGGTCTGAGCGAGTTCATCAACTATCTTGATGCAGACGCGCAGACGCTCATCCCGGACCCGATATGTGTGAATTCTGACAAGATCATTCCGATCGATATCGCACTTCAGTACAACAACGGCTACAGGGAGAAAATCTACTCTTATGTAAATAATATCAATACGATAGAGGGAGGTACTCACCTTCAGGGCTTTAAGATGGGTCTGAGCCGTTCGTTGAAGCAGTACGCCGAGAAGAACAAACTGCTGGACAAGTTCAAGGGAGATCTGGCTCCTGAAGATTTTCGCGAAGGACTTACCGCGGTGATTTCCGTGAAGGTGGCAGAGCCTCAGTTCGAAGGTCAGACAAAGACCAAACTCGGTAATCCTGAAGCCACCTCGGCAGTTTCCCAGGCTACTTCCGCCGCTATGGAGACATACCTGGAGGAGCATCCTAAGGAAGCCAAGCTGATTATTGAGAAGGTAGTACTTGCCGCTACTGCCAGAAATGCCGCCAGAAAGGCGCGCGAAATGGTTCAGCGCAAGGGATATATGAGCGGTGGCGGAATGCCGGGCAAACTTGCCGACTGCTCCGACAGGGATCCGGAGAGATGCGAACTCTTCCTCGTGGAGGGAGATTCCGCAGGCGGTACTGCCAAGCAGGGCAGAGACCGTAAAACTCAGGCTATCCTGCCTCTCAGGGGTAAGATTCTCAATGTCGAGAAAGCTACCGGCGACAGGGCCTTTGACTCGGAAGAAATCAGAAATATCTATACGGCTCTCGGAGTCACGGTGGCCCAGGAAGATGAGAATGGTGAGAAGCACATGGACCTCAGCAAGTTGCGTTATCATAAGATTGTGATTATGACTGATGCCGATGTGGATGGCTCGCATATTGCCTGTCTTATCCTTACATTCTTCTTCCGCTACATGTTCGACCTTATAAAGAACGGATACGTATATCTTGCCACACCGCCTCTTTACTTGGTAAAGAAGGGAAAGGAGGAGATTTATTGCTGGACGGAGCAGCAGCGCGAGGAAGCGGCTCTTGCTCTTGGAAAGGGCTCTGACAAGGGTTATACAGTACAGCGTTACAAGGGTCTTGGAGAAATGTCGGACAGCCAGTTGTGGGAGACCACCATGAATCCGGCCAAGCGCAGACTCAGGAAGATTACCATTGACAATGCCGCCCAGGCTGAGCGCACTTTCTCCATGCTGATGGGAGATGATGTTCCGCCACGCAGACAGTTTATCGAAGAGAATGCACATTACGCAAAAATTGATGCTTAATACATAAACCTATTATGGTAGATATATTTGACAGAATACACAAAGATTCAGGCGGCCCTATCGGGCAGTATCTTGAAAAGGCTTTCGGATATTATATGTATCCGCGTCTAGAAGGGGAGCTTGGCCCTCACATGGTTTTCAATGGCATTCCTGTGCTTAACTGGAGCCTCAACAACTATCTTGGATTGGCCAATCATCCGGCCGTCCGTAAGGCTGATGCCGAAGCTGCAGCTCAATACGGACTTGCTTATCCTATGGGAGCGCGAATGATGAGCGGACAGACCAGATATCACGAGAAGCTTGAGAAGATTTTCGCTGAGTTCGAAAAGAAAGAGGATGCGTTCCTTTTCAATTTCGGATATCAGGGCATCGTGTCCACCATTGATGCTCTTACGGCTCGTCATGATGTGATTGTCTATGATGCTGAATGTCATGCTTGTCTGCTTGACGGTATCAGACTTCATCTGGGAGAGAAATTCAAGTACCGCCACAATAACATTGAAGATTGTGAGAAGGTTCTTGCACATGCATGCAGTGTTGCGGAGCAGAACGGAGGTGGAGTTCTCCTCATCACCGAAGGTGTATTCGGAATGACAGGCGCTCTTGGTATTCTGGACAAGATTACGGCACTCAAGAAAAAATACCAGTTCCGTATCCTCATAGATGATGCGCACGGATTCGGTCTGCTTGGAGAGCATGGACGCGGAACGTCCGAGCACTTCAACTGCATGGATGAGGTGGATCTTTATATCGGAGCATTTGCCAAGTCCATGGCTTCCATCGGCGGTTTCGTGGCCGGACCTCATTACATCATAAATTATCTCCGTGCCAACCTTCGTTCGCAGATGTATGCAAAGTCTCTTCCTATGGCTTTTGTACTTGGAAACATCAAGCGTATGGAGATTATTGACTCTCCGGAGGGTGATGAGCTCAGAAAGAAGTGCTGGGCAATTACTCATGCCATTCAGGACGGTTTCCGCAAAGAAGGATTTGACATCGGCGAAGCAGAGGCTTGCGTAACTCCGGTTCATATCAAGGGAGGAGTGGCCCAGGCATCCAAGATGGCCAAGGACCTCCGCGAGAATTATAAGATTTTCTGCTCGGTAGTCATCTATCCGGTAATTCCGAAGGGAATGGTTATTTTCCGTATTGTATCCACCGCCGCTCATACCATGGAAGATGTCGAGTACACGCTTAACGCTTTCAAGGAGATCAAGGCGAAGCTGGATGCCGGATATTATGACGGAGATGAGTTCGCTGCAATGACCATAATGTAATCAGTACAAGATGAAGCGTTCTTTCCTTACAAAATTTGTCCCTCTTGGACTGCTTTTCCTGTTACTCGCACTATTGATGCCGAGGAATTCGAAGTTTGCTTATGATTATAGGAAAGGACGCGAGTGGAAATATGAGACTCTGTTCGCGGAGTTTGATTTTCCTATCTATAAGACGGCTGAACAGATAAGGGAGGAGCGTATATCGGCCACAGAGAAGGTGGTTCCATATTATCGGTTTTCTTCCGAGACGATGAACCGGAATCTCACTGCCGCCCAGAGCAGAAATCTGGGTCGTTTTCACAATGCAGTGGTGTCCGAGTTGCGCTCCATATACTCAAAAGGTATTGTAGCTGACGAGAGTCGTCGGCAGAAAGATGACATACCGCAGTCTGACGTCATCTACATTCAGAAGAACAAGCGTGCGGTCAAGACCCCGATCTCTGAGGTTTACAGGCAGTCGGAAGCCAAAGCCAAGCTGATCTCTGACCTCGGAGCCGTCTCTGATTTCAATGTGGACTCGCTTCTGAAAGCGGAAGGGATATATGACTTGATAGTTCCCAATGTCATCTATGATGAGCAGACTACCAAGCTTGTAAATGCGGAGGAGCGAAATGAAATTTCTCCGACCTCCGGCTATGTCCGTGCCGGTCAGCTGATAGTCTCAAAGGGAGAGATTGTCACTTCTGAGATTGAGCAGATGCTTGATTCCTACAAGAAAGAGCTGGAACTCAATGTCGGATATCTCGGGCCTACCGTGCTTGTGGTTCTGGGAAACATCCTGCTCTCTGCCGCGCTGGTGGTTCTGCTGTATTTCATCATCACTTTTGCATGTTCGTCCGTATTCGCGGACAGCAGGTATTATTATATAATAAGCCTGTATGCGATAGCGGCAGTTCTGACATTGTCGCTGGCTGCACATCATGACAACATGCTGTTCGTGGTGCCATATTCACTGTTTGCGATAATGCTTCAGGCTTTTATGAGTCCGAGGCAGATTGCGCCTGTGTATTTGGCTGTCCTGACCCCGATTTTAGTCTCTGCCAATGACGGCCCGGTGCTGTTCGTGATGTTTGCGGTGAGCGGGCTTGTGATGATATACCTGTTCAAATATTTCCAGCAGGGGTGGAAGCAGTTTTTGGCTGCCATGATTAATTTTGCCATTGTGGCTGTAGTCTATCTTGGATTCAGGGCTTCCGATTTGGTGGCAGGCGGGGTGGTGTATGTCATTCTGGCTTTATTTATAGGTTCGATGCTCTCTGTGGCCGGATATCCTCTGGTGTATCTGTTCGAGAAAATATTCAACCTGGTATCCAATTCCAGACTTGCAGAACTGTGCAACACGTCAAATCCTCTTATCCGGCAGTTGGAACAGAAAGCTCCCGGTACCTTCCAGCATTCTCTTCAGGTGATGAATATGGCGGATGCCGTGTCCAGACTTGTGGATGTCAACCCTGATTTGGTCCGTGCCGGTGCGTTGTATCATGACATAGGCAAGATGAACAATCCTCTCTGCTTTATCGAGAACGAGTTTATGGTCAAGTCAGATGCGAAGTATCACAGCGGTCTTACACCTCTGCAGAGCGCAAAAGATATAATCAAACATGTCGCTGACGGACTGGAGATAGCCCAGAAACATCGTCTTCCGAAAGTGGTGTCGGGATTTATAGATACACATCATGGTACTACGGTAGTGCGGTTTTTCTACAACCAGTTCCTTAAGGACGGCGGTGATCCTGCCATGATTGCGGAGTTCCGTTATACGGGACATAAGCCGCAGACCAAGGCTCAGATAGTGGTGATGCTATGTGATAGTGTCGAAGCGGCGTCCAGAACCATTAAAGGCAATACTGTCCAGATTTATTCTGATTTTGTAGAGAGTATAGTGGCCGGGAAGATGGAAGAAGGACAGTTTGATGATGCGGATATATCCATCAGTGAGCTGAATGCCCTGAAGGAGGGACTCAAGCAGTATCTTGCACAACTTAACCACGAGAGAGTGGTGTATCCAAAGAATAAATTGAATAAAAAATAGTTATGAAAGTATCACAAAACAAAATTGACGATCTCAATCTTGAGTTGACTATCGAGGTTGAGGCTGCTGATTATGCAGAAATTGAAAGGAAAAAATTGGCTGAGCGAAAGCGTACCGCTGATTTCAAAGGTTTCCGTAAGGGAATGGCACCTGCGTCACTGATCAAAAAGTTTTTCGGAGAGCAGTGTCTTGTCGAGGCGGTGAATCAAGTTCTTTCGCAGGCTCTTGACGCCCATATCAAGGATAATTCACTTCGTATCATCGGAGAACCTCTCTCTTCCGAGAATCAGCCGGAGGTGGAGTGGACAGATGGCAACAATTTCACTTTTGTGTTTGATCTTGGACTTTATCCGGAAATCAACTTTGATGTAGTCAAGGATGACAAGGTGCCAAGCTATACAGTGACTATATCTGCAAAGGACAAGGCCACAATGGTGGAGAACCTCAAGAAATACTATGAGGAGAAGAACAAGTCTGCCGAGGAGCAGTCTGCCGCCAAGGAAGAGAAGTCTGATGAGGATATTGAGAAGGAAGCTGCCGAGCGTCTTGAGGCGCAGTTTAAGAATGAGGCGGAGTGGAGACTTTCCAAGGATATACGTGACTACTTCGTGAACAAGGCCGGCATCAGCCTTCCGGAGGCATTCCTTAAGAGATGGCTTCTTGTGGCAAATCAGGGAAAAGTCACAAAGGAGGATATCGAGAAAGAGTTTGACGCTTTCCTTGCTGATTTCAGATGGCAGCTTGTACGTGGTTATCTGATGAAGAAGTATGATCTTAAAATCGATGAGAAGGATCTTCATGAAGCTGCCGAGGCATTCGTGACATACCAGTATGCAATGTATGGACTTGGCAATCTTCCTAAGGAGATGATTCAGGAAGCCGTAGTGAATGTGCTTAAGAATCAGGAGCAGGTGCAGCGCATTGCTGAGAATGTGGAAGACAGCAAGGTGATGTCCAAGCTCAAGGAGGAGATAACTCTCGAGCCTACGAAGATTACTTCTTTGAAATTCAAGGAATTGAAATAAGGATAATCTAAAACCGAGTCACCCCTGGCATGAATGAAGCCGGACGGGTGGACCGCATAGAAAATGCGTCCCTGCTATTTACGGCCGGGACGCATTCTTTATGTAACGATGTTCGATATCAGTAAAATCCGTGTCTGACGACGCCCATAATGGATCTGGCATGTACCACCATATTTTTGAAAAATATTGCCTTAGA
>ERZ857629.140-NODE-140-length-110502-cov-6.741795_pt1 | contig 110502 bp, 97 predicted proteins | sample MGYA00519700_ERZ857629 | MGnify/ENA primary metagenome ERZ857629 (study PRJEB31778, sample SAMEA3449351) | human gut metagenome | biome: human gut; feature: human-associated habitat; material: faeces | place: United Kingdom | collected 2010/2012 ... | reverse complement strand
CTTAAAATCCCTCGGTGGCAACACCGTGCCGGTTCAAGTCCGGCCACCAGCAGTAAAAAAGCTTCAAGTACGAATTATCAGTATTTGAAGCTTTTTTTATACTTATCAGCATTACACAAAATTTTTTTATAGGGGCAATGGCTCATGCCCCTTTGCGTAAAGTTGTAATGGCATTTTTTCTCTTATGAGAGCGAAAAAGACCGGCTGCCTTGTTGTAGAAGAAAAAGGAGTATACCAGGACATTGTTGAATACGCCGATTCTTTCCTTGGTGGTTCCATGGTAGTAACGCCCACCGCAGGTAATATGAGACTTTTTCTTTAATGCACGTATTAGGTCGGATTCCGTAAAAATGCTCTCTTCAAATTCTGTGTAGGCAAAGCCGATGGCATCCGTTTTATGGGAGTCACTGCCACCGAACTCCTTCAGACCGTAATGTCGGGCAAGCTCATGGGCTTTGTGGTTGGAGTCGGGACTCTCGCAGGCGTTGAAAGACTCCAAAAAGTCAAATTCTCTTAAAATATCAGGATTTTTGCGGTAAACCTTGCTACGGCAGAAACTCAGGAATTTTTCCCCGCAGGGATGTGCGGGACCTAAAATACCACCGAAGAAATGAACAATTTTAATCAGTGCTGCAACCGGAAGTCCTCTGAGCTCCAAAATGGGCAGCTTGATATATTCCGGCATAATAATCAGAATATGTCCGGCATCAATGGTATCGTATTCAATGCCTTTTAGCACCGTGAAATTCTTAAAAACTGGTTCATCCTTTATCTTTTTATAGCAGCGGTAGGCATTATAAGAATTATGGTCGGTAAGAAGCATACCGTCATAGCCCTTTTCTTTCAGCAAAAGTGCATATTCGCGAAGCGTTGCTTTTCCGTCTAAGGAACCTTCTTTTGTGTGACAATGTAGATCAAAATGCACGATAACATCTCCTAACGTTCATTTTTAGTATTAAATTCCTGTTAAAGTTTACCACATAATTCTTTACTTTGGAATAGCTTCCCGATATAATGTAATATACTTAATTTGATGCGTTAAAAATTTTTTATACGTGGAGGACGAAAAAATGAGTTTTTTATGGGAGGGCGTCTGTGCCATTACCTGGCAGCAGCTTGTTATGTATGCAGTAGGCGCATTATTGATTTATCTGGCAATTAAAAAGGAATATGAACCGGCACTCTTACTGCCGATGGGATTTGGGGCAATTCTGGTAAACCTTCCCGGCAGCAATGCCATCAATCAGGTTTTAGAGGGCATTCCGGAGTCACATGGTATTATTCAGTGGTTGTACGAAGTGGGTATTGAGGCATCGGAAGCTCTGCCTCTGCTTTTATTTATCGGTATCGGAGCCATGATTGATTTTGGTCCCCTGCTCGCCAAGCCGATTATGTTTTTGTTCGGTGCGGGCGCACAGTTTGGTATTTTTGCAGCACTTTTGCTGGCATTATTACTTGGATTTGATTTAAAGGATGCGGCGTCCATCGGTATCATCGGTGCGGCGGACGGCCCGACATCCCTTCTGGTATCGCAGGTGCTGCATTCCAAATACATCGGTGCCATAGCGGTAGCTGCGTATTCGTATATGTCTCTGGTACCCATTGTGCAGCCGGCGACCATAAAGCTGATTACTACTAAAAAGGAAAGAAGCATTTCCATGGATTACAAGCCGGGCTCCGTATCCAAGAGAACACGCATCCTGTTCCCGATCATTGTTACTATTATCGTGGGACTTATTGCTCCCTCTTCCGCATCCTTAGTCGGATGTCTGATGTTCGGTAACTTAATCAGAGAGTGTGGTGTTCTGCAGAATTTATCCGAAACGGCGCAGGGACCTCTTACCAATCTGATTACCCTGCTTCTGGGTATTACCATTTCCTTCAGCATGAAGGCGGAGGATTTTGTAAGACTGGATACCCTGCTTGTCATGGCAATCGGTCTTGCGGCATTTATCCTTGATACCGTCGGCGGTGTTATGCTTGCCAAGTTTATGAATATTTTCCTGAAAAACAAAATCAATCCTATGGTCGGTGCAGCCGGTATTTCGGCGTTCCCCATGGCATCCCGTGTGGTTCAGAAAATGGCACAGGAAGAAAAGCCCGGCAATATCATTCTCATGCAGGCAGCCGGAGCCAATGTGGCAGGTCAGGTCTGCTCCGCAATTGCAGGCGGTCTGATTATACAGATTGTGACACAGTTTATGTAATAGAGGCAGGAAAAGCAGAACAGTAACTTTCCACAGAGCGCGGAAAAGCAGAACAGTAACTTTCCGCAGACCGCGGAATACAGGACAGAAAAGAAAAGGAGACATAGCTATGAAGGAAACAGTTATGCTGGGACTTAAAATAATGGGTTACGGTATGGCGGGCATTTTTGTGGCAGCCGTGGTAATTATTGCATGTGTATGGCTGCTGCAGGTCAGCGACAAGCTGGGTGCCAAAAAGGAAACAAAAGAAGAGTAGACAATACCTTGTAATCTAAAGAGATTAACAATCCAAACGCAGAAGAATTTAGAAAACAGCCGCTTTGCAGATGAGAGCGGTTGCTTTTAAATAATCTGTACAAAAAAAGCTTCTTCCAAATGGAAGAAGCTTTTAACGTGCGTTAGAGGATTCGAACCCCCGACCTTTTGGTCCGTAGCCAAACGCTCTATCCAGCTGAGCTAAACGCACATCTGTTGCTCTCACAACATTAAATATTATATATTCTTATAGAGCATATGTCAAGAGAAAAGAGAAAAAAATATTGGAAATATTTATAATATAAAAGACTGTATCCACTAAAGCAGATACAGTCTTTTTTGCTTTGGAAAGCATTTTTTATTTACCTGTGAAAATTCTCTCTGGAAAGAGAAGGGATTAGCCCATGGTTACAACTACGTTGTAAACAGTCTTGCCCTTTTCGTAAGGGATAACATTACCTTCAACAGGTGTTCCGTCAACTACCATGGAAACAACACCCTTTTCTACATCGTTCGGGTTCTTGACTTCGATGTTGTAGATGCCTTCACGGAAAGCACGGGTCAGCTTGAAGTCACCAAAGCCCTTAGGTACACAAGGATTGATGCTTAAGCCCTTGTGGGTAGGATATACACCTAAGATGTACTGGGAGATGTTGACAAAGGTCCATGCTGCAGTACCGGTCAGCCAGCTGTTCTTAGCTTCGCCGTGGAACTTGGCATCACGTCCGGCAACCATCTGGGAGTATACATAAGGCTCGGTACGATGAATTTCGCTGATGTCCTCCACATAAGCGGGGCAGGTCTTCTTGTAGATTTCAAATGCACGGTCACCGCGTCCGATAACGGTTTCTGCGATGGAAACCCAGGGATTGTTGTGGCAGAAGATACCTGCATTTTCCTTGTATCCGGGCGGATAGGAGCTGATTTCACCAAGCTCTAAGTGATATCTGGTGTAAGCAGGCTGTAAAATCATGACACCATACTTGGTATCCAGTCTTTCCTTAACGGAGTCCAGAGCCTTTTTAGCCTGTCCTTCTTTGACACCGACGCCGGCAAGTACACAGAAGCCCTGGGGCTCGATGTAAATCTGGCCTTCTTCACATTCCTTGGAACCAACCTTGTGGCTATATGCATCGTATGCACGGATGAACCATTCACCGTCCCAGCCATCCTTTAAGATAGCATCGTACATAACGGCAACTTCATCACGGGCTCTCTTAGCTTCGGCTTCATCGCCGAGAAGTTCAGCTAACTGAGCATATTCTTCGCCGTATTTTACAAACATACCTGCAATGAATACAGATTCTGCAACGGGGCCTTCACTGGGACCAAAGGTCTGGAAGGATTCACCCGGATGCTCTGAGAAGCAGTTTAAGTTCAGACAGTCATTCCAGTCTGCACGTCCGATTAAAGGAAGCTTGTGAGGTCCCTTGTGATTGATGATGTAATCCAGGGAACGCTTCAGATGTTCCATAAGGGTGGTAGCTACGGACATATCGTTGTCGTAAGGAACCATTTCCTTTAAGATGGAAGTATCGCCTGTTTCTCTTACATATGCGGAAGTACCTGCAATCAGCCACAGAGGGTCGTCATTGAAGCCGCTGCCGATATCGGCATTACCCTTTTTGGTAAGGGGCTGATACTGATGATAAGCGCTGCCGTCCTGGAACTGGGTGGAAGCGATATCGATAATTCTTTCTCTTGCACGGTCGGGAATCAGATGTACGAAACCAAGTAAGTCCTGACAGGAATCACGGAAGCCCATACCACGTCCGATACCGGATTCATAATAGGAAGCGGAACGGGACATGTTGAAGGTAACCATACACTGATACTGGTTCCAGGTGTTGACCATACGGTTTACCTTATCATTGGAAGATTCAATGGTGTACTTGGAAAGAAGCTTCTTCCAGTAATCCTTCAGGGCAGCGAAAGCAGCATCAACATCTGCCTCGGTCTTGTAACGGTCAAGCATTGCGAAAGCACGCTTCTTATTAATAACACCGTAGGATTCCCACTTGTCATCTTCGGGATTTTCAATGTAGCCTAAAACGAAAACATAAGTCTTGCTTTCTCCGGGAGCCAGAGTCAGGTTAATCTGATGAGCAGCAATGGGAGACCAGCCGCTTGCCATGGAATTGGTGCAGGCACCGTTTTCAACAGCTTCGGGAAGAGCAGCACCGCGGTAAGCACCGAGGAATGCATCCCTGCTGGTATCGAAAGCATCTACCTTGGCATTTACGGAGTAAATTGCGTAGTGGTTACGACGCTCTCTGTATTCGGTCTTGTGGAAGATGGTGGAATCAACGACTTCTACTTCACCGGTGCTCAGGTTACGCTGGAAGTTCTTCATATCGTCGTCTGCGTTCCACAGACACCATTCTACATAGGAAAATAATTTTAACTCTTTTACGGAATCGGAAGTATTGGTAATGGTAAGCTTGTTTACTTCGCAGGTATCGTTCATGGGAACGAATGCAAGAGTGGAGGCTTCCACACCGTTCTTCTTGCCGGTGAAACGGCTGTATCCGATACCGTGGCGGCATTCGTAAGAATCCAGCTCTGTTTTAGAAGGCTGCCAGCCGGGATTCCACACGGTATCTCCATCCTTTATGTAGAAATACTTGCCGTTTGTATCGGCCGGGATATCGTTGTAACGATAACGGGTCAGACGTAACAGCTTTGCGTCCTTATAAAAAGTATAACCGCCGCAGGTGTTGGAAATCAGACTGAAGAAATCGTTGCAGCCTAAATAGTTAATCCAGGGAAGCGGCGTTTTGGGGGTTGTGATGACGTATTCCTGATTGGCGTCATCGAAGAAACCAAATTTCATGCCTTCTTATCTCCTTTTTTATATAATTGTATAATATTCCATATACTTATATTGAATTATACACAAGATAAAATGACAGCGCAACTAAAAATTGCCCTATAAGGCATTATTATCGAAAAAAAAGGTCTGTCTACTGTGCAAAACGATAGAAAAGAAACAAAAAAAGACATTGAAGGGGAATATATGTGTAAAAGGTGCATAAAAAAAAATGAAAAAGTATTGCAAAAATATCAAAGGTGATGTATAGTATACGTGTTGGTAAACAACAAATATCTATCATTATTTAAGGGAGGAAAAAAAGTAATGAAAAGAAAAGCATTAAGCATTCTGCTTACTGTAGCTACCGTAGCTACCATGCTTGTTGGATGTGGCGACACAACTACAAACAATGACGCACCCGCAAGCACAACACCTGCTGAAAGCACTCCTGCTGCATCTACCGATGCAGAAAGCACTGACGCAGATGTAGCAGCTGATGAAGGCAAAGTCCTGAACATCTACTGCTGGAACGAGGAATTTAAGTCTCGTGTAACCGATCACTATCCTGGATACGAAGAAGTAGACGCTACCCATGGTAAGATTGGTGACGTTGATGTAGTTTGGACCATCGTTGCAAACGCAGACAACGCTTACCAGAACAACCTGGATGCTACTTTATTAAATCAGGCAGATGCAGCAGCTGATGACAAGATTGATATCTTCCTTGTAGAAGCTGACTACGCTCTGAAATATGTTGATTCTGATTACACAATGCCTGTTGCTGATCTTGGTATCACAGATGCAGACCTTGCTAACCAGTATCAGTACACCAAGGACATCGTTACCGATTCCAACGGCGTATTAAAGGGTGTTTCATGGCAGGGATGTCCCGGCGCTTTATTCTACAACAGAGAAGCAGCTAAGGATATCTTAGGTTCCGACGATGCAGCAACCGTTCAGGAAGCTGTTAAGGATTGGGATACTTTCGTAGCTACCGCAGCAACCGCTAAGGAAAAAGGCTACAAGATGTGCTCTTCCGTAATGGATACATATCGTGTATACTCCAACAACGTATCTTCTAAGTGGGTTGTAGATGGCAAGATCAACATCGACGACAACATTATGAAGTGGGTTGATGACTCCAAGAAGATGGCTGATGAAGGCTATGCTGGAACACATGCACTGTGGTCTGATGACTGGTCTAAAGGCTTCTATCCCGATGGCAAAGTATTCTGCTACTTTGGACCCGCTTGGTTAGTAAACTTCTCCATGGCTGCTGATACCGAAGGTTCTATCGGTAACCAGGGTGGCTGGGGTATCACTGAAGGACCTCAGGGCTTCTTCTGGGGCGGTACCTGGATCTGCGCTGCAACCGGTACAGACAACAAGTCCCTTGTTAAAGACATCATGCTGAAACTTACCTGTGATGAAGACGTCATGAAGGGAATCGTTGAGAAGGATGACGACTTCGTAAACAACCAGCCTGCAATGGAAGCTATGGCTGAATCTGATTATACTTCCAAAATCCTTGGCGGTGTTAACCCTCTGGGTATCTACGCTGCAGGTGCTAAGTCCATCGACTTAAGCAACCTTTCCGCTTACGATCAGGGATGCAACGAAGAATTCCAGAATGCTATGAAGGATTACTTCGACGGCAATGTTGACCTTGATACTGCTCTTGACAACTTCAAGAAGGCAGTAGTAGTTAAGTATCCGGATTTAACATACTAATTACTACAAAATAGCAGTTGGTTAAAAATAGCCATGTCTGCCTGTTGTGTGCAGGCGGGCATGGCTTTTTGAATTTTGACAAGACATAAGTTAGCAGTAAAGCAGAGCCGGCAGCAAATTACTTGCGGCATGTCTGGCTGCAAGGATTTACTGCGAGCTCTGTAAAATAATGTAAGTGGAGGCAACCCATATGTCAAAAGTGAAAGTTAAAAAGGGAAAGGTAGTAAGCTATAATAGATGGGGCTATATATTCTTAATACCTTTCATTGTAGTATACTTTGTTTTTCAGTTAATTCCTCTGTTTAAGACTGTTTACAACAGCTTCATGGAAAATTACATGTCCGGTCTGACCCACATTGGACCCAGATTTGTCGGACTTGCCAACTTCAAGGAAATGTTTTCCAACCCGGATGTCTGGTCCTATTTTAGAAATACAATGATTATGTGGGTATTGGGCTTCGTTCCGCAGATTATCGTTTCCCTGCTTTTAGGCGCATGGTTCTCTGATCCCAGTCTTAGACTGAAAGGAACCAGATTCTTTAAGACCGTTATTTATCTGCCGAACTTAATCATGGCATCCGCATTCTCCATGTTGTTCTTCGTTCTGTTCTCCGAAGGCGGTCCTATCAATGATATTTTAATGTCTTTACATATTATTGATGCACCTTATAAATTCTTAAGTAACACATGGAGTACCAGAGGTCTGGTGGCAGCCATGAACTTCTTAATGTGGTTTGGTAACACTACCATCCTTCTGATGGCCGGTATGATGGGTATTGATACCGCATTGTTTGAAGCAGCGGAGGTAGACGGTGCAACTTCTACACAGGTATTTTTCCGTATCACTCTGCCGATGTTAAAGCCGATTCTGATTTACGTTATGATTACCTCCTTAATCGGTGGTCTGCAGATGTTCGATGTACCTCAGATTTTAACAGATGGTAAGGGTAGCCCGGCTAACACTACCATGACAATGATTATGTATCTGAACAAACACTTATTCAGTAAGAACTATGGTAAGGGCGGTGCACTTTCCGTTATCCTGTTTATCATAACCGGTATCCTGAGCCTTATCGTATTTAAGTTCTCAAACAACAAGGATAAGTAGGAGGTGTAGGAAATGAGATCAGAAGTAGCACAGAAAAAAAGTAAGGGCCTTGGAGTGGGCACAAGAAGAGTTATTTCTTATATAGTATTAGTAATTCTTTCCTTCCTCTGCCTGTTTTGGTTTTACATTTTGTTTATTAATTCAACACGTTCCAACGGCGAACTGACAAAGGGATTTACTTTACTTCCCAGTACGCATTTCCTGGAAAACTGGACCAATGTCATGAAGGGCAGCCAGCCGGTTGTCAGCGGTATGATTAACAGCTGTATCATTGCTATCTGCAGTGCTATCCTTTGTACATACTTCTCTACCATGACCGCATATGCTATTCATGTATACGATTTCAAACTGAAGAAGTTTATCGCAACTTTCATTTTGGCAGTCATGATGATTCCTACACAGGTTACAGCACTTGGTTTCATCGACCTGGTAGATGACCTGCATTTGACGAACAACTTCATTCCGTTGATCATTCCTTCCATCGCGGCTCCTGTTACTTACTTCTATATGAAGCAGTACATGGAGAGTACTCTTCCTCTTTCCTTAGTGGAAGCAGCAAGAATTGATGGCTCCGGTGAAGTAAGAACCTTCAACAGCATCGTATTACCGCTTATGAAGCCGGCGATTTCCGTACAGGCAATCTTCACCTTTGTAAGCAGCTGGAACAACTACTTCCAGCCGGCGCTGATTTTGAAGAAGGATAAGGTTAAAACCCTTCCCATCATTATTGCACAGTTAAGAAGTGCTGACTGGCTGAAGTTTGATATGGGTCAGGTATATGTAACCATCGTATTCTCCATTTTCCCGGTTATTATTGTTTATTTATTCCTCTCTAAATACATTGTACAGGGCGTTGCCGCAGGTAGCGTAAAGGGTTAAACGTATGAAATTCTCATTTTCCAAAAAATTACTGGTTTTGTTCGCATTTCCGCTTCTTATGGTAGGCGTGATTGTAGCGGCGCTTAGTACCGGTATCTTGCGGAATAATCTGAATACGGAAATACAGAAGGAATTGCAGATTACGGCAGATTCCATTGTCTGCACTTATTCCAATTTGTATGAGGGCGACTATTTTAAGGATCAAAGCGGTAAGCTCTATAAGGGCACTACCGCTATATCCAGTGACACATCGCTTCTGGATACACTGAAGGAAAATGTAGGGATTGACACTGCGTTTATTTATGATGGCAGTCTTACTATGACAAGTCTCAAGTATCCGACAGGTGCAAAAGCATCCGGTGCGCTCATGGATAAGGATATTTTGGCGAAAGTGCTGGAAGGAAAACCGGTTTTTGAACAGAACTATGTTTTCCAGAAGGTACGTTACTATGGCTATTTTACACCGCTGATCAATTCGGACGGTACAACGGTCGGAGCCGTATTTGCAGGCAGAACCGCAGAGGATGTTGAACAACAGGTCAATACTGAGCTTCGCAAAATCATTATTCCGACCATAGCCATTATGGTTGCCTTTATGATAATCATTCTGATTTTCGCAAAAAAACTTGCCGGAAAGATGACCCTGACCCGAAAATTCCTGGAACAGGTTGCTTCCGGTCACCTGACTAAGAGCGGAAAGATGAAACACGTAAAGAGCAGAGACGAAATCGGTGATATCTTCAAGATGTCCGTTACCCTGCAGGATGAACTCTACAGGATTGTATCCAACATCAAGGAGTCGACCGACAGTCTTTTAGCCTCTTCCAACGGATTGATTACCATATCCAATGGTGCAACTCAGGATGTGGGAGCTATGAAGAAGAGCATGGACGGCATTGTGAAGGATGCTTCCGAACAGGCGGATAAGGCGTCTGAGTCCGTAGATAATATCTACAATATCAGTACACAGATTGAGTATATTTCCAAAGAAATGACGGATATGTACGATACTGTAAACGCCGTTTCCGTAGCTGAGAAGGATGCTTCCCGGATTATGGAAGAATTAAACGATGCCAACCAGGAAATGCTTTATACAATCGGACGTATTGCAGAGCAGATTACAGTTACAAATGATTCTGTACAGGCAATCCAACAGACGATTGATATGATTCGCAACATTGCGGATGAAACCGATTTGCTGGCGGTAAATGCAAGTATCGAGGCAGCACATGCCGGTGCGGCAGGCCGCGGATTTGCCGTTATTGCGGAACAGATCAGTAAGTTAGCAAGTATGTCCGCCGACAATGCAGGTGAAGTAGAAAAGACGCTGTCCAGCATTATGGACGAAACAGCTAAGATGGTTCAGCTCATGGAAGAGACCAAACAGCAGATGGATACACAGGCCGGCAAGATGCAGGAAACTGTAGAGAAGTTTGCTTCCGTGGCACAGGGTGTAGAAAGCTCCCTGACAAATGTGGAAAGTGTCAACAGCAGTATGGAGACACTGGATGCAGCCAAGGAAAGTGTCCTGGACAGAGTAAAACGTCTTTCCGATATTTCCAATCAGTTTGTGGCTGCTGCGGATGATATGATGGAAAACACCAATCATATGAATGAGCGAATGAGACAGCTCGAAGAAACAGCAAACAGACTGGAAGAGATTTCCGAAGGCTTATGCGACGGTCTGGACAACTTCAAACTGTAAATTTTATAAAAAGTTTAGGAAACCTTCTTTTGGGGTTTATTTACGCAAACATAGGAGCATGTTATAATGTGAACAACATATAGCATGTTCCTTTTTGTTATAATGAAAGTTATAAGGAAAGGAAAATGTAACAGTCCTGCACGGAAGCATGTGCGGGAAAAGAAGCTTTAGAGAGGAACGAGGAGTATGGACAGAGTTACATTTATCAACGAATTGAGAGCAGCACTTGCCAGCCGGGTAAATCCGCAGGTAGTGACTGAAAATATAAATTATTACGAAGAGTATATCAACACGGAAGTACGGAAGGGCAGAAACGAGGATGAGGTCATTACCGGTCTGGGCGACCCCAGACTTTTAGCAAGAAATATTGCAGATGCGGAGAAGAGAGCTGCAGCTTCTTCCGAGTATGAAGGTTCCGAGGAATATATTTACGAGGATGCCGATAGTGGTGAGAATGGCGGTCCCAAGGTTAAGGTACATCATGTGCCGTTGTGGCTGGTTATTCTGATTGTGGTGCTGGTACTGGTGCTTATTTTGGCGGCCGTTTTTTCCATCCTGTCCGTATTGCTGCCGGTTATCATTCCGGTTGCCTGTGTGATACTGATTTTCAGGCTGGTGCGGCGGAGCGGATGGCTATAAATAATAAAAAGAGGAAAATAATGAGCCACCAGGGGGGCTGGTGGCTCATTGAGGGGAGTATAAATAAAATATAAGGGGTGTGAAAGAAATGCTAATGCGTTCCTGTTCACGTCTTGATTATATAATACTTTAGTACTAAAAGCAATAAAAAATAGTAAAAAAGTCCTATAAAATTTTCGTAAAATCTTATTTCCGGGTGTATAAATTTTCTGTTGTCAGACATACTAACGGTGTAACAAAAAAACCATTAGGAGGGCTTTTATATGTCTAACAATAATCAGTACAATGATAACCAGAACCAGTACGACAACTGCTCCAACAGTATGCAGAAGAACAACCAGAATCAGCAGAACAAGAAGCAGAACAATCAGAAAAATAACCAGCAGAACAACCAGAAGAACCAGGACGAGCAGAAATATAACTTTTAGTTTATTATCTGTCTGCGGTTATTTTCATAAAGATGCAGTCATCCGCCGGAGAATCTCCGACAGGTGGCTGTATTTTTGTTTGCCACCGATACAAAAAAATGATATACTGAATGGCGAACAGGAAGGATAGAAAAGATGAGACGTTTTGAACTGATTGCGCCCTGCCATTTCGGTATGGAGGCGGTTTTGAAAAAAGAAATTATAGATTTGGGATACGATGTAACGGAAGTATCGGACGGCAGGGTTACGTTTTACGGTGACGAGGAAGCACTTTGCCGTGCCAATGTTTTCCTGCGTACAGCGGAACGTATACTGATTAAAGTAGGTTCCTTCCATGCGGAAACCTTTGAAGAGCTGTTTCAGGGAACGAAAAGCCTTCCGTGGGAAGAATACATACCCGTGAACGGCAAGTTCTGGGTGGCAAAGGCGGGAAGCGTCAAAAGCAAGCTGTTCAGTCCTTCCGATATTCAGTCCATTATGAAAAAAGCCATGGTGGAAAGGCTGAAGGAAGTTTACCATGTAAACTGGTTTTCAGAGGACGGTGAAAGCTATCCGGTACGTGTCTTTTTACTGAAGGATGAGGTGACGGTAGGGCTGGACGGCACGGGAGAGTCCCTGCACAAGAGAGGCTACCGCAAGCTTACTGCCAGGGCACCAATTGCCGAAAATCTGGCGGCAGCCATGATTATGCTGACACCGTGGAATAAGGATCGTATTCTGATTGACCCTTTCTGCGGCAGCGGAACCATCCCCATTGAAGCGGCCATGATGGCAGCACAGATTGCACCCGGCATGAAGCGGGATTTTACCTTCCGCAGGTGGAAAAACATTATTTCCGAAGGTGTGTTTGAGGACACCATAGAGGAAGCAAACGACATGGTAAATCCGGATATTGTAACAGATATCCAGGGTTTTGATATTGATGACAAAATGGTTTCCATTGCAAGAGAAAATGCAAAAATGGCAGGTGTTGACCACCTGATACATTTTCAGAGACGTGATGTGAAGGATTTGAGTCATCCTAAGAAATATGGCTTTATTATTACCAATCCACCTTATGGAGAACGTCTGGAGGATAAGAAGGACTTGCCGGAGCTGTATAAGACCATTGGGCAGCGTTTTGCCGCACTGGATAGCTTCAGCATGTACCTGATTACGGCATACGACCAGGCAGAACGGGACATCGGACGAAAGGCTGATAAGAACCGGAAAATTTACAACGGTATGCTTAAGACGTACTATTATCAGTTCATGGGGCCTAAGCCGCCGAAAGAAAAAAGACAATGAGCAGGAAAATGATAATCTGGACCATTGGCTTTACCCTTTTATTGTGCGGGGGAGCCATGGCGGGTATGCTTTACTTTGCAGCGCATAAAAGCATTGCCGTGACAGAAATTTCTTCCCCCGGGAAGGAGTATACAAAAGAATTCGGACAGGATGCGGAAAAAGTGAGCGAGCTTCATTTCCAGAAGAAGGAAGAGGAAGCGGAGTTTCTTTTTATCCCCCTGCCGGAGGGCATCGCGGCGGAAGCGGTATCCGTGGAAAACCGCTATCTGCAGCGGGAGCTTTGGGTGTATATTAACGGAGGAACCGTGGATTTTTACCGGACGGAAGCCCTGTACGGAAACGACAATGCCATACTGGCGGGTGATTGCCGGACGGCGGAGAATGGTGTGGTGATCCGTCTGAAACTGAAGAGTGAATATGAATGTGTCAGCACAGTGGGAAACGGCAGGCTGTCCGTAAAATTCTGTGCGCCGGATGAACTGTACAGCCGGATTGCAGTAGTGGATTTTCTGCCGAAGAATGAATGGGAAAAAAGGGTTCTTGCCGGTGTGGAGGATGCCCTGCAGGCAAAGAAAACGGAAGCGGACACAAAGATTTATTATCTTGGTGGCGATGCGGCGCTTACCGACGAGGAAAAGCTTTCTCTGCTTGCCGAATGGCAGCCGGATTTCCTGTTGCAGCTTTCCATAGGGGAAAGTAAAAATGCATTGGATTTCGGCGTGGAATGTTATTACCCGGCGGAGTATTTTATACCGGACTTCGGCAATATTGCATTTGCGGATCTTTTAGAGAAACAGACGGCTGAGGCACTGCAGACGCGTGCAAACGGATTGTTCGCGGCGGATGAGGACGATCTGCTTTTGCAGACCTGCGGCATTCCCTGTGGAAGAATGCAGCTTGGCTACGGAACAAACACGAGCGAAAAAAAACAGCTTTCCGAAAAGGAACAGCAGGAGAAAATCGCAGATGCCGTTTATGCAGCTTTTGGGGAAGCCTGGCAGCAATGCGGAAAATAAATTCGCAGCATGGAAGGACATTGCGCACAGGCGTGATGCAGGAAGGAAACGGGAAACATGGAGAAGAGAATTATTTTCGCAACCGGAAACGCCGGTAAAATGCGGGAAATCAGAGAAATACTGAAAGATATGGGACTGGAAATTCTGTCCATGAAGGAAGCCGGTATTCAGGCTGACATTGTGGAGGACGGCAGGACCTATGAAGAGAACGCACTCATTAAGGCAAGAGCCGTGGCAAAGGAGGCACCGGATGATATTGTCCTGGCAGACGATTCCGGACTGGAGATTGATTATCTCAATAAGGAGCCGGGTATTTATTCGGCAAGGTATCTGGGAGAGGATACTTCCTACACCATTAAGAACAATAATCTGATAGAGAGGCTCGAAGGGGTGCCGGATGAACAGAGAACGGCAAGGTTTGTTTCTGCCATTGCGGCGGTTCTGCCGGGTGGGGAGGAGCTTACCACCAGAGCCACGATTGAAGGAAGAATCGGTTACGAAGAAAAAGGGGAGAACGGCTTTGGCTATGATCCGATTTTCTATGTACCCGAATTTCACAAGACAACGGCAGAGCTGACCGGTGAGGAAAAGAATGCCGTCAGTCACAGAGGAAAAGCACTTCGTGCCATGAAAGAGGAGCTTTTACGCAGATGAGCAATGCAAAGAGAGTTTTGATTGTAAGCGATACACACAGGAGGAACGACAACTATTTCAAGGTGCTGGAAAAAGAGGCTCCGCTGGATCTGATTATTCACTGCGGAGATGTGGAGGGCTCGGAATATGCGCTTACCACAGCGGCTTCCTGCCCGGTGGAGATGGTTGCAGGCAACAATGATGTGTTTTCCGATTTACCCATGGAAAAGGAACTGCGGATAGGCAGATACAAGGTCTGGGTGACCCACGGACATCATTATTATATATCCATGGGTTATGATATTATCTGTCAGGAAGCAGCCAGCCGCGGTGTGGACATTGTGATGGTGGGACATACGCACCGTCCGGTGATTGAAACGGCATACGGTGTGACCCTGATAAATCCGGGCAGCCTTTCCTATCCCAGACAGGAGGGCAAGAAGCCGTCCTATGTGCTGATGGAGATAAATGAAAAAGGGGAAGCGGATTTCACCCTGAAATACCTATAATCGGGAAAGGCCGGATGCGCAGGTGAGCGGAAAAGCCGGAAGCATAGCCGGTGAGCGGAAAAGCCGGAAGCATAGCCGGTGAGTGGGAAAAGCGGATGACAGTTGACACAGAGGGCGGATTTAGTATATAATAACCCTTGCACGAAATGTTTCGGGGTGTGGCTCAGCTTGGCTAGAGCACCTGGTTTGGGACCAGGGGGTCGCAGGTTCGAATCCTGTCACCCCGATTACCGTTAGGAAACCTGCATGAGAATGCAGGTTTTTTTCTTTAATGCACACAGTAAGATATACCTTTAACTCTTTTTCGCTTTAGGGTTTTGGGGATTGTGTGCGGCAAAAAGAGGTATACTATACAAAAAGAAAGGACGGATATGAACATGAATGTTTTATTTTTCGGAACCAAAAGTTATGACAGGGAATTTTTTGACAAGCTCAACAGCAGCGGCAAATACCATGATATAGACATTACTTATATAGAGCCCAATCTGACCCCGCAGACGGCAAAACTGGCGGACGGCTATGACGCTGTCTGTGCTTTTGTCAATATGGATATCTGCGATAAGACTGTCCGCATTTTACAGAAGTGCGGTGTGAAGCTCATCCTGATGCGCTGCGCAGGCTTTAACAATGTAGATCTGGATGCGGCAAAGGAGAACGGCATAACGGTTATGCGTGTACCCGGTTATTCTCCCGAGGCGGTAGCGGAGCATGCCATGGCATTGGTACTGACAGCGGATCGTCATATGCACAAGGCATACATTAAATGCCGGGAAAATAACTTCAATCTGGCGGGACTTATGGGTGTTAATTTATACGGTAAAACCGCCGGCATCGTGGGCACCGGTAAAATCGGCGCCGCAATGGCAAGAATCTGCAAGGGCTTCGGTATGCGTGTAATCGGCTATGACAAGTTCCCCAACAAAGCGCTGGATTTTATTGAATATGTGGACTTTGACCAACTTCTTAAGGAGTCGGACCTGATTTCCCTGCACTGCCCGCTGACGGAGGAAAATTATCATCTGATTAACAAGGACACCATTGCCAAAATGAAGGACGGTGTGATTTTAGTCAATACCTCAAGAGGCGCCCTGATTAAGACGGAGGATTTAATTCAGGGTATCCGTGATGAGAAGTTTTTTGCTGTGGGGCTGGATGTGTACGAAGAGGAAACCGGTACCGTGTATGAGGATATGTCCGATCAGATTCTGGAACATTCCACCATGGCACGTCTGCTGTCCTTCCCCAATGTCTGCGTGACCTCCCACCAGGGCTTTTTCACAAAGGAAGCGCTGGAAGCCATCAGCGAGACCACGATGGACAACGCACTGGCATTCTTAGAGGGCAGAAAGAACGGCAACGAACTGTAAGCTACGATTACTTGAAAGAAAGTTGAAAGAAATATAAAGTTTTTATGGAAATAGTGTTGACATTTGTAATTCCATAAGGTAAAATATCATTCGTCGGTGTGAAAACCACACTGTGTGTCCGTAGCTCAGTTGGATAGAGCAACGGCCTTCTAAGCCGTGGGTCGGGGGTTCGAATCCCTTCGGGCACATTGATACAAAGTACTGCCGGGCGGTGCTTTGTATTTTATATGGTGGGTATAGCGCAGCTGGTTAGCGCGCCAGATTGTGGCTCTGGAGGCCAAGGGTTCGAATCCCTTTATCCACCCTTTTATATGGGATGCAGGAATTGTCCTCTTGTGAAATAGTGGGCTATCGCCAAGCGGTAAGGCACAGGACTTTGACTCCTGCATACGCTGGTTCGAATCCAGCTAGCCCAGTTTATATGGAGCACTAGCTCAGTCGGTAGAGCACTTGACTTTTAATCAAGTTGTCGGGGGTTCGAATCCCCCGTGCTTCACGAAAAAAAGAGACCTTTGAAGGGTCTCTTTTTTGTTGTCTGCTGCGGAGTTTATTTACGAAAAACGGGTAACGGCATCTTTAAGCGGTTTCCTTGTCCTGCTGCTTTAAGATCGGATTGCGCACCATGTTCACGATTAAGGGGATTACCATGATGAACCAGACAATAGGTTCTGCCACGATAATGCCCATGTAACCGATGGCGGGGGCAAGCAGGAAGGAGATGGCAACTTTGCCGATTAACTCCAAGGAGCTGGAGAAAACGGGCGTTTTATTGTCACCGAAGCCCTGCATGCTGTTACGGAACAGACAGATAATGGCGGTGACAAAATAGAAGGAAGTGTTTACTTTCAGGTAGAGGGATGCCGTGGAAAGGATGACCTCGTTGTCGGAAGCCGTTATCATATGGACAAGAGGCCCGGAAAGCGTGTAAGCGACCAGAGCCACACCGGCACACCAGATAAAGGTCAGAAGCAGGGTGTCACGCAGTCCGGTCTTGATACGGCTGTATTTGCCGGCGCCTAAATTCTGACCGCAGAAGGTTGCCAGAGTGGTGCCCAGTACGGAGAAGGGCAGCATGAAAATGTTGGTAGCCTTACGGGCGGCGGTATGCGCCACAATGATATCCTGATTGAAGGTATTGATGGTTATCTGCAAGGCAAGGGTGCCTAAGTTTACGAAGGCAACCATGAAGCCCATGGAAGAACCGGTGGCAATCAGTTTTTTGTAAATGATTTTGTCAAAACGGAAATCTTCACGGCGGAGGGAAAGCTCCGGGTAACGGACTTTCATATAGAAGAAACAGAGTACGGCGGAAACAGCCTGGGCTATGACGGTTGCCAAGGCGGCGCCTGCCACACCCATATTTCCGTATTTAATTAAGGTATAATCCAGCACTACATTCAGTACAGCTGCCAGAATTAAGAACAGAAGTGGGGTAAAGGTATCGCCGAGAGCACGCAGGATAGCGGCGCATACATTGTAGAGGGTAGCAGCCAGTAAACCTGCCAGTACGATGCCGATGTAAGCCTTGGACTCTGCCATGAGAAAATCGGCTACATTTAAGGCACCTAAAATCCGGGGCAGGAAAAGCAGGCAGCCGGCACTGATGAGAACGGAAAGCACTATGCCGGACAGAATGGTTCCGCCGATGGCTTTTTTCATGTTGTCCCTGTCACCGGAGCCGAAGTAGGTGGCAATGATAATGGCGCAGCCGTTGGTAAAGCCGTTCAGAAGGCCAATCAGAAAGTCGCTTAACGTAGTGGTGGCGCCGACGGCAGCCAGTGAGGTTTCCCCCAGAATGGCGCCGACAATGCGGGTGTCTGCCAGACTGTAAAACAGCTGGAATAATTGTCCGATAAAAAGGGGAATGGCAAATAATAAAATGATTTTAATGGGCTTACCTGTTGTCAGGTCTTTCATGGGGAGTCCCTGCCTTTCTGTAGATTTTGTAAAGCAGATTATTTCTAATCTATAAGTCTATAAGTAAAACAGCATTATTATGGGACAGAAAGCGAAAAAAAGCAAGAGCAATATTTGGATATTGACAAATCTTATGTCCTCTGCGTATACTAATTAGGTATGTTTGATATGCGGATATGGTGGAATTGGCAGACACGATAGATTTAGGTTCTATTCCGAGAGGGTGCAGGTTCAAGTCCTGTTATCCGCATGAAAAAGAGCGCGTGAAAAGAAAAATTGTCTTTCACGCGCTTTTCTGGCAAAATGCAGAAAGGGGAAGAAGATTATGAAACAAAGGAAAATCCTGAAAAAAGAAAATACCGTGTATTTCCTGTCCCTTGGTCTGCCCATTCTGCTGCTTCTGGGCATTTTTATATACCGTGGAATTTATCCTTTCGGGGAAAACAGCTTCATGTATTCCGATATGTATCACCAGTATGTGCCTTTTCTGACGGAGTTCTGGGAAAAGCTGCACAGCGGGGAAAGCTTAGCCTATACCTTCCGTATCGGACTGGGGACCAATTTTACCGCTGTTTATGCGTATTATCTGGCAAGCCCGGTGTACTGGCTCTGCTATTTTGTACCCAAAGCCTTTCTGATGGATTACATGACCTATTTCATTGTCTTAAAAATCGGTCTGTGCGGTTTTACCATGTCCTATTATCTGTCGAAGCATTTTGACACAAAGGACATCCGCATCACTTATTTTGCCATATTTTACGCTATGTCCGGTTATGTGGCGGCATACAACTGGAACCACATGTGGCTGGATTGTCTGCTGCTTGCTCCCATTGTGATTTTGGGGCTGGAAGAACTGGTGCGGAGCCATCGCTGCCGGCGTTATATTCTGAGTCTTACCGCCTGCATCTTTACGAATTATTACCTGTCTATTATTCTCTGCGTATTTTTAGTACTCTATTTTCTGATGGAGCTTTTCACCAACGGTCTGAAATTTAAGGATAAATGCAAATCAGTGCTTCATTTTACCGTAAGCTCACTTTTGGCGGGAGCCATGGCGGGGGTGCTTTTAGTGCCTCTTTTCTTTGCCATGCAGACCACAGGCTTTCATGACTTTTCTTTTCCAAAAAAAATTGAGGTCTATTTTGACGGCCTTTCCATGATAGCAAGGCATGTGCCCATGCTGCAGCCGGAGAGAGGCCTGGACCACTGGCCCAATATTTACTGCGGGGTATGTGTGTTTCTTCTGGTGCCAATGTATATCTGGCACAAAAAAATAAGCCCGAAAAAGAAAATCGGTTACATTATCCTGCTTACTGTATTCTTGTTGAGTTATTCGGTCAATCTGCTGAACTATATCTGGCACGGATTTAATTATCCCAATTCCCTGCCGGCAAGACAGTCCTTTTTGTATATTCTGGTGATACTTACCATGTGCTGTGAGGCAGTGCTTAAGCAGAAGGAAAACGGCAGATGGCAGACGGCTGCAGGTATTCTGACGGGGCTTGTCCTGCTGGCGGCATGCGGCATTTTTGTGACAACGGACGGGTTGACCGTGGAAGTCATGGCATCGGCATGGATATTTTTAGCCGGATATCTGCTTTTAAGTATTGTTTTTGCTATATTCTATCAGAAAAAAGGCTGGAAAAAGATTGCAAACTGGGCTATACTGCTCTTGGTCTGTACCGAAGCGGTACTGAACATGGCATACACCAGTGTGGAGCCTGTCGGACGTAATTATTACCTGGGCAGGCAGAGGGAATACGAGAGTATTGTTGCCATGATAGAGGAGACAGACCCGGGACAAAGCTTTTACCGGATGGACAATCTGGACCAGATGACGAAAAACGATGGCGCCCTGTCAGGATTTTCCTCCCTGTCCGTTTTTTCTTCCACCACCAACAGCCATATCCGGTGGATTTATGATAAACTGGGAATGGGCGGCAGCAAGGTTACTTACCATTACAAAGGAGCAACGCCTTTTGCGGAAAGTATTCTGGGATTGCGGTATCTTCTGATGGATGTGGAGGAGCCGGACACGTTTCTTTATACGAAGATAGGAGAAACAGAGGATTTTTACGTCTATAGGCAGAATTACTCGCTCGGTCCGGGATTTTTTCTGACGGAGAAGGAGTTTGACAGATGGAATACCATTCTGACAGAGAGCAACAGCAGCGCCTTTGCCATTCAGAATGCCCTCGTAAGAGAGCTGGGAGTGGAGCAGTCCCTGTTTAAGGTCGTTGATAAGGAAATTACGGAGCAGAAGGAAGACTCCTTTACGGTTGACGTACAGGAAGACGGATATCTGTACGCCCTTGTTTACTCAGAGCCTGAGGGCAAGATTTTCCTTTCTTCTAAGGGAGAAGAAAGGGAGCTACAGAAGGTCAGTGACGAATATCTGCTTCGGTTGGGGTATTTTGAGAAAGGGGACAGTTTTACCGTCCGCTCCGAGGACACCGCCCTCAAGGAGGACCCCGCCCTCACTGAGGTCACCGCCCTCTCCGAGGACACCGCCCTCTCCGAGGGCGGGGAAAAAATCTGGATACGGCCGTACCGTATGCAGAAGGAAGTCTTTGAAGATGTCATGGATATTCTTTCCGCACGGAAATTTACCGTGGAAAGCCGGACTGCGGATACTATAAGCGGCAGTGTTACGGCAGAGGAAAACGGTTACATCTGCTTCAGTATTCCGGCAGAACAGGGATTTCAGGTATGGGTTGACGGAGAAAAGACAGATTACGCACTGCTTGCGGACGGGCTTATGGCGGTACCGTTGACCGGGGACACCGGGGATAACGGTGACATGCAGGATGTTAGAAACATCCATGAGATACGTCTTGTATATAAAGCACCCGGATTAAAAGCGGGACTTTGCCTCAGCGCAGCGGGCGTTTTACTGTATAAACTTATTTATGGAAGAAATTCCGCAAAAAAGAAGGGAAAAGAGAAATGACAGGAAACATTATTATCGGGCAGTCAGGTGGACCTACAGCTGTAATCAATTCATCGGCAGCGGGAGTTTACAAGGCGGCCAAGGCAGCAGGCGTTAAAAAAGTATACGGTATGATTTACGGTATACAGGGATTCATGGAAGACAAGATACTGGATATGGACGAGTACCTTTCCGACGATGAAGGCATTGAGCTTTTAAAAAGGACGCCTGCCGCATTCTTGGGCTCCTGTCGTTACAAAATGCCGCCCCTTACGGGTAATGAAGAGATTTACGAAAAAGTATTTGAGAGAATGGAACAGCATGATATCGAGTGCCTCTTTTATATAGGAGGAAACGATTCCATGGATACCGTGAAAATGCTTTCCGATTATGCGTCCATGCATGGCAGGAAGCAGCGTTTTATCGGCGTTCCCAAGACCATTGACAATGACCTTCCCATTACCGACCATTGCCCCGGCTATGGTTCCGCAGCAAAATACATTGCCACTTCCTTAAAGGAGATCATCCGCGACAATGCGGTTTACGGGGATTACCGCACATCTATTTTAGTAGCGGAAATCATGGGCAGAAATGCCGGCTGGCTGACAGCGGCATCCGCACTGGCAAAGGACAGCTCCTGCGAGGGCGTGGATGCCATTTATCTGCCGGAGGTGGACTTTGACATTGATGCTTTCCTGGAAAAAGTAAAAGAACTGGCGTCGAAAAAGAAATCCATTGTCATTGCGGTTTCCGAGGGTATTCATCTGGCAGACGGCAGGTTTATCTGTGAAATCGACAGCCACGGCAATGACAGAGTGGATGTGTTCGGACACAAACAGCTTTCCGGCTGCGGCGTGTATCTGGCGGGACTTATCCAGAGCAGACTGGGTTACAAGGCAAGAGCGGTGGAGCTTTCCACCCTGCAGAGAGCCGCTTCCCACATGGCATCCCTGACCGACATCAACGAAGCCTTCATGGCGGGAGAAGCTGCATTTGCGGCATGCGAACAGGGACTTAGCGGCAAGATGATCATTTTCACCAGACCGGAAGGTGAAGAATATAGCTGCGGCACGGATATTTCCGATATTCATGCCATTGCCAACATCGAAAAGGATGTGCCGAAGGAATGGATCGGAGCGGACGGCTGCAGCATCACGGAGGAGTATCTGGTATATGCAAGACCGCTTATCATGGGAGAGCTGTTCCCCATTTACGAAAACGGCTTACCCAAGCATCTGATACGGAAATAGGAATAGAATCTGATACGCGGCAGGAAGCTGCCATAGATAAAATGAGGGAAAACGGAGGATATTTTCATGGATTTACGGGAAAAATGGAATGCACTGACACAGAAGTCTTACGGCAAAGACCTTGCCGGCTGTACCGAAAAGGAACTGTATTACAGCTTACTTGATTTAACCAAGGATGAAATTGCGGAAAAACCGCTTATTTCCGGCGACAAAAAGGTTTACTACATTTCTGCCGAATTTTTAATTGGAAAGCTTCTGTCCAACAACCTGATCAACCTGGGCATCTACGCGGATGTGAAAAAGATTGTGGAGTCCGTCGGCAAATCCATGGCAGAGGTGGAAGAAGTGGAACCGGAACCTTCTTTGGGTAATGGGGGCTTAGGACGTCTGGCTGCCTGCTTTATGGATTCCATTGCCACACTGGGACTTCCCGGCGCCGGTATCGGCTTAAATTACCACTTCGGTCTTTTCAGGCAGGTATTTACCAACAAGCTGCAGGATGCCAAGAAGAACGACTGGATTGAAAAGGATTCCTGGCTGCGCAAAACGGATGTGACCTTTGATGTGGAATTTGGCGATTATACCGTAAAATCCAGGATGTACGACATTGATGTGCTGGGATATGAAAACGGTGTCAACAAGCTGCATCTGTTTGACTTAGAGACCGTGGATGAAAAGCTGGTAAAGAAGGGCATTGATTTTGACAAAGAGGATATTGAAAAGAACCTGACTCTGTTCTTATACCCGGATGACTCTGACGAAGCAGGCAACCTGCTGCGTATTTACCAGCAGTATTTCATGGTGTCCAATGGCGCCCGCCTTATCATTAAGGAAATGAAGGAAAACGGTTACGACCTTCACAAGCTGTACGAGCATGCGGTAATCCAGATTAACGATACCCATCCGACCATGGTTATCCCCGAGCTTATCCGTATTCTTTTGATGGAAGAGGATTTCACCATGTCCGAAGCCATCGATGTGGTAAGCAAAACCTGCGCTTACACGAACCATACCATTCTGGCGGAAGCACTGGAAAAATGGCCTCTTAAATATTTACAAAAGGTAGTTCCCGCCCTCGTTCCCATTATTAAGGAATTAAACAGGAGAGTGGCGCTGAAGTATAAAGACGAAAAGGTGCAGATTATCGACAAAGACGGCCGTGTACACATGGCGCATATCGATATCCACTACGGATTTTCCGTAAACGGCGTGGCTGCCATTCACACCGAAATCTTAAAGGAAACCGAGCTGCATCATTTCTACGAGATTTACCCGGAGAAATTCAACAACAAGACCAACGGCATCACCTTCAGAAGATGGCTGCTTTCCTGCAATGAGGAGCTGACAAATCTCATTTCCGATACTATCGGGGACGGCTTTAAGAAGAATGCGGATGAACTGGAAAAACTGCTTGCGCAGGAAAACAACGAAGCATTCCTGGACTCTTTGGAGCAGATTAAGAAGCAGAAGAAAGCAGAACTGGCTGCTTACATCAAAGAAAAAGAAGGCATTACCGTCAATCCCGACTCGGTATTCGACATTCAGGTCAAGAGGCTGCATGAGTACAAACGTCAGCAGATGAATGCACTTTATATTATACATAAGTACCTGGAAATCAAGTCCGGCAAGCTGCCCGTGCGTCCCATTACCTGTATTTTCGGTGCAAAGGCGGCGCCTGCTTACATCATTGCCAAGGATATTATTCATCTCATTCTGGTAATGCAGGACATTATTGCAAAGGACCCGGATGTAAGCCCCTACCTGCAGGTGGTTATGGTAGAAAACTATAACGTAACCTATGCGGAGAAGCTCATTCCCGCCTGCGATATTTCTGAGCAGATTTCTTTGGCATCCAAGGAAGCCAGCGGTACCGGCAACATGAAGTTTATGTTAAACGGTGCGGTAACGCTCGGTACCTCCGACGGCGCCAACGTGGAAATCAATGAGCTGGTAGGCGACGACAACATTTATGTATTCGGCGCCAAGTCCGATGAGGTCATTGCCCATTACGAAAAGGCGGACTACAAGTCCAGGGACTACTACGACAAGAGCCCGGTTATCAAGGAAGCCGTAGATTTCATTGTCAGCAAGAAAGCACTTAAGACCGGACACAAGGAAAATCTGCAGAGACTGTATAAAGAACTGCTGAACAAGGACTGGTTCATGACCTTACTGGATTTAGAGGATTACATTGCCACCAAGGATAAGATGCTGGCAGACTTTGAAGATAGGGACAAGTGGAAGAAGATGATGCTGCACAATATCGCAAAAGCAGGATTTTTCTCCTCCGACAGAACCATTGCCGAATACAACAGAGATATCTGGAAATTAAAATAAGAAAAAGCAGCTTCGGCTGCGGCGGATGCCAAAGATGCGGCAGGAAAGGAAGGCCCTATGAGAAGAAGCGGCGTATTGTTGCCCATAGCAAGTTTACCGTCAGCGTACGGTATCGGAACTTTTTCCAAAGAAGCATATGAGTTTGTGGATTTTTTAGCACAGGCGGGACAGAAGCTCTGGCAGATTCTTCCCTTAGGACCTACCGGCTACGGGGATTCCCCCTACCAGTCCTTTTCTACCTTTGCGGGAAATCCGTATTACATTGATTTGGAAGCACTGATACAGGAAGGATTTCTTACCGAAAAGGAATGCAGGGCAGCGGACCTTCAGGATACGGAAGCCTGTGTGAATTATGAAAAGCAGTATAAAAACCGCTACCCGCTGCTTCGGAAAGCCTACGAAACGGCATTTTCCCGGTATTCCTTTGGGGAAAAGAAGGAGTACCTTGCCTTCAAAAAAGAGAATGCCGGCTGGCTTGCCGATTATGCTCTCTTTATGGCGGTAAAGGATGCCCATAAAGGCGCCTGCTTCATGGAATGGGAAGAGGACATCCGGGTAAGAAGGCCGGAAGCCGTGAAAAAGTATGCCGGGAAGTATGAAAAGGACGTGGAATTTTACAGCTTCCTACAGTTCCTGTTTCTGACCCAGTGGGAGAAGCTCAAAGCCTATGCCAACGAAAAGGGCATTGAAATCATAGGGGATATTCCCATTTATGTGGCGTTTGACAGCGCGGACACCTGGAGTAACAGGGAGCTGTTCCAGTTGGACGGAGAGGGCTATCCGATAGCGGTGGCAGGCTGCCCGCCCGATGCTTTTTCCGCAACGGGCCAGCTCTGGGGCAATCCTTTATATGACTGGGAATATCATAAGAAAACCGGTTTTGACTGGTGGATGAAGCGTCTTGCCCATAGCTTTGCGTTGTATGACGTGGTGCGCATTGACCATTTCCGCGGCTTTGATGCCTACTGGTCGGTTCCTTACGGGGACAAAACCGCCGAAAACGGCAAGTGGTGTGACGGACCCGGCTATGAACTGTTTGCCACTATGAAAAAGACTCTGGGAGAGAAACAGGTCATTGCGGAGGATTTGGGATTTTTAACGAAACGGGTAAAGCGTCTGGTGAAAAGAACCGGGTATCCCGGCATGAAGATATTACAGTTTGCGTTTGATGCGGACAACGACAGCGAGTACCTGCCCCATCATTACAACAACAACTGCGTGGTCTACACCGGCACCCACGATAACGATACCACGCTCGGCTGGTATCGCACCTTGCATAGAAAAGATAAAAAATTTGCAGATGCCTACCTGCAGACAGGGCACAGCAAAAAAGAAGTGCAGTGGGCGTTTATCCACGCAGCAATTGCGTCCGTAGCGGATACCGCCATCATTCCCATGCAGGATTACCTGGGGCTGGGCAGCGAGGCGCGTATCAATACGCCTTCTACCTTAGGTGAAAACTGGCAGTGGCGCATGGAAAAAGGCGCGGACAGCGCCCTTGCGGAAAGGATGCAGGAATTAAATAAGCTGTATGCCAGGTAGCATACAGCTTGTTGTAAACGAATGATGAAATTATGCCGTTTCGCAGTATTTACCTGGCGGCGCTTAAGTCCAGCTTACTTAGGTAGGAATTGTGGTAAGCCGGGTCGTAAGTCACATCCTCTAAGAACCAGTCGGGAGGTAAAAATGTCTCGGCGGCTATTTTACTTCCGAATTCCACTTCTGCCATAATAAGAGGAGCGAAGGGTTTCGCAAACACATCCAGCTCAATGGTCAGGGAATAGCCCTCCGGCGGCTGGGTGTTTTGTCCGGTAAACTGTGGATTTTTAAGAGGGATAAGGTAACGCTTCTTGGAGATGATATTGCCGTCGGCTTTCTCAAGAAGATGGTAATAGGAATCCTTGTTGAGAGGAAGGTTGTACTCTTCTCTTGCCATCATGCCTTTGCCTTTGTAGGTCAGGTAAAAAGCATCGTCCTCGCGGCGGATGCGTACCACCGGATCGGTGTTTAAGTAAGCCTGTTCAATAATATGAAAAGGATAGGAGTCCAGATTGTCCGGTAATTTTCTGACTGTAAATTTGCGCTCGATTTCCATAGAGAGTCTCCTTTTGAGGTTCTGATTATATTATAACTTTTTTTCGTGGGAACACAAGCAATACTTTGCCGCTTCCGGTAAAGATTTTGCCGGGAGCCCACAAATACAATATATGTAGGAAGGATGAGAAAATATGAAACAGATTGCTATTTTTTTAGCGGAAGGTTTTGAAGAAATTGAAGGACTGACCGTAGTTGACATTTTACGGAGAGCAGGTATTGCCATTGATATGGTATCTATTACCTGCTCTGTAAAAGTAACCGGTTCCCACGGCATTGAAATCACGGCGGATAAGACCATTTCCGCAACGGATTTTACAAAGCTTGACATGATCGTGCTTCCCGGCGGCATGCCCGGCACCAAAAATTTAGAGAGCTGTGAGCCTCTGATGAAGCAGGTGGATGCCTTTGCCAAAGAAGAAAAGTACCTGGCCGCTATCTGTGCGGCGCCCAGCATTTACGGACACAGAGGATTGCTTTCCGGTAAAAGAGCCTGCTGTTATCCGGGCTTTGAAAGCCATCTGACCGGAGCAAAGGTAACGGCGGCGGAGGTTTCCGTGGACGGACATATGATTACCTCGAGAGGCATGGGAACCGCCATTCCGTTTGCACTTGCCATTGTGGAAGCCTTCTGCGGAAAAGAAAAAGCGGAAGAACTGGCGAAGAGTATTATTTATAAGGCGTAAAGAAAAAGGACGGACACTGTTTTCGGTGTCCGTCTTTTGTATTCAGGATGGTATGCAGACGTAAATTGACAGAAAATTCTAATTACATACAAGAAATTACAAAATTCGACAAAAATATAGGAAAAGATATTGACAAAATACGAGCCGCTATGTATAATGAAGTTACAATAAAGAACAGGAGATAAAAGAAAGAGAGGTACAGTCCAACGCACACGTAATGCAAAACATAAACCACATCCAGAAGTTACAAATGAATAGAGTTACCCATAGATAAAGGAAGATTACACCAGAGAGAAGAGAACGGTTTACAAAGGAAAACATCACCGTTACAGTACAATCAGTACAAAGGAAAAGAGTGTAGAAAACCAAAGAAAACATGGATGTGACAAAAAAGAAGAAAACTGAATAGGAGGATAATCCATTGGATATCGAAGTCTGAAGGAGCGCATTGGTTGAAATTTTTAATCGGTGCGCTCTTTCAATTTTAAAAAGTAAGGTATTTCCTGTGGAAATCTGTCGGAAAATAGGTTAGAATAGACCGTGTGTAATGTTGATGAGTTTTTAGGAAGGATTTGAAAGATCACTATGGCAGAAAGTACAAATACCATTCAGAAGGAAATACAGGACAGAGAAGCAAAGGAAAAAAGAGAATTACGAAGGAAAAGAAGACGGAGAAACCAGATACTTGCAATCCTTACCCTTTTATTGTTTGTCTGTCTGATTGTGGCAATCATCGGAACCGGCGTGTGGTACATCATGCACAGGGGTGCGGGAAAGACTGCGGGCGGCGGTGCCGCTACGACGGAGGAAACCACGATAGACAATCTGTTTGAGTCGGAGGACGAAATTGTAAAGCCGGAGGAAACGAATACGGAGCCGGCTCTTACACCCGAACAACAGCTGGATGCTATTTTGGATGAAGCATTTATTTCCCAGATGCCGCTCGAAGATAAAGTGGCAGGGCTGTTTATCGTGACACCGGAGTCCATTACCGGCGTCAACAAAGCCGTGAAGGCAGGCGACGGCACCAAGGATGCACTGAACAAATACGCAGTCGGCGGTATTGTGTATGCTTCCCAGAACATGCAGGATGCGGCGCAGTTTACGGAAATGGTGTCCAACACCACGCTTTACAGCCGTTACGCCCTGTTTACCTGCGTGGCGGAAGAAGGCGGCAGCAGCACCAGTCTGGAAAAGGCGGGACTTGCGGACAAGACGGACAGTGAGCAGGCAATGGGAACCGGAGCCGATGCGGCAAAGGCATATGAGGCTTCCGGCAAGATTGCAGACAGCATGCTTACTTACGGATTAAACTTAAATTTTGCACCGGTTGCAGACCTTGCTACCGTGCAGGACAGCTACTTAAAGGATGCTTCCTACGGAAGCGATGCCGCCCTGGCAGCTTCTTTCGTGACATCTGCCGTACAGGGAATGCAGGAAAAGGGCATCAGCAGCTGCTTAAAATACTTCCCGGGTGCAGCCGATATGAAGGAAGACCCCGCAAAGGGCATGGCTACCTCAGAGCGGACGGCAGAGCAGCTTGCAGCAGAGGAATTTACCGTATTTAAGGCGGGCATCGATGCCGGTGCGGATATGGTAATGGTAGGTCATGTGGCTGTTCCGGCGCTTACCGGCGACAATACACCCTGCAGCTTATCTTCCGCAGTGATTACGGACAAGCTGAGAAATGAACTTGGTTTTAATGGGGTTATTATTACGGATGCCATGAATAAAGGCGCCATCACCGAATATTATGAAGCAGACGAGGCAGCCATTCTGGCTCTGAAGGCGGGCTGTGATATGATTTTATGCCCGGATGATTTTGAGAAGGCATACAACGGCGTGCTGGAAGCCGTACAGAACGGCACTATTTCCGAGGAGCGTATCAACGACTCCTTAAGAAGAATTTACCGCATCAAATATGCCGGTATGATGCCGGAAGCATAATGCGGAAAACAGACCAACATCCATACAGGGGAAAGGACAATTATGTTATTTGGAAAAAAGAAACAGGACGAAAACGAAGAAGTAACAGATAATAAGCTTATGGGCGCTGACGAAGAAACGGAGGAAGGCTTCGCCATGGGTATCCGTGCCCTGTATACCTTGCAGGATACCGAGGATTTAGTGGTTGTCGGCAGGGTGGAAGGAACTGTCCGTGTGGGAGATGCCGTATATATCTCCAATCCGGGAGAGGACGACAGCTATCAGTTTGTGACGACCGTTTTGGGAATTGAAACAGGTCCCAATACCAGGGTGAAAGAAGCATCCGGCTGTCAGGCAGCCCTGCGTGTGGAACGGGCATCCCGCTATCAGACAAAGCCGGGCAGCGTGGTATCTACCCGCACCTGTTCTGAAAAATCCGTACACCAGGCATATATCACCGCACTGGGCGATGCCTATGTAACCGGGAAAAAACTGGAGCTTACCGATAAAGATGCGGAATTTTTAAGCCTGACGGACTGTGCGGAGCTCTGGAGCCTTTTTGTATGGTTCCATACCAGGGTGGTAAAGGAAGAAAGCGAAGATGTTGTCAAAGAGAATAAGGTAAAGCTGGAAAAGCTGGCTAAAATTATCAGCAGAAAACTTCTGGAAGCAGAAGTGATTTACTGTGTTTACAGCAAGGCAACCGGAGAGCCGTTTCTGTTTTCCAAGACCGTAGCCAGAAAAGACGGCAGTTACATGTGCATGCCGCCCGCCATCCGCCTGATTACCAGGGCTTACAAGGAAACCCTGAGCGCCAGATTTCCCGAGGATAAATATGAAATCCGGGAAATTTCCTGCGGAGCGGATAAAAACGGAATTAAGAATTTCTTAGGTGAAAGCTTTTATTTAGACGGAGCCTGCGGCGTGCAGCTCATCAATGAGCAGGTTTCCCTGGCAGCAGGTATGCTGGTGAACAAGCCGGATTACAGTCATCTTCCGGAAGTGGAACGTCCGGTCATGAACCCGGATTTAGAAAGATGGCTTCTGTTAATCGGTCAGATGGAACAGACCGAAAGCGAAGATTCCAAAACGGTTTACAAAGTATATTACCGCTTCCTGGCGAAGGAAATGGTAAAGGCAAGACTGCTTGTGCCCACAAAGGTGGACGGAGAAATTCCCAAGCCGGATGCGGACGGAAAAACCGTCATTCCCAAGGGTGTTACCTTAAGCTTCCCCACCGTTCCCGGCAAAAAGGACAGACCTGCCGTGAGAATGTATACGGACTGGAAGCGTCTGAAGCAGGGGATGAAGGATGATACCGACTGGCAGGGCAATATCCAGACCGTGCGGGGCATGATTGAGAAATTCGACTGTGCCATCAACCTGACGGAGCATGTGAAAGCCGGCTGCTATGTAAGCGATGAACTGTTTGAGCATATGAAAAATATGCAGTAAGAAAACGGCGGTATGGATATGGAAATCACTACCAATACATTGGTACAGAAAATTGCAGAAGGACGGGAATTCCACCGGGTCATGGAGGACAGCCGGGAGAATTTTACGGATATAACCGTATCGGAGTACCTGAATAGTCTGTGCAGGCAGAGAAATCTGGTGCCGGAGCAGGTCATTAAAAAGGCACAGATTGACCGTACCTACGGGCACCAGCTTTTTAACGGTACCAGAGTGCCCTCCCGGGATAAACTGCTGCAGCTTTCCATCGGGATGGAGCTGGATTTAAAAGAAACCCAGCAGCTTCTTAAAACAGCGGGGAAAAGTATTCTGTATGCCAAAATTAAAAGAGATGCTGCCGTGATTTACGGCATTACGCACCATATGGATGTGATGGAAGTACAGGGGCTTTTGGCATCCATTCAGGCACCTCTTCTCGGAGAGGCATGAAGCGGACGGAAAGATATGGAGAGCGGGATGAAACAGGGGGGAAAACATGGAAAAACAAATGCAGGAAAAAGTGGAAGAAGCAAATGAGGGCGTTACCGCCGACATGCTGTTTTCTGCCTGTATAGAAGAAAAGCTGCCGGCAGAAATGCTGGCAGCTTTTGATGTTACGGAATGTTTAAGCAGCAAGCCGGATTGTGAAACCCTGCTTCTTAAGAACAAACAGACCGGACAGAAGGTGGTTGCCAAATGTTATGACCGGACGGACGGCATGCGGCAGCAGGAAATCCTGTGCCTTAAAAACAAGGCATGTCCGGCTTTTATCGGAAGCTATGAGAATGACGGTTATTTCTGCGTTCTGCGGGAATATGTGGAAGGCGTGCCGCTTTCCCGCTATATGCGGGAAAACTATATGGCGGAAGACCGCATACGGGAAATTGCCGTCGGACTGGCGGAAAACATGCGGATGCTCCATGAGGCGGAACCGGTCGTCATTCACCGGGACATCAAACCGCAGAATATCATTATCAGACCGGACGGTTCTCTGGCGCTGATTGATTTCGGCATCAGCCGCATTTATAAGAAAGGGGCAAAAGAGGATACTGTTTTTTCCGGGACGGAGGAATTTGCCGCACCGGAGCAGTACGGCTTTAAGCAGACGGATATCCGCTCGGACATATATTCCTACGGCGTGGTGCTGTCCTATCTTCTGACCGGAAAGGCGAAGCCCATCAAGGAGCCGGTGACACCGTTGGAAAAGGTGGCAGCCAGATGCTGTGCGTTTGTACCGGAGAAAAGATACCGGGATGACAAAAGCCTGTGCCGGGCATTGCAAAAGACCTCGCGGCAGTACCGGCGGCGTAAGAATAGAATTGCTTTTGCGTCCTGCCTTGCGGGAACGGTGCTTTCTTTCTGCCTGGCTGCCATGGCGGGCTGGTATGTGACGGACAAAGAGGGACGCAGGGTTTCTTTCCGGGAGCCTCTTATCGAAAAGGCGGTATGCGCCTATCTGGGAAAAGAGGAGGGCACCGTTACCTATAAGGACCTTAATAAAGTCCTGGGGGTGTATGTGCAGGGAAATGAAGTTTACACCTCGGAGGATGACTATTACAATCTGGGCTTCCGGTGGTATCTGGACGGAGGAACCGACTACGGCAGCATTCAGAGTCTGGAGGATTTATCCCTTATGCCCAACTTAAGGGAGGTCTGCATCGGCGGCAATCATGTGCGGGACATTGCACCGCTAAAAGAACTGGATTATCTGGAGAGCGTGGAACTGCGGAACAATCAGGTGACGGATATCTCTGCACTTGCCGGGAAGGAGTATCTGTACAAAGCCGGATTTCTTGCAAACCCTTTGGAGGGAATAGAAGCACTTGGCACCTGTAAAAATTTAAGACATCTGGATTTGAACCAGACGGGAGATTACGACGGAAGCCCGCTGGCGGAGCTGCATAAACTGGATGAACTGAACCTGCGGGAGGGACCGGATGCCACCGCGTATCTGAAAGGAGCGGAAATCGGATATTTATCGGTAGGAAGAGCAGGAATGACGGATGTGGATTTCCTCAGGGATGTAACCTTTGTGGAGGGGCTTTCCATCCAGCAATCGGAAATCTCCGATATATCGGCGCTGGCAGGCAGAGCGGATATCAACCGCATCAACATGGCAAAGTGTGAGGTGACGGATTTTACGCCGCTGTTTTCCATGCCGTCGCTTACCTGGGTGGAAATAAGTGCGGACCGGAAGGAATATGTGGATGCCGCCGCGGCAAGTCTCGGGGAGCCGCATTTTGAAATTGTGTATGTGGAAGATTAACGAAAAAAATTCAAAACATGGGTTGACAAAAGTCCTGTCCTATAGTAAACTATCACTTGTCCTTAGCGGACAAGTAAATGCGCGAGTGGCTCAGCGGTGGAGCACCTCCTTGCCAAGGAGGGGGTCGCGGGTTCGATTCCCGTCTCGCGCTCTCGACTTTATACTATCCCAAAGTGGGTTTTATATTGTCAAAGTTGGGTGTGGTACACGAAAAATGTACCACTTTTTTTATTTCAAGTCAACAAGATTATCAAATGCTCCGTTGACCATTTCCACAAGGTGTTTGTCATCTAAGGTATTGCGTAAATAGTAGCGGGCAGTTGTAGACACGTCGGAATGTCCTAAAAGCATACTTATGGTTTTTAGAGGTATTCCACTGTCATGCAGATAAGAAGCGCATGTTTTCCGTATACGGTGCGTATTGTATAAAGGCAACTCGCACACCTTACACAGCTTCCGCATAGTTCTATCTAAGGAACGAGAAAGAACCGTCTGCCCGCCGTCATATGCAAGGTGATTATCTTGGTACTCTTGCGCTATATGGTGCTTTTTTAGGCGTTGCAATAAATAAACACACTCGTCACATAAAGGCACGGTACGGACAGAAGATAGTGTTTTTAAGGCGGTCTGTTCGTGGTACTCCATATGCTCTGTACGTTGCATATTTTCGTCACGTAGGAAGTATTTTACCTCTGTACGGCTGATATATGCACACCGTCTTTCAAAATCAATATCAGACCATGTAAGAGCTGCCAACTCGCCAATACGCAACCCCATGTAAAAATTAGCTAACAAGCACAGACACGCGCTTTCTTTCAGTGGGTATATATCATCAATCAGCACGGCATGAAAAAGGGTGTCTATATCACGTCTCGATATAGCTATATCGTCCGTTTTTTGGTGTTCTATGCGGTTGTTTGGTACAAAACGGAGTATTTTATCCCAATCAAGTACGGTAACGCCTTTAAGTTCCAAATCTTTGGCATAATTCTGCACACCCCGTACTATCTGGGTAATACGGCAAAACTCTTTATACGGCATCTTGCCGACACGCACAAGTAAGGCATTCAACCACTTGGCGAGGTATGCCTCATCCATTTTCGCAACCTCTACAAAATCAATATCACTGTTTTGGAAGTACCGCCGATACGTGCATTCTATACGGTCTATGGTTTGGTGGCGTCTCTGTTCAGACTTAAGGGAAAGCCACATAAAATATACTTGTCCAAATGTTTCCGTTGCCATATTGTCAGGCTCGACAATTCCCATGTCATAGCCATGTTTTAACCATTCTGTCTCGGTCATGTTTTTCCTCACTTTCTTTTGTGCTTCGCACATCATCAAATGCGCTGATAGATTTTCGCAACATGCAGACACTTCCCACACATAACGCAAAAACATCCGTGTTTTTGCTGATATGTTCCAAAGGGAAGGCTATAAAAAAAATAGTTGCGCTTCGCGCTTCATCAACTCGCCATCGTGGCTCGTTGCGGGCTTACGCCCGCGCTTTTTGTCTTTCAGATTTACGGGGGCTTAAAAGGTTACGGTCACTGCGGTAATATTCCCATGTTATGCCGTCTTCGGTGGTAAAACCTTTTGAAGCTAAGACCGAACGAGCAAGATAACCCTCGAGAAAACTTTTAGCATTGTCCAAAGGTTCAATATGCGCAAAATATTCTTTTTCCGTAAGCTGATTAAGAGCAAGGAATTTTTCAAGAAAAGCTATGTCATTTAACACGCGGGCATACTCCAGGCGTATCTTGAAATCATTCATTTTCTGAAATCGTTGCAATAAGTTTTCATAGTCGTAAATGCGTTTTAATTCTATCATGTTTTTTGTCCTTTCTGTTTGTGGACAATAAAAAACCACTGGACAGTTAAAGCCCAGTGGTACACATCCTTTCCACGCATTACTACCTTAAATAGTCTCTTATATGCTACTGATACAGAGGTTATCTAATACCGTGTAGCAAAATAAATCTAACAAACACAAGGGTTTGCGGTGTGTTTGCTACATGATACAGAGGTTACGGGCAATGATGACCCGTAACCTCTGTTTTCTACACTTTTGAAGTGTACATTACAAACATACACTTTCAACTTATACTGTCTGCATAGGTTCGGTGTGGGTGGGTTGCCAAGGCAATCCCCACCCACACCATAACACAATGTTGCCTTACAGTACATCATAGGCTTGGGTTCGATTCCCGTCTCGCGCTTCCCCTGTTATCTATCCGACTTGCTTAGTCGGATTTTTTTATTGTTTACAGTTACATTGATAGCTTATAATTCAACGCATCATGCATATTTCTATACATGTCGTTGTAGTTATTTCTGTACGACAGAATATAATGGTTTTCAGTCGTACCGATTTCAGAGTGACCCATGATGTCAGATATCATCCTTATGGGCACATTGCGGTTATGGAGCATAGTCGCAAAGGTCTTTCTAATCTTGTGAGAGTTGAAGTACTCCACATCACATAACTGGCAGAGCCTACGGAGAGTACGGTCTAAGCTGCGCACCAGAATAGTGTCTGAACCGTCATAACCTAAGTACGGACTGTCATACTTACACTGTTCATGGTGTGCCTTGATTTTCTCATAGATGTACTTACATTCCGGCATGATAGGGATTTCACGCACGGAGTACACGGTCTTTAAGTCGTCCACGACACGGTACACCATAGTACCTACCTTTTCACCGTTAATATCACGGTTATAAAACTTGCTTTCGGTCTTATAGATTTTGACTACATTCTTTTCAAAATCAAAGTCGTTAAAGGTAAGGCTTGCAAGTTCGCCAATACGAAGTCCCATATAAAAGTTCATACACAGGAGCAGACAGGCACTCCGCTTTTCCGGGTAGATATTCCAACGTATCACGTTATCCATGATGTTTTCCACATCTTCGATTTTAACGGCAAACTCACGGGATATACCGCTTGTAAGTTGCTTTGTAGGAATGTTACGTTTTATCTTTTCCCAGTCTAAGAGAGGAGCTCCGCCACGACCAAGGTCACGCATAAACGTGATAGGAGAACGTATAACCTGTATTATACGGGCAAGTTCCTTATAGGTGGGTACACCATATTTATAGATAATGGTGGTTAAATCCTTGATTATATCTGTTTCCGTGATTTCTGAAATGCACTTTTCAAGAATAGCCATATCGGAAGAGTAACGGTTGTAGGTTACTTCTATACGGTCTAAAGATTGTCCTTTTATATACTTCTGTTTCATGCAGAACCATTCTGCATAGGCATCCTTAAATATGACTTTCTCAAAAGGCTCTAAGTCTATGATGTTTTTTTCATAGCCGATATCTAACCATTCTGCTTTCGTCATTTTCTCTTTTTCCATACCTTTCTTAACTTTCGTGAGGGATTAAGTACCGCATCATCATCCGGATTAATGTTTCCACGGAGTGCAATTATTTCCGCTTCGCTCAACATTTCGTTGTTATCCACGGACTTCTTAAGCTGGTCTACAGTGGCAAGAGTATCGTAGTTGTTGTAGTCCTTGTCCAGAATAAAGAAACCAGTACGGCGGTAAGGCTTTACCAATTCGGGATTGGCTGCATATTCCAGTTCGTCCGCATCATAGTATTTCTGAACCATAAATCTCCATACCTTGTGACAGGAGATACACCGTTGCGTAACAGAACGGAGCAGAGCATCTACTAACTTAAACTTCTGGGAAGTGTAGAAGATAGACATATGGAAATGCCGGGAAGTTATCAGAGTATTAAGGAAATCTGCGTTGATGTTAGTCTTAAACTCACGGCTATTCAACTGGCTACTGGCTTCGTCCAGAAGTACAAGGAGTACGGTACGGGTATCTTGCTTTTCGTCAATCTTCTTGTTTTTATAGGCACAACATACAATCTGGGAAAGAGAAGCTAACTGCTCATAAGGCACGTTGTTTAGAGTCACATTCGAGATTATATGTACCTTTTGAAGCACGAACTTCTTACGGTCTTTACACCAGACTTTTCTGTTGTTATAACGGAAGAACAGTTTCTGCACGTAGTGCGTAACGGAAAGAGTTTTACCGCCGCCAAAGTGGGCGAAATAGCAGTTAAGCAGTCCACCATCATAGCGGTCATAGTCATGGTGCTTAAAGTACCAATACATGTCCTTACAGGCATTTTTTACTGTCTGAATAGGATGCAGTACGGCAAGACGTACACAAACACTTGCCCACATGAGAAATAAGGTTACTGCTATTACAAGGAATATTTTCATTTATGAACACCTCCGAGAACGGCACCGACAAGAGCGCATAAGCCGTCAAAGATAATGATAAATACGATAAGTCCGATAATAGCGGTAGGAGTAAAGGCATCTTCCGAGCCGTTTAAGATAAATTGTATTAAGTCGTTCATTTTCTCACCACATTTCTTACGGCAGACTTTATCTTGCCGTCAATCCATATCACTAAGGTTACAAAGAGAAGAGCGGAAACAAGATAATTGATTTTCTTTGTCTCCGTCAATATCTCCGAGAGTGTTTCCACAGGAACGGTTGTACCTGTTTCCATACCGGCAGATGCATCAGAACCGCTTACATCTTCACCAGTAGTATTGTTACCACTCACATCATTACCGCTTACGGTTGTTTCTTCTTTTGTAGGTGTACTTTCAAAAGGGAGATTTCCACTCACATCTTCTATAGGATTGTTATAACTTACATCTTCCATAACTCTTACCTCACACATCAAAAAACTTCTTAATAAAATAAATCAAAATACCGGCACAAATAAAATATATGACTATCTGGTAAACAGAAATTGTATAACCCTCGAGGGTAAAGGACATTTTAAGTAAATTCATGCCTAAGTTTATAAACGATTTTGTCATAAGCATTACCTCAATGAATAAATATGCCGACTATAGCACGTATAACGGCACAGGCACAGATAACACCAAAGGTAGCATATACACAAGTACGCAACTCCGAGGGAAGAAATCCAAAAATGTTGTTAATGAACGGGGCAACATTCTGCACGGAATTAACAAGGGTCTGAATAAGATTGGTAAAATATCCGAATATTTCAGAGGGTTTAATATTGGTTAAATTACCGATATTGATACCGCCACCGCCGTTCTGGTCTCCGTTGGTTGGCTCTCTGTCCTTATAGGTTACATCCGTAGAGCCGTCCAGCTTAAAATAAATATCATTACTTTTACCGTAGTAAACATAGCCGCCATAGTTATAACAAGGTGTATATTTTATATACCGTAAAAAAATCTTAGATGTATCGTACTCAATGCCGTTATCATTCTTCATACCTTTCAATACGATTTCCGGCTTTAATGCAGACATAGGTAGACTACCTTTATTTTCACTGATTAAGAAACCTACATCCGTATCATATTTTAATGCTATCTGCCCGGGAGCAGTTTTATAGGCATAGCCTAAGCAGACACTCACATATGCAGTATCTTTTGTATAATTGAAAGGGTCATATTTCTTTTCGGTGCATCCGTTCCATGTAGAATAGCCGGTCTTGTCGGTATTAAAATCTATCAGCTTAAAACCGTCATCATAGGTAGCCATACCGTCCAATGGGGGAAGAACCTGTTCATAGTCACCGGATGACTTTTTATTGACAACTTTCTGAACCTTGCCAGTGGGGGATAATACCACCGAAACAGTACGACCATAGAAATAACTGTCACCAGATTTATAATAGGGTGTGTATAGCACGGCGGAAATGTACTGTTCTGAAACAGTAGGTTTATATTGCGTAAAGTCAATATCGAGGGCATTACCAGTATTCTCAAAAGGCTCTAACGTATGTCTGTCTACAGACATACCACGATAACCATAGATATATTTTACGGCTATATAGTGGTTAATAATGGTATGACCGTCGTCTCTAATTTTAGTGGTATTACCCATGCCAGACCATGAAGCATTTACAAAATCCGTTGCTTTGAAGTCAATAAAATAATAAGCATCATCATAATGGACATCATCCTCAATATCTGGGATAGTGTTGGGAAGATTACCCGTTTTCAAATAATCCAGTGCCGCAGCCTTTCCGGCTTCGTCAGCCTCATATATAGGAATATCGGTACTTATAGAAGAAGCGAAAAAAGACTGCAACTTATTAGTACCGCTTACTGTTTCCGCTTCATTGTTACTTCTTCGGACACGGCGCAACGTATATGAAACTGATACACCACTTGAAGATATAGAGGTTAATGAACCGTCATTACCCAAACGATAAAAATTATAGTTTTTCGATACTACAACAACCTTGTCGGGGTCTGGTGAAGTAATCACATCAACATCTGCATCAGGATGATGCAGAATAACAAGACGATAATTAAGGGAAAAACTTCCATAGTTCCAAAATTGATTACCTATAAAGTTGGAAGTATAATTAGACGGAACTTCATATGATAAACTATAAGTAAATGTTTCTGTTTCTCCGCTTTCTGCTGCATTGGCTACTACACCGAAACAGAAAAACAAGGCTATGATACTAAACAGGGCAAATATGCACATTGCATTTCTAACTTTCATCATCTACACATCCTTTCAAAATATCAATTCCCGTAGCTTCCTTATAAAACTCACAAGTAACCACGAAAGCAGTTAGAAGAATAAAAAGCTTCTCTTTAGATGTTAATTCATCAAGGTTCATTGTTTTACTCCTTTCAATCATGTGTATCATCATGCGGTGGAAAAAAAATGAAATAAATTATAACAGCAATCCAGAAAGACATAAATATATCAGTAGACATATTACTTTTCTTGACTTGAAGTGTACGTTTCAAGGCATAAATATAGGGTAGCGGTGTGGGATAACCGCTACCCTTTGGATTAGTGTTTCACCATGGAAACGATAACACCAACCAAGCCGACTACCGCACCGAGAATACCGATAGTAAGGAATACTCCGAGGGGCGGAGTAGTTAAAATTCCTAAGAACTGCTTTACGGCATCTACTACGAAAGTTACGATACTGGAGTCCAGTACATTGGATGTCGTTGCACCCTGGTCTGCTGCTACTAATCCTAACATCTGTCCTAACGCAAACATCTTCATAGTCGTTTTCTCCTTTCTTAAGTTTTGTGGTTACTGGGGAACGGCTCTAAAGAGCCATTCCCATATAGTGACTTGCAAGCAGCCGAGGAACTACTTGCAAGGTGTCACACTTTCGACATTTCCCCAGCGATTGTAGTAGAACTGGACTTCTGTTCCAAGGGGAAGATTAACGCACTGCTCAAACATTTCTGATTTTGCGGAAATGAATACCGTTTCTACGGCTTCACCCTCTACGTTACTTTTCTTGCCGATACAGTGTAAGGAAATACCCTTTACTTCACTGTTTGTACGTTTACTGATGTACTGCACGTTTGACTTACCTACTACTTTCATTTTCTTTTCCTCTCTTTCTTTTTATGTAGGGTTTTATGATAATCGCACCATTGCGGTTTATCCTTGCTTATTCAATCATAGTTTGGTAATATGGATTGAGGAGACCGTCCAACGGGGAAAGTGAGAACCCCGCCGGACGAAGCAATATGTTTTGTACTGTCTATAATTATACATATCTTGTACAAGATTTCAATATACAACTTGTACAAGATATTCTGTATTTTTATATGCATCTTGTACAAGAAAGGAGAACATGGGAGAATACAACGCAACGAAATACAAAAACGATTTTCAGAAAGAGAAATATGACAGGATTATAGTAAATGTGGACAAAGGGCAAAAAGCAGTCATTGACACTTTTCGAATAAAAAAAGGATATACCTCACTTAATGCATACATAAATGACCTTATACGGAAAGATATGAATGAGGACACAAACAAAAGTATCAATGTAGGCGACATAGCGCAGAACGGTAACGGCAACAGTATTAACATTGGATAAGGGGGATTTTTATGTATAATTCTTTAGACAGTTTCTTTTGGGACTTAGTGCATCTTAGTGGCATAGCGGTAGGGATAGCTTTGTTACTTGCAATCTTATTTATCATAATTAAATTACTGGTACTCTGGCTTGTCGTAAAATCAGCAGTTTATAATGGCACTAAGCAAGCACTGGAAGAAAGTGTTACTCCCAGAATGTTAGGCTTATACGACCAGATTGAGCGAAGTAGGAATAGTCAGAACAGGCAACAGTATCAGAATAACAATACAGTTAATAATCAGCAGTGAGGGTAAGTTAAATTAGCACCTACCCATTACCAAGAAACAGTAAGAGCTATATAACGGTAGTACATGTTATATATTCTAACTGTTTCTATCCTCTTCCCTACATGACACAAGTGAGGGAAGAGGAGAAAGACCCCACACCCACATTTTTATTAGTTAAAATACGACTAATAAAAATCCGGGGGCACGCACAAAGAAGCGCACCCCGGTCCCCCTATTAACGAATTGTAAGGAGTATAAAATACATACTCCAACAATTCCTAAACAGCCGGAGTGTAAGTTTTAGTCAGTGTGACACGGTAGGTTACTGGCAGACGGCAGATACATTTTAATAGATGCAGTTATTGGTACTGCTACATCCGCTTGACCGCTTCGCTCCACAGGTTTTCTAATGGTGTAGAGTACTGGCGGTAGGCAGGCTAAGAGTATCATCATCAGCACACGCCCGGAAGAGGTTGCGCACGGTAGGTACATCCCGTGCCGGTAGGGTACTGGTGCATAGTGACTACCGCCACGGGTGGCGGTGCATTGACCGCATTATTACATTATGATGTAACGGTAGGCGGTGGGCGGTCTGCTGCCTTGCGGTATCGAATAAAAAAAGCCTTGCACGGTGTCCGATAAATGGGACAGTATCAAGGCTTTTCTTTTATGTGATTTATGCAGTTACCATGTAGCAGTAAAGCCCTTTATCAAAGTCGGCACACTCACCACACACAAGGGAGATTGTACGGGTGGCACGCACCGAAGCACCACAACAGGGGCATATATACTTGCGGGTGGAACTGGGTTTCTTGCCGTCCGTGCCGTCTGTACTGGGTGAGCCGGTGGAAGTACCTTTCTTGCCAAATGCCGGAAGTCTGCCATATTCGTTACGGTTGATACGAATATCTTGCCAATCTTTGGAAATGATGTATTCTATCAATTCTTCACTGGGAGAAGTTATCGACCAGCCTATTTTTTTATCGTAGTCAATAATCAAACCGACGCTCTCCGCTTTTTCCTTAAACTTCTTGTTATGATAAGTGCCGCCACGGGAACAATCTTGTATGCCATTTTGTAAATGGTAGATATGCACCATTTCATGAAGCAAAGTTGAAACTACATTTTCAATAGGTCTGTCCAGAGTACCGGCACCGATGTTTAACTCATAGCGATATTCTGTATCTTGCTTTTCCACTTGCCAAACCTTGCCTACGGTCACATGCCCGTAGGCTCTGGGTGTGGACTGTATCGTAATAACGGGTTCTTCCAGTTCGCCGTTAAACTTATCCTTGTTTAACTCTCTATACATCTTTTCGAGGTAGCCAGTTACACGGCTATATTTCACTAATTCTTTCATAAGCTTTATCTCCTTTTTTGGTGTGCCGGACACGGTACACCGCATCCGGCGAATGTTTAGCAATCTAATCTATAGGCTTATATGCTCCATATGTAATAACAGGGTATTTTTCTCCAATATTAAAAGTATAATCCGCACGGGATATAGGGGTCTCGGACGGTGTCAAATAATCTGTATAGACTATGCATGTTACCCAAGATACCGTAGTGCAAGGACCCGTTAAAATAGCGGCTTTTTGCATATATGAAATATAATGCATAAGGTGCTTTCTTGCGTTTCTTGAATTGCTTTCAAATGAACAGGGAAGAAATCCAAGACCCTCTTTTGTGTCTACTCCATTTTTATCTTGTAAACATCCGGTAACAAATACAGTATACTTTGCTTTTTTCATATTAAATCTTTCCTTTCGTACAAAACATAATTGATAGGTACTGTATAAGGTGTGCGCACTTCCTTACTACTCTTCAATGATACCACATCTTGTACAAGATTACCATGCACACCTTGTACAAGATTGCAAAGGATATATATACATATTGTACAAGATTTTGAAAAATGCACATCAATTACTAAGTTTTGAATATACACTTTCAACAAAACACCTTGTACAAGATGCAGTATTTTTGTGCATATTGACAATAAAAAACGGCTCCCACCAAAAAACGGTGGGAGCAACCCCTAAATCCCCTAAAGGGGACTTTAATTAGATTTCTTATTATCGTCCTTATTCTGAAAGGGCGCATCAAAACACGGTTTCCAATCAGACTTAATGTATTCCTGGCAGTCTACTATATGCACGTCTTTACCGTCAAAGACTTGTACCTCTTTTATTCTTCTTAAAAAGGCTTGCCATGTTTTATCATCCTCACGTTGAATAGTAGGGTATTGGTCTCTTAAGTCTATATTCGATATGATATAGACTTTAGTAAAACAGGCTTGCTTATTGCAATACCGTGCTTTTAGTTCTACTGGGTAGCCGTCCAGATAGTCGAGCATCTGCGTCATCTGCAATGAGGAACGAAACTCGTCAAAGACTATTACATCCTGACCTTTGTAACTGTCAAAAGGATGGTCATAGTCTGTCACACGATATACCTTACGGTAACCGTAGGTTTCCATAACAGTACGGGTTTTTCCTGTTCCGGTAAGTCCCCAGATATAAGTAGTACGAACGTTTCTCCAACGGTCTGCGTTATCTTCGCAAAGAAGTGTTTGACGGACTCTTTCTATCTTGTCCATATACATCATGTACTTAGGGTCTGCTGCCAAAATTTCACCGTCCGTATAGCCGTCCTTTATCATATCGTAAAGGTCAGCAAGGTCATTTCTTGCACCCGGTCTTTCTATAGGCATTTCACCGAATTCTTCGTGAGTATCTCTATGATTAGTAGTACCCTTTTCAGAGTTGAGCCATTTACCTTCCTTGAACACATAGTCTCTATTTTCTTGTGAAGTACCACGGGCATAGTCACGATTGCACTTAGGAAGAAGTTTATAAAGTCTCATAGCACGTATCGGAGACGGTCTATACATGTATATGTGCGTATGATAAGTGCCACTTTCACCAGTCTCGTCAGACATACACCAGTAAGCCACTTTTAATTCATTAAGTGCTTTTTTTATAAATTCATGGGAATAACCTTTTTCAGAGGGATTGTTTACAGTGAGTAACCATTTACGGGATTGAAGATTTTTGAACAAATCAGAGTTATTATCACCCATATGTAGCTCCTTTTTGCTACTGATACAGAGGTGAGCAAAAAACGTGTAGCAAGAAAAAACCAGTAAAATCAAGGCTTTGCGGTATGTTTGCTACATGATACAGAGGTTACGGGCAATGATGACCCGTAACCTCTGCTTTTTCACACTTCGATGTGCACTTGACAAAAGTACACTTTCAATGTATATTGTCTATATTGGTAACGTGTGGGTGGGTTGCCAAGGCAATCCCCACCCACACACAAGACAATTTTCAAGTGTGTAATTGCGTGACGGGCATACGGGTTCGATTCCCGTCTCGCGCTCTTTTTTATTCCTTGAGTAGGTCAAGGAATTTTTTTTGTGTTACATTTCGACGGAACGAAACGATATCCGGAATGTAGCACTTTTTTTATATGGTGTCAACGGTCAGACGGATGTGGCTGGCGGGACTTTTGCGTAAACTTCTTCTTGCCCTCCGCCCGTAAAAAAGTTACAATGGAGAAGAACAGTAAAATCCGAAGAAAAGGTGGGGTTACAATGAAGCTTACATTTATTGGTGCAGACCACGAGGTAACCGGAAGCTGCCATTGCATTGAAGTTGGGGACAAATGCATTCTGGTGGATTACGGAATGGAACAGGGAGCGAATGCGTTTGAAAATGCAAAGCTCCCGGTAGAGGAGGCCTGTGTGGACTATGTGCTGCTGACCCATGCGCATGTGGACCATTCCGGTATGCTGCCTCTTTTATATGCAAAAGGATTCAGAGGACAGGTATTTACGACGGAAGCTTCCGCCGATTTATGTGAGATTATGCTGCGCGACTGTGCGCACATTCAGGCAATGGAAGCGGAATGGAAAAACCGGAAATCCAAAAGAAGGGCGGATTCGCCGCTGGTGGAGCCGGTATATACCATGGAAGATGCGGAAGGGCTCATACAGCGGATTGTGCCCTGCCGTTATGATGAAATCATTGATTTATGCGAGGGTGTGAAGATCCGGTTTACGGATGTGGGGCACCTGCTTGGTTCTGCCAGCATAGAGGTGTGGCTGACAGAAGGAAATTCTACAAAAAAAGTGGTATTTTCCGGGGATATCGGCAACAAGAACCAGCCGCTTATCAAGGATCCGACCTATACGAAGGAAGCGGATTACGTGGTTATGGAGAGTACCTACGGTGACAGACTGCACCCCGAGGTAAAGACGAATTATGTGGAAGAACTGGCAAAAGTGATACAGGAGACCCTGGATGCGGGCGGCAACCTGGTTATCCCTTCCTTTGCCGTGGGCAGAACACAGGAAATTTTATATTTCATCCGGAAAATCAAGGCTGACAATCTGGTAACGGGACACGGTAATTTCCCGGTATATGTGGACAGTCCCATGGCAGTGCGGGCAACCTCCATTTTTCAGGACAATATTTCCCAGTGCTTTGACGATGCGGCAATGGAATTGGTGAAACAGGGTATCAATCCCATTTCCTTCCCGGGACTGAACCTTTCCATTACCAGCGAAGAGTCCAAGGCTATCAACTTTGAAGAGACACCGAAGGTTATCATATCCGCCTCCGGCATGTGCGAGGCAGGCCGTATCCGGCACCATTTAAAGCACAATCTGTGGAGACCGGAAAGCACCGTTTTATTTGTGGGTTATCAGGCAGTCGGCACACTGGGCCGCGCCATCATAGAAGGAGCAAAGGAAGTCAGGCTGTTTGGCGAGCCCATTGAAGTCCGGGCTAAAATCAGACAGTTTAACGGACTGAGCGGTCATGCCGACAAAAACGGTCTGGTTGAATGGATAACGGCATTCACCGAAAAGCCGCGGAAGGTCTTTGTGGTGCACGGAGAGGACAGTGTCTGCATGGCGTTCGCAGAGTGTCTGATGGTGGAACACGGCATCAAGGCGTATGCACCCTACAGCGGTACTGTATTTAACCTGGCAACGGGCAGGTTTGAATACGAGGCGGACGGTATTCCCGTTAAAAAGAAAGAGAAGCCGGTTACCGGCGTTTATGCAAGGCTTCTTTCCGCCGGTCAGAGACTGCTTGGCATTATTAAAAAGAACGAAGGCACAAGCAACAAGGATATGGCAAAATTTGCAGACCAGATTATCGCACTCTGTGACAAGTGGGATTTATAAAGGAGCAAAAGAGTGCCGGAATAAGAGAGACCTGCAGAAAAGAAAGGGATAAGATGAGCTACGCGGATAATGTTTTTATTAACATGTGCAAAGATATTTTAGAGAACGGAACCAGCACCGAAGGGGAAAAGGTCAGACCCCACTGGGAGGACGGGACACCCGCCTATACCATCAAAAAATTCGGTGTGGTGAACCGGTATGATTTATCAAAGGAGTTTCCCATTCTGACCCTGCGCCGGACGGCACTCAAGAGTGCCACGGATGAAATCCTCTGGATATGGCAGCAGAAGTCCAACAACATTCATGACCTGCACAGCCACATCTGGGATGAATGGGCGGATGAGAACGGCTCCATCGGCAAGGCATACGGCTATCAGCTCGGAGTCAAGCACCAGTATAAGGAAGGCATGATGGATCAGGTGGACAGGGTAATCTACGATTTGAAAAACAATCCGTTTTCCCGCCGCATCATGACCAACATTTATGTGCATCAGGATTTGCATGAGATGAACTTATATCCCTGTGCCTACAGTATGACGTTTAACGTGACCCAGAAAAAGGGTGAGGATAAGCTGACACTGAATGCTATCTTAAACCAGCGTTCCAACGATGTGCTGGCTGCCAATAACTGGAATGTGGTGCAGTATGCCGTGCTTATGCATATGCTGGCGCAGGTGTGTGACATGCAGGTGGGAGAAATGGTGCATGTGATTGCGGATGCCCATATTTATGACAGGCATGTTCCCATTATAAAAGAACTGATTACCAGAGAGCCAAAAGAGGCACCGAAGTTCTGGTTAAATCCCGATATTCATGATTTTTACCGGTTCACCCGCAACGATGTAAAAGTAGAGGGTTATGAATTCGGTCCCCAGATAGAAAATATCCCGATTGCCATTTAAGGCAACCGGGATATTTTTTCTTAATACCCGAGTTCGGCAAGGAGCTCTTCATACGTCAGGCGTCCGCTAATATATTCATAATCTCCTTTTTCAAATTGCTCGAGTTCTTTTTCGGTGAAAATTTCTCTGCCATTTGCAAACATGGGACCATCACCTTCGTATTCCTCATCCTCATCCGGATAACCGTTATGATTTGTATCAATGAAGGCGTACACTTCTATGTTGCCATATAGTGTAATTTCATGGGCACGGTTCATCTCATAGTATCCGGCACCGTGGATGGCACCGGCATGTTCTGAATAATATGCACGAAGTCCATTCTTGCCGGGACAGTATTCTATACCGGGGTTTCCGCCGGCACCGTATCCCCAGCCATCCATGGCCAGGTACAGGGTTCCGTCTTTGTAGGTATATATGTATATGTTAAAGCCGTTAACCAGAACCAGCTCGGGAATGCCGTCATCATCAAGCTGTATTAAATCATAGGTGACACTGTCCGGCATGTAAAGACGCAGAATATTCACTAAAGCAAGGTAAGCTTCCTGATAGCTCTCAAAGCTGCCGTTATCCTTGCCTTTTGTCAGAAAGAGGTACACATTGGCAGCAGTCATTTCAAATTCGGCGGGAAGCCCGTTGCCCGGAGATAAGGCGATGTCGTGAGAGAATGTAGCAAAACCGAAAGATTCCGACATGTCACCAAGGTACACGACGGCTATTGAGGTATCTCCCCAGACTTCTATGAAAATAATGTCCGTATTGTTGTCGTAATTTACATCATAACAGCCCATATCGGAAATGCCCCGGAAAACTTTGTCGGAAACTTCATCCGGAATATAGCCTAACAAAGAACCGAGGCTTTCTTCTCCACGCATGACTTCCATATGATAGCCGGGATAGTCTTCTGTCGGTAACAGACGTAAGGCCAAGGTTCCGGGAAACATGCTCAGTTCACAGAGAAATTGCTGTTCGGAAATTTCAGGTGGAATAAAAGGCCGGTCTTTCATGGAAGAATAGTAGGACCCGGAGGATGCCTTTTCGGAAACAGGTAAATCCGCAGAAAGAATATTACGGAAGGTTTCCTGCGCCGAAACGGTAAATGCGGGAGCACTGAGGATTTTTTGGGGGAAAAGCAGGGACGAACCGGAGACGGCAGAAGGTTTTTCCGGTGTGTTTCCGCAACCGCAGAGAATAAAAAGCGGGCATAAAAACAAGAGCAGCTTATAAAGAATACCGATAAAATTTTTCGTCATCGTAACATTCCGTCCCTTCCCAAATTACTTTTAAATTTACAACCTATTATAATAAAATTATATAAATATAAAAGGATATGTGTCAAGAAATTTCCAGGCTTGAAGAGAAAATATTTTTTGTGTATGATGGAAGCAGAAAAAACACAGTCCGGAAAGGCACAAGGTTTTCAGATTACGGAAAGGCATGGTGAGGATATGAACATTATTGTAACGGTGGATGAAAACTGGGCTATCGGCAAAGGCGGGGATTTTCTGACGAGAATTCCGGCGGAGCAGAGAAACACCGACAGTCTGACACTCGGAAAGACCATTATTATGGGAAGAAAGACCCTGCAGGCGCTTCCACAGGGACAGCCCCTGTACGGCAGGGAAAATATTATTCTGACCCAGGATGCGCAGTTTGCACAAAAAGGGGTGACGGTTGCCCATTCCGTGGAAGAACTGGAAGAGCTGCTGGCGGAAAAAGAGCAGGAAAGCATTTTTGTATATGGCGGAGAAAGCGTATTTAAGGCGCTTTTACCCAAGTGCGACACGGCGTATGTTCTTTATATAGAAAAATCGTACGATGCCAATCGCTTTTTTGAGAACCTGGACAGAAGCGAGGGATGGGAGCTTACCGAAGAAAGCGATGAACAGACCTACTTTGACATAACCTATTATTTTAGAAAGTATGAGCGAAAGGCATAGGAGAAGTAGTTGACTTTTCGTAAAAAAAGGATAATAATTGTAAAAAAATATAGGAGAGGAAGTACAGATTATGGAAAATACAACGAAGAAAAACATTGACTGGAGCAGCATCGGTTTCGGTTATATCCAGACAGATTACCGGTATGTATCCAATTTCAAAGACGGTGCATGGGACGAAGGCACCCTGACAGAAGATCCTAATGTTGTACTGAATGAATGCGCAGGCGTACTCCAGTACGCACAGACCGTATTTGAAGGATTAAAGGCTTATACCACAGAGGACGGACACATCGTAACCTTCCGCCCGGACTTAAATGCAGAAAGAATGATGGATTCCGCAGCAAGACTGGAAATGCCCGTATTCCCCAAGGAGAAATTTATTGATGCTGTCAATAAAGTAGTGGCAGCCAATGCGGCATATGTGCCCCCTTACGGCAGCGGCGCAACCCTTTATATCAGACCTTACATGTTCGGCAGCAACCCGGTTATCGGTGTTAAGCCCGCAGACGAGTACCAGTTCAGAATGTTCTGTACACCCGTAGGTCCTTACTTCAAGGGCGGCGCAAAGCCCATTACCGTTAAAATCAGTGACTTTGACCGTGCGGCACCTCACGGAACCGGACACATCAAAGCCGGACTTAACTATGCAATGAGCCTTCATGCCATCGTAACGGCACACAAGGAAGGTTATGCGGAAAATATGTATCTTGACCCGGCAACCCGTACCAAGCTTGAGGAAACCGGCGGCGCCAACATCCTGTTCGTAACCAAGGACGGCAAGGTTGTAACACCGAAGTCCGACAGTATTCTTCCTTCCATTACCAGACGTTCCTTAGTAGTAGTGGCAAGAGACATTTTAGGACTGGAAGTAGAAGAAAGAGAAGTTTACAAGGATGAACTGAAAGACATGGCAGAATGCGGTCTCTGCGGTACAGCAGCCGTTATTTCTCCTGTCGGCAAGATTGTTGACCACGGCAATGAAATCTGCCTGCCCAGCGGTATGGACGATATGGGTCCTGTTACCAGAAAGCTTTATGAAACACTGACCGGTATTCAGATGGGACGTATCGAAGGCCCTAAGGGATGGATTCATGTTATTCAGTAAAAATAAAGGAAAAGGAAAACGGCTTGCGGCAGCGTTGCTTTCCGTGCTGATGCTGCTTGCGGGCTGCGGCAAAAGCGGCAGTACTACCAAGGTGGTGCTGACCACCGGTTTTGCCAAGGACGAAGTGTTCAAGATAGAGAGCATGTCCTGCCGGGTACCGGAAATCATGCTGTATCTGACAACAGTGCAGAATGAATACAAAGAAGTCTTCGGCGAGCAGATTTTTGAAGTGAGCCAGAACGGCGTCACTTTGCAGGACAATCTGAAAGAAACCGTACTGGCGCGGATAGCCCAGATAAAGACACTGAATCTCATGGCACAGGAGCGCAAGGTAACGCTGGACGATGCGGAAAAAAGCAGCGTCAAGGCGGCAGCCGATACGTTTTATGCTTCCTTGAATGAAAAGGAAATCGAAACCCTGAACCTTTCCGAAAAGCTTATTCTGCAGATGTATACGGAATATGCGTTGGCGGAAAAGGTATATGCCCGTATTATTCAGGACATCAATCCCGAAATCAGCGATGATGAAGCCCGTATGGTAACGGTGGAGCAGATTTATATCCGCACGTATACCACGGACGGAAGCGGCAAGCGGGTGGAATATGCTGAGGCAACGAAAACGGCAGCCTACAATGAAGCAAAAGAAGCTTATGCACTGGCTACGGACGGAGCCCACGATTTTGCAAGCGTGGCAGCACAGTACAGTGAATATGCGGACATCCAGACTTCCATCGGCAAGGGCCAGGTATCGAAAGAACTGGAAGATGTGGTTTTTAATATGAGTACCGGTGAAATCAGCAATATTATTGAGGATGAAGACGGATACCATATTCTGAAATGCGTAAGCACCTACAACCGGGAAGAAACCGACCGCAACAAGCAGACCATCATGGAGGAGCGGAAGAGGGAAGTATTCGGCGAAGAATACGACAGCTATGTGGAAACCCTGACAAGGACCCTGAATGAAAAGCTCTGGAATGAGATTACCTGTATTCAGGACCCGGAAGTCACCACTTCCGATTTTTTCAAGGTGTTTGATTCGTATTTTCTATAAATTTAATAAAGTTTATAAAATTATTAGCACTCACGTTAAATGAGTGCTAATTTTTATATTGACTTTTTGCCATGACAGATTTACACTACATTTATGTGATGAAATAAGCCTGCGTCGGGCAGGCGGTATTTTAGTATAGGAAGGACAGTGTTTTATATGGCAGCAAAAAAAGGCAGTTTATCAATTAACAGTGACAATATTTTCCCGATTATTAAAAAGTGGTTGTATTCCGACCATGATATCTTTTACAGGGAACTGATTTCCAATGGCTGTGATGCCATTACCAAATTAAAGAAGCTGGATATGATGGGAGAGTACGAGCTTCCCGAAGGCTACAAACCGAGAATTGACGTGATTGTCAACCCGGAGAAAAAGACCCTTACCTTTAAGGATAACGGTCTTGGCATGACCGCCGACGAAGTGGAAGAATACATCAACCAGATTGCATTCTCCGGTGCAGCGGATTTCATTGAAAAATATAAGGACAAGAGCAACGCAGACCAGATTATCGGACACTTCGGTCTGGGCTTCTATTCCGCATTTATGGTTGCGGACGAAGTACACATTGACACTTTATCTTACAAGGAAGGCGCCAAGGCAGTACACTGGGAATGTGACGGCGGTACGGAGTTTTCCATGGAAGACGGCGATAAGGCAGAAGTGGGCACCACCATTACTTTGTTCTTAATGGAAGATTGTCTGGAGTTCTGTAATGAGTACAAGGCAAGAGAGGTTATCAGGAAGTACTGCTCCTTCATGCCGACCGAAATTTATTTAAGCAAGGAAGATACCAAGGAAACCCAGATTATCAAGACAGAGGAAAAGCTGGAGTCCGATGAGGTTATCGAAACCATCCAGCCCGAAAAAGAAGGCGACGAAGAAAAACTGAAAATCAGAAAACGTCCCGAGCTTTTAAACGACACCAATCCTCTGTGGATGAAGAGCCCGAACGAATGTACCAAGGACGATTATGTTGCCTTTTACAGAAAGGTATTCCAGGACTACAAGGAGCCTCTGTTCTGGATTCATCTGAATATGGACTATCCGTTCAATCTGAAAGGTATTTTATACTTCCCGAAGATTAACATGGAATACGAGTCCATCGAAGGAACCATTAAGCTTTACAACAACCAGGTATTTATTGCCGACAATATCAAAGAGGTTATTCCGGAATTTTTGATGCTCTTAAAGGGTGTTATCGACTGCCCGGATTTACCGCTTAACGTTTCCCGAAGCGCTCTGCAGAACGACGGCTTTGTCAAGAAGATTTCCGACTACATCAGCAAGAAAGTGGCTGACAAGCTGGCAGGCATGTGCAGGACCGAAAAAGAAGAATATGAGAAATACTGGGACGACATCAGCCCGTTTATCAAGTTCGGCTGCTTAAAGGACGACAAGTTCTGTGAGAAGATGACGGACTACATTCTCTTTAAGAACTTAGACGGCAAATATATGACGCTGCCGGAGTGCCTGGAAGTCAATAAGATTGACCCGGATGAAGCAGAAAATGCAACCGATGAAAACGGCAACAAGGTAGAAGCAGAAGTTGTTTCCGACGGTGATGCAGCCGGGGACGGTGCAAACGGCGGCAATGCGGACGATGCTGCCGAGGGTGAAGAAAAGAAGGAAAAGGTTATCTATTATGTTACCGATGAGGTACAGCAGAGCCAGTACATCAATATGTTCAAGGCTGCCAAGATGGATGCCGTGATACTTACCCACAATATTGACCAGCCGTTTATTTCCCAGTTGGAGTCCAAGAACGAGGGCATTAAATTCCAGAGAATCGATGCCGACCTGACAGATACCTTCAAGTCCAAGACTTCCAAGAAAGCGGAAGAGGAAATGAAGGGCCAGGCAGAAGCCATTGCCAAGATTATGAAGAAGGCATTAAAGAAGGACAAGCTGGAGGTTAAGGTAGAGAAGCTGAAAAACAAGAAGATTTCTTCCATGATTACCCTTTCCGAAGAAAGCCGCCGTATGCAGGATATGATGAAGATGTACGCCATGAACGGCATGGGCATGGGAGACATGGCAGAAGAAGGCGAGACCTTAATCTTAAATGCCAACCATCCGCTGGTACAGTATGTAATCGGTCATCAGGAGGATGAGCATGTGGGCATGATCTGCGAACAGCTTTACGACCTTGCAAAGCTGCAGCATGCACCTTTAAAGCCGGAAGATATGACCAAGTTTGTAAACAGAAGCAACGAAATCATGATGCTGCTTGCCAAATAAACCCTCACGGAAAGGATGCGGACAGGCTATGAACGACAAGCTGACGAAAAACGATATCCGTCGTATGGAAGAGGAAATTGAATACCGGAAGCTGACATTGCGTCCGAAGCTTTTGGAGGACGTAAAGGAGGCCAGGGCACATGGGGATTTAAGTGAAAACTTTGAATACCATGCAGCCAAGAAGGAAAAGAACAAAAACGAAAGCCGTATCCGTTTCTTAGACCGTATGATAAGGACGGCAGAGGTCATATCCGACGAGTCCGCCGAGGACGAAGTGGGTATCGACAACACGGTTACCATAGAGTTTGCGGATGACGGCAGCACGGAGGTTTACAAGATTGTAACGACCATGCGGGGCGACTCCCTGCATGGCCTCATTTCCAACGAGTCCCCCTTAGGCAAAGCGCTTTTGGGGCACAAGGTGGGCGATGTGGTTTCCGTAGAAGTAAATCCCGGCGCCGGTTATGATGTAAAAATACTGAAGATAGAAAACACCGTGGATGACGGAAGCGATAAAATCCGGAGCTTTTAGGAAAACAAAAGGGAGCTGTGAAAGCAGCCCCCTTTTTTCGTGCATCCGCATAACAAGTCCGGAAAGAAAGTTTTCCTCTACGACGGCTCCGCAATCCGGGTGACGCCCACATAGATGCGGGAGATGGCGTACCAGGTCGGAAAGTCCACAACACCGGTGGCGGGCAGCCCGAAGATGTTCTGGAAGCTGCGGACGGCAGCAGCCGTAGCGGAACCGTAGATGCCGTCTGCCGTAACCTTCGGAATGGCAGGGTAATTCTGGGCAATGCGGTTTAACTGCTGCTGGAGCTGGCGCACCTTGTCACCGGAGGAACCGATGGTTAAATCGTAGCCGGGGTAGGAGGAAGGGACGCCGGAAATGATATCCGCGGTGTTGATATAAATGTCGTTTCCGTAATAATAACGCAAAATCTGGATGGCGGTATAGCTCTGGTCGCCGAGGTATTTGGACCCCCACTGGCTCAAACCGGAACAGGTCACGCGCTGCCCGTCGCAGTAGGAGGTAAAAAGCGGCTGGCGGATACCGGGACGGGAAACGTAGTTGGTAAAGATGCTGTCCACTATCCGGTTGATGTTCTGGTAGGTGTTCCTGCCGTAAATCCATTTCTGGTCGTAGGCGGTGGAACTGGTAATGGTAAAGTTGTAGCCCTGGTTGCGGTACCATTCCGTGTAGACGCGGTTCAGCGTAAAGGACATGATAGCCAGCACGTTGGCATAAATGGTGGATTCCGGCCAGGTAGAATAGATTTCGGAGGAAGCCACGTTTTTGATATAATCCGTGTATCTGACCCAGTAATTCTGGGCGGTGCGGTCGCTGGGAGCACCGTCGTGGACAATGACATATTCGGGCACCACCACACGGCTTAAAACGATTTCGCCGGTTTCCGCAATGGGTTTTACCTCGGATTCGGGAATTTTGGCAGGGTAGCTGCCCCAAAGAGTATGGGCGGGAATGACCACCCTTTTTTCATATTCTTCCGTGGCATCCAGAGGATTCATGCGGATGGGCTGGGTGGAAAGGGATTCTGCCAAGATTTCGGAGCCGCTGACAATGACGGTCTCATAGCCGGAAGCCGTTACGGTAATGGTAAATTCCGAATATGGCTGCACTTCGCTTTCGGGGTCAAGGCTGTAGGATATGTCGGGAGCGGGAAGCTCAATGGTATCGGTCAGACCGGATTCATCGGTGGTAAGCTCCTCTAACACCCGTCCGGGCTCGCCGGTATAGGTAATGGAGACCGTGGCATCCTTTATGGGTATCTGTCCCAGGGAAGAGGTGACGTTAATCCGTAAAAAGCCGGCTTTGGTAAAGAGAGTTGCGTCCATATCAAACCTCATGATTTTTACTTATAGACAGTATATGCCGGATGAAAAAAAGTTTGCCTATTCCTATAGGAAAATGGTATACTGGAAACATGACAGGGCAAAGGGGTGAAGGCATGAAAGAGGTTATTAACAGATTACTGGAGGAACATTTCGAGGACGGAAAGAGTTCCCTTGATTTTTCATGCACAAATATCGAATTGTCCATCGAAAAGGGCGAAACAAAGGAAGGAAGCTTCCGGATTTATTCCCGTCAGGGAAGCCTTACCAAAGGGCTTGTCTATACAACGGACAACCGCATGGAATGTCTGACCACGCAGTTTGTGGGAAACGATGAAGAGATTGCGTATTGTTTCCACGGCGAAAACGTGCGGGAAGGGGAAGAAATAAAGGGAGAATTTTCCATTATCAGCAATCATGGCGAATACAGCCTGCCCTTTACGGTGCAGGTGGAGAAAAAGGAGCTTGCTTTTTCGTTGGGAGAGGTGAAGAACCTGTTTCATTTTGCCAATCTTGCCAAGACCAATCCCGAGGAAGCCATTGCGGCTTTCTATGCACCGGATTTTGCGGACATGCTCACCGGGCAGGACAGACAGTACCGGGAGTATTATTTAGGACTTTCCCACATACCGGGGCATGTGGAAAACATAGAAGAATTTTTAATCGGTATCCATAAAAAACAGAAAATCGAATATATCGTACAGCCGGAAATGCTTCTGCTTGACGACCCGAAGGAAGACGAAGAAGCGGTGCTTATGATTACCCGCAACGGCTGGGGCTACACGGACCTTACCGTGGAAACGGAGGGCGACTTTATCCGCATTTCCAGACAGGTTCTGACGGAGCAGGATTTTATGGGAAACCTGTGCCGGCTTTCCGTACATATCGACACGAGCAGACTGCATGACGGCAACAATTTAGGCAGTATTGCGCTGAAGGGCAGTTACGATACCGTGAAAGTGCCCGTGGCGGTGAAAAGACAGCGCCATACAAACGATTACAGACAGAGGCGGGAAAAGAAGGAAATTACCCTGCAGCTTATGCAGCTTTATCTGGATTTCCGCATGAAAAAAATCGGGGCCGGAAGCTGGGCGAAGGAAAGCAGCCGGCTTACGGAGGAACTGCTTTCCTTAAACGACGGGGATTTGTATGCCAGACTGTTCCATGCGCAGCTTCTGATTACGGCGCAGCGGATAAACGAGGTCAAATGGATACTGGACCATGTATCGGAGAGCCTTGCCCAGTCGGCGGTGGAGGATGATGTACTGTGGGCTTACTATCTGTATCTGACATCCCTTATATCGGAAGAGGAGTCCTATGTCAATAAAGTAACGGACAAGGTGGAAAAGCTGTACCGGAAAAATAAGGACGAATGGCGGATTGCCTGGCTGCTTTTATACCTTTCCGAAGAATACAATAAAAGTTATTCCAAGAGATGGATGTTTTTGGAGGAGCAGTTGGAGAGAGGCTGCAGCAGCCCCGTGATTTACACGGAAAGCCTGCTTTTGCTGAACAGCAATCCATCCCTGCTGATGCACCTCGGCACGCAGGAGAAAAAGCTGCTTTATTTTGGGGCACGGCACGAAATGATAAGCCCGGATGTGGTGATGCAGCTTACCTATCTGGCAGGCAAGGAAAAGGAATACGATGCCTTTTTACTGAAAATTCTGACTGCCTGCTACCGGACGGCAGCCGATGACGGACTGCTTCGGGAAATCTGCAGCCAGCTTATGAAGGGCAACCGCACCGGCAAAGAATATTTTACCTGGTATAAGCTTGCCGTGGAACGGGAAATCCGCCTGACCAGACTGTATGAATTTTACATGCAGAGCATGGATACGGAGCAGGTGGCCGGTATGGAGCCCATTCCCAAGATGGTGCTGATGTATTTTTCCTATCAGAACAGCCTTCCGTACAACAAGGCGGCGTATCTGTATGCCAATGTTTACAAATACCGGGAAAATTACCCGGAGCTGTACCGCACCTATTTAGGGCAGATGGGACAGTTTCTGATAAACCAGATTGGTAAACGGCGTATAAACAAGTGCCTTGCCTATTTATATGAAAACCTGCTGACACCCGAGATGCTCATGGGCGAGCTGACGGATGATTTTGCCCAGCTTGCCTTTTTACAGGAAGTGACCGTGAAAAAGAAGGGCATCCGCCGCGTGGTAGTGTATGACCCGGGAATGGAGGGCGAAAAGGTTTATCCCGTTTGTGACGGAAAAGCCTATGCTTCGCTGCCGGGAGCGGACAGCCGTATCTTATTGGAGGACGAGGCGCAGAACCGCTACATGAATTCCGAGTTTTATGAGGCGGAAAAACTGCTTACCGCAGACAGGCTTCTGAAAGCCGTGGCGCCGCTTGCGGGCAATCTGCATGATGTGAATATCTACCGGTGCTTTGACGGCCTGACCCTGCAGGAGATAACACCGGAAAACGAAAAGCATTTTCTGTATCTTCTTACGGACGAGCTGGCGGGAGAAAAGCTGAAAAAAGAAGTGGCGAAGAGACTGTTCCGGTATTATTTTGAACAGGACAGAACGGAGGAACTGCAGGCATTTCTTTCCAATGTGGATGTGATGTCTTACGACGATATGGAGTCGCGCAACGAAATTCTCCGTTATATGGTGGTGCGCGGTATGGAAGATACGGCATACTACTGGCTGTCGGCGATGGGACCTTACGGCATTGAGCCGAAGGTTTTAATGCGGCTGTGCAGCAGATGGATTGAAAAGACCGGGTATGCAGAGGACAGCGCACTTACGGAAATGGTGTATTATGCTTTTACACACGGAAAATACGATGAAAGATGTCTGCGGTATCTGATTTTGTATGCCAAAGGCACCATCCGCATGCTGCGGGATATCTGGGAAGCAGCCGTGGGCTTCTGCGTGGATACTTACGAGCTGAATGAACGGATGCTGACGCAGATGCTTTTCTCCGGTTCTTTCGTGGGAGAGCGGATGCAGATTTTCAAAAGCTATGTGGAAAACGGCGCCAGACCGGAAATTGAAAAAGCATTCCTGGCGGAATGTGCCTATGAGTATTTTGTAAGGGACAGTGTGACGGACCGTTTTATTTTTGATGAAATTGCCGCCATGAGCCGCAGGGGCGACGGCGTGAAGAAAATCAGCTGTCTTGCCTATGTGAAATATTTTGCGGAGAATCCGGAGGAAGTGGATAAGGACACGTTGCCGTTGCTGGCTGTTTTTATCCGCAGCCTGGTGGACAAGGGTATTATGATGAAGATGTTCACGGCTTTCCCGCAGATTACGGATACGGATATTTTAGCGCTGCAGGACAGAACCATTGTGGAATACAAGGCGTCCTCCCCGGACAGCCGCGTGATGATTTATTACCGGTATGCACCAGGGGACAGCTATGTGCCGCAGGGAAATGCCTCCTACGGCAGAAATGACAATTCCTACTTTGTGGAAGAAATGAAGAAAGTATACGGCGGGGTGTACAGCAAGGATTTCGTGCTGTTCTACGGCGAAAGCCTGCAGTATTACATCATGGAAGTGGTGCAGGACAAGGAGCAGGTAACGGAAAGCGCCACCCTGCAGAAGAGTGATACGGTTATGGCGGAGGGCAGCTTTGCTTTGATTAACGATATGAGCATCAGCAGCGCCATGCAGGACTATGCCACGGTGGACAAGCTGTACGAGGAATACCGCCGGAAAGAATTTATGACAGGGAAGCTGTTTACCCTGCGGTAAGCGAGGCATTCAGACAGAAAAGCAGTTTACCTGCGGCAGAAAACAGCAGGATGCGGAAAGGAGAAGCGGATGAGGGAAAAATGGTTAATAGGATATGACCTTTCGGACAATTACGCGCAGATCAGTTTTCTGTCCGACAAGGCGGCGGAGCCGGAAACTTTGTCCGTCCTCCCCGGTGCGGAGAAGTATCACATCCCCTTATGCCTGTGCAAGAGAAAGGGCTTTAACCAGTGGTTTTACGGTATGGATGCCCTGAAGCATAAAGAGGAAGGCGAGCTGGTAACGGATTTGTTCCAACTGGCAAAAAAAGGGGAGCCGGTGGTGATAGAGGAAACCGGATATGACCCCATTGCCCTGCTCACCCTTTATGTAAAAAGGAGCCTGTCGGGACTTAGTGTCATCGGCGATACCGACCATGTGGAGGCATTTATGTTTTCCTGTGAGAGTCTGGATGAGAGAACGGTGGAAGTGTTAAAGCAGGTGGCAGCAGGCCTTTCCTTAAAAACGAAGAGCTTCTTTTACCAGAGCTATGCGGAAAGCTTTTATCAGTACATGGTGCATCAGCCGGAGGACATCTGGGTAAGGCAGGTGCTTTTGTGCGATTACCATTCGGATGTGATGAAAATATACCGGATGGAATGCAACAGACGAACGACCCCCATGGTGGTCTACATAGAAAAAGACGAACGGAATTTCTTTGCCTGCGGGGATTACCCCGAGGAGGAAGAAAAGAAACAGAACGTTTTTACACAGATGGATGAAAAAATGCTCGCCATGGCGCAGGAGCTGGCAGAGGGGCAGATGATTACCTCTGTATACCTGATTGGCGAAGGCTTTTCCGAGGAATGGATGAAGGAGTCGCTGCGGTTTTTGTGCAGGAACCGCCGGGTATTCCAGGGCAACAACCTTTACAGCAAGGGCGCCTGCTATGCTTTACGGGAACGGCTGTATCCCACGGAGATTTCCGGCAGATATGTCTTTCTGGGCGAGGATAAGCTGAAAGCCAACATCGGCATGAAGGTTTACCGGCAGGGCGAGTCCTCCTATCTGGCACTTTTAGACGCCGGCGTAAGCTGGTATGATGCCAGATTTCAGACAGAGGTGTATCTGGAAGAGGGCAACAGCTTTGATATTGTGCTGACACCCCTAAACGGCAAGGATGCCCGTTACGGCAAGGTGACGCTTACGGGACTGCCGGAGAGGAAGACGCCGACCAGGCTGTATATCGAAATTTCCATGACGGGGGAAAACAAAGTCCGTCTGTATGTGGAAGATTTGGGATTTGGAGAACTTTCGCCGTCCGGTTATCAGAAATGGACGGAAAACTTTGAGATATAAAAAGGAGCGGACAGAATTGGGAAAAGTATTGCTTAGCACCGGTGCTTATGCAAAAACTCCATATTATCTGGAAGGACTCGGCATCCGGGTCTATTCGGCGGAGGAACTCTGCTATGTCCTGAAAGAGGATGCGTTCTTTTTAGACAGGAGCATTGTGGACAGAAAGCTTATCCGCTGGATAGAAGAAGAGCTGATGCTGCCGAAGCTGGCGGCTGCCCTGTACCCCCTTCTGCAGAAGAAGACGGACCCGGGGACTTTTGCCGGCATTATCCTGCAGTATGTCCATCTGTATGAAAACGATGTCATCAAAAAGACCGAGGCGGTTTACCGGGAGGGAGCAGGATTAAGTCCCTTTGAAAAGCAGAAAAACAGGGTGGACCATCTACTGACCGACGGCAGATACCGCACGGCTGTCCGGGAATACGACAAGCTCTTAAAGGAGCTGCCGGAGGAAGAAAAGCTGCTGTCCACGGCTATTTACCATAACAAGGGCGTTGCATTCAGCCGCCTGTTCTGGTATGAGAAGGCAGCGGAAATGTTCGAAGAGGCATACCGGCGGAACGGAGAGGAAGAGGAGCTTACGGCTTTCCTGACCGCCAAAAGGATGCAGCTTCCCGAAAAGGAATACGTGGCATTTGTAACGGGTTCGCCCGATTATTATGAGGCAAGCATGCAGTTGGAACAGAGGCTGGAGAAAGCAGCGGAGGACTGGCAGCAGAGCGAAGAAAAACGGAATACGGAGGAGCTTCTTTTTAAGAGACAGACGGAGGAAGCTTCGTATTATTATTCCGAAATGGCAAAAAACATTGAAAGTCTGCAGGAAGAATACCGGGCGCATGTGGCGCTGTAAACGGCGGAACGGACGGCGGGCGGGGATTTTCATAAAAGGCGCTTTGCCGGCGGCAGAAAGGAACAGAAGGTACCATGGGCTTATTTAGTTGGCTTTTCGGCAGGAAGAAAAAGCGGGAACAGGACATAGAAGAAGGAATTTCCTATGAACGCGACCGGGTGGATTTCAAACAGCCGGAAGAAAGAAAACAGTATATTGAAAACTGCCTGGAGCAGATGGCGGAGGCGGAAAAAGAGCTTACGCTTTTAAACGGCGAGTACAGTCTGGTGACCTCCTATCTTACGGATATTGAGGAAATAGAAGCACTGCCGAAGGAACAGACGGAAGAGATACAGGTAAGCGCCAGAAAGCTGGTGGCGCTGGAGCAGGAGCGGAAAAAGTATCTCACCAAAACCCGCATGAGCAATGCCGAGTACGACAAGATGCAGGCACAGGAAAACGAGGTCACGGAGGGGATTGAGAAGCTGACGAAGGCGGAACAGTACCAGAAGCTGATTAAACAGGATTTGGGTAAGCTGGACAGCGAAAAAAGCGCCTATGATTATCGGAGCAGCGAGCTGTACGGTAAGCTGAACGACTGCCGGGGCATGACCATGATTGTACTTATTACCTTTGTCATCTGTATGATTATGCTGCTCATTTTACAGTTTGTATTTTCCTACCAGACCATCGTTGCTTTTTATGTGCTGATTGCGGCAGTGGCGGTGGCATTGCCCGTTTTATTTTTCCGGTATCTGGATATGGAGAAGGAGCTGGAGCGTGTGGAAAAGGCGAGAGTGCGCCTGGTACAGCTTCAGAACAAAGTAAAGATCCGATATGTGAACAACACGAACCTGCTGAACTATTTATATATGAAGTATTCCGTGGAGAATGCCGCCAAGTTAAAAAAGCTGTGGGAGGAATACCAGTCGGAAAAGGAAGAACGCAAACAGTTTGCGGAGGCGGAGGCCAAGATTGACTACTACCGGGAGAAGCTTTTGTATTCTCTTTCCCGTTACCGGGTAAAGTCGCCGGAGAGGTGGTTCAGGCAGCCGCAGGCGCTGCTTGACCATAAGGAAATGGTGGAAATCCGCCATGAACTGAACACCCGCAGGCAGGCGCTACGGGAACAGATGGAGTACAACAGGCAGCTCGCAGCCCAGGCAGGGGATGAAATCCGCGCCGTAGCGGCAGAGTATCCTATGTATGCGCAGGAAATCAGCCGCATGGTGGACGAAGCGGAGCAGAAGTTTGACAGTTGACTTAAGAAGGAGCACGTTATAAAATGAGCCTTGGAGACAGCGCTCTTACAAAACAGACAGGAGAATGAATTTATGAGTACAGACGTATACACAAGCCCGTTATCGGAAAGATATGCCAGCAAGGAAATGCAGTACATTTTTTCACAGGATATGAAATTCCGTACCTGGAGAAAATTATGGATTGCCCTGGCAGAAACGGAAAAGGAACTGGGCCTCGCCATTACACAGGAACAGATTGACGAGCTGAAGGCACATGCGGACGACATCAACTACGATGTGGCAAAGGCAAGGGAAAAGGAAGTCCGTCATGATGTTATGAGCCACGTTTATGCATACGGTGTACAGTGTCCCAAGGCAAAGGGTATCATCCATCTGGGGGCGACCTCCTGCTACGTTGGCGACAATACAGATATTATTATCATGACAGAGGCATTGAAGTTAGTAAAGAAAAAACTGGTGAATGTAATTGCCGAGCTGGCATCCTTTGCAGACAAATACAAAGCACAGCCCACACTGGCGTTTACCCATTTCCAGCCGGCGCAGCCTACCACTGTCGGCAAGCGTGCCACTCTGTGGTTACAGGAATTTTATCTGGACTTGGAGGATTTGAATTATGTACTCTCCACCATGAAGCTTTTGGGCTGCAAGGGTACCACCGGTACACAGGCATCTTTCTTAGAGCTTTTTGACGGAGACCAGGAAAAAATAGATAAGATTGACCCCATGATTGCGGAAAAGATGGGCTTCAAGGACTGCTTCCCCGTATCCGGACAGACCTACTCCCGTAAAGTAGATACCCGCGTGGCAAACATTCTTGCCGGTATCGCCGCATCCGCTCACAAAATGAGCAACGATATCCGTCTTCTGCAGCACTTAAAGGAAGTAGAAGAGCCGTTTGAAAAGAGCCAGATTGGTTCTTCCGCCATGGCTTACAAGAGAAACCCCATGAGAAGCGAGCGTATTGCTTCCTTAAGCCGTTATGTGATGATTGATGCCTTAAATCCCGCCATCACTTCCGCTACCCAGTGGTTTGAAAGAACTCTGGACGACTCCGCCAACAAGCGTCTGTCTATTCCGGAAGGTTTCCTTGCCATCGACGGCATTTTAGATTTGTGCCTGAATGTTGTGGACGGTCTGGTGGTTTATCCCAAGGTAATCGAAAAGCATATGATGAGCGAGCTTCCGTTCATGGCTACCGAAAATATTATGATGGATGCCGTAAAAGCCGGAGGCGACAGACAGGAGCTTCACGAAAGAATCCGTGAGCTTTCCATGGAAGCCGGAAAGACCGTCAAGGTAGAGGGCAAGGACAACAATCTGTTAGAGCTGATTGCCGCAGACCCTGCGTTCAACCTTTCCCTGGACGACCTCAAGAAGTCCATGGACCCCGCCAAGTACGTTGGCCGCTCCAAAGAGCAGGTAGAATCCTTCTTAACCAAGGTCATTGCTCCGGTCTTAGAGGAAAACAAAGCCATGCTCGGTGTGAAAGCAGAAATTAATGTGTAAAAGTCGCACGACATATAAATAATAAAAGAGAAACGATGGCGAAAGATGTCCTGCCATAAACGGCAGGGCATCTTTTTTGTTACAAATATTTAAGAAAAGAATGGATGAAATGAATGCACAGTTATAGTATAATAATCAATAAGAAACAAACGAAATGGTAAATGTTGCCATAATCAAAATTTTACGACAATAAACAGAAAGACAAGTATTTTACTATACAAATCTAAAAATGTCAAACGACTATTTGGAAAAATGCAGGATAAACAACTCGACAATTATTCCTTTTACAAATTTACAGTTTAATGTATATAATTTATGACAAGAAGCGCTTCGGATAGTAACTAAAGACGAACTTGGCAGAAAACATCATTTTATGAATGTGGAAAGGAGTAAATATGAGGTATGTAAAATTTTTAATTGCAATCTTAGCGACAATATGTATTTGGGGAGCAAATTTTGAACAGGTCAGTGCAGGAAATGGTCATAAAGCCGAATGTGACTCACAAGTGCGTCGTGTACAGTGTGGGGCATATGTAGCAAATGTATCAATGGGGACACATTTGCTTTATAACACGAATAATGGTGGAGTTTATTGCGGCATGACCCACGAAAAGCATTTACATAATATTTATTGTGCAAACAGTAGCTGTAATGTATTATTCAGCTCAAATGAAGTCAGAACCTGTCTAGAGAAGCATTCGTCATGTGAAGCCAAAACCGGTATATGTCAGTATTAAAACTGTAAAAACAGAATGAGGTGGGCTGTTTTACATGCCCGCCTCTTGATAAAAAGTTATAAATATGAACACCAAAACGGAGGTACCATGAGGAGACAAAAATGGGGAGTAATCGGACTGGCAGCCATGCTCGGCATAGCGGCTCTGGGCTGCGGTGAGAAAAAGACAGAGCAGGATAATGGGATGGACAATCCGGCTACGGTAATAAACTGGCAGGAAGAAACCAAGGATGCACCGGATGCTGTGCAGGGGCAGGAAACGCTGCCGCCGGAACTGCAGAAACTGGAAAAATGGGAATTGAGCGACCTCTATGAACAGGGAGCACTGTCAGAAGCAGAGTCCGTAAGAAATTCCAATCTCCTGAATGAAGGCCGCTTTGTTTTTGACGAAAATGGTCAGATATATTTTTCCCTGCCGGATACATCAGTTATATATACATCCGGAAAAAAAGGAGAAAACCTGCATGTTTTTAAGGACAATCCGGGCTGGTATATGCAGTATATGGACGGATGGCTTTACTACAATGCAGAGAGAGAAAGTCTGCGCCGGGTTAATTGCGAAAGCGGTGAAGAAGAGCCGGTGGCTGAGGACGTCAGGGCGGAATATTTTATAACGGAAGACGGCCTGTACGCAGGTGCGACGGATGGCGTGGGTGTGTTTGATGGCTCCGGCGTAAAGGTATGGGACTCGGCACCGGGAGAGACCGTTCGTCTGATGATGGGAAACGGTATCATAACAGGTTCTTATCTGGGGGACAGCGCAGAGAATTTCGGGAAAGGCTATCTGATAGCCTATCGACTGCAGGATGCAGGCTGCGGTTACATAAGGAAGGATGCCATGTATACCCTTTGGGCGGGGAAATGGTTCAGCTATGCAAATGATGACAATTCCATGGATATTTTAACACGCCATGTTTATAATCTTGAGAGCGGAGAAGATTTTGATTTGGGAAGCTGTTCCTATTATGCGGTCAGTGACGGAGAGGCTCTGTATTACTGGGACAGCAGGTCTGACGGAACATCTGTTTATAAATGGAAGGAAACAGAAAAACAGGAAATCTGCTTTCTGGAAGGCAGTGATGCGGCAGTTACCCATATGTTTTTGGGACAGGATATGCTGTACTGGATTTTCAGGACATATTCGCAGGATGGAGCGAAACAGACCCTGTATTATTATGATTTAGCCACTGATGAAATGGGAATGGTATATGAACAGGAATAATAAAATCTTTATGTTAATAGCTGTCATGAGCGTGTGCCTGTGGTTTTCAGGATGCGGTTCCCAGCATGACGGTAAGCAGAATAACAATACCGATGTAGCGGAACTGACCATACAGAATCTGAGGGATTATTGTGTGGATGAGGGCGGAAAAAATATCTATTTTATTACAACGGAGAACAATACCGTATACAGCTACGGACTGGATGGTACAAAGAACGGAGAATATAGTATTTCCGCAGATGATGCTTACCCGATGCAGTTTGCGGTCTACGGAGAGGAAGACAGCCGGTCATTGTCAAATCTGTGTCTTGCAGGCGGAAAGCTGTATGTATACAGGGAAAATAAGGGAACACTGACAGAACTTGATATGGCAACCGGAGAGCAGAATGTTCTTGCAGTAAGGAAGGATGCCATGTATGTGCAGAAAATGGCAGCAGGAGAAAACACGGTGATGCTGTTGGGCTACCGAGGTGGAGAAACGGCAGCCAGCCTGATAGACAAAATGTCAGGAGAAGAGCTTACGGTGCCTGTGGAAAATCCGGCGGCAGTGGCAGTTGCGGAAAAGGACAGTTATTGGATTAATACCTGTGAAAACGGACAATACTGTTTCCGGCTGTACGATGCCGGTACCGGGGAAATTTCGGAAGCCTATGACAGTAATTTTACATATGGGATGTCGGATATTTCTTACGATAAATCGGAAGGTTCCCTGTACGGCTATCTGGTTATGGGACAATATGTGAAGTTTTCCCCAAAAGACCCGAAGGTTGCGGCACGCTATACGGCTGTAAATGTAGAGGATATTCCCGGACACCTGCAATATGAGGCAGGCAGAATTTTTATAAAATCATCGCAGGAAGAAACGGTATTTTCTTTTTACCCGGATGCCTTCATAAAGAATAATAAACCGCTGAAAGCCTATACTACATCGGAAATGGCACTCAGTGACTGGGGCGGCTATCAGATAGAACTGGAAGTTCTTGACTGGGAGGAGCTGGCGTTAAAGATGCTTGCCGGCGATTCGGACTATGATTTTGTTATCACATCCACAGATATGGCGCAGGCGGAAACCATCCGCAATGCCATGATGTATACCCCTATTCCGGAGGAGATGATTTCAGACTATTGGAACAACTGCTATCCGTGCATCCGGGAGGGTGCTGTTTATCAGGGTGATATTTGGATGCTGCCGCTGAAACTTAGGGTAAAAGGAATTGTTTATCAGGAAGACAATTTAGGCGAGTACGGTGTAAATATGCAGAATGTGCATACGGCGGAGGACTTGTGCGAAGCGGGAAAGGTGCTTTATGAAAACGGACAGGACGGCAGGTACGAAATTTCTTTTCTGAATACCTTTTTATTGCAGGATTACGTGAGAAGGCAGCGCATGGAAGAAGAACAATCGGGAAAGGAGATTTCCTTTGATACGGAAGAATTCCGTCAAATCCTTGCTTTCGTAAAGCAGGAATACCGGGACGGCGGTGATTATCTTCATTCGGAATTTATGAATCATTCATGGGATTATGCTGTGCTGGGTAACGAAAGCCCGGAGGAAGCAAGAAGAAGGAAAGCACAGACGGTCTGCCTGGAAACGGTAGAGGGCGATGCCTGGGATTATGCAAAATATGAGGGAACGACCGGTGTGCATGTCTGCGGAATTCCGGGAATAGCGGGAGAAGCCACGTCGCAGATAACGGCAGATGTATTAATAATAAACCCCAATGCCCCGCACAAAAAAGAAGCTCTGCAGTATGCGGCGCAGATGGCGGAAGCATACTGTGCCCAGCCGGAGAATTTTCTTACTGCAAACAGAGAGCTTTATCCGGAAGACGGTTTTTATGACGACCTGCATCAGTTATACATGACGGGAACTATCTGTTTCAGCCTGCCGGAAGGACTGTTTGACAGCTATTACCGTTACGGCATGAGCGGGGATGTTTCGGAGGAGGAAGTCATTGAAGAACTGGAACGCAAGGTTAAAATGTATATGGGCGAATAAAGGAAAGCGCGGATTTCAGAGAAAAATGAGACTTTGTTTGCTGCCGGTCATGGCAGGACTTGCCCTGTTTTATCTTTTGCCGTTTCTGAAGGTCATTCTTTTTTCATTTCGCAAGGGACAGTTTCAGAAAAAGTTTGTGGGCTTTGCCAATTACGCAGAAGTGCTTGGCAATCCGTATTTCAGGCTGGCACTAAAGAATACGCTCCTTATGATAGGGATATGCGTACCGGTCTTTCTGCTTTTATCGCTACTTTTGACGATATTTTCGGTGAATACAGGTAAATTGGAACGGTATTTCAGAAAGCTGGTGTTTTTGCCGCTCTTTATGCCGTCCGTCAGCATCACGGCTGCCTTTACTTTATTTCTGCCGGACAGGGGAACCCCGGTTCCCGTCTATGTCATGTTTTTGTGGAAGTACCTGGGAATGGGCATCGTTATACTTACCGCTGCATATTTGGCCGTGCCGTATGAAATTTACGAAGCGGCACAGATGGACGGAGCCGGAAAAATGGTAACGCACTTAAAAATTACACTTCCGCTCATGAAAAGAGCCGTTCAGTTTGTGGGTGTCATGGGCGTGGTATACTGCTTCAGAACCTTCCGGGAGAGCTATCTGTACTACGGACAGAATTATCCGCCCGATTACAGTTATACCCTCCAGTATTATATGAACAATCAATTTCTGAAATTAAATTATCAGTTCATGGCTGCCGCATCAGTTATCATCGTCCTGTTAATAGCGGTTTTTGTGACAGTGGGAAGCGGCGTTTTTCACAGGGAGGAAAAGCATGCATAAAAAACACAAAAAAGGACGCCTGCGGAGTGTTACAGAGGGTGTTTGCTTAATACTCCTTTCTGCCGTATGTGTTCTGCCGTTTCTTTGGATGTGCGGGAAAATACGGATAAAAGATTTTTACCTGCTTTTAATAGAAGAATTCTGGTTTTATCCGAAATACTGGTACTCGTTAGGGATAGCGGCGGCGATAGGAACCGGAGCAGCCGTTTTGTCTTTCCTTGCGGCAGTCGGGCTGCAATGGGGAAATATAAAAGGAAAAAAAGCAATTCTGTTTCTGGTTCTGCTTCTTATGCTGATGCCGCTGCAGGCAACCCTGCTTCCGACTTATATCGGCTTGCGGGACATGCGTATGCTGAATTCACCGTTTGCACTGATACTGCCCATGCTGTGTTCTCCGTTTGCTTTTTATCTGATGTACCAATATGTGGAAACGGTACCGACGGAAATCGTGGAGGCTGCCAGACTGGAAACCTCTTCGCTTTGTAAAATACTGTGGCATGCTCTGCTGCCCCAGGTAAAGGGCAGTGTGGCTGCTGTATTTGTGTTCATGTTTGCGGAGGGCTTTAATATGGTGGAACAACCGCTTTATTTTGTAAAAGAGGATGTCCTGCGGCCGCTGTCGGTTATTGCGGAAGAGTACATACAGGGAAAGGAACAACTGCTGTATGCCGTCGGAGTGCTTTGCCTGATACCCATTCTGCTGCTTTACGCGGTTTATGAAGAGGAATTGTCGTACGGCATGGGACGGCTAAAGGGGTAGAAGATATGAAAAAGAAAAAAACAGGGATATGGATAGCTGCCATTACTTTCTTTACACTGCTGCTTATCGGTACTTTTTTTCACAAAAAAATAGATGGTCTGTTCCGCATGAAGGTGGCGGCGGTCTACCCACAGGAATGCCGTGTGGAAACGGAGTCTGTGATAGAGCTTGACGGAGAAGAAATACCGGTCACGACAGAAGAAGTGTATCTTTCCCTGCCTGCCGCTGCTGTTCATGATGGTATGGTTTTTGTATTGGAAACAAAAAAGGTGCCATACGGAAGCTATGAAGCAGTGTTTCTGAGAGCCGTGGAGGTGGCAGAAAACGCAGAGGAAGCGGGCGGCGATATGGTTTACATAAAAGACGGCATTTTGCGTTCGGAACGGGTTGTTGCCCTATTTGATGACCGATTACAGGATGGAATGAGAGTGGTGGAAGAATAAACAATAAACAGAGCAAAGGATATGAAAAACATGAGCTATTTTCTTTACCTGAAACAATCTTTTCGGCGCAGACCCATGTGACATCTGAACATATATGTGATTATTACGTGTGCGCTTATTCTGCCGCTTTTGTTTTCCATTTACCTGGACAGTAGCAGTTACGGATGGAGCCAACAGCTTATCAGTATGGCAAAAGGAGAAACTTTTCATATAGCAAATGCGGGTGAGAAGGACGTGGAAGTTTTTCGGAATATCGAAGGATTATCGGAACCATATGCATCATTTATCAGACAGGGGCTTGAAAATGCCATGGCGGCTGTACTGATACCGCCGGTGGTCAGCACTTTGCTGGTGAGTGTAACGACTGCATCAACCGGCATGGGACTTCCTTTTTCCATTACACTTGTCCTTACTTATCTTATATGCGGTATTATGACGGTTTTAGCTTTTGCTTTGCCGGTGTACCGTCAGTTAAAGAAACAGCTAAAAAATTACAGGTAGAAATTCGGAGAAACCAAGATGAGCCAGATAGAAATAAAGAATTTGACCAAAAAGTTTATACAGGGCAGTAACGAAATTTATGCGGTAAACAATGTCAGCATGCAGATAGAAAAAGGAGAAATGGTGGCGATTACAGGGCAGTCCGGTTCGGGAAAGACAACACTGCTCAATCTGATAGGCGGTATAGAAACGCCTACCTCCGGTTCGGTTTTCTTTGACGGAATAAATATCTGTGAACTGGACAACGGGGAACTGTCAAAACTGCGGCGTACTAAAATAGGCTATGTTTTTCAGGATTTTAATCTGATACCTATTCTGACGGTGGAGGAAAACATTCAGATGCCATGGCTGCTTAACTCCCAGAAAGTGGATAAAGAACGACTTCGGGAAATCGAACACTTTCTGGGCCTGGAGGAGCGTGCTCATCACCTGCCGTCAGAGCTTTCGGGCGGTCAGAGGCAGCGGGCAGCCATAGCGAGAGCACTGATAAACCGCCCGGATATCATACTGGCGGACGAACCCACCGGAAATCTGGACAGGCAGATGGCAGATGAAATTATGGAGTATTTTATCCGGTTAAATAAGGAAAACATCACGGTTATTCTGGTGACACATGAGGAGCGTTATGCGGAAATGTGTTCCCGGAAAATCGTAATTAGTGACGGCAGGATAATTTGAAGGGCACGATTGTGAGGAAAAGGAAGGAGCATACAGAATTTCAAATGAAAAGAAATAAAAAGACATGGCTTGCTGTAGCCGGAGCCATAACGGCTGGTTTGTGCATATTGGTTTTGACAAGTAAGGGGTTCAAGAGTATGGAGCGGAGTACTCTTCTGCCCGTAAAAAAACAAGCGGAAAAAGTAACAGAGATGATTGGGAGCATTGCACAGGCAGCTCTTCAAACACAAAAAAATATTGCTGTAAAAGAAGCATTTCCGGCTTTGAAAGAGGAATATGAGTTAGTGTATGCCAACATTCCCATTTTTCAATTTGGTACAACCGGCTCTTATTTCAAGGATACGGACATCTATGCGGATTTATACCGCAAAGAGATTTGGGAGAATGGCAAAGAAGGAGTGGAACTTAGTCTGTGGGCTGACAGAAGAGAAATCTGGCATACGATAAAGAACGGGGACGAAAAGGATTTTACTCTCTATCCTTTGTTCTGGCAGGAGAATTCTACAAATATTACCTCAAATCAGTATATTTCTTATTATGTAATAGAAAGAGAAGACAATGTGTATCTGATGAGGTATCGAATGGAGGAAAGTGATAAAGAGGTGACTTTATCCTATAAGGTGTTTGGAATGGCGGGGAATTCTTTATTACATACTGCCAGCGAGGTACCTTATGATGCCGACAGTATATCGTTTTATCTGGTAACTGACGGTATGACAGAGCCGGAAGCAACATTTCCGGTGGAACGGATGGCTGCCTTTTATGATACGGTGAAAAGTTACATGGAGAATGGTATTTCCATTGACAAGGACAACCAGGCAGCCCCCTATTTGTATGATATTTTTCCTTGGCTTCCCGAAATGGCTGCCGGACAGCAAATAAATATAAAAGATATGCATTCTGTTCGGGAGGTGCTTACACAGGTTCAAAAATCCCTTCTGGTGGATGAGTCCGTTACCATGCCGGAACTTTCGTCCGACGGAAAATATTTTATTACAGGAAATTACTACAGTAATGAGGATGAAAGCTTCCTGACGGTGAAAAGGAAAGAAGATGGCTCTTACGAGGGGATACTTCTCATTGATAATGTGCTCTATACACGGTTTGAGGGAGAATGCCGGAATGGAATTCTGACGGCAGTGCAAAGCATAGAGGAGTCGGAGGAACCCCAAAGTGAAATGAAAATCTCTTTTGAAAATGGGAAAGCAACGGTAACACTTTCAAACAAATCAGAAATAAATTCTATCGGGGAAGGAGCTGTATTTACTTTTGACAGTTATGCAAAACCGGAGGAGTTCCGGAACTTAAAAAATGCTTATCCTATTACAAAATAAAAATCAGGAAAGAAAGCATGGTTCCACAAAAAAGTACATTCCCAGACAGAAAGTCAGGGAGAGGTACAGTATTTGCAAATGAGCGGATAACAACGGCAACTTATCAGGGAACCTTGTATAAACAATAAAATAACCTTGCGAAAAGCATTTCGGTTTTTCTATAAATATACGGAATTAAGAAGTTCTGTTTTGAGGAAAAGCCGGAATGCTTTTTTACTTCCTGTTTTAAGGAAATTATAAGAAAATAAATAATGAAATAAAAGCATTGCTATAGTATAATTTATAAATATAAAGAAAAATTGCAAAAAAATGAAAATAACAGATGAAAAGGAAATTACAATAAGAGGGAGGAAGCAAACGTGAAAAGGAAGAAAGGATACTTAATAAGAAATGTTCTGCTTATGGCAGCCAGTCTGGCTTTCCTTACAGGCTGCGGAGGAAAAGGAGACGGAAGCAGTGCGGAATTACCGCAGCGGGCAGGTGTGGAGGACTTGGGGATTTATTATTCGGTGGAAGAGGAAAGCTTTCTGAATCCGCTGGATTTACTGCCGCTTGAAACAGGAGAGTTTGGGGAAAGAGACAGTGCTTTTCTGACAAAAGAATATATTGTATATCATACGTATACAAATGACCAGACCTATGATAATCTGAAAAACTATCTGGGGATTTATGACAGGCAGCTTAAGAGTTGGAATATCCTGGATAAACAGGGAGAACATACTTCTGCTTATGAGGGGGAGTTATACCGGATAGCTGTCCATACCGCACCCTGCAGAGGACTCGACGAAAAAGTGTATCAGGTGGTATTCCAGGAAAATAAATCCTATCTGGCAGAAATAAACGGAGGAAAAATTTCACGGTTAGTCATGGAACTTACCGACAAGGATGCAACTCTTTATGCATATGCTGATTTATATAAATATGTGGACAGGGAAGGAAGACTGTATCTGGCGGACAATGATAACCTGCGTCTGTACTGTTATGACGAGAACAAAACGGTAAAAGAGACGGAGGTGCCGGGGATGGTTTATGGAATCCTGCAAAAGAAAGAGGGGGAGGATGTCTGCTGGTATGGGTTGGATGCGGAGAAAAATCCGGTTGTTAAGAAGGTGTCGGATGGAAAAACGGTGGCAGAAAATCTGAAAGGCATTGGAACAGAATATCAGGCGGTTATGGCAGAAGACGGAAGCATTTATTTTGCCGATACCCAGAATTTATGGAAGTATACGGATGGAACCCTGCAGAAGATATTTGCCTTTGTGCAGAATGATTATCTGCTGCAAAAAGTATGGAGCATGGAATGTACGGAGCAGGGCGATTTGGAGCTTTTAGTGAAAATGGATTCGGAGCTGGTGGCTCTCACAATGCACCGGGAGGACTCCCTTCCCCGGAAAAAAGAAATTGTGCTGGCGGATGATACCATGTCCTTACCTATGAAAAAGCTGATAGCACGGTTTAACAGACAGAATAAGGAATATTATGTTACCTACCGGGTACCGGAGGAAGGACAGGAAAGCGCGGATTTCAGGCAAGCCGTAAATTTAGAACTGAGTAACGGAAAGGGACCGGATATGCTTTCCAGCGGACTTATCCTGTCACCGGAAGATTATGTGGAAAAAGGCTATCTGGCAAGCGTGGATGCTCTTATTGCAGACCCGGAACAGTTTGGAAGCGGCGTACTGGAAGACCAGAAAATAGGGGATACCTTATATGGGATTCCCTATCAGTGCAGCTTCTTTCTTGCTGCTTACAGCACCGGGGAAACAGGGGACAGGACAGCCATAACTCTCCCGGAATTTATGGAACTGGTAGAAAATTCGGATGCCGATGTCATAGAAGAGAACATGGGCGGTGTGGATATCCTGGTGTATTATGTACTGCACGATAATGACGATGCTACTTATATTGACTGGAAAGAAGGAAAAAGCTATTTAGACGGGGAAGAATTCCGAAAGGCACTGGAGTTTGCTAAAAAATATGCGGACAGTGACAATACGGACAAGAAAGCATTTGCCAAAAGCACCGGCATTTCTGACTTGTTTTTCATAAAGGACATGTACAGTTATTTTCAGGGTTCGGCTTCCCTGATAGGTTTTCCCTGTAAAGACGGAAACGGTATTTATGTGAGAACCGATGCCTTATATAAAAATGCCGCTACCGGGAATGGAGAAGGAGTGGATGCCTTTTTACGTTTTCTTATATCCGAGAGGGAGCAGGAGCGGTATGCGATGTATGGCAATACGGAAATGATACAGGAGGGCTATACCAGTGGAACGACGGGAGCATTCCCGGTTCTGAAAGATGCATACCGGAAGAAAGTAACCAAGGCAGTGCGGGAGGACTATAAGAACAGTTTTTACATTTCTGATATATCTTACACGGATGAAATGGTAGACTGGGTTTACTTTATGCGGGACCATGCCAAGCCGGATGACGCCAATGTATATGCTGTTTACCGGATTATTATGGAGGAACTGAATCCTTATTTTAACGGTAGTATTTCGGCACAGGAGGCAGCGGAACGGCTCCAGAACCGTGTGCAGCTTTATCTGAATGAGAGGCAAAATGAAGAAAAAACAGACGGACAGCACAAGGATGAGCAAAACGAAATCACCATGGATGAGGTAAAAAAACTTTCAGCGAAAAAAGGCCTGTCCCTGACGGATTTGTATGCTTACAGCGACAGAAAAGAAACAGAACAGGGTTTTGCTTATTATGCCTTTTCCAATGACGGCGTAGAGTATACACTGGATATTTATACAACGGAACAGGGAGAATTAGAGGGAGTGCGGCTTGTAAGACGTAGCGACTATCTGTCCATCGATATCCGGAACGGTAACATAGACCATCTGCTTACCACGGATGTCTCTGTTGCGGATTATCTTACCGTGGAACTCCCGCAGGGAATGGCGGTAGGGGCGTATGATATGTATATGCCGGACTTCGGCGGCAGCAGAATAGATACGGAAGAAACGAAAAATGAAGAAATCCCCTGTGGCAAAATCCGGCTGATGCATGGGGATACGCAGGTGTTTGCGGATGGAAAGCTCAAAGATATTGCTTTTAATGACAACAATTTATATGTTGTGACAAAGGAAAGTATAAGTGACCTGCCGGCTTCCTGCCTGTTTATGGAACTTACCGAAGAAGGCGATACAGAAACGGAGTGGTGGGCTGCTTATTTTACAAAGGAGAGTGTTTCGGATATTGGTTATCTGGTGCAGTTAAAGAAAGACTGCTTTACAAAAGAAGAAGCGCTGGATGCAGTGAAAAGTGTACAGTTTGCGGAACGGGCTTTTGGAATGGAGTGATAGAGAAAATTTCAAAAATAAACCTTGCATAGTCTATAACTTTACGATATACTACATCCATAAGCAGATACTTCTTTTTTCTAATTTTCTTTTGCTGGCGCTCGCCGGTGTCTAAAAATTCAAGAATTCCTGCTTAGAACCCAATAAACATCAAAATCTATCTAAGGAGGAAAACGTGATTAGAGAACTGAAGATTGCAGTAAGTGCTTCCGGGAAAGAAGCGCAGTACGATGAACATGCCAAAAACATCGCGGGGCAGAAATTCATCATAGCCAACATTCTGGCAAAATCCGTGGAAGCTTTCCAGGGAATGAAGCCGAAGGACATCATTCCCTACATTGAAGGGGAGCCATACATCAGCAAAGTGCCGGTGGAGCTGGGGCATACCAATGCCGTCCGGGAGGAAAACGGGCAGCGTGTGGTCGGATTAAACACGGAAAATCAGGAAATCAACGAAGGGCTTGTGCGGTTTGATGTAATCTGTTATGTGCGGCTGCCGGAGCGGGAGGGAGAAAAGGTACTTGACGGCAAAAAGAAGCCGCTGACCCAGATAATCATCAATCTGGAGATGCAGAAGGACCAGCCCAGGGAATATCAGATTTTAAATCGGGCTGTCTTTTACGTGAGCCGGCAGATTTCCGCCCAGAAGGAGAGGGACTTTACGGGTTCCCATTACGACGATATCAAGAGCGTGTATTCTATCTGGATTTGCATGAATATGGAGGAAAACAGCATGAGCCATATTCATCTGACAAAAGAGGATATGATGGGAAGCCAGCTGTGGAGGGGAGGACTGGATCTGTTCCATATCGTTATGATTGGGATTGGAAAAGACCTGCCCGGACAGGAAGAAAACTATGAACTGCACCGGTTTTTGGGAACCATATTTTCCCAGAAGCTTGCGGTGGAAGAAAAGTTACATATAATGAAAACGGAGTATGATATATCAGAGGAAGAAGATTTCAGAAAGGATGTGAACGAGATGTGCAACTTAGGTGAAGGGATTATGGAAGAGGGCATTGCCATTGGAGAAACGAGGGGAATTGCTATCGGAGAAACAAGAGGCCGTGAAGAAGGAATCAGCATTGGAGAATCGAGAACAATCCGAAGTATGCACAAAAACGGCTTCACAGCGGAGCAGATCGCGGCGGCGACGGACAAGGCACTGGATGAAGTGAAAGCAATTCTGGCGTAAACCCAAAAACTTTATCGGCAAAAAGCTAAATATTTTGAGGCTTTTTGCCGATATGTTTTTTGATAACGGAAATTAGCTGATTCACACGGAGGTGATTATAATGGCAATTGAACCATTAGGAAGTGTAATGAGTGTACAGGCACAGACGCAGATACAGACCAAGCCCATGACACAGACGACAAACGTAGAGTACACGGATGTATCTGCCCAGGAGACGATACAGCAGACAGACCCGACTATCCGCATCGTAGAGAACACACAGAAAAAAGGTGATTCCGATGCACAGAACGGTGACAATGCCAATACAATGAAGCAGCCCAGCAATGAGCAGATAAAAAAGGCAGTAGAAGCCTTTAACAAGAAGTTTGGCAGCTCAGAGGCTATATTCGGTATACATGAGGCTACAAACCGTATTACCATCAAGATTGTGGATAAAGATACCAAGGAAGTTATCAAAGAGCTTCCTCCCGAAAAGACTCTGGATATGATAGCCAAGGTATGGGAGATGGCAGGTATCTTAGTGGATGAAAAGAGATAATGACAGCTGCAAACGGCAGAAATTAAGACCAAATAAAAGGAGGAGCACAGCATGGCAATGAGAATGAGCGGTCTGATTTCCGGCATGGATACTGAAAGCATCATCCAACAGTTGGTATCAGCCAGACAGACTAAAGTAGATAATACCAAAAAAGCACAGACCAAGCTGGAATGGAAGCAGGATACATGGAAAAGCTTAAATACCAAGCTGAAAAACCTGCAGAGTAAATATGTTTCCAACTTACGTTTCAGTACTTCTTATATGAAGAAAACAACAAAGGTTTCCAATAGCAGTGTTGTCAGCGTGATTACCGGTGAAAATGCAGTAAACGGTGTACAGCAGCTTGCAGTAAAGCAGCTGGCAAAGACAGCATACTTGACAGGTGATAAGGTGGAAGCCGGTGCAGACGGAAAAAGCTGGGATGCTTTATCCAAAATCAGTGATGTTGTTGGGGATGGCTTTTCAGAAGGCAGCATTTCTTTCACCGCAGGCGGAAAAACGGTAGATATCAATGTGACCGGGGATACTACCATTTCCGATTTTCTGTCCCAGATAAAAGCAAGCGGACTGAATGCCAATTTTGATGCCGGACAGCAGAGATTTTTTATCAGTGCCAAGCAGTCAGGCGCTGACAATAACTTTAGTATGACGGCAAACAACGAAGCAGGTGCCAATATTTTGTCCAAGTTAGGACTGCAGGTAAGTCTGAAGGATGATGCATCGTCGTTAGCCCACTATCAGGAATATGCAGGCTATTATGTGGCAGGAGACAGAGATGCGACCCTTGCAAATATGCAGAGCATGATTGATAAGGATATTGCATCCAGGACGGACGAATATCTGTCCCAGTATAAGAGCCTTCTTACATCAAAAAAGTCTGCAGAAGATAAGATCGCGGAAATTCAGGAGAAGTACAAGGATAAAACACTGGAATCATCCGACGTTTATCAGAAGCAGCTCGATGAAAAAAATGCCAGAATCAAGGAACTTACAAGACAGATTTATGTTCTTCCGCTGGGGGATGAGTCTGCTAAGCTGGAAGAAGAAAAAACAAAGCTGCAAAGCGAAGTGGATGAGCTTTCAAAATTAAAAAAAGATGCTGATACCCTGGAAACACAACAGAAAAATCTGGAGTCTTACAATAAGCAGATTCAGGACATTCAGGATAAATACATAGATGTTACGGCAACCACCGATGACGAAGGTAACGTGACATACAGCGCAGTTACAAAGGACAGCGTGAAAAAAGAAATCGAAGATTCTTACTACAGCAAAGCCGCTTATGCAGCTAAGGTAATGGATGACTATAATAACGGTAAGCTTGCAAAGGCCGGCGCAACTAAGATTGAAGGCCGGGATGCCAAAATTCTGTTAAACGGTGCGGAGTTTTCCAGTGCCAATAACAGTTTTACCATCAACGGACTTACCTTTACGGTTCAGGCAGAGACCAGGGACGGAGAGGAAGTTACCGTTACCACGCAGGATGATACGGATGGCATTTACAACATGATTAAAAATTTCCTGAAGGAGTACAACTCCATTATCAATGAAATTGATAAGTTGTATAATGCAGAGTCTGCCAAGGGGTATGAACCGCTGACAGATGATGAAAAAGATTCTATGTCCGATGCGGAAATTGAAAAGTATGAGAACAAGATTAAAAGTGCATTGCTAAAAAGTGATGAGACCTTATCCAACATCCGTTCCGGTTTCATAAGTGTAATGTCTACCGGTGCGGAAGTAAATGGAAAGACCATGTACTTATCCAATTTCGGCATCAATACACTGAGTTATTTTGTTGCGGCAGACAATGAAAAGAATATGTACCATATTGACGGAGATCCCGATGACGGTGATACCTCAGGCAACGCTGATAAGTTAAAGAGCATGATTTCCAGTGATCCGGATACGGTAGTTTCCTTCTTTACCCAGCTTTCCAGAAACTTGTACAGTAAGATGTCAGACTTATCTTCTGCGGTGGACGGCTACAGAAGCTATGGCAGTTTTTATGACGACAAAAAGATAAAATCTGATTACAATGACTACAAGACCAAGATAGCGGAACAGGAACAGGAATTAGCGGATTACGAAGACAAATGGTATGAAAAGTTCAGTAAAATGGAAACGGCTCTTGCAAAAATGCAGTCCAATACCAATGCCGTAACCAGTTTATTAGGAGGTTGATGACATGGCACTTCCCAATGCCTATGCACAGTACAGTAACAATAAAGTTTTAACCGCATCACCGGCAGAACTGGTTCTTATGCTGTATGACGGAGCTATTAAATTCTGCAATATAGCATTGGTGGCCATTGATGCTAAAGATATTCCCAAGGCACATACCAATATCGTAAAAGCGCAGAAGATTATTGACCATCTGCGGATAACACTGGATATGAGCTATCCGGTGGCACAGGATTTCGATAATATTTATGCTTATGTCGCCAAAAGACTGGTGGAGGCCAATGTTTCCAAGGATAAGGAGATATTGGAAGAGGTATGTACTCACTTACGTTCTGTCAGGGATACCTGGAAAGAGGTTATGCGTATTAATCATGTGGGAGGTGCTTCATGATTGATAACTATTTAAATATCATGAATGAATCCTTAAAAAAGAAAAATGCTCTGCTGGATAAGATTGCGGAAAATTGCGAAAAACAGGAAATCCTGCTAAAACAGGAAGAACTTTCTTTTTCGGAATTTGATGCATTAATGACGGAAAAGGACGGACAGGCAACCGAACTTTCACGATTGGATGACGGCTTTGAGATGCTTTACGAAAAAGTGAAGGAACAGTTGCAGACCGGAAAGGAGCAGTACGGGCCACAGATTCTTTCCATGCAGGCTTTGATTAAAGAAATTACGGAAAAGAGCAATCATATTCAGGCCATGGAAGAACGCAATAAACAAAGTATGGAAAGACATCTCCGAAAGGAGAGAGGAAAACTCCAGATGAGCCGTCAGGCATCTGCAGCCGCTTACAATTATTACAAGAGTGCAAACAGCGGGGAAAGACATTCCATACTGGATAAAAAAAATTAAAAAAATATATAAAGAGGTGTAAAGTTTTCCAAAACCACACCGATATATATTACAAGTAAACAAATTACTTACCAACCACTGGAGCGAGAGCTTCAGTCCACCAAGTGGCAAGGATGCTACTTAGGAAAATCCAAGGAGGAAAAAATTATGGTAGTACAGCACAACTTAAGAGCAATGAACTCAAACAGAATGTTAGGAGTAACTTCTTCTACACAGGCTAAGTCCACTGAGAAGTTATCTTCCGGTTACAAGATCAACCGTGCAGCAGATGATGCAGCAGGTCTTGCAATTTCCGAGAAGATGAGACGTCAGATCAGAGGTCTTACACAGGCAAGTGCTAACGCACAGGACGGTATCTCCTGCGTACAGACAGCTGAAGGTGCATTAAACGAAGTTCATGATATGCTTCAGAGAATGAATGAACTGGCAGTTAAGGCAGCAAACGGAACCAATCAGGAAGAAGATCGTAGCTACATCCAGAGCGAAGTTGATCAGCTGATAACTGAAATCGATCGTGTATCTACAACCACCACATTCAATGAGAAGATGTTACTGGATGGTACATTCCAGAACGAAGAACTTCAGGTTGGCGCAGAAGGCGTAACAGGAAACCAGATTAAGATTTCTATTTCCTCTATCTCCTCTAATGTTTTGGGCGTTAAGAATCTGAAGGTTGATGGCGCAGATGGTTCTAAGGCTAAAGCAGCTATCAGCACTGTTAAGAATGCTATCAAGACTCTGAACAAGCAGCGTTCTGATCTGGGTGCTATTCAGAACAGACTTGAGCACACCATCAAGAACCTTGACAATGTTGTTGAGAACACAACCGCTGCTGAAAGCCAGATTCGTGATACCGATATGGCTACAGAAATGGTTAAGTACTCCAATAACCAGATTCTTGCTCAGGCAGGTCAGGCTATGCTGGCACAGTCCAATACAGCTAATCAGGGTGTACTTTCTCTGTTACAGTAATTGCATATTAAACTACCTCAAAAGGGATTGGCGAAAGCCAATCCCTTTTTCATGTGATTAAATGGGTGAATGATATAAAACATATGTAGTTAATTATTTTGATAAAAGAGCAAGACGTTCCAAAGCGGCAGGATAATTGCCGCAATTTTGATATAATTTTTTTGCTTCCTCTGTTTGGCCCATTAATTCATTGATATACCCCATCTGATAAAGGGGAATATACGTATTGGAACCCTCTAAGTCAGCAGTGGAATATGTGGTAGCCTTTAAGAATTCTTTCATGGCATTGATGTACTGACCGTTCAAACGATAGATACGTCCCATAAGGCAGGCAAATTCGGGGGAGACATCGAAAACGTCCTGCACACTTTCCAAAGTAAGAGCTTCCTGATATTTTCCTAATTCCAGCATGGCTTCCCCATAGCCTAAAATCATGAGATGCACATATTCCAAAGATGGGTCAATATCGAATTCCAATCCCTTTTTATAATATTTATAGGCATTTTCAGAATCATCAATAAGGTTGAAAGATTGTCCGATTTGAAAATAGACATAGGGATCGTTTGGATTTTTCTCCAGCATTTTAAATAGTAACTGGTTGTTTCGAAGAGCTTTCGCATGCAATTCATCAGAAGAACCAATATAGCCCACATGGTCAACGGTAATAGGAACCTGTAGCATTTGGTAAGGCTGACCGTCATTGGAAACCAACTGCTCATGGATAATTTCCTCATAATGGAAGGAATTTTTATGAAACAAACGGTTCACTTCATCAGTATAAATTCTGTCATTGTTCCCGGACCAGCAATGGTTGTTTCGTGTTATAAGCCCAACGGATTTGGGAAAGTTTCGAGATAATTTGTCAAAACAAGATACATCTATATGAGTAATAAATTCATCACAGTCCAAAACAAGAACCCACTGGAAAGATGCACATTGCAGGGAGTAATTTCGTGCCGCACTGAAATCATTGCACCATTCAAAATGAAATAGTTTGACATTGTATTTTTGAATAATTTCTAAAGTTGAATCTGAGGAACCTGTATCGACAATAATGATTTCATGTGGATAGTTTTTCATACTTTTTTGAATAGAAGATAAAAATTTATCCATATTTTTTTCTTCGTTTTTGGCAATGATACAGATAGAAACGGGTGTCATGTTTTTTACCTCCGCAATATAGAATGCAGTAATTATATCATATTTGGTCATAAAAAAAAAGTTTTTGACATTATAGGTGAAAACAAATGTATATGTAAATAGAAATAATTAAGGGTAGATATTAGAAAATTTAGCATATATGTCGATATATTTTAAAATATAGAGAAATTAAGGAAGTGGAAAAATGCGCTTTTTTACAAAAAAACAAATCCTTGGTTTGGTGGAAACTATGAAAATTATGCAGGATAGATTAACGGAAGCCATTGTTTGGAACACTGAGGAGGGAATGAACGGACTTGCGGATTTACAGGAAGCGGCTGTCGCAATTGGAAATAATATAGAACAGGAGAAAAATAGTGGTGATATAGTTACAATTTTGGAAGAATACTGCGAAGAGATATATATATGCAGTATGAAACAGGGACAATCTGATAGAAAAATGCACTTATTTTCTATGAAGAATATGCTGGAAACGATAGAACATAAAATTCAAACTGAAATACCGGCAGATAAAATAAAAATAGTTTTCATGCCCTATAAGGCAGATATGTGGACAAGTCTTGAGTCTATATGGTATGCTGCAGAGGCAGATGGAAATTATGAAGTAAAGGTAGTGCCGATACCGTATTATGATATTGCAGATATGAGGAATATTCATATGAAATATGATGGAGATAGATTCCCGCCATATGTAAAGATTACGAGCTACAAAGAATATGCAATGGAAGAGGAACACCCGGAGATGATCTTTATACATAATCCATATGATGAATGCAACAATCTTACGAGAGTTCCGGCATATTATTATTCTTCCAATTTGAAAAAAAATACAGAATTGTTGGTATATAGTCCATATTTTACAGTAGGATCATTTAACAGAAAAAGTCAGGAATTTATGTTTACGGCACCGGGAGTATATTATTCTGATTATGTTATTGCCCAGTCACAGAGGGTTAAGGAGATTTTTGAAAGTTATGGACATAATGAAGAGAAAATAATAGCTTTTGGTTCTCCTAAAATAGATGCAATTGTCAAAAATAATAAGAATACTCAGAAGCTACCGGAAACATGGACAAAAAAATTGTCTAATAAAAAGATATTTTTATTAAATACGCATTTATCTTATTTTCCCAAAGCATTTCAATATGCAGAATCACCGGATAACTATGCTGTAAAGTTTCATAAGGAAATCCTTGATACTTTTCTAAACCGGGAGGATTGCGGATTAATTTGGCGCCCCCATCCTTTAATGAAGAATATGCTGCAGGGCAGATTCCCTGAATGTTTAGATTTTATAAATTATTTTGAAAGACAAATTCTTCAGTCTACAAATGGAATTATTGATGAAACGGGTGATTATGCAAAAGCCTTTTATTGTTCGGATGCTTTAATTTCTACATGGAGTTCTTTAATTAATGAATATATGGCAACAGGTAAGCCGATTTTAATTATACAACGAATGGTAAATGAAGAGGTAAATAAAATTTCTCCAATCAATAGAAATGTCAATTATTTTAGAATTGGAAAAAATAAAATGACATTTGCAGACTTCAGAGATAATGTTTTGCAAGGCAATGATTTTATGTATGAGGAACGTATGGAGGCAGTTCGTAAGGCATTTCCTAATATGGATGGGAATGCGGGAAATAAGATACTGGAGTTTTTGACAAATAAACTTAGAGGAGGAAAATAATATGCAGGCAATGATGCTCGCGGCAGGAATGGGACGCAGAATGAAAAAATATACCAAAAATCACACAAAATGTATGATTGAGGTAGGGGGTAAAACTTTATTAGAAAGAGTCGTGGAGGCTTTGACGGAAGCAGGTATTACAAAACTGATTATGGTTATAGGGTATGAGGCAGAGGCACTTCAGGATTATATTGAGAAGAAACATTTTTCGATAGAAATTGAATATGTTTATAACGAAGAATATGCTACGACAAATAATATATATTCTTTATATATGGCGAGAGAATGGCTGACAAAAGATGATACTATTTTACTGGAATCGGATTTGGTTTTTGAAAAGGGAATTATAAAAGATATTGTTGACAGCAAAGAAAAAAATATTGTAGTAGCCGCCAAATATGAACAATGGATGGATGGAACCATGGTACTTCTTGATGCCCAAAGAAATATCATTGATTTTGTTGATAAAACACAGTTTAGATATGAAGATGTGGATAGGTATTATAAAACTGTAAATATATATAAATTTAGCAAAGAATTTGCAGCAAATCAGTATATTCCCTTTATGGAAGCATATTTAAAAGCATATGGAACCAATCAGTACTACGAACAGGTTTTAAAAATTTTAGCGCATATTCGCAATTCGGAATTAAAGGCATTTTTATTAAGCAATGAAAACTGGTATGAAGTAGATGATGCACAAGATTTGGATATTGCTAATACCATGTTTGCAGATCAGGATACAGTGTTAAAGAAATATGAAAGACATTATGGAGGCTACTGGAGATTTCCTAAGGTAAAAGATTACTGCTATTTAGTGAATCCCTATTATCCACCTAAAAAATTGATATATCAAATGAAATATTTTTATGAAATATTATGCACGCAGTATCCATCAGGGATGGATATTCAAAGACTGAATGCGGCAAGTATGTTTGATATTGATGAGGAATATCTGATAGTTGGTAACGGAGCGGCTGAGTTAATCAATGTATTAGGGAAAATATTAGAGGGTACGGTATCGGTGGGCATTCCTGCTTTTAATGAATACATAAGATGTTTTGAGTCACAAAAAATTCGATTACTGGATAATGCAGACAATGATTATAGAATGAACATGAGAAGAATGTTAGAAGAAATTGATGAAACGGACAATCTGATTATTATTAATCCAGATAATCCCAGCGGATTTTTCTTCACAAAAGAGGAAATTTTACAGTTGCTTGAGAAATGTGAAAAAAAAGAAACATATTGCATTATTGATGAATCTTTTGTAGATTTTGCAGATCAAGAATTACGATTTACTTTATTAAATGAGCAAATTCTTGAAAAATATCCACATTTAATAGTTATTAAGAGTATAAGTAAATCATATGGAATTCCAGGCCTTAGACTGGGGGTTATGGCAACGGCAGATAAAGAAATCAGAAAAGCAATGCTTTCTCAAATGGCTATCTGGAATATAAATTCACTGGCAGAATATTATCTGCAGATTCAGAGACTGTATAAAAAGAGCTATATTGCTGCATGTAATAAAATAGCTGAAAATAGAAAATATATGATGGAACAACTTGCAAATATGAAGGAATTAAGGGTATTTCCGTCGCAGGCTAATTATATTATGTGTGAAGTGAAAGGCGGCATAACTTCAGGAAAACTTGCTGCAATTTTGATGCAGGAGAAAAATATATTAATTAAAGACCTGTCAGATAAGAAAGGATTTTATAAAAAGTCATATATACGAATTGCTGTGAAAAATGAAGAAGATAACCAGATATTATTAGATGCCTTAAAGGAAATTCTGACAAAAAAGGAAGAAGAAAATGCAGTTCAAGGGTAGAAAATATACAAGAAATATCTTAAAAAAGGTAGATACTATTTGCAGGGAAAATAAATTATCTTATACGTTATTATTTACTACTTTACTTTCACAATATGAAGAGCAGAAAGAGGCAAATTGGTTATCGGACATTACTATTGGCATGTTATATGCTGATTATTTAAAACTGGTTACAATTTTGGAAAAAGGGGTAGATCCGGATTTATATGTTCTTAATAAAGAAAAGGATCCGAGCTTTAATGCGCTGTATTCGTATATATGTATGAGAAGTATGGTTAAATTGCCGGAAGACAGAAGTAAAGACCATATGTATTATGATTATTTTATATGTGTTTATCCTATTTTTTATGCGGGAAACACATGGAAGGAATATCGCTCAAATTACAAAAAAAATAAATTTTTCCTGCAATGTATAGAGGCAACTACACCAGCACCGTATTTAAGAGGAGTGAAAGCTAATATTTGTGCCATAGCAAAAAGAAAATGGTGTACGATGAGTGCAAAAAAAGAAAAGGAAATAAAACTCTTTTATGGTAGATTGGCTGAAGAGAGTAAGACGCCGACCAAGTATGCACTTATTCCGGTTCAAGACAAACAGACAGGAGTAATGAACTTGACTAAAACATATCAAAATGTAGAAAACTGCGAGTTTAGCGGAATACAAGTAATGTGTATAAAAGAAAGTCAGGAATGGTTACGGCAATGCTATACAGATAATAAAAGGAAGAAAATTACAGGGCAAAAGGCCAATAGGGCTGTCATAGAAGGTCCGGAGACTATTCGCAGAGTACAAATGGTTGCACTGGAAATTTTGTGCGAATTTGACCGGGTGTGTAAAGCACATAATATAAAGTATATATTGGCAGCAGGAACATTACTGGGGGCAGTAAGACATCAGGGATTTATTCCATGGGATGATGATATTGATGTCTTTATGCTCAATGAAGAATGGCTGAAGTTTGAAAAAGTTGCAGAAACAGAATTGGATCAAGAAAGATTTTTTTTACGAACTCAAAAGACAGATCAGGATGATAATCTTGTTTTTGGTCAGATTAAGAGAAACGGAACAGTTTATGTAAAAGACGGAAGGAGCGCTTTTAACACACATAAGGGGATTGCAATTGATATTCTGCCCTTTTACAATAGTCCGGATAGTAGAATTATGTTTGAAATTCAAAATGCATTATGCAGTTTTTTTAAGACTATGACATGGGCGCATATGGGAAGCGGTAGTGAAAGGAATTGGCTAAAAAGAAAATATTATGAATGTATAGCGAAGGTTTCCAATAAAAAAAGCTACCAGTTATATTATAAATGGGCCAATATGGTAAAGGATAGGAAAGACTTTCTTGCATATTTGTGTGTAAGGAGAAATCCCTATCACAGGGGATTTAACCAAAGAAAATATTTTGAAAATTTATGTGAAATAGAATTTGAGGGGCACCGATTTCCTGCACCACAGGAGTACGATGAATTTTTGCGCTTTTTGTATGGAGACGATTATGGAAAATTACCGAAACCTCAAAATAGAATTAATCACCATTTACCGGCAGATATCGAACTGAACGGTTTGTATGAATATGAAGAGTAAGGAGAATACCATGATACAGGCAAAAAAGCATGATTTAGCCGATATACTATATTTTTTAAAAGAAAATCTCGCAGATTGTATTTATATGTACATAGATATAAAAAAATATTCTCTTTTTAATGATAATATGAAGGTTTGGATAAATAGGGAGAATAATACCGGAAAAATAAAAACAGTGCTTATGAAGTATTATGATAGTATGCAGATTGCCACAACGGAAGAGCAGGAACAAACAAAATGGCTTGCAGATTTTTTGCAAAGCAATCCGGTTAGTATGATATCAGGAAGGGAATCACTGATACAAAAATTATCTCTAAGTATGGCAAAAGACTATGATAGCATTTATGGTATGGTTTACCGGATAAATGAGTATAGAATTTTTGAAGGAACCGAAAAGATTGAAACGGCGACTTTGGATGATTGTGAAGAGATAGCCTGTTTGATATGTTCTGATGAGGCTTTTCAGAATAATTACAAAATAAAAGAACTGGAGCATCAACTACGGGAACGTATGGAAACGGGAATGGGACGAAATGTAATTATTCGCAAAGACGGTAAAATTGTCGCACATATAGCAACATACGCAGAATATGAGAACATAGCGGTGACGAGTGGATTGATAGTAGATGCCCACTATCGTAAGGAAGGGTATGGTTTTGTGATAGAAAGCTATTTGGTAAATACTCTTCTTCGTGAAGGTAAAGAAATATATACATTTGTAATAGAACCTAAGCGAGCAGCACTTCTAAATGCAATGGGAGCTGAATTGTGCAGTAAATATGGCAAAATGACAAAAAGGAACTGAGGGTATAAAAGAATGTCTGAAAAACAAATTAGAGAATTCTATGATAAAGATTTTTTGACAATTATGAGGGAAATTAAAAAAAAATCAGAAGTAAATAAAACATTCAATTTGGGGAAGAAAAATATAATAAGGGTTGCTTTACTTGGAACAGGAAGCCTACAATATTTTGCATCTATGTTAAAATATGGTCTCAATATGGTGGATGTCAGTATAGAAGTTTTTATTGGAACATACAAGGGCGCAGAAATAGATATAATGGATGATGACTCTGAATATTATAAATTTGAACCGGATATTACCGTGATATTTACAGATTACAGGGAAATTTTGCAGTCTCCTGATTTATACATGCAAGAAGAACAAGTGTGGAAGATGGTCTGGGAGTGGATGCAGAAACGAGAAAAACTTTGGGAGAAAGTGAATAGCAGGTGTGGTTCTGCTATTTTTCAAACTAATTTTGTTATTCCATTGGAAAGACAATTGGGAAATTTAGAGGAAAATTATGTATGGAGCCGGCAGAGCTATATAGAGTTATTGAACTATGCATTAAAAATAAAGAAGAAAAAATATGTTACAATCATAGATTACAACTATTTGGCATCTGCAGTTGGAAAAAGGAAATGGTTTGATTTTTCCAATTATTATTTGAATAAGTGCAATATGTCGTACGAATGCCTTCCTCAGGCAGTAAGGGAAATAGCATTAAATATATTAAATTATTGCGGTAAATATAGAAAATGTATAGTGTTAGATTTAGATAATACTTTATGGGGAGGGGTTTTAGAAGAGGTAGGTATTGATGGCGTAAATATATTCCCGGATAATCCTGTTGGAGAAGCTTTTTTAGCATTTCAAAAATATCTGAAAGATTTGAAGGACAGAGGGATTATATTAGCTGTATGCAGTAAGAATGATGAAGAATATGCAAAAGAAGTTTTTCGAAAAAACGATAACATGATTTTAAAATTAGATGATATTAGCTGCTTTATTGCGAATTGGGAAAATAAGGATAAAAATATACAGACTATTTCAGAAAAATTGAATATAGGAACAGATTCAATGGTATTTGTAGATGATAATCCTGTGGAAAGAAATTTAGTACAAGTATCGTTTCCTGAAGTAGAGGTAGTTAATTTATCAGAAGATCCGGCAGATTACATTGAAAATATTGAAAATGAAAATTATTTTGAATGGCTTCAGATTACAGAGGAAGATTTTAATAGAACTGCTACATACATTGTGCAGGAAGAAATGAAAAAAGCTGAAAAAAATAGCTGTGATTATATGGAATACTTAAACAGTCTTGATATGAGATGCAGTGCTGATAAGTTAAGTGAAAAAAACATTTCGAGAATAACACAGTTGTTTAATAAAACAAATCAGTTCAATACTACTGGCTTCAGATGCACGGAGGCACAGTTGTTAAACTATCAAACTAAAGGAAGTTACATATGGGGCTTTCAGTTAAAGGATAAATTTGTAAATTACGGCATAGTGTCTGTGCTATTATATAAAATTGAACATGATGAATGTATAATAGAAGCATGGGCTATGAGCTGTAGGGTATTCAAAAGGACGCTCGAAAAATTTATATTAAATACGATAACAGAGAAAGCCTTAAAGGAAGGGTGTAAAAAAATACTTATACATTATCTTCCAACAGAAAGAAATGCTATGATTAAAAAAATCTTGATAGAAAATGATTTTGAATTTGATAAAGACTTTTTCAGCATAAATATAACTGATAAAACATATTTTCAAACAAATATTGTGGAGGTAAATAAAGATGAATATTGAGAAACAGGTAAAGGAAGTTTTTGCTGATTTATTTGAAATGGATGAAGAGGAAGTTCATAATACTGACACTATGGAAGATATAGATGATTGGGACTCTTTGATGCATATTCAACTAATGCTTGCATTGGAAAAGGAGTTTAATATAAAATTTTCAACACAACAGATAATGGAAATGAAATCGGTTGCAAACATTATACAAATAATATCAAGCAAATTCTAAGATTGCAGTCAAGAGGAAAAACGATGATAGAATATGAAGATGGAAGCATAAGTTTTGAAGAAACTGATTTGAAGTATTTTTCAGAGGACAGTGGGGATGTAAATCCGCTACATATGGACAGAAAATATGCGGAAACAACAGTTTATGGGGAGAGGGTTGTTTTTGGCATGTTGGGAATAGAGGTTCTTCTAAAGAAATATCAGATAGAAAAGAATTACTACGATATTAAATTTTATGCACCATTGTTTTTGGGTAGAAAATATTACCATAGGAAAGAAGAAAAAAAGGGGAGGATATGTCTTTATATTGAGGAAAACGGAAATAAACTTCTGAGTATTAAATGTAATAACAAGGAATCACAAACTGCAGAATTACAAAATACAACAACAAATCAGTTGCCTATGTTTAAGATAGCTCGTAATATCACGGATGAAGAAATAGAGAAACTATCCTATGAAGAGGGAGAATATATTTATAAATCTTTTCCTCAAAAAAATAATATTTGCACACAAATTAAAACTGACATAGTATTAAAGTTCTGCAGCTATGTAGTAGGTATGGTTTTCCCGGGAGAGAGAGCCGTATTTATGGGAGCCACTATCTCAGTATGTGAACATGAAATTTTTTCACAATGTATGCAATATAGTTTACAAAAGACAAATTATGATAATAAGTTTGGAATTGTGGAATATACATTGATCTTAAAATGTCAGAATAAAACGTTGGCTATTTGTACAATACAGGCATATGTCAGAGCAAATTTTAAGCTGGATATGCAGGAAGGTGAAAAAATATCTTGTGAATTTCAAGGGAAGACTGTGCTGATAATTGGTGGAACTAAGGGGATAGGCGCCGAGCTGGCAAAGAAATACGCACTGGGAGGAGCAAGGGTACTTTTAACGTATTGTCACGATGAAGATAAGGCAGAAGAAGTCAAAAAAAAGATACAAAAGTACAATCAAAATGTAAAACTTTACAGGGGGGATATGCGGGACTATGCTGATTGTAAAAGAATACAGATGGACTTGCAGAAAGAGAATGAAAGGATCGACAGATTATTCTTATGTTCAGCACTTCCAACTAAAAATATGCAGTTTTACCCAGAAGGGTATCGGGATTTTGAAAAATATTTAGGACAGGGTGTTCAAATTTTTTATTTACCGTTTTATATGTTATATCCATTGGTGTGTGAGGGGGGAAAGGTAGTTGTTCTATCATCAAGTGCAGTAGCTCAAAAAAAAGAAGCAAGCAAAATGTTGGATTATATATGTGTGAAATCCATCATAGAAAGTATTACGGAATGCACTGCTTACACGGACAAAATAAAAAGGGATTATTATATTATCAGACCGCCTAAAATGTTAACCGAAATGAATAATACACCGATAGGAAGAATTGGTGCAGCTGAACCTAAAAAAATTGCGCAGGAAATAATTAAAAAAATAAAAGAAGATAAAACGGAAAAAGGCTGTAAGATTTTGGATTTTTAAGATAAAGCAGCCAGGCAGTAAATAAGGGCGTTGTTAAAACAGAGATATAAAAAAGGTGAATATCATATATAATAAATATTGATTTTACTTATGTGACAGCATCGGCTATAATAACAGGGTAAGTGCGAAAAGCACAATTTCTGCGCAGAGCAGATATCGAGTGAGTCGATGAAAGGGAGGACACTATGGTTAAAGCAGTAGTAGGCGCAAACTGGGGAGACGAAGGAAAAGGTAAGATTACCGACATGATGGCGGAAAAAGCAGATATTATTGTCCGCTTTCAGGGTGGTGCCAATGCAGGACACACCATTGTAAACAATTATGGAAAATTTGCATTGCACACACTGCCGTCCGGTATTTTCTATCAGCATACAGTAAGTATTATCGGCAACGGTGTGGCATTAAACATTCCGGTACTGATGAAGGAGTTGAAGTCCATTACGGACAGAAACGTACCGGCACCCAGGCTTCTGATTTCCGACAGAGCACAGATTGTAATGCCGTATCATATTTTATTTGACCAGTATGAAGAGGAAAGACTGGGCAAGAATTCCTTCGGTTCCACAAAGTCCGGCATTGCGCCGTTCTATTCCGATAAATATGCCAAGATTGGTTTCCAGGTAAATGAGCTTTTCGATGACGAGTTATTGAAGGAAAAGGTTTACCGTGTACTGGAAACAAAGAATATTCTCTTAGAGCATTTATACCACAAGGATCCCATTAATCCCGAAGAGCTGCTTGCAACCTTACGGGAATACAGAGAAATGGTTGCTCCTTATGTATGCGATGTATCCGCATATCTGGACAAGGCAATCAAGGAAGGAAAGACCATCCTGTTAGAGGGACAGTTAGGCACCTTAAAGGATCCGGACCATGGTATTTATCCCATGGTTACTTCTTCCTCTACCCTGGCAGCTTACGGTGCCATCGGCGCAGGACTTCCTCCTTATGAAATCAAGGAAATCGTTACCGTATGTAAGGCATATTCTTCCGCAGTAGGTGCGGGTGCTTTCGTATCCGAAATCTTCGGTGACGAAGCGGATGAACTGAGAAGACGCGGCGGCGACGGCGGCGAGTACGGCGCCACAACCGGACGTCCCAGACGTATGGGATGGTTTGACTGCGTAGCCTCCAAGTACGGATGCCGTCTGCAGGGTACCACGGATGTGGCATTTACCGTTCTGGATGTACTGGGATACCTGGATGAAATTCCCGTATGTGTCGGTTACGACATTGACGGTGAAGTGACAACGGACTTCCCGGTTACCCACAAGCTGGAAAAGGCAAAGCCGGTATTAAAGACCCTTCCCGGCTGGAAATGCGACATCAGAGGCATCAGGAACTATGATGAGCTGCCGGAGAACTGCAAGAACTATATTGAATTTATCGAGGGACAGATTGGATATCCCATCACCATGGTCAGCAATGGACCGGGAAGAGACGACATCATCTACCGTGAAAGCCCCTTAAAGAAATAAGAAAACATGTTTTTTGATGCAGAAAGGAAGGAATGAAGTGAGCCGAAAAGGAAAACAGATTGCGGCATGGGTAGCAATCGTGCTTTTAGTAATGTTGTATGTAGTAACACTGATTGTGGCAATCTTAGATACCTCTTCCGCAGGCAACTGGGTTATGGGCTGCCTCCTTGCAACCGCCATCATTCCTCTGCTTACCTGGATGTATATCTGGATGTACGGAAAAATGACCGGAAAAGAAACCATGGCGGATGTGCATCTTTTGGAAGGTATGAAAGAAGATGCCGAAGAAACGAAAGATGCTTCCGGACAGACTTCCGGACAAAGCGAAGCAAAAAAATCTGCGGATAAGAGATAGCGAAAAATAAAGTCTGTATACAAGCAAAAGAATTATAGGATGAAATGAAAGAAGCACTGCCCGGGATTACTCCATACGGGTCAGTGCTTCTTTTGCCTGTGCCAGGTTTTCAAAGACGATGCCGTGGATGCCTACCGCATTGGCGCCTTCCACGTTCACTTTTCTGTCATCGAAAAAGACACATTCGTCTGCTTTCAACTGGTATTTGGATAAAAGAGTTTTGTAAATTTCCGGTGCGGGCTTTAACATATGCACCCGGCAGGAAAAAATACCGCCGTCCATATAATTGATGAAGCTTAACGCTTCGGGGTTTTCCCGAATCAGCTTTTCAAAATAGTTGGACAGAAAATACACATGGTAGCCCTTCTGCTTTAATTCCCGGATCCAGGGAACGGCGTAGTCGTGCTGCACTACGATGTCGTGGCAGTTTACAAGCACACGGCGGATATCACTTTCGATTTCGGGGTCCGCCTTTACCATCAAATCAATGATTTCTTCATCGCTTAAATCACCCCGGTCAAAGTGCGCCCAGGCATCGTTAAAGACGGTGGCTTTGGCAAGCCGGTCGACCATGGCTTCATCATAACCGAAGGAAGCAAAGCATTCCCGGTAGGAGAAGTAGACAAGTACATTACCGATATCAAAAATTACGTTTTTAATCATAAATAGTTTCGTTCCTTTCATAAATAAGGTGCAGCAGATTTTCGGCAGCGGGGGACATATGACCGCCCGCGGGTGTGACCAGCAGAAAATTCCGCTTCGGAATCATCTGGTTGAAACGCAGGGCAAACAGCTTGCCGGACTGCAGATAGGGCAGGGCAAAATCCTTCACCACGCAGCCGATACCCAGGGAGCGCAGGGCAAACTGGATAATCATATCACTGGTAGCAAGCTCGAATTCCGGCTTGAGGGCAACGTTGTTTTTGGAAAGAAAATTTTCTATATAATGCTTGGAGCTGGTATTGCCTTCAAGACAGATAAGGGGCAGCGTTTCTAAAACGGACAAGTCCAGAGTCCGGTTTTTATAGGAAATAAAGCGCCTGCCGCATACGAAGATATCTTCGATTTCCCGGACGGGGAGGGCACATACGGAAGGGTCCTCCGCCAGCGGGGAGCTGACAACACCGAAATCAATCTGTTCTTTTTTTAAGTTTTCAATGGTTTCCGGCGTGGGGGCATTGGAAACAATCACCTTGATGCCGGGATACTTTTCGTGAAATTGCTCTAAATAAGGAAGAAGGAAGAACTGCAGGGTCATGTCGCTGGCGCCGATGTGGATTTCGCCGAGCTCTGAATTCTGCATCTGCTTCAGGCGTTCTTCCCCGAGCAGAAACTGTTCGTAGCCCTTTGCCACGTAGGAGTAGAGCAGTTCGCCTTCCGCTGTCAGCTTTACGCCCTTGGACACGCGCCGGAAAAGCTTGGCGTTTGTCTGCTGTTCTAACTGCTTTAGGGCCTGGCTGACCGCCGGCTGGGATATGGACAGTAGGGAGGCTGCCTGGGTAAGGGACCCGGTTTTAGCCACATAATAAAATGTTTTGTAATATTCCAGATTGGAAACCATACCGCACCTCCGTTTTCTGCCGACTCTTTTTACAGAGTATCACAAAGTAGAAAATTCCACAACCGGAAAGAAGAAAGCAGGCTTGGAAACGGCATAACCGGAAACGAAAAAGCCCCGGGCCTACACGGTAAGCCCGGGACCCTTCAAGGGGAGGATAAGTATTAAATTTATCTTTGGCAGCAGCATCAGGGGATAGGTCCCTTGATGACTAATGATAGTATATCCGCTGAAAATGTGTTTATACATTTTTATCTTTTCTTTTTTCTGATTTTATTGTAAGATGAATTGAAATTACCGATTTACAAAACAGAAAAGGTAATTTACAATGGTTAGCGTAGACTAATCTTAAGGACAAGGAGAAACCATTATGAAAAAAATAAAAGGACGACTGCTGACACTGGCAGTTATGGTAGTGATGCTGGCAGCACTGGTGCTTTCCGGTTGCGGCAAAAATGAGGAGAGTGCGGAAATCAGGGTAGGAGCCCTGAAGGGACCGACCACCATCGGACTTCTGCACCTGATGGATGAAGCGGAAAAGGGCAATACACAGAATACCTACACATTTACCATGGCAACGGCGGCGGATGAACTGACGGCACAGGTGGTAAAGGGAGATCTGGACATTGCGTTGCTGCCCGCCAATGTGGCAGCCATTGTTTACCAGAAGACGGACGGCGGCGTTACGGTACTGGATGTCAATACCCTCGGCGTGCTTTATCTGGTATCCGGCAGGGATGATATTACCGGTGTGGCTGACCTTGTCGGCAGGACGGTTTACCTGACGGGAAAAGGAACAACCCCGGATTACTGCCTGCAGTATCTGTTAGCGCAGAACGGTCTTTCTCTGGAAGATGTGACCCTCGAATATAAATCTGAAGCAACCGAAGTAGCGGCAGTTCTTTCCGAGAATCCGGATGCCGTGGGACTTCTGCCCCAGCCGTTTGTAACGGTGGCATGTGCACAGAACGACGCCTTAAAGGTATGCGCTTCCCTGACGGAAGAGTGGGATAAGGCATCGGATGACGGCAGCAGTCTGCTGACCGGCGTTACGATTGTACGCAACGATTTCTTAAAGGAGCATAAAAAGGCCGTAGAGCAGTTCTTAAAGGACCATAAGGAGAGTGCGGACTTTGCCAATTCCAACGTGGAAGAAACCGCAGCCCTCTGTGTGGCACAGGATATTATTGTCAAGGAACCGGTGGCGCAGAAGGCAATTCCTTTCTGTAATATTACCTGCATGACGGGCAGCGAAATGAAAGAGGCACTTTCCGGTTATCTGAAGGTTTTGTATGAGTTAAATCCGACAGCTGTCGGCGGAGAGCTTCCGGCAGACGATTTCTACTATGAATAAAAAAACAAAAGACAGGCTGGCAGGCATCGGCATAGTTATCTTCTGGCTGGTAGTCTGGCAGCTTGCCGCATTTTTCGTGCACAACCGAATTCTGATAGCGGGGCCTGCGGAGACCCTGCAGGCGCTCGTGAGGGAGGCAGTTACCGCTTCCTTCTGGAAAACCGTGGGGATATCTGTATCCCGGGTAACCATTGGATTTTTAGCGGCCTTTTTTGCCGGCTGCCTGCTGGCGGCATTCAGTTTTAAAAGCAGCATGGTGCAAAGACTTCTGGCGCCGGTTATGCAGTTTGCCAAAGCGGTTCCGGTGGCTTCCTTTGTGGTGATATTACTCATATGGCGGGGCGCGGACAGCCTGTCTGTGGCAATTTCTTTTTTGGTGACACTTCCTATTGTATATGTCAGTTTCCTGGAAGGGCTTACCCATGTGGATAAAAATCTTGTGGAAATGGCACAGGTATATCATCTGCGGTTTCCCGTACGGGCTCTGTATATTGTGCGGCCGGCACTGGCACCCTTTCTGGAGGGGGCATTGCAGACGGCGCTTGGCATGAGCTTTAAGGCAGGTGTTGCGGCGGAAGTAATCGGCACTCCGCGCTGGGCTATCGGTTCGGCTTTGTATGAGTCGAAAATCTACCTGGATACGGCGGGCGTGTTTGCCTGGACGGCGGTGGTAGTGGTGTTGTCCTTTCTGTTAGAAAGACTGTTTTTGCTTTTCTTCCGGAAGCTGCGTGACTGGCAGCCTTTTCTTGCCGGGAAAGAACAGGAGTATCCGGCGGAGGATGTTAAGGTGTGCGGACTGTTTCGGGGATATGACGGAAAGCAGGTACTGCGGGACGTGAATGCCCATTACCGGAAGGAAAAAATTTATTGCCTGATGGCGCCTTCGGGAGCCGGCAAGACGACCCTGCTTCTTACCATGGCAGGGATTTATCCTCCGGAGAAGGGAAGCATTTCCGGCTGCAGGCATCCATCGGTTCTGTTTCAGGAGGACAGGCTGCTTCCCCGGGCTTCGGTGTTGCAGAATGCGGCGGCAGCGGCGGGGGAGGAAAAAGCAAGGAATATCCTGTCGGACTTAGGGCTTTCCGATGTTTTCAACCAAAAAACAGAAGAGCTTTCCGGCGGTATGAAACGGCGGGTTTGTCTGGCGAGGGCGCTTGCTTATGGTGGGGACTGTCTGCTTTTGGATGAACCTTTCACGGGACTGGATGTGGAGAACCGCAAAAAAGCGGCGGACTGCATCCGTAAATATGCCAACGGACGCATGGTTCTTATTTCCACCCATGACGGGGAAGATGCCTCTCTTTTAGACGGGGAGACTGTAAAATTAGAGAAATAAAATATAAAATAAAAGAATAGAGGGGACATGTTTATGAAAAACAAAAGAGGTACTTATGCACAAAAGGTAGGCGGTGTTTTTTCACGGATTATTTTCTTTATCCTGCTTTCCGTCTGCGTGGTGTCCATCTGCATCATGGCAGGGCTGGCACTGACACAATCCGGTATTTCCATGAAAAATGAGGTGAGTGGGCTGACCGGTCAGATTAATGCGGAGATGGCGGAGAAACAGGCAGTGGTGGATGCGGTGGCAGCGACCATAGGGAGCGGACAGCTGAAGGGCTACCAGGCGCAGCTTGACTTTGTGGACAGCATCAAAGCGATGGATGACATAACGGCAGCGGTCTATGTGGCATATCCGGACGAAAGTGTTGTTTACAGCGGTGGCTGGCAGCCGGATGCGGGGTTTGTGCTTACCGACAGAATCTGGTATACCATGGCGGCAGCATCCGAAGATGTCTGCATTACCGAGCCGTATGTGGATGAGAATACAGGAAATATCTGCATTACTCTTTCCAAGGCAGTCCGCAGCGGGGATGAGGTCACCTGTGTGGTAGGCATGGATCTGTATCTGGATGAGGTGGTTTCCCTGATTTCCGGGCAGTTTAACGGTTCTTCCTATGCTTTTTTGGTTACCGGCAAGGACGTTATTTTGGCGCATCCCAATGATGCTTACCGGATTACGGCGGATAAATCCGTTACCCTTAAGGATGCCGGCTATCAGAAGCTTTCCGGTACCAGCGACAAACGGAAAATCATCTGGGATTACAGCGGCGGCTTAAAGGTCATGATGCTGGAAACCACTGACTGCGGCTGGCAGGTAGTGGTGGTACGTCCTCTTCTGGCGGCGCTTTCCCTGGCATTTATCGTTCTTCTTCTGAATATCCTGATTTTTGTGCTTTCTGTATTTTTAAGCAACCGGTTCTGTAAAAATGCGGTTTCCAAGTGGTTTACCCCCATTTATTCCATCAGTAAAAAGGTGGCGGAAATGGCGGAGGGCGATTTGTCCCTGACCTTTGATGAGGAGCCGATTACGGATGAGATTGCTACCCTGACGGAGGCGCTCAACAGCACCATAACGGAGCTGCATGCGTATATTGACGATATCCGTCATGTGGTCAGCAATGTGGCAGACGGCAATCTTACCGTGCACCAGCATGTGACATACCGCGGAGATTTTACCGCCATCAAGGAAGCTCTGGACCTGACACTGGAAAACTTAAACAACACCCTGTCGGAGGTAAAGGAGAATTCTTCTACCGTGGCGGACTATGCGGAGCAGGTTCAGCTTTCCACGGAGCAGGTGGCGGAAGGTGCAACCTCCCAGAGCCTTTCCATTGCGGGTCTGCGCGACAACATTCAGGTGCTTTCGGAAAAGCTTGGCATTGTGCAGAAAAATGCGGAGCTGGCGGCGGAAATTTCTTCTACCACCAACGAACAGTTAGTCAACGGTGAAGAAAAAATGCAGCAGCTCATGGAGGCTATGGAGCGTATCAACGAAACCTCCGATGAAATCGGCAGCATTGTGGGAACTATCAACGAGCTTGCCAACCAGACCAATCTGCTTTCCTTAAATGCATCCATAGAGGCGGCCAGGGCGGGAGAAGCCGGAAGAGGCTTTGCCGTGGTGGCGGAAGAAATCGGAAAGCTGGCAGGCGCCAGTGCGGAGGCAAGCAATACCATTGCCGGGCTGATTGCCAACAGTAAGGAAGCTGTGGGCAGGGGCCGTGAGGTGGCAGGACGGACTGCAGAGGTGATTAAATCCGGAGTGGACAACTTTAAGGTATCCAAGGACAAACTGCTGGAAATCACGGAGTCGGTAGAGGAACAGATGACGGCATTAAACAGCATCACCAACGGCGCGGAAGAAATTTCGTCCGTTATCGAGACCACGGCAGCGGCTTCGGAGGAGAATGCCGCCATCAGTACGGAATTGATTGGAAAGTCACATGCTCTTTTAGGCTCTGTAAACCGTTTCAGGCTGGCGGACAGTTGCAAAAATGAATAGACAAGCGCCCGTTCTTATGCTATAATCTGTAAATGACTGTGGGTATATAGGTTATAGCCACGACTTTAAGGAGGAATTGTAACAATGAGTTTACAGGTAGAAAAATTAGAACACAACATGGCGAAGCTTACCATTGAAGTGCCCGCTGAAGAATTAGAGAAAGCACTGGAAACAGCTTATCAGAAAAACAAAAACAAAATCAGTGTACCCGGCTTCCGTAAGGGCAAGGTACCTCGCAATATGATTGAAAAAATGTACGGCCCCGCAATCTTCTACGAAGATGCAGCCAATGAACTGATCCCCGATGCTTACGAAAAAGCACTGGATGAATGTGAAGAAGAAATCGTATCCGCTCCTAAGATTGATGTTACCCAGATTGAAAAGGGCAAGGATTTCATCTTTACCGCAGAAGTAGCCGTAAAGCCGGAAGTTACCCTTGGCAAGTACAAGGGCATCAAGGTAGACGAAGCAGACCTCGCTGTTACCGAAGAAGAAATCAACGCACAGATTGAAAAGGAAAGAGAAAACAGCGCAAGAACCATCAGCGTAGAAGACAGACCTGTTAAAGACGGCGACATTACCACTCTGGATTTTGAAGGTTTCGTAGACGGCGTGGCTTTTGAAGGCGGCAAGGGTACCGATTATCCTTTAACCATCGGTTCCGGTTCTTTCATTCCCGGCTTCGAAGAGCAGTTAATCGGCGCAGAGTTAAATAAGGAAGTAGAAGTAAACGTTACTTTCCCCGAAGATTACCATGCAAAGGATTTAGCAGGAAAGCCTGCAACCTTCAAGTGCAAGATTAAGGATATCAAGGAAAAAGAGCTTCCTGAATTGGACGATGAATTCGCAAGCGAAGTTTCCGCATTCGATACCATGGCAGAATACAAGGAAGACGTTAAGAAATCCTTAGAGATGAAGAAAGCAGACGCTGCAAAGATTGCAAAGGAAGAGGCTGTTATTGATGCCGTTATCGAAGACGCAAAGATGGATATTCCCGACGCAATGGTAGAAACCGAGCAGAGACAGATTATTGAAGAGTTCTCCCAGAGAATGAGAATGCAGGGTCTTACCATGGAGCAGTACATGCAGTTCACCGGCATGACACCGCAGGCTCTTATGGAGCAGACCAAGCCTCAGGCATTAAAGAGAATCCAGTCCAGACTGGTGCTCGAAGCAGTCGCTAAGGCTGAAGACCTGAAGGCAAGCGAAGAAGATTATGCAGCAGAAATCAAGGATATGTCTGAAAAGTATCAGATGGAAGAAGACAAGATTAAAGAAATGCTTGGTGAAAAGGGCAAGAAGCAGGTAGAAGAAGACCTTGCCATCAGAAAAGCAGTTGACTTCTTGGTTGATAATGCGAAATAATTAACCCCAAGATTTTAAGACACTTCCCGAAAGCAAAGACTTGTGATGAGCGTTGCAAAGGGAAGTGTTTTTCTATATATATGTATATATGTTCGGATAATATATGTGCAGCGGCATCCGGATGGCCGGCTGCGAAAGGAGAAACATACTATGAGTGTATTAGAAGGCAAAGAGCCGCAGAAGGTGTGGCATTATTTTGAAGAAATCTGTAAAATTCCCCATGGCTCGGGAAATGTGGAAGGTATCAGCAACTATCTGGTTTCTTTTGCCAAAGAGCATAATCTTTCCTGCATACAGGACGAAATGAAGAATATTATCATAAAGAAGCCGGCATGCAGAGGTTATGAACAGGAGCCTGCAGTCATCTTGCAGGGACATATGGATATGGTAGCCGTTAAGAAACCGGGAGCTGCCATTGATATGGAAAAAGACGGCCTGACACTGGGTGTGGAGGGAGATTACCTGTATGCAAAGGACACCAGTCTGGGCGGAGATGACGGTATTGCCGTTGCTTATGCCCTGGCGCTGCTTTCTTCCGACGATATTCCTCATCCGGCATTGGAGGTTATCATTACCGTGGATGAAGAAGTGGGCATGGACGGCGCAAGGGAGATTGATCTGTCCGGACTGAAGGCCAAAAGAATGCTGAACCTCGACTCCGAAGAAGAGGGGATTTTCTTAACAAGCTGTGCAGGCGGTGCCAGAATCAACTGCTTTTTCCCTCTCACCATGGAAGAAAAAGCGGGCGAGCTGTACCGTATCAGCGTGGAAGGACTGCTGGGCGGACATTCCGGCGAAATGATTGACAAGGGAAGAGGCAATTCCAATGTGATTATGGGCAGACTGCTTTATCTTATGGCAGAAGAATTTCCCGTGCATATCGTATCCCTGGAGGGCGGTCTTGCGGACAATGCCATTCCGAGACATACGGTGGCAGAGGTTATTGTAGCGGAAGAACACAGCAGACTGCTGGAGAATATTCTCTTAAAGGCAGAGAAGGACATTCACACGGAGCTCTGCACCAAGGACCCGGATTTCCAGCTTACCACCGTGCATATGGGAGAAGTGGTAAAAGAGGCTGCCGATGAAGAGAGCAGCATGCGTCTGACATCCGCTCTGCTGGCATTTCCGAACGGTGTGCAGGCCATGAGCGGCGAAGTAGAGGGTCTGGTGGAAACTTCCCTGAACTTAGGTATTTTAACCTTGAATAACGAAAGAAAGGAAGCCGTAGCTTCCTTCTCCGTCAGAAGCTGCTTAGAAAGCGCCAAGTATGCTCTGCTTTCCAAGGTGGAGACCATTACCCGTCTCTGCGGCGGCATTTCCACCATTACCGGCGAATATCCCGGCTGGGCATACCGTGTGGAATCCCCGCTCCGGGAGAAATGCGTTAAGGTTTACGAAGAGATGTACGGCAAAAAGCCCGAACTGCAGGCTATTCATGCCGGTCTGGAATGCGGCATTCTGGCCTCCAAAATCGATGATCTGGACTGTGTTGCCCTGGGACCCGACATGCGGGACATCCATACCACGGAAGAAAAATTAAGCATTTCCTCGGCAGAACGTGTCTGGAAATTCCTGCTTAAGGTGCTGGAAATGAAGGATTGATGTATTCACCTGTGGATGATACAATGGAGACATAAATCTGTGAATGATGAAAATTGCCTTCCGCATGGGATTGCGGATGAAAAAGGTGGATGCATAAATCTGTGAATGGTGAAAATAGGATTCTGCATGGGATTGCGGATGAAGATGATGAATGCATAAATCTGTGAATGGTGATGAGTAGACTCTGCATAAAAAGACGGATTGTGAGAAAGGGATTGCATTTCATATGGGATTTGATAAGGAAAAGATAAAGCAGATAAGGGGATTGCTTATATTTGCGGCGGGACTGGTACTGCTCATTATATACAGCGGCAGTGTGGTAAAGGGCATTGGAATGTGTCTTTCTATTCTGGCGCCCTTTGCGGCAGGGGGCTGTATTGCGTTTGTACTGAACCTGCCCATGCGGGCAATCGAGAAAAATCTTCCCGGCAGACGGTGGGGGAAAAACACCGGAATGCTCAAAAGGGGAATCAGCCTGTTATTGGCATTCCTTTTTGTTGTTACTGTTTTTGTCGTTGTTTTTGTAACTGTGATTCCGAGGCTGCAGGAAAGCTTTATGATGATCGGAGCCCAGATTCCTGCATTTACGGCAAAAGTGCTTAAGGAACTGGAAGAACTTTTTGCAGGTAATCCGGAAATCCTGTCCCAGATAGAAAAATTGCAGATCGAAGAAATAGACTGGATGGAAATAGGAAAGCACATAAGTCAGTTTCTGACGAGCGGCATGGGAAGTGTGCTTTCCTCTGCCTATACAATGGCAAGTAATATTATCGGCGGCGTGGTAGACAGCTTTGTTGCCGTTATTTTTGCCATATATATTCTGGCACAGAAGGAAAAGTTAGCAGATCAGGGAAGAAGAATCCTGAAAGCCTATCTTTCGCCCCATGCCTGTGATAAGGTGCAGTACGTTCTGCGGCTGCTGGCTTCCAATTTCAGCCACTTCATTGTCGGACAGTGTACCGAAGCCCTGATTCTTGGTTGCCTGTTTCTGGTATCCATGACCATTTTCCGTTTTCCCTATGCACTGGTAATCAGTGTGCTGATTGCCATGACGGCACTGATTCCCATAGTAGGAGCATTCATCGGCTGTGCTGTGGGAGCATTTCTTATTCTGATGACAGATCCTTTTCAGGCTCTGTGGTTTGTTGTCTTATTTCTGGTGCTGCAGCAGGTTGAAGGAAATCTGATCTATCCGCATGTGGTGGGAAATTCCGTGGGACTCCCCTCCATCTGGGTCCTGGTAGCAGTGACGGTGGGAGGCAGTCTGTTCGGCGTGCCGGGGATGCTTTTCTTTATTCCCCTGACAGCTACAATATACATGCTTTTCCGCGACAGAGTAAACGAACGGCTCCGGCAACGTAAAAATATGCAAAAAAGTACGAAAAATACAAAAAACATAAAAAATTGAAAAAATTTTAAAAAGCACTTGCTTTTTAAAAAAAAACAAGATATAATACATCTTGTGCTTCGGGGTGTGGCTCAGTTTGGCTAGAGCGCTGTCTTAGGGAGGCAGAGGTCGCGTGTTCGAATCACGTCACTCCGACTACTTAAAAGAAGCAGAAAAATCGCATTTTCAAGGGCAATACCTTGAAGGTGCGATTTTTTTGTGGGATTTAGATTTATGCCGGGTTTATGTAGAATTCATGCTGGGTTTATTTAGAATTTATGTAGGATTTTTGTGTATCCGTCATTTGACTTTTTCTTGCAGCAGAATTTTGTATGTGACATAATGGAAAAGAAGCAAAACACGAAATTTCAGGGAAATGTCTTATGAAAAAGCTGTGGGAGAGAAGCAAAAATCTCATAACCAGAAAAATGCTTTAAAGGAAGAAGAGAAAAAAGATATGAATTGAAAAAATGCTTTAAATCAAAGGAGATATACCATGCAGGGATATAATTGCATTATGGTTTTTGATAAAGAAGGAGATAAGCTCCTTTTCTGCAAGAGAACCAAGGACCCTTATCTGGGAAAGTATAATCTGGTGGGTGGAAAAATCGAACCGGGGGAAAATCATTTTCATGCGGCATACAGGGAATTGCAGGAGGAAACCGGCATAGGTCGTTCGGATATAATCCTGACGCATATGATGGATTTCACCTATTATAATCAGGACTGTTTTGTGGAGGTGTATGTGGGAACCCTGCGGGGAGATGTGACGTTACGTGAAGAAAAACATCCATTAGGATTTTTGACATTGGCAGAGGAAGATTTTTTTGACCTGGACAAATTTGCAGGCGAGGGCAATATCGGTCATATGGTGGAGCAGGTCCGGCAGTTCGGCTGCGGTCGTGCAGAGGGAGAAGAAGAATGAGAGAAGAAAACAGGAAGCAGCAGGAAAACAAGAAGCAGCAGGGAAACAAGAAGCAACAGGAAAACAGGAAGCAGCAGGAAAATAATAAGTGGCAGGAGAGGAAGCTGCAGAATAAGAGACAGACGGAGAACAGTGGTAAGCCGGCAAATGGGAAACGGCCGGAAGAGAAATCGGAGGTGCCCTGCAAGGTATACAAAAAGTGCGGCGGATGCCGCTTTCTGGATGTTTCCTATGAGGAACATCTGAAACACAAGGAAAAGCAGGTAAAGGAGCTCTGCGGAAAGTTTGGTGGTTTTGACCCCCTTATCGGCATGAGCAATCCCTACCATTACCGCCATAAAGTGCATGCAGTGTTTGGTGAGGACAGACGTCACAATATCATTTCCGGCACCTATGAAGAGAAAACACATAAAATCGTGCAGGTGGACAACTGCCTCTTGGAAAATCCGGATGCCGACAGAATTATTTTAACTATCCGCAAGCTTTTGAAGTCATTTAAAATTAAGCCTTATAATGAGGACACCGGTTTTGGATTATTCCGGCATGTACTTATCCGATGCGGCAGAAATACGGGAGAAATTCTGGTTATTCTGGTATTGGCATCTCCCATCTTGCCTTCCAAAAACAACTTTGTAAAGGCGCTCTTAAAGGAACACCCTGAGATTACAACGGTTGTCCTGAATGTAAATAACAGAGGAACCAGCATGGTACTGGGGGAAAAGGACTATGTGCTTTACGGAAAAGGTTACATTGAAGATACGCTTTGCGGCAAAACATTCCGCATTTCACCGCAATCCTTTTATCAGGTGAATCCGGAGCAGACAGAGGTGCTTTACAATAAAGCGATGGAATATGCGGGACTTACCGGAAAAGAAGTGGTTTTTGATGCGTACTGCGGAACCGGCACCATCGGACTGATTGCATCAGAACATGCCAAGCAGGTCATCGGAGTAGAGTTAAACAAGGCGGCAGTGGCGGATGCCAGACTGAATGCGAAGAGAAATGCCGTGAAGAACATCACATTCTATGAAAAAGATGCCGGGCAGTTTATGGTGCAGATGGCAGAGGAACGCACAACGGTGGATGTGGTTTTCATGGATCCGCCGCGGAGCGGCAGTGATGAAGCATTCTTAAGCTCTCTGGTGAGACTTGCACCGAAGCGGGTGGTTTATGTTTCCTGCAACCCGGAAACGCTTGCCAGGGATCTGGAATACTTAAAGAAACACGGATATAGCATGAAGAAGGGTGTTGCGGTCGACATGTTCCCTTGGACGGGGCATGTGGAGACAATAGTGTTGCTACAAAGAGAAACCTTGTAGAAATCCTTAGATTTAGGCACTTTTCTCGTCATGTGGTGTTTGACTCAGAGGGCGATAAATTCCGTAATAAGCGTATTGAGGACTATATCACCGTTTCAGTAGTCATTGATACGGAGTGTGGGAACACAAAAAATTGAATGTTCAGAATGGAAAGGACATCGTGAGAACGGTGTCCTTTACTCATAGGCTTTGCCGCAGATTTTGAAAAAAGTCTGCGGCTTTTTTCATGCCCAAATTCAGAAAGGAGGCGACGCCATGTACTTTACTTCCGGCCAAGACCGGGCCTTTGAACGGCTGATGCAGGAAAAGCCCAGTTTCGATCACTACGACGGCGGCGGGGCGAACGCGCCGGAGGATTGCGGCAGTTGCCGCTTCTATCGCCCGGATTGGAAATATCAATACTGCGTGTATGCAGAGTGTCCCTATCAGCCGGGCAAGCTGACCGCCCTTGCTGCGGTCAAATTCACAGTGAAAGGAGCTGACGATGATATGGCAGTATTCCGCGTGGAGAAGAACAAAGGCTATACGGTGATGTCCAACCACCACCTGCGGAACAAAGCCCTGTCCCTGAAAGCCAAGGGCCTGCTGTCACAAATGCTGTCCTTGCCGGAGGATTGGGACTACACCCTAAAGGGCCTGTCCCTTATCAACCGGGAAAGCATTGACGCCATCAGGACGGCGGTGTGGGAGCTGGAACGTGCCGGATATATCAGGTGGGAGCAAGGCCGTGACACAAAGGGCAAAATGGCCGATATGGTCTATACCATTTACGAGCAGCCAGTGTTGGCTAAGCCGGTATTGGAAAACCCGGTGTTGGAAAATCCAATATCGGATAACCCGACATCGGATAATCCGGCGTCGGGAAATCCAACGCAATTAAATAAAGAGATACAAAGAACTAACTTACCAAGAAAAGAAAAATTAAATACAGATGGACAAAGTACCGATTCCATTCCTTTCCCATCCCTGCCCCCTGCCCCTGTGGAGGACGAAGCGGCGGCTGCACCGCCGGAACGGAAAGGAACAGGAAAGAATGCGGCAGTACAGATTTATCGGGAAATCCTTTTGGAGAATATCGAATATGACCATCTCATTCAGGACAGTTCCATTGACCGGGAGCAGCTTGACGAGATCGTTGATCTGATGCTGGAAACCGTCTGTACCTCCCGCAAGACCATCCGTATTGCCGGGGATGATTACCCCGCTGAGCTGGTGAAGTCAAAGTTTATGAAGCTGAACAGCGAACATATCCGCTTTGTCTTTGACTGCCTGCGGGAGAACACCACGAAAGTCCGCAACATCAAGCAGTATTTACGGGCTATGCTGTTCAATGCCCCCAGCACCATTAGTAACTACTACACGTCCCTTGTGGCGCACGATATGGCACAGCCGGATTGGGGCAAACCAAAATCCGGCCTGCCGGACTATTCATGTTCGCCGGATGAAAGCCTGTGAGGAAAAGGAGGCGCTTTGAACCGTTGTTACCTGCGGCGTCTGGTGGTTCCACCTTAGACGCCATTTTTGACTTTTTGACAAGGAGGGATGCTTATTGCAGGAAGGAGTCGATCAGAAAACCATTGCCCTGTCCATGAAAACAGGCAAGCTCACGGTCCAAGTGCTGCAAGCGGCGCTGAAAAAGTATTTGCAGCACCGGACCAAAGGCAAGACCATGCTGCACCACGGCCAGCAGAGCTTAAAACAGCTCAAAAAGCATGGGGCGGCCCTCTCCAACATTGAGATCACCGAGGCCAACATTGGCGCATTCAAGCCCTGTGCCAAGAAATACGGCGTGGATTTTGCCTTGCGAAAGGATAAGACCACCCAGCCGCCCCACTACGTCGTGATCTTCAAATCCAAGGATGCGGACAATCTGGAACAGGCGTTCCGGGAGTTTACGGCAAAGACACTCTCCAAGGAGCAGCGGCCCTCCATCCGTAAGGTGCTGTCTGCCATGAAGCAAAAGACAGCGGAGCAGACCAAGCAGCGGGCCAAGGAGAAAATCAGGGAAAGGGGGCTGGAACGATGAAGCCTGATGTGAAAAAGCTGGTGATCCTCAATCTCCCGTATCTGATTTTTGTGTACCTGTTCGGAAAATGCGGGCAGGCGTACCGGCTGGCCGCCGGTGCCGACCTGTCGGGAAAGCTCCTGCATTTTGCGGGCGGTTTTACGGCGGCTTTTGCAGATCCCCTCCCCAGCCTGCACATGTTTGATTTCTGCGTCGGTGTCGCCGGTGCTTTGATCGTGCGGCTGGTGGTGTACTGCAAGGGCAAGAACGCCAAAAAGTACCGTAAAGGCGTGGAGTACGGCAGCGCCCGTTGGAGTGCATAATTTTAAGTGTAAATGACACATACATGGACGCACAGGAGGTTATGCACATGACTGATTATAGCAAAATTACAGCCCTTTACTCCCGCCTTTCCGTGGGCGACGAGGACAGGGACGGCGGCGAGAGCAACAGCATACAGAACCAAAAAATATTTTTGGAGAACTATGCCAGAGGGCAGCACCTAACCAATATCCGGCACTACATCGACGATGACGAAAGCGGCAGGTTTTTTGACCGTTCCGCCTACTCCCGCATGATGGACGATGTGGAAAACGGGAAAATCGGTGTCTGCATTATGAAAGACCTTACCCGCTGGGGGCGCGACTATCTCCAAGTCGGCAACGCGATGGAGATATTCAGACGGAACAATGTGCGCTTTATCGCGGTCAACAACGGCATTGACAGCGAGAAGCCCGACACATTGGAGTTTGCGCCCTTTATCAATATCATGTCGGAGTGGTACGCAAAGGACATCAGCAAGAAAGTGAAAACGGGCATTAAGACCAAAGGCATGAGTGGAAAGCCGATTGTCACCGAAGCCCCTTACGGCTATGTCAAAGACCCGGACAACAAGGATTTTTGGATAATCGACGAGGAAGCCGCCGAGGTTGTCCGTTTGATTTTCCGTCTGTTTATCGGCGGGAAGAACCGCAATCAAATCGCCGTATATCTGACACAGGAGCAAATCCCAACCCCCACTTTCTACATGAAAGACCGGGGGCGGGGAACCTGTAAAAATAAGACGCTCAACGAGGATAACCGCTGCAAGTGGAACAAAGCCACCTTGACCAATATCCTCACACGGCAGGAGTATTGCGGCGATGT
>ERZ857629.138-NODE-138-length-111228-cov-13.354726_pt1 | contig 111228 bp, 78 predicted proteins | sample MGYA00519700_ERZ857629 | MGnify/ENA primary metagenome ERZ857629 (study PRJEB31778, sample SAMEA3449351) | human gut metagenome | biome: human gut; feature: human-associated habitat; material: faeces | place: United Kingdom | collected 2010/2012 ... | reverse complement strand
ATTTATGCTAATTATCGTTAACCGTAGTCAGTTTTCGTATTATAGTTCATAACTCTAAAATTTTCGTTTCTAAAGGTAGTTACTTATTTCTTACCAAGAGCTATGCAAAACAAGGCAAAGCAATGAAACAGAACTCATTATGCCGTATATACCCCGTTTCGGAACCGGTAGCTGTTTAGTAGCCGAACTTTGTCCGAAAGGGGTGTTTTCAGGCATTTTATGCCGAAGCCTGCTTCAACCCGCCCTGCATACAAGATGCTGACCTGCATTTATTTATGTAGAACTTTGCTTTTCTTTGCGCCTTATGCCGATTTTTTCTAAAAAAATACATTTTATCCATTTTTCATTCATTGCGATTAAAATTTCCATGTACTTCCGTCAACAGCTTCCCCCCCCACACTATTTCACAATAATCTCTTCTATAGGTTGTTTCAACTCCTTATCCAATGGATACGACTGATATTTCACTTTATCAAAATCAATCTTCTTCATATTAATACAACGAATATTGTTATTATATGCCGTTTTATAATACACTTTCCTGTTTGTCAAATCAATAGCCGAAGTCCATTGTGTAGCACTGGGAATATCAGGTGCTTTTCCTGACGCATGTTCTATACCGACAGGAATATCAAAATTATTCAGAATATGAAAACTTTGTAATATAGCGTCATACGCTGTAGGGCACGCCGAAGCTGTTGCCTTATAAAACGCTACACGAACAAAACGGGATGGAGGAGTCACATCCCCCGGAATGCCATGGAATCCAGCACCTGCGCCAAAAGGGAAAATAGTCACCCCACCCCATTGCTGTGGAGTGACAGCCCCCGGATACAAATTTACATAATTATTCAAGTTAGTCACCTGCCATGGAAAATCGGGAGAATTGGTGAGTACTCCTACCCTGTTTTCATAAAAATGAGGAACACCATCCACAAACTCCAATACCACTTGATTTCCTTTAGCATCGCCAATGCGCCAATGTACCGTAGAACTTTTACCAGGTTTATCAAGAGACACCACCTTCACCCCTTCTATAGCTGCTTTCACTTCGTCTATAGTAGCAAACTGGGAAAGCATCCAGTTCACCACCTGCAAATCCGACAAAGTAGTTGCATTTTGAGCCTCATCATATTCTTCATACTTCCCATAATGAGGAAAATAAAACAATCCAGCCGAAAGTCCTACTTCATTCAGTCCTTCAGCCACAAAGTCTTTCTGAATGATAGCTAGTCCTACCATACCATATTTAGCCCGAAATCTCAAGCCATTTACACCCGTTGGAGTATAAGATACCAATTCTTGTCCTCTGGGAACAACAACATACTCACTCGGAAGGTAACTATTCCCCCACTCTATGGTACGTGCCTGCACATATCCACCATCTTCGGCCAGGAACGAAATACCGGTACATGCCGATCCGCTTGCAATGCCAGTCAGCAACAAGGCCAAAGCTATTAAAATCTTTTTCATAACCATTTTGAATCTATTTATGATATTAAGAACAAAACATCGGATATTTTGGTTCTTGTTTTACGCAACAAAGGCAATCAAAGCCGTCAAACAATGTTCCGACACTGATTGCCATACAAATAGACAAGAATGGAAAAACGAAAGGAGTGACAAGTTCTGAATTTGATTATATTTAAAGAAAAAGGAGATGAATCTAAAAGAAACTCATCTCCTTAACCCTAAATTATTTATTCAGTAAACAATTTACCACATCTTTTTCCCGTTCTTTAGGTTGTACGGTCAAGCTAACCACTGCACCCTCTTTCAGAGTAGCTTCTACAGTGGTTTGCCCTGTAGCATGCAATTTGAAATGCACATTCCAATCTTTTGGCCACGCAGGAAACAATAAAATCTTTCCATCGGCTTCCTGCAACAGCATTTCCTGCATACCTATCATGCCACTGCCTCCCCAGTTATGATCAGGCGTCCAGTCATAGCCTGGTCCCCAAAAAGCGGGAAAACGATGAGGGCCGTTTGCCATTTTCTCTAAGGTAAGTTGTGCAGCCTCCTCTGTCATTCCCAGACAGGCTGCCCAAATATTATCTTGCTTCCACCCGGTATGGGAACGGAATTTCTGGGCATCAGGATCATATAAATAGGTATTACGAGCTATTTCCAGACCTTCCCTGCCCACTCCGTAAATACGCCAGGGAAACACGGGATAAAGTTGAGGGGTTTCAATATTATTCACCCGTTCCCAAACCTGTGCCGGAGCAATCATTTCCTTCCCATCCACTATGCGCAAAGGAATCTCAGGAATACGTGCCAGCATATCCGGTTTACGCCTATAAGTTTGTAAAACAGAGCGCAGTGCAGCAATGGTTGAGGATGGATTGTAGGCCATCTTATAAGTTTCACAAGCCGATCCTGGATAAATCACTAGTTTACCGCTACCATCCAAATCCTTACGGCCACGTTGTAACGCAAGCTGACGATAATGTTCATCAAAGAAACTAAGCGAACTTTCTATTAAAGGAGTATAACAGCTGATATCCAAACTGTCATAACGTGCTGTTTCCAATATCATCTGACAGAACTCAAGAACGGTATCCCATTCGTATTCTAACCATGCATTATATTCCAAGCCTTTATCAAAACTCGCAGGACGCTTAAAACCATACTCTGCAGGGTTAGGAAGACCAAAGTTCTCCATTTGCTCAGTGAAACAAGCGCCAGCATGTCCCCAATAGGCACGAGTACGCGCTTCGGCTGTCGGCAACAAACGCAGATAAAAGTCAAATTGTGATTTCATCAAGTCAAAGTCACCGCTTTTCAACATAGGCCAATAAACCAAACGCTGATTCTGTGCAGTCATGGTTCCTCCTCCCCATTTCCGGAAATCAGGGGTGAATTCCATTATCTGATCCACATACATAGGATCAAAAGTAAACAGTCCCCCGTTAAACTTTGTAGGCCATTGGCTATAGGCGTTACATCCCAACATATAGCGGAACAGTGTATAGTTACGGATAGCATCTCCCGCTTCACCTTCCCCCTCAATAAAGCTACGTTTCCAAAAATCATTCCACCAACGACGGGTAGCCTGTTTGTCTTTGGATACATTTATTTCCTTCTCAGTACGGGCCAATGATGCTTCCCATGCAGGAACCGTACCTTGTTCCGTATTCAAGGCAATGTGCACAGATTGCTTATATACAGGTTTTTTACTTTTATACATCCATGCCAGATATTCAGTTCCCGCATAATGCCCACGACGTGTACCGGTATAAACCAGATTATCACCGGATAACCGACCGCCAAATATTAGATTTTTCAGAGGATTATATAATTGTTCCTTAACCTCATTCATACCTTGTTGGTCTACTACCACATCAAAAATAGTCCGATCAGGATTCCGATGAAAGAAAGTAAAATTATCTTCTTCCACACAGACAGAGTCACGCTTAGTCATCAATCCATCAGGAATGGCCCATTTGTAAGAGCATTGCTGCCCTTCCCCTTTACGCACCGGACGATCTTCATAACGCCAGCTTTCAAAGTTTACACGCATAGAAGTCAGTTCCTTCGTCTTCACCTCAACATGTACCACAGGATGAAACACATCCACCCAAATAATAAGAGTAGCATTATCACTACTTACGCTGACATAACCATCATTAAGATGCAGAGTCTGCCGAAAAGAAGCCGTTCCGGCAAAAGGGTTCGGAGTGAGCCTCACACGAAACCGTCCCTGCTTCAACAGACAGTTATTCTCGTCAAAAGAACCGCTACGACTAAGGTAGAACAGAACATCATCATTCTCTACCCATACATTCATACCGATATCCCCACCTCCGCAAGGCATGGACTCCGAAGCATTCCGGCTTTGAGTATTCCAAACCAAATTGGCAGGCTGTCCCCACAGAAACTGCCCGCCAATAAATACTAATAATAAAAACGTAAAGATATTCTTCATTTTTTTCTGTTTTTACCAGTCATCGGAACGGAAAGACGACACAGGTAAATCTTCACCAAACAAATCTCCTTCCACATAATTTTCGAAACCATAACGAACTGCCACCGGATGAGGTACTCTTTCGCTCTTTACAAGCATTTTACTTCTCTGTATCCACGCTTTAGCAGGATAAAAAACCCGATCTTTGCCTGCAACCTGAAAGTTATATGATTCAAAACGGTCTTTACAATTTATCCACATCGGCGCCCGATCAAAACTGACTATTACCGTATCATTCTTTACTTCCATTCCTGCATAGTAAGGACTTTCGGCCGTAACACCTTTCATTCCGTAAGTTTTTACTAATGCCAAACGCCCCAGACGTTCTCCTGCTACCCTCTTTTTACCCGGATGAATCCCCGTTTTCATTCCTGCGTCCAACAATACAGCCATACCACTATTGCCCACCCGGTGTTCTACCATAGCTTGTTGTTCGCGAAGATAAGCAGAATTTATCACATTCTTGCCAGGCTCAGTAATAATTCCATAATCATAAGGTGCAATTTGACAATAATAGAAGGGAAATTCCCCTTGCTGCCATTCTTCGCGCCACCCGCGTATCAGTGCACTGAACATATCGGCATAAGTAGAAGCCCGGTTATAGTTATCTTCCCCCTGATACCAGATAACTCCACGCATGGCTAATCCGATGAGCGGATGAAGCATACCGTTATAGAGTACAGTCGGAGTACGGTTCTTTGACTTGATATCGGCTTCCGATTGGGGAATCTTTGCTTCGGGAAATGCCTTCAACCAATCCGGATGCATCCAGGCTTCACAGGCAGAGCCTCCCCAAGAAGCCACAATCAAACCCACAGGTATATTCAACTGCTGTTGTATCATCCGACCGAAGTAATAAGCAGTAGCACTAAATTCACGCACGGTTGCCGGAACAGCTTCCTGCCAGGTTCCTACCACATCTGTTTTCGGAGTAAAAGAGGAAGCCCGCTTTACGGTGAACAGGCGGAGTTGCGGATTACGGCTGTTCATCACATCTGTATTGCTATTCTCCACCGGCTGGTTTTTAAAACCTTTCATGGGCATTTCCATATTACTTTGACCGGAGCATAACCATAATTCCCCCATCAGGATATCACGTATCTCAGTCAACTTTCCATCATCAAAAGTAATCGTGTAAGGACCTCCGGCAGAGGGGGTGGATAAAGCAAGTTTCCACGCGCCTTTTGCATCGGCAGTAATTTTATAGGTTTGTTTATCCCAACTTGTTGTAATTTTCACCGATGCATTGGGAGTAGCTGTTCCCCATAAATTGGCACGAGTCTGCTGCTGCATCACCATGCCATCTGAAAAGAAAGCGGGCAATTTCACTTCCGCATTTGCCGACAGGCAAATCAACCATGCCCAAGCAATTCCCAGTAGTAGTTTCTTATTTTTCATATTATGTGTGATTACCATTATTCTTTAGTTTTAAAAAACTCGCAAGGTCCCATCCATCCGGCAGGCAACAAATCATCTCCGGGCAGACGGAATTTTGCATTCGTCCATATCCCCTCAAAAGGCGCTTTATCCAAATCAGCCCCACGGAGCGCATTCGCCCAAGTATTCACTACCTCCACTTCCAATACATTGGTTCCGTTACGAAGCGCATCGGTAATATCCACTTCATAGGGAGCTGTCCAAGCTGTACCGCATGCAATGCTGTTGACACGTACAGTCGCCACATTGGCCACTTTTCCCAAGCGAAGAATGATTCTTCCGTCCTGTTCATTCTTCCATCTGAATAACCCTCTGTAAGTAGCATGTCCGGCATAATATCTTATTTTTTCATCCTCTTCCTTACTCCAGTCAAATAATGCCGGACGAGTGACAGTCTTACGCACAGAGGGGAATGTTACTGTCCATTCCTTGATCAATATGGATACAGGTTCCCTTTCGGTCTGTTCCGGAGAAACTTCTGAATATTCTTTGGGGAATACTACAAATACAGATCCATTGGCAGGCAAAGACAAAGCGACTTCGGTACGACCGTTCGCTTCTTTCCATTGTGCTGGACGAGTTATGGTTCCTGTTACCGCATTCCACAATTCAGGCGTGCGTCCCGCAATGCGGAAAGAAGCATTGAATGTACGCAAACTGTCCACCTGATTGGCTACAAAATAAATCTCATACTCTTCCCCACTCCGATGAGTATATGCCACATCAGCAGGAAGAAGTACATCCCGTTCCACACCGAAAGAAGAAAAATCATCTTCCCGATAAGGCAATTTCGGAATAATGACACCTGCCACACGGAGTTCCTCTACTTTTGCCTGTGCCTCAGGAGACAACGGCAGGTTATCAGGATTCATAGGACGGGCTGTAGGAAGCACCAATACTTTATAAGAAGCTCCTCCCGGAAGTACCATTCTTCCATTCTCCGCTTTTGCCAAACGTAACAGAGCATCTTTGTTGAAAGAATCGTAGGCATAGCCACGCATCGGGTTCACCCAGTCTTCGGGATCGGCCATGTTTGCCGAATGGGTAACACCGACAGGACGCACACGGGTAGGTTGACCTTCATTAGCCAGCCGAATCCGTTCGCTTTCCACCCGTTCGGCTCCATAGATACCAGGAAGCATCGAAACTAACCGTTCGGGTAAAATGGAACGTCGTGGCATTTCTTCACCGGTAAAGACGGCGATATCAGCCACCGGATGACCGTATTGCAACAAAGTCTGGCAACGGGTGATGTAATCTACAAAAGATTTTCCTTCCTCCCACCAGGTCTGGTCGCGCTGGAAGAAGAGTCCGATGCCGTCCAATGTCATACCAGGTCGGTGGTTCATCCAGGGATTATGGGTATAGACATGAAAAAAGAGCTTATTAATACCCAGTGCATAGTTACGGTCCAGCAAAGGTTTCAGCATGGCAGGGTCTTCATCCCATACGCCACGAATTTCAGTAAAGCCTTCGGCCTGGATAATATTCTTTCCATAAATATGCGCACCGCTGATGGCATCCAGCATATCATTGGGTTTATCATGCGTAGGACTGTTCAACCAAAATTCCCCCATAGGCAAATCCACTTTCTGATAATGCATCAATCCGTCACTGACCATAGTAGGAGCTACGCACTCGGCAGAAAAACGACAATCATATTGACGGGCACAATCAGCCAATACGGTGTAGAACACATCAGTCACCAGTTCTCCGATGGTGGTACGGACATCCCGCAATATCTGCTCACTGCGAGCGGCGCTTTCCATCGGAATACCTGCCAGCAAAGGAAGATAAGGCATCAAATCATATCCACGACGTTTCTTAAATTCCGCCGCGAAGTTATCACTCCAGTTCTGACTGCCACACTCCCAACTGTCTACGTGCATATATTTCAACACACGGCGTGCCACGGCTTCATCCGTCTTTTTGAACATTTCCGCAAACCAGTTCGAGAACTGTTTCTGAACAGCCTTGGTACTGAACTTGTCGCATTCCAATCCTTTACCACCTCCGGCAGTAGCATTTACATGTCCGGTTGCCGTATGTCCCATGCGGAGAATACGCCATTTACCTTCGGGTAAACGGGCGGTCAGCCTGCCCTGATACAAAGGGAGATTGATCAATTCATCCGGCTGCACACATGCCGCATCAGGTATTTCCGTCGAAGTAGTAGCAGTAGCTACACGCCACACCAGTCCTGCTTTTCCCTCCCATTGATGAATACGTGGAGCCGTATGAAGGACTATATCATTGATTTTCAAATTCGGTTTCCATTTGGCTGCATCCAAATCTTCACTACCCGGTTCACTTCCCACGGGAGTCCACTCAAAACGGAAGTAACGGGCGGTAACAGGAGGGATAGCATGAGTGGACTGGAAATCCGTATTCTGCCATCCCTGCCGGGCAGGAACCAGTTGCTTCACTGTTTTGAATGTCCGTCCATCCTCACTGGCCAATACTTTCAGGCGATGTGCCTGGTAGTTATTTCCTCCCAAAATAATTTCCACATTACTGCAAGTCACAGGTTCTGCATATTCATACTGAATCCAACAAGGATAAGAGGAACGGAAAACTCCTTTTTCATCTCTGTTCACAGCTTTGGATTCATCTTTAATAACGGCCGATTTCAAATTGCCGAAAGTTACCTTCGGCTTCAATGAAGTATCCTCAGGCTGACGCTCCAATGGAATGGCGTAGGTAACGATATCTTCATAATAGCCATCCAGTGCTTCGGGCATGGGCAAAGTCAAATTACGAATATTCCCACCGTTCACTATAGTATCACTCCATACCACTTTTTGCATCGACTCTTCGGAAGTTATCCAAGGACCTCCCGCCAAGGCAAAGCCATCACAGATATGCATTCCCAACTGCATGCCTAGCCTATCAGCCTCTCTCATACTATGAGTGACCATACGCCACCATTCAGGGGTAAGTTGCTGGGCTTTTCCCTCGTATTGAGGTCCTTGCTCTACTCCCTTAATAGGCATCAGATAGGCCCCACCCAAACCTATACGATGCATGGCCTCCAAATCTGCAGTAATCCCTTCGGGAGTTACAGCGCCAAACATCCAATACCAGAAAGTCCAAGGACGAACTTCCTGTACGGGTGAATTTACAAACTGTTGCCGTAAAGCGGATTGTGCTATCATCGGTTGGAATCCGGTTACCAGCAATATGGATACAAACAGATGTTTTATCTTCATAAGTTATTTATTCTATATTTAATAATAAACGAACAAAGTTGTAATTTGTACTCAATTTCTCAAATATAGAGAGTTCAAGTCAAATAAAAAAAGAAAAGGGAAGAATAAACAAAGTTTCTCTTCCCTTTACAATCTATTTTTTCACTGTTATTCAAATTTTAACGTGATACCTCCTCCATATTCTCCATCAGCCCAAAATGCTTGTGAAGACGGACCTATCAAATCTGTCGTATTCACTTTATTACGAACCGGAGGAATTACTTTCATCAGACTGATACCGGTAACAGGAAAAGTATAAAGCAAGCCGTCACGACCGTCGCGAGGCTGATAAACCCCTACATAATTCTGAGGAGTACGGTTACAAATACTTATCATTCCTTCCTGTGTTTCCAAAGTCATCCATTGCACATTAGCGAAATACCCTTTAAATTCGGGATAAGTAAAGCTTTCAGCAGGAATGGGATCATTATACTCATTTTCCCATACGCCCAACTGCGGGCCATGCAGACGGTTCTGCCATACACGGTAAGGGCCGTCACCTACCCAACGCTTGCTCAACACTTTATCTTCCGGATAATCAAACATCACCCCCATCAAATCCACAACACCACTAAAGTTGTATGTAAAGTCTATAGCAGCGGTACCGTCAGGGGAGATAGTCCATACAGCCTGATCAAAACATCCCAGTTTGTAGTTAGCGGTAACTACTACGTTATTGCCTTCTTCACGCACGCTAAAGCCCGTGAAACAACCGGCATCCTCAAATGTTGTATATTGGGTTTTCTTCTTTTCAGCCTCTTTGTCATCATGGTTGTAAAACTGGTCCATAGAACGGTCCGAACGCTTCGCAGCAATAAAACGAGGTCCATTTGTCAGGCTGATGGTACGGCTTCCAATCTTCACCCCTTTCAGTTGTCCGTCTTTCTGAGAGAAAGTAAATGTACGTCCTCCAGCATCAACCGTCAATGCATCGGCAGTTTCTTTATAAGAAGGCTTGTTTCCGGCAGAAACCTGTTGCAATCCGGCAATGTCTTCCAGTTTATAGCTCCATGTAAAAAGGTCATTCCCATTTTTATCCGTAACGGTCAGCAGTAGAGCATTGGCTCCCTTCATAGCCGCAGGAATAGTCAGTGTACCCACACCGTGAGCAGGAATGTCGGGACAGTTCACCTCTCCCTGTTTCATCACTTTCATTCCCCCCCTATCGGTCACAGAAGGCAATTGTACATATTTATAGGTGAAACGGCAAGTATTCGCATTCAAAAAATCGTACCGGTTCTCTATTCTCAGTTTGCCGTCAAACTGACTGTCAAGGCTATCAACCCTGATTTGAATAGGACACCACACCTGCTTGATGGTAAAATAACTTCCCTCTTTTTCGTGGTGCGGTCCTACAATACCATCAGCTCCATAATTGCCGCAGTTGTCAATGAATCCATTCATATCCACACGCTTCACGCCCTCGTCAGCCAGCACCCAAAGAAAACCTCCGGCACAACGAGGATGTTTACGCATCATTTCCCAATAATCATACAATCCTGCTCCATGGCCCCCATCATACAACCCGTGCAAGAATTCGGTCGGCATAAATATTTCTGGCAGACGCATATAGTTCTGGCTTTCTCCATAAGAACGATAGTGCATAGTTTCATATCCGCTGAAGTTGCCTTGCGGATGAAGCACCGGACGTTTCTGAGGATCATATTTATGAAATTCACCATCCAATTCAGTATTCCAGCCTTTTTCATTACCATTGCTCCACCAGATAATACACGGATGGTTTACATCACGGGTAATCATTTCTTTTACCAGCTTCTGCCCGTTGATAGTTTCGTGCTTGCCATGCCAGCCACTCAATTCATCCATTACATAAAGTCCCAAAGAGTCACAAGCTTCAAAGAATTCGGGATCAGCAGGATAATGACTTAGACGAACAGCATTCATGTTCATGCTTTTGATAAGCAATACATCTTCAATATTCTTTGCCTTGCTCAGTGTACGTCCGCTTTCAGGACGGAAGCTATGCCGGTTCACTCCTTTAATCATCACACGCTGACCATTGATATACAATCCGTCACTTTCACGTGTTTCAATCGTACGGAAACCAAATTTCTGATTTTCAACATGCAGGGTTTTACCGGCTTTATCAAGCAAAGTAAACGTAGCCTGATACATAGTCGGAGTTTCAGCTGTCCATAATTCAGGAGATTTTACAGTGAAATTAATCGAAGCATGATCGCTACCTGTACGGACATCCGAAGTATTTTCGGCCACTTTTTTCCCTTTAACATCTGTTATGACAGTATGTATCCTAGCACCTTCTACTGCCATATTCAGAAAACAATCAGCATAGAAATTCCCATCCGCCTTCGCATCTATTGCCAGACGATCGATATTTTGAGCTGGTTTCGCCACGATAAACACAGGACGGAAAATACCTCCAAAATTCCAATAATCAGCACGGCGTTCTGCCAAATTAACCCCTGCATTCGCACTTTCCTTGCTTACAGTTACTTCAAGTACATTCTTTTTTTTCGATCCGAAGAATACCCGGTCACTCACATTATAAATAAAGCGGTAAAAAGCTCCCTGATGCATGGAGCCAGCTTTACGACCATTTATCTTTACCTGCGTATCAGTCATAGAGCCTTCAAATACCAGCTCTATCTGTTTACCATTCCATTCGGCAGGCAACTCAAATTCATATTTATACAAACCTTGTTCATCAGCTACTCCTTCAGGAAAAGCCTTACCATAGAATTTCATGCCATACTGATAAGTACCGAATCCTTGCAGCTCCCAACAAGAAGGTACTCCGATTTTCGTCCATTTTCCGGAATTATTACCACCGGTACACATGAAATCCCATTGTACCATATCATCACAGCCACGTCCTGACAAGTATTGGCGTTCTGTTTTTACGGAAGATTGCGCCAACAAACCTGCCGATAAAGCAAGGAGTGATAAAAAAGTTGTTGTTCTTTTCATTTTGATATTTGATTTTTAATTTAATTCTATTTTTCCGACTGCTTCCCGAAAAGATGTGTCGCTCATTCACACCTTTTGCCATATGTCATTTAATAAGACTGAAACGTACCCGCAAAGTATGAGGTTTCTGCTTATCAATGGCATACTTCTTCAGCACTCCCGGACCACAACTACTGTTTCCTAAACCTAAAACCGCAGCATCCAGGCTGAGAATAATCTCCTTTCGTGGTTTCAAGTCACAATCATGAGTTGCTTTATAAATATCATCCACAGTATAATATAAGGCCGAAAATGAAAATGGCCGGTCTATGGCTGTCACACGGATACCTTTCCCTTCTTTATTGGTAAGGGTCACCTCTGTGACATCCTCGTGATTGCCACTGTCCTGAGGACGGGGGTAATGTGTATATTGACTGCTCACCTTGCTGCTCCATCTGCCTATCAGACAGGACGTCTTACGGTCGGGATAATTTTCCCACGGGCCACGACCGTACCAGGAAAGATTCTCGTATTCTTCTCCCAATACAAATGCACTACCCAGACGAGGCAATTCCGGCAATTCTCCTTGTGGCAGATAAGTCTGTTCCAAATCCACCGTTCCATCCACATATATTTTATAATGGGAAGAGACACGGATGCTACCTTTGGCATAACGATATTTCACAACCGATTTCCTCGATACGGTGCCATTCGTTTCCTGAGTTTCCGTTTCGGGAGTAATCACCTCTACTTGAGGAGCATCCAATCTCTGATTCTTCCAATCCTTGGCCAACCAGTTACCGAAACTTTTATCATTATCCGTCGGAGCACGGAAAGCCTGAAAATAACTATCTTTCCATAAATCCAAAACAGAAAACTTATTTTTACGTTTACCCGGTTGTACACCGTTAGCCACCGCCATCAAATGATCATTCAAGGCAAACTGTTCCTTTAAAATCTCATGCCCGGCTTTCGCCCATAAAGCATCTTCTTTCAATACTATACTTACATTCAATCGAACATCAGCCTGCTTATTAATCTTGACATCGGGCAAAGCCATCGTTCCCGTTTCACCGGGTGCCACCAATGGAAGCGCCAGTTCCCCTTGTTCCATCTTCTTCCCATTCTCTATCAAAGTCCACAGACAGCGATATCCTTCCAGACCAATGTGGTGATTGCGGTTCGTAACTCTTAATCCTTTGGGCAAAACATCTTGTTCTTTTACTAAAAGATCTTGTTCTTTTGGAAAAACCTGAAGATCTTTTTCCATTTCCAATTTAACCGGGGCATATACTTTCTTCACCTCCCAATATTTGGGCGTAGTTTCGCGGTCACTCATCACCACACCATTAAAACAAAAAGCCTTTAAATTAGGCTGATCACCAAAATCACCGCCATACGCCACCATCTGGCGGCCATCCGGCAATATCTTATAAATACCTTGATCCACCCAGTCCCATATAAAGCCGCCCAGCATACGTGAGTTACTATAAATCTCATCCCAATATTCCTTGAAATTACCTAAAGCATTTCCCATGCAATGTGCATATTCGCTGGTCATCACAGGACGGTTATCATTCGTGCGTTCCGCTATTTCCAACAGGCGTTCCCAACGTGCGTTCTCCGCCCGTTCCTTGTCTTCCCCTTCGGGAATGCCGGGATTCAGATACTCCTGTTTCACACGGGTATAGAAACGGCTGATTACATCCACCGTTTTCGGATCGGGTTCTCCGTTCACTCCCTGAGCTCCTTCATAGTGTACGGGACGTGTAGGATCAAAATCATGTAGCCAAGCCGAAATAGCAGCAAAATTAGGTCCGTAACCACTTTCATTTCCCATGCTCCACATCACTACCGAAGGATGATTTTTATCGCGTTCCGCCATACGTACCGCACGATCCAGAAAAGCGGCGTACCAATCGGGTGTACTGGCCAATGTTCCACGCAATCCGTGCTCTTCTATATCCGCCTCATCCATCACATACAGTCCCAAGCTGTCACACAGTTCGTACCAACGGCTCACATTGGGATAGTGACTGGTACGGACTGCATTCACATTGGCTTGTTTCATCAATAATATATCCTGCAACATTCTCTCCTCACTCATCACGCGTGCCGTATACGGATCGTGTTCATGACGGTTTACCCCACGAAAGCGGACAGAATTACCGTTAACCAACATTTGTCCGTCTTTTATTTCAATACAACGAAAACCTACCGGCTGTTCCACTTGCTCTATGGTCTGTCCGTTTACATTCTGTAAACGAAGCTCCAACTTATATAAATAAGGAGTTTCGGCTGTCCAACGTTGTGGAGATTTTATAACGGCGGACATACGTCCCATCTTACGTGGACCACGTTGCGGATACCATTCATTCATCCGTGCCGCCTTATGCTCCAAATCCAAGATATCTTCCACATTGCCAACCATATTCACTATTTCTCTTCCATCCGCATCCTTCAGCACTGCCTGCAACGTATAGCCTTTACCGTCCATTCCCTGATAAACGCTGAACTGCGGATCAATCAGCAGTCTGAAATCTTGATAATTCCCCTGAACAGCAGGGAGGGTACGCACTACATAGTCACGGATACGGATATCTGGAGTATGCACCAAATGAATACTGCGATGAATACCTCCAAAACGCCAAAAATCCTGATCTTCCAAATAAGATCCGTCACTATACCGATAAACCTCTAAAGCTATTTGGTTCTCTCCCGGTTTCAACCAACGGGTGATATTGAACTCACTAGGTTCCATACTTCCCTGGCTATACCCTATACGTTCACCGTTTATCCATACATAAAAAGCGCTCATCACTCCTTCAAAACGAAGAAAAGTCTGCCCATCCGCTTTCCACCCAGCCGGTAAAATAAAAGTACGCCGGTATTGTCCCACCGGATTACGTTCCTTGTAGGTGGTATACGAAGCTTTAGGCTCCCCCATTACCCGTGGAGGATCTATTTTAAACGGATATCCTGCCGATACATAAATAGGTGTTCCGTATCCGTTGATTTCCCAATTGGCAGGAACCGGAAAACTTTTCCAATCCTCGTCATTAAAGTCCGTACGGTAGAAATCCGCTATCCGTTCGGAAGGCACAGGAGTCCACCGGAATTTCCACATCCCGTCCAGACTCATCGAACAATCCCCCTTCTGCTTGGCAAAAGGCACAAAAGCAGCCCTTGCCGGTTCCCGATTAATCTGTAATACATGATGATTCTCCCAATCATGTATTTGTTGGGCCTGTAAGGATACCGTCATCCATCCGCACAGTAACAATCCATATATTCTCATATTTTTGCTCTTTCTTTTCAAATGAAGACGGACGAAATATGATTTTGTACCATATAAATTGTAAAAAGAAAACCCTTCTCTCCGATATCATCATCGAAAAGAAGGGCAAACTTAACATGGACAAAACAATTATCTAGGATTTTGAACTATATTCGGATTAGCATCAATTTCAGTTTGTGGAATAGGAAGTGCCACCCTAGGGTCTGAAGGAGTAATGACACGAGCATCTTCAGGCATAGTCAGATGCCAGCCTCCTGAACGGTCCACTGACTTGCCATTACGCATATAATCAAAGAAAGCATGACCTTCACCTACCAGTTCTTTACGTCTTTCTTTCAAAATGCGCTCCAAGCTGAGATCAGCAGATGTTACGGATTTCGCTGGATTGGCACGGGTAACTATCGCATTCAGATATGTCAATGCTTTTTCCGTATTGCCGATTTTAAAAGCAGCTTCCGCAGCATTCAAATAGACCTCGGATAAACGGAGAATACAAAGATCATTATCCTGTGGATTGACTGTAGAAACAGCATCGGTCACACTGCCCGATTTCCCCGGATATTTAATCAGATATTTCGGTTGACCTTTGGCAGCTACGGGCAATGTATCTGCAACTGCATTTTCCGGCAAATGAGGAAATACATGGCGCACATCTTCAGGGTCTTCATTCAGCAAATCCAAATAAGCCTTTGTCAGAATCAGGTTATTCCAATCTTTCACATTATCGGCATACACCATCGGCGCCCCTTCTCCTCCCGAACCGCCTGAAGGTTCAGACATCGTAAAATAGAATTCAAACAAAGACTCTGAGTTGAAGTCTTTTCCCCATACAGAAGGATATTCATCATGAGTAAAAAGCCGGTAAATTCCCCCATTGTCATTGATTACTTCTTCTGCACATTTCAATGCATTTTCATTGTCATTCATATACAGATACACCCGGGAAAGTAAAGCTTTCACACTCCAATAATTCATATAGGCATCATGTTTTTCTTTTGTCAGTCCTCCCAACGCATCGTTCAAGTCCTTTAGCACTTGTTCGTAACATTGTGCCACTGTGTTACGTTCCGGAGCATGATCCTCCAAGGTGGTCTGAATCTCAATAGGAACTCCCAAAGAAGCCCCATTATCCAAAGTATAAGGCATACCAAATAAACGGGTCAGATCAAATAAAGCCAGTCCTCTCATTGCCAGTGCCTCCGATTTAATCCGTGCCACTTCTTCCGGCTTGGCATTCCCCGCATTCCCCGCATCCAACTTTTCTATCAGACTGTTAGCCTGATGGATCACTTTATAGGGTTGGTTCCAGACAAGGGTTATATTAAAATTATCATCCGCCGTAACATCAAAGAAATAGTAAGGAGAAACCCTGCGGCCTGCTCCTTTATTAATACGTGCCTGCACATCTTCTCCACGACAATCAGCATAATAAAGATAATTATCACCATAATAACTATGTGCGGATGCTAATCGGTATATACCATTCAATGCCACCTGTGCATCATCTATATTTTTAATGGCATCATCACTAGGAACTGCCGTAGAAGGATCTGTATTCAGCCAATCAGCAGTACACGAAACAAACATCAATGATACAGCCGCAACAATCGATAAATATATTTTTTTCATTTCGTTCTAATTTAAAGGAAATTCATTAAAAAGAGACTTCTATTCCAAAACTGTAAGTACGCATAGGAGGTGTTTCACAAAATACTTCACCGGAAACAGGCACTTCCGGATCATACTGGTCCCACTTTGCCCACGTCAACAAGTTACTGCCTGAGAAATACAATCTTGCTTTACTGACACCCAGTTTGGTCAACCACTGATCTGGCAATGTAAAGCCCAAAGTCAAGTTCTTTACACGTAAATGATCCGTGCTATGTACATAACGGGATGAATTCTGCGGTCCTGCTGCTTGGCCAAGTACAAATCGGGGTACATCTGTCACATCACCCGGCTTTTGCCAACGATCCAATTCATAAATGGGCAAGTTATAGTTCTGCTCTTTTGCACCGTCGGTTTCATTATAAGTTCCGGTTTTGTCAAAAGAATATCCTCCTAAAGAATAAGTCAATGTCAATGCTAAATCAAACCATTTGTAATTCACGATATTGGTAAAACCTCCTGAAATTTTCGGATCCACAGACTTATAAGGAATTGCCTGTGCTGCAGAAGCGTCAGTAGTAACTGTTTTGTCATAATTGCCATTTGCATCCTGTGTATTCATATAGTACAAAGCTTTTCCTGTTTGAGGATCAACCCCCGCATATTCTTTCACATAGAAGGTAGAATACGGCAACCCCACTTTATGGATAAACCAGCTTCCCTCGATAGACTGTTCCAATTTACCATCCAATGATACAATCTTATTTTTATTGTGGGTCATATTCAAAACAGAAGTCCAATTAAAGTTGCTACCGGCAAAGTTTATGGTACGCAGTTCCAGTTCCCAACCTCTATTATTCAGTTGTCCCAAATTCCCCAAATAATTTTGGAAACCGGTAGTGCTACTGATAGGACGATTGTAAAGCAAATCTTTCGTATCGCGATTATAATATTCCAAGCTGACAAAAATACGATTGATAAATGCCAGGTCGAGTCCCAAATTCAAGTTATAGTTCTTTTCCCATTTAAGGTTCGGGTTCGGTAATGCCGATTCATAAGATCCACCGCCTCCCATATAATTCTGCCCGTAGGAATAAAGTCCCATATATCCGTAAAGAGCACCCGGTTGATTACCATTCACACCATACGAGGCACGTATCTTTAAATCACTCAGCACACTCTTTATAGATTGCATAAATTTTTCCGCACCTACATTCCACATACCGGATACAGACCAAAAATTTCCCCAACGGTTCTCGGGTGACAGGCGTGAACTGCCGTCACGACGAAAGCTACCAGCAATATAGTAACGGTCATCATAATCATAGTTGATACGGGATACATAAGAAATCATTCTTGAATCCTGAGTAGAAGACACAAAGCTGTTCAATGATGCTGCATTATCCGGTTCCACCAAATAATCTGAAGGAAGTTTGGATTTATCCCCCATTGCTTTGTCAGTCTGATAATTTTCAATTTCATAAGCTATCAATGCGTCCACATGATGCAACTGTGCTATAGTCGTATTGTATCCCAATGAAGTGGAAGAAATCAATTTACTATATTCTATAAATCCCTTTGCCGTCTGTGCATCACTACCACTTTTAGCTCCGGCTCCACTCAACGGATTCCAATAACGGGAATCTTTCTGAATATTATAATCATAGCTAAGCGTTTCTTTTAATTTCAACCCTTTGATAATATCTATCGAAGCATAGCCTGTAGAAAACATACGTGTCATACGGGTACGGTTATAATCTGTACGGATATCACGCAACGGATTCACATTGCTACTGGGATATGACCCTACATAATTCCCTTCAGCGTCACGTACCGGAAAAGACGGAGTGGTGTTCAAAGCCACACAAAGGAAAGGATTAATAGATGATCCACGCTCCTCATTCATTTCCTGATTCAATTGAGAGAACATCACATTGGCACCCACTTCCCCACGGGAACCTACCTTCTGGGTTACATTCAAACGCGCTGTATATCTATCTAGATTAGAATTTTCCACCAAACCCTCCTGACGGTTAAAACCCAATGAAGAATAGAACGTAGTCTTGTCATTACCTCCCGATACGGACGCTTCATAACTTTGATGATGTGCCGTACGCATTAATTCCTTTCTCCAGTCAGTATATCCCAGTTCCGGAATGGAGGCATAATCATTGATATGTAAATCAGCATACTCTGTGGGCGACGCCAATCCCGCCTCCGGATTCTTGGCTATCTCATCTTGCTGAAAGTTCATCAAACCTTCATAAATTAGCTCTCTACGCTGCTCCCCATTCAACGTTGGACGGAATTCCACAGCAGCATTAGAAAAGCCACCATCAATTTTTAATGTAGCCTTAGCACGTCCCTTTGTACCTTTTTTAGTGGTTATCAGAATCACACCGTTTGCCGCACGTGAACCATATAAAGAAGCCGCCGCCGCATCCTTTATGACTGTTATATTTTCAATATCCGAAGGGTTCAGCGTACTCATTATATTCGTTTTAGAATTATTCATGTAAGCGGCATCTGCCGAGCCACCACTCAAGCTTCCGGAAGTCACCGGTACTCCGTCAATGACAAACAAAGGTTCTTTCGATGCATTGAATGACCCCATACCGCGAATACGTATACTTTGATTAGCACCCGGCTGACCGGAATTTCCCGAAATGGACACACCCGGAGTCATACCCTGCAACTTCTGTTCTACCGATACAACCGGAACGTTCTTCAACAAGTCCCCCCGTAATGTATTTGCCGAACCGGTAAATGAGGATTTGGAAAAATTACCATAGCCTGTCACCACAACCTCGTCCAATCGTTGTGTATCCGGACGTAAAGATACATTCAGTACCCCATTGGCAGGTATCTTCGCCGTTAGTGTACTCATACCTAAAAACTCAATCACTAATGTTTTGTCTTTGTTGGGAACTTCCAGAGAGAAATTGCCATCTATATCTGTCACCACACCGATAGATGTACCGGGTATTTTGACAGTAGCTCCAATTAATGGTTCTTTATCCTCTGCTGAGAGAACACGTCCTTTCACTGTTCTATTCTGAGCTTGCACGTACAAACCGAATAAACAAGCCAAAATGAAAAAAACATACCTAGATTTATTCATGATTTATATTTATATAATTATATAATAATTTATCATGTTCCGGTCAAAAGATATGCCAACAACAATAACCGCCCGTCAAATCACTGTATATTAACTAAATAAGCAAACAGAACATCTGTAAAACTGTAGAATAAATCCACATGAATGTAGAATTTGTCCACACAAAAAAAGGGTGTGATACCACACCCTCTCATTTAATAATTATTTAAAATTAATTTTTAGTATATCCCGGATTCTGCTCCATATCAGGACTAAATGTAAACTGGTCTGTTGGAATCGGTAAAACACATTTATAATAATCCCAGTCTATTTCCTCCACGATACCCGGTAAATGATATCCTCCCTTACGAACAATGGTCTTTCCATTTCTCAACATATCAAAGAAACGATGCCCCTCACCTATCAATTCTTTACTTCTTTCTTCCAACACCCTATCCAATGTATATTCAGCCGCCGTTACTTCTTTTACAGGATTAGCACGCTGCACAATTGCATTCAGATAATTCAAACCCTTTACGGCAGATGCCCCACCTATTTTCACTCCGGCTTCCGCCGCATTCAAATAGACTTCAGACAAACGGAAAATAACATAATTATTTTCAAAAGATGGAGTCGTAGCATCTGTTCCCGGCCATTTTTTCAACCACCATACATCATTTTTATTATAAACATTCTTTTCCAGCAACAGACAGCGAATATCATCCGGATCACTCAATAACTCATCCACAAATTTCTGAGTAGCAAAAATCTCACGATACCCATTCCAATGCATTAGATATGCCAATGAACTTCGTCCTCCATTATCATCTGTACTATTAGCAATTTCAAATAATGATTCCGTACCAAACGTATTTTTCAGATCCCATGCCGGAATATATTCATCACGTGTATAAAGACGGTACATTCCATTTCCTTCCACTTCTTCAATCAAGTTGCTTGCCATTTGAAACGCCTTCTCGTTATCATCATGATACAGATAAATACGAGACAGCAATGCTCTTGCAGCATACGCATTCATCCGGCTGTTATTTTTAGAAGTACTCATTAAAGGTATAGCCTCCTCCAATGTATTGATTATGAACTCATAATCCTTTGCTACAGTGCTGCGTGGCGGATTTTCATCTAATGTAATTGCATGATCTACAATTGGAGCTCCCCAACCGGCCCCTTTATCCTTAGTATAAGGATAACCGAAACAACGGGTCAAGTCAAACTGGCAAAGTGCCATGATAGTCATCGCCTCACCTTTTAATTCCTTTAATCTTTGCTCTGAACCTTGCACTTTTCCATCATCAATCGCATTGATCACATTCCATGCATTACGGATAATATAAAAAGGACGTCCCCATAAATATCCGGCATTTAAGCTTGTAGAGCGATGATCATATAAATAACACCGGTTACAAGTTCTCCCGCTATTATAAGAACTCTGCATATCATCCCCTTTCATATCCCCATAAAAAAACATGGTTCCGCCATAATAGCCATAGCTGGACATCAAATCATACAATCCATTCACAGCATTATCTATATCCTGCTCTGTACTCAGTGCCAAATCCGTAGAAACGCTATCACCAGGATGAGTGGTTAAAAAATCATCCCCGCACGATACGGCCAATAAAGAAATCAAGCCTAATATAATTATATTTTTTTTCATAAACAGTTCGGTGTTAATTGATTAGAATTTAAGTTCAAGTCCAAATGCGAATGTTTTAAGAGGAGGAGTAAAATAACTTACAATTCCATTCAACTCCGGATCATATTGATCGTATGCAGCCCATGTCAACAAGTTGGTACCCGAAAAATAAATACGGGCAGAATTAATACCTATGGTTCTTAACCAAGACTGAGGAGCAGAAACGCCAACAATCAAACTTTTCAAGCGCAAATGATCTGTACTATGAATACCACGTGATGAGTTCCACCAGCCACCATACTCTTGTCCATACACATATCGGGGAACATCTGTTATATCTCCCGGCTGTTTCCAACGGCGGCGTAACTCTGTACTCTTATTGTATTGTGCCGTATAGCCGTCATCTTGCAAAGCATACATGGCACCATCGTAAGAATATCCACCTAAATGAAACGACAAATTAAAAGATAAATCAATAAACTTATAATTAAACGTATTCATCAATCCACCGGTTAATTTAGGATATATATCTTTCAACTCCACACGGTCGGCATCATTGGGATCATACACAATATTCCTGCTTCTATTGCCATTTTCGTCTTCTTTATTGTCATAATACATCGGGCGTCCGTCATTAGGATCCACTCCGGCATATTCTCTCAAATAAATTGTCGCATACGAACAGCCTTCCTTTCTGATATAATTTCCATCTATAAATTCCGGAAGATCCGCCAGTTTTACAATCTTATTTTTATTATGTGACAAGTTTAAAGAAGTTGTCCAACTAAAATCTTTGGTTTGAATATTACTTGAGCGTACTTCTATTTCAAAACCGGTATTTTTCATTTCACCCACATTCGTAAGAATACTGCCAAAACCACTAATAGAATTCAATTGCTTACTCATCAATAAATCCTTAGTCGTTCTGGTATACCAATCGAAAGTCAAATTAACCCGTCTGAACAGACTTAAATCAACCCCCAGATTCAATGCATAGTTCTTTTCCCAAGTCAAATCAGGATTAGCAATAGCATCTTCCCACGGAGCAGGTTTCCCATTATAAAATGCTCCGGTAGTATAAGTTCCATGATAACCATAATAACCGGTCGGCAGATTACCGTTCACACCATACGATGCTCTTAATTTCATATCCGACACAACATTCTCCCACGGTTTCATGAAGTTTTCCTGAGAGAGTCTCCATGAAGCGGAAACAGCCCAAAAGTTTCCCCAACGGGTATCAGGTGCCAATCGGGAAGAGCCATCACGACGGAAACTGAAACCTGCATAATATTTATCATTATATCCATAATTCAAGCTTCCCACATACGACACCATAGCATCTTCCTGCCTTGTATTAGTAAGATCAGCAGGTTTGGCACCATTATCCAACGACGGATTAAGTGTTTGCCCGTAAACCTGTTTCTCACCATACATATCCTCATAATCGTACTTCATAACCTCATACGCTAAGACCGCATTAATGTTATGTTTACCAAACGTTTTATTATATGCCAGATTCGTTTGTGAAGTATAACTCATTCTCTCAATCATCATCATCTGTCCGGATCCCTGTGTAGCTTCCCCATCTTTACCGTCAGGCGAGTAAAAGAAAAAGTCTTTATTTAAAGAATAGTCTACTGTAAAGATAGTAGATAACTTCAACCCGTCCAAGATATGATAGGCAGCCTTGGCAGATGCCATTGTACGTGCCAGACGTGCATAATTTGAATCTACAGAATTCTCATACAGCGGGTTAATGCCTCCATTATTCTGGAAACCCGTATGATAGCTGCCATCCTCATTATAAATAGGTATAGAAGGGGTCAATTGATATTTTGAAGAATAAAGCGCACTGGCATAATACTGTCCCTCCGGCGTATGTTTATTACGAGTCCATGAAAAGGTAGCATTCATTCCATACTCAAATTTATTCCATTTACTGTTTGCATCAATACGACCGGTAAAACGTTCCATTCCTGAATTTATGCTTATACCTGTCTGATTGGTATATCCTAACGTACCAATAAAATTCGACTTTTCATTACCTCCGCTTACAGACAAACTATAGTCTTGCTGATGTCCTTTTTTCAATAAAGCATCTTCCCAATCAGCATATCCGTTGACCGGGCGTGCCGCATAATTGTCAATTTGTTCATCCGCATAAGCCTTTGCCTCGGTTTCCGAGTCCCCCTGATTCAAACGATAATTAACAAATCCCTCATAAATCAATTCCCTACGCTCTTCACCACCCATTATCGGACGATAATTGTAAGCAATATCCGTAATACCGTAAGTAGCCTGCATACTCACTCTCATTTTACCTTCCTTACCTTTTTTAGTAGTAATAAGGATTACACCGTTAGATCCTTTTGCTCCATATAATGAAGCAGAAGCGGCATCTTTCAATACGGTTATACTTTCAATATCCGCAGGATTTAATGTCTCGATCAAACCAAGTCCTCCCGCGCTGGCATTGGCACTTAGACCACTCATATCCCTAGACGCTACCGGCACACCGTCCAATACATAAAGAGGTTCTGTAGAAGCATTCATAGAAGCAATTCCACGCACCCGCACTGTAGCTTTAGAACCCGGCTGGGAAGAACTGGCTACTGAACTTAACCCCGGAATATTAGCCTCCATCATCTGTGCTACAGACACAACAGGCAATGACTCCAATTTATCCGTATTCAAAACAGAAGCAGACCCCGTATAAGTAGCCTTCTTAAAATCACCATAACCAGTCACTACCACTTCATCCATCAACTGAGAATCCTCCTTCAGCATCACTCTTATTTGCCCGTTAGCAGGCACTTTCACCTCCGCCGATTTCATACCGATGTAACTGATTACGATAATATCACCCTGTTTAGCATCAAGAGCGAAATTACCTTCAATATCGGTAATCATACCGGTATTGGTTCCCTTGATAATTACGGACGCCCCGATTAAAGGCATTCCGTTAGCATCCTGCACATTACCTGAAACATGTTTTTTCTGCTGTACGCTTTCCACACGATCTGAAACCGGAGAAGATAGTGCATGGTTTTCCACTGCGAGCACGGAGCTCAATCCTGTAATAGACATTGCCGAATAGGCAACTACAAACAAACATCTGCATTTGTCTGTAATTCGAGTGTGTGTGTCTTTATTCCTCATAAAATTGAGTATATTTATAAATACCATATATGAGTTCAGCTTATTCATACATATTCCAATCGTCATTCTGTCACCGAATAAGCCTAATCTTTCTCCGTATTATATTAAGGTTGTGACAAATATATAAATTAAAATCTATAAAAGAAACAAAATGAATATTTTTTTCTCCTCATATCGATAAATAAAAATACAACATTCATCCAAATAAAAAATGTGCCAAAAGTATTTACTACCTTTGGCACATACCCACCCGGCTGTTTGATATATCAATAAACTGCCGAAGCGATCACTTGTATAAACAAAATAAGGAACACCATTGCAATCGGATACACCGTAGCGTATGCAACACTCGGAATATTACTATCTACCATGGAATCGGCTGCCGCAAGACCGGGCGTACTGGTCATACCACCAGTGATGGTGCCCAGCAAATCCAACAAACTGATTTTAAAGACCAACCTGCCAACCACAACAGCAACCAGCATAGGCACAACAGTAATGGCCGCCCCCACTCCGAACAATAACAATCCGCTCTCCTGAAAAGTAGCCACCAGATTCTTACCGGCAGAAGTACCGACCTCAGCCAAAAACAGCAATAAGCCCAACTGACGTAACAACTGATTGGCAGGACCGGACATAGACCACAATATGGGTCCTGTCTTTCCCACGGCACTCAGCAACAATGCCACCATCAATACTCCTCCGGTCAATCCGGGTGAAAATGAAACGCTGTCTGAAAATGAAATATTTATTTTACCGAACAATACACCTAATACAATCCCCATAGCTATCGGGAAGAAATCAGTATCAGACAACTGTTTGGCATTATTCCCCAACAAACGAGCAACGCCTCTGAGTCCTTCCCGTTCACCGACCACCATCAACTTATCACCGAATTTCAAGGCCAAATCCGGAGAAGGTGACAAGTCTATGCCACTTCGACGGATACGGGTTACCGTACAACCAAAGTTACGTTGTAAATTCAGATCTCCCAATTGCTTGTTTATCATATCTTTCTTTGTCAGCAATAAAGATTCAATCTCCTGTGTCTGGTCCAGAGGCAATTCGCCTTCCTCCCGTTCTCCAACCAATACGGCAAACTGATTCAGCGCTTCCTCACTTCCCACCGCCTGCACATAGTCCCCTTCCAGCAACATGGTATTCGCTTTAGGCATCAATATAGAATCCTCATGCTTTACCCGCGAAATAACGGCTCCCGTCATGGCACGCGCATTTATTTGCGCCAAAGTACGTCCGAATACCGCTTGATTGGTCACTCTGAAAATGCAAGTTGTCAGTTCCGGAAAACCGCTGCGCCGTTCCAGTTCCAACCTGCGCGCTTCTTTATCCAGATCCACCCGCATAATCTTGGGTAACAGCTTCACAAACAAAATCACCCCTATCACTCCAAACGGGTAAGCAATACCGTATGCAATGGAAGCCAACGGTGAATTTGTACTGTCTATAGCTACCGCCAGACCAGGCGTACTGGTCAATGCCCCTGCTATCAATCCCACCACACTGGGCGTATCAATGTCAAAAGCATACTTCAGTCCTACCGCCGTCAGACAGGCAGAGCAAATAATAAGCATAGTAATAAGAATCAGTGTCTTTCCTTTACTCCTGAAAGAATCAAAAAATCCGGGACCGGCCTGAATACCGATGGTAAAGATAAAGAGCACCAAACCGAAGTTCCCCAATTCTTTAGGAATGATCACACCGAAATGTCCGAAAAACAAGGCAATGAAGATAACGGCCGACACATCCAGCGACAAGCCCTTTATCTTAATCCTCCCTAGCATAAAACCCAACGCTACAATAAGAAAGAGCGAGAAATAAGAAGAATGCAGTAAATCAATTAACATATTTTTAAGAGGTTAGTTTCAGAGCACAAAGATAGTAAAAAATGCCAAATGCTGAAACCTTCCCCTTATGATTCCATTTTATATTTTCAGATCGCCCATTTAATGATACATATAGATTTCAGATCTCCTCTTTCGGTGGTCTGATAAAACATTCATTTAATATCAGAACTTCATTATATCCCAAGACTTTAACCTTATGAGTATATAAACATTCCAACAAATCATCTTGGGTATTCTGAAAAGCAGTAAACGGTGCCCTATGGGAATGTTCAGGTATAGATATATTTAAGTAAATCCGATGTGATTTATAATCTACAATATTCAATTCCACCAATTTGTTCAATGTTTCATACAATTGTTTAAAAGCATCTCCTGCATTCCTCTCTATGTTCTTTTCCAAACAATATTTAAGTTCAACCAAGCAAACCCATCCCTTACTGCTTGCCCTACTGGAAACAAACATACATTCACACTGATCAGAACCTTTCAACACAGCCGGATTCTCCTCAAAATTCACTGCCCAATAAGTCGTTTTTCTTGGATTAATCAAATGAAAAGAAGCTATATCATCAGGATCTTCTTCCTTTATACATACTTTCCGTTTACCGGCTGTCGCTTGTGTATAATCCATGACATAGGCGTCACCTGTCATCTCATTATATCTTGTAAAAGCTTCAATCCTCATCACAATAATCCATTAAGGCAGCAAAGTCTGTCATGATATTCTTCATTATCCGATCAAAATAGTTATTGCGAATCAATCCTCTTTCATCTTGAATAGTATAGTTCGGATTCTCTTTATAAGGAAAAAATTTTCCATTTTTAATCTCCCATACAGAAACATCCTCCGGCTTGACAAACGAATCCTTCATCTTTTGTAATCCCTCCTCTTCTTCCGGTATATTTTCTTGTACCAAAGCCCCCAGCATGCAATTATTCAGTGCATAAAGCAGATAAGGGCTGTGGGTAGTCATCAGTAAATGATCCCGTCCGCTATTGATCATCTCCAACAGATCATAGATAAGATCTTTTTGAGTTTCGGGAAACAAATTCAACTCCGGCTCTTCCACTATAATGTTGGAGTAATGAGGATGAGAAATATTCTCTTCAAGTTCCAAAACGGTTTCCAACAAATTATCCAAAGAATCATTACCCGCTTTTTTCAAGGTCTTTGCTGTTCCTAATATCTTTTTGAACCCTGGAGAAAGCTTTGCTTCTTTTACTGCCTGATTCAAGAATTCCTCATCCATAACAACATTCATTTGTTTGGAAAACATTTTAATATACTCCCTGGACAATGCCCCTTCTATTCTGTCTTTCTTTTCAAAAGAAATATCTTCCTGATGATCATATATCCAATGGGTTAAATAATATACATAAACATACAACGGCACAACCGACTGCAACCCGCTGGAAGCCTCCTCCAATCCTATTTCTTTTCCATCTTCCAGCACAATCATATCCTTTTGGGATGATTCGTCATAATAATACTTCAATTTCAGTTTCAGCAAATCGACAGCATTTTTCTTTTGGAACTTTTGATGAACTTCCAACCAGTCAAAAATAAAGCTTCTTGTATTATATTCAGGCATCTTCAATGACGCAATATTGGGTAACGTAACAGCATTTCTTTCAGCGGGTATATAAGCGACTTTGCCAATTTTGCACCTTTCAAACCCGTCTTTTAATTTAGCGAAGCACATATCTTTTGTATAACAAAAATCAATAGCATCACCCACAAAGAATATAGCATATCCTTCATTCAGATAGTTTTTCAATTTATGAAACTCTAGCAACTGTTTTTCCACAAAGCTCCAACTTACATAATCAGTGTTACGACGCATCAGCACATCCTTTTCCAACCATAGACAGAAACTGATAACCTTAGCTATTGTACTTTTCCCACTGCTTTGCGGACCAATCAGCATGTTCACTTTATTCAAAGTAAAATCAACATGCTCTATCGGACCTATCTTATCTATTATAAATTTTGGCATAAACTCTGTTCTGACGAATTCAAACTTTTTAAGAGAACAAAGATAAACTATTTATTCCTACCGGCAAATAAAAAAATACTTTATTGCACATCCAGCGCATCCAATGCCAGTCCCTCCATATCCGGTGCGGAAAGCACCACCTTATAATAGCCTGCATTGATATACGTACCCGTCGTTGTACTCAGCATACGCCACTTTCCGGGAGTTTCGGCAAAAGTCAGATTATCTTCCTTCAGTACCACCCCTTTGGAATCAATGAACTGCATACGCACCTTCATAGGCTTCCCTGTAACATTCATGTATTTAAAACGAAGAGCATAGACTTGTGCCAGACCGGTAGAAATGTTCCAAGTAATACTGCTTTGTGTACCTTTACCAAAGAAAACCCCGGTTTGTTTCTTAACCTCTTTCTTTATGAACTTACCTTTCAGCACAGCATCCTCCGCTTGATAAGTCACATTGGCACGTGCGTTTTTATCTTCAGGCAATAATTCTTTGGGAGTCTTTTCCATCACCTCCTTGTCTTGTGCAGCCCAGCTGAAGCTATGGGCAGAAAAAGAGCGAACGGAATCCAAGTCGCCTTTACAAGCTATCGCAATGCCACAAATCAAAGCTTGCCCCGCTTTCACCTCCGGAAAATTAATCTTCAAGACTCCCCCTTTCACGATAGCATTCACCACCTTTTTGCAAGCGCCGTCATGACCCGCTTCAGCCCATACATCCAAGTCGTCCAGAAGTACTTTATCATTTACCGCTACATCAAAAATACGCAAGCCTTCACAATCCGTCTGTACGCCGCCTCCTGTACCATGCCAGGGTTCTGTAAAATAAAGTTCCACACGATACTCGCCATCCGGAACGGGAAAGCGGAAGTTCAGCTTATGGCGTCCGAAGCGGAAAGTCTGGAACAGTTCCCAGTCCCTAGTGCCATGAATGGGATCATTCGTGGTACGCTGGCTCGCCTGATAAGGGCTCAACAACTGTACACTATCCGACGGATGAACAAACGATTCCGCCCACGAATGAGAATAACGGCTGTTATCCTGCGCCCAGACCTGACCATACGTATCCGTATAAGCGTCTCCTCCGCAATTCAAACGATAAAGATACGTATATCCCTCAGCTCCTTTCAACAAATCAGTTCCGTTCAACCGGTCGGCAGCAACAGGCACTATAGCAGAACCACGGTAAAGAGCTTCAAAATGAGGAGCTTTTTCCAGACCGTTCAGCACCAGCACATCTTCCGCTGCCGGTTTTCCTTTAAAGTACCCCACAGCACGAAGCACATTGTAACGGATATCGCGGTTTTCCCACATGAAATGAGTCCCCACCCCATGATTCAATTTCCGTCCCAAGTATTCAGCATCCACCGCATCATTGTACAGCAACACACTGTCACAATTGCTGTACGCCTCAATGGTAGCCCGTCTGCGGCCTGTCGCAAAACGGTCCTCCCATGTATGAGATGCCAGATAAACCATCGGATCTTCGGAAGCCGGCACATAGTTCGCGCGATACATATAATATACATCCAGCGGCTCCTCCCACGGAGTCACCAATCCTTTATAATTAAATGGTCCCACCTTATCTATCCGGCGATACGCTTCATCCGGCTGGCGGCGTCCCGGATTATCATGACTGCTGAATATCCATTGGAATTGTCCGCACACACTGTCCTTTGCCTGTTCCGCCAGTCGTATCTTGGTTTCCATCAGCTGGCACATACGCTCCTCGCTCCATACACCATTCACATCAAAAGCTGCCGGTTCCGTATGCAATCCGATGCTGCGCCATGCCCCATATTCACCGTTCAACAACTGATTCTTCTGTGACAATTCACGGCCATACTTATTCACATCACCACCATAGGTTCCACTCCAGTTCTGAATAACATTCCAATCTGTCCCATCACCACCGTTACACGTAGTAATCACACGCATGGTACGGGCCGTAGGATCCATTTCCCGGATAATCTCACTACACTCTTCGGCAAACTCCTTAGGCAGCGTGCTTTCGTTCTGCAATCCCCACATCACCACACTGGGCGAGTTACGACGCTCTTTCACCCACTGGCGGAGCAGTTTCTTGAAATTCTCACGAAACTCCGGAGTATCATACCACACGTGGGCCGAAAACTGAGTCCACCACAAGACTCCTTCCTTGTCCCAATATTTCTGATAATCCAGGTGATGGGGCTGGTGAGCGTCACGGAAAGCGTTGAAGCCCGCCGCACGGATCTGTTTCACACGGGCTGCCACCTGCTCACGGCTGAAAGCATGGCTTTGTCCGAACTGATGTTCATATTCACACACTCCATTGATAAAGACAGGCTGTCCGTTCAGATAGAACCGTCCGTCACCATCCTCCCGTTTCACCGGCCAACTGATGGTACGGATACCAAAGGGTGTACTAATCTCATCCGTAGTACTCTTACCACGCTTTATCATACTGGCCAGTTTATACAAATAAGGATTCTCCGTACTCCATAAAACAGGATTCTGCACTGGCGATTGTTGCTTCACCACCTTCCTTTCACCCGGCTGCAAAGTCACCTTCTCCGTCAGGCGGAACACCTGCTTGCCATCCGCATTACTGAATTTATTAACCACTTCCACCGTCTCAGCAGTCTTTCCGTAATTTTTCACCTCCGTTTCCACAAAGACAGTTCCCGCCTTATCATCATTCCAGATATGCACTCCGAAAGGCTCAATGCGGATCTCATCCGTAGCCTCCAGCACCACGGGACGGAAAATTCCCAAAGGCTGGGAACCTTCGCTGAATCCCCATTCCGAGGAACAGCCACCGCACACCCAAGGCATGTCGGCTATCATTTCAGGATGTTCCGCTTTCACTACCAGCTTATTCTCTCCCAGCTTCAACGCATCCGTCACATCCAATGTCAGCGTAGTACGCCCTACGGGATGACGGCCGAAATCCTTTCCATTCAACGTTATAGTGGCATACGTCCCCACTCCCTCAAAACGAAGAAAATAACGTTTTCCGAATGAAGAGTTGGAAATTAGAAACTGAGAATCATCCAATGTGAAGGTCTTTTCGTATATGGCAGTACCGTGCAAATTACCATGTGTCAGTTGGCGGTAGCCATAATAATCATCCCAGTTATGAGGAATATTTACTTCTATTGCCTTTTGAGCAAACAACCCTTTCAGATGAGTTGCTTCCGTCAGCCATGTTTTCCATCCTTTATCCAATTCCATCACCATCCGGCGATTCTTCACCTCCCGTTCCGGGAAATGCACTTGTGAACGTCCCATCGGTTTGCTGGTAGCAATGGCTATACCACGTTGTTCCGCGTCATTCACGGCACAATAGAAATGATACACCACCCCATTGTATTTCACCACATAACTCTTATGAGCGAACAATTCATCATAGTCTTTAGAAGGGATAATCAAATCCGCCCCTTTCCAATCCGTCCAATGTACTAGGTCATAACTGGCAGCAAATGTATTAAATGCCTTGTATTTGCGGCTCGGTTCAAAAGCCGAGAAGTAGAACATGACATACACATCGCCCATTTTCTGGATATGCGCATCCCCCGTAATGGTTCCGTCCGCTTCGTGTGCAAAGACCGGATTGCCCGGATATCGTTTCCATTTCTTCATATCTTTGGACAAGGCGATACCCACCCGTTCCGCTTTCAAATCCGTTTCCGGATGCCGTCCTGCCGCGTTATAGAACATGACGAAAGGTGCGCCCAATGTTTTCTCCTTATCCCAATAGACCACACTCTTATATTGAGTCAGCTTTTCCCACCATTGCGCGTCTTTATCATGGATACTCATCACGGGCTGATCCTGTGCCTGCCATTCATGGGCAGAACCCAAAGGCCGGTCCGTCCAGGCCAAACCAATATACAGCGGCTTGTTCACCGATTCATATCCAGTCCCTTCCCCACCCAGATAAGTCATCCAATGCTTGCCTTTATACGTCTGCAGGGCATAGCTTCCTCCCCACTCCATATCCGGCAATGCAGGGAAACCACCACGCTGGTTGCAATCCCAGAATCCGTCACGATAAGACAAGACACGTCCCAATGTACGCCATTCCAACAGATTATCACTTTCGGCTATCCATGTCTCGTATCCACGTCCGTCCAGTCCGCTCTTACCATTATAAACCACGTAGGTCATATACCACTTATCCCCTTCGCGGAACACGGTAGGGCAGTCTATTTTATGCTTGTTGTCGGCCGGAGCTACAGCCAGCCCATATTTATAAGGAGTCTTGGCTTCCTCATAAATCTGCTCCATGCGCGATTGCGGAACTTCACGTTGGGCGTATGTTCCCAATGACAACAGTGAAAATGCCAGTATCAATATCTTCTTCATAATTATCTTTTTATCTATTGGCAAGACGGACAAAAGAAGAAAATGTACCCATTCAGAAAACTTTTATCTCATTCTCTATTTTTACCATCACATAGCAGGGGTCAGCTCAACATTCAATCCCAAAGCAGAAGCAATACGATAAAAAGTAGAAACCTTAGGCTCTGTTTTTCCTGTTTCCACACGGGAAATATAAGACTTATTAGTCCCTATCTTTTCGGCAAGTTCCGCCTGTGTCATATTTGCTTTCTTCCTTGCCTCTTCAATTATTTGCCCGGTAAAGAAAGCATTCATTGAACAATATAACAATATGCCCTTCATCATAACAGAAGAAAATCCTATAGATATTACCTTGCCACTCTATTCTTAACTCATACAGACCCTCTTTAAGAAACTTCACATACTTTGCCGGTAGTCTATCTTGAGTCTTTAATAAGAGTAATCCATATAGGACTTTTTCTTGCGTACCTTTATCCAGAGCATCAAAAAAATCTTTAATAGTAGTTTTCGTATGCTATTATCTTTCTGCTCATACGACAAAAATAAAAAAAAGTTTATCAGTTAAGCAACTTTTCCTTATAAAAATCTTAGAACTATGTACAAAAATAGCGTAAAATTCTCAAGATATACTTGAAAATTTTACGCTATACTACGATTCCAGCCTCTGGAACTACGGCTACTAATAGAACATCCAGTCCATCGTTTCCTCCGCACCGGCCAGTCCCGCATTACGTGGAGTTACCTGCGCGTCTGTAAATCCCAACACCATCGTATATCCTTTCGGCAGCAACAAGGTATGCTTTCCAGCCTCAAAATGATATGCATGTACATTCGCCAGCGGCATACCCGCTATGCGTATGGCATTGGTCAGTTTCGGTTCCGCCTGACCGTAATCATTGGCAGAAGCGTCCGTTTCCAGTTTCGGAGCTTTCGCATACTTCTTCTGGTCATCACGGAAATAACCTACCAACAAGTTCACCGGAGCAGCCGCTTCAAACTCTATTGTCGTACCTTCCTTGCGCTGCACATCCCCGTTCATTCTATAAGCAGTCAGCCCTTCCAACTCGGCGGCCAACGCATCTACCTTGCCCGGCACATTGGAAAACAGGCTTGCACCCGTCGCCAGTTTCACCGGAGTCAGTCCGTTCAGAATCTTCACATTTGCGGCAGACAAAGGTTTTATCTCAGCTGCACTTTCCGTCACCTTACCTGCCGCCTTATCTTTCAGCAACTGCAAGTTCGCCTTGAAATTAGCCAGTTCATTTTCATAATGCACCAGCATCTCTTTCCAGGTCTTGTTCTTGCCACCGTCACCACCGATAGGAATACGGCGTTGCGCGGTCTGCATACTGTTGGCATAATAATAAGTACTATCCGTCAATGCCACCAGCTTGCGGTAATGATCCAGACTTTGTTCCATCAATGGAATAGCAGCATCCAATTCGTTCAGATCCTTTCCCCACTGATAGTTTAAGACACGCTGCGCAGCTTTCACTTTCAGGTTAAACGCGTATGCAAACTCACGATAGCAATGCATGTCATTCTGCAAACGTCCGAACTCCTCTTTATTACGAGTCACCGCTGCGGCAGCCTTATCAATGGCCGCCACCGCCTTGTCACCGTGTTCCACCACCTGCGCCACAATATCCAACGGCAATTCGCCCACATGTGGCTGTTTTTTCCATTCTTTCTCCACATATTCTATCAGCTTCTCGCCCTCCGGCCCGCAACTCTCATAAAATCCCGGATAGATAGTATATTTATAAGGATTCACCAACTGACTCATAAACATACCCAGCAACAAAGTCTGCCGGTTCCCTTCCGTGATGCCGAAACGGCGGAGCAACTTCGGAGCAATCTCTCCACTCTGCTCGTATGCCTCCAGAATATCTCCGGCTTCGGCAGAAGTCGTACCATAATAATCACCCAACTGCTTGTCCCAATATTCCACTTCAGATGAACGGTCCCGATGACAGTTCCATGCATAGCGTCCCCAGGTTTTGTACCATATCCAGTCACGGTCCAGCTGATACTCCCGTTTGCCATCCGGCAACTTATCAGCCGTGTACGGCCAGTCCCAATAAGAAGCCTGCGGATACAGATGCAGGGCATTGGCTCCATGTACATTGTGCATGGCATTCACCGCTTTCTGTACAAAGTCGGGAGATCCCCAACGCCACGGTTCCAAGTTTGCCAGAATATGCACATTACTGATATGAATACTTCCCAAAGCACTCAGATCCGAATGTATCTTGGACCAAGGACCTCGCGGTTCGTAAGTAGTCAGTGACTCACCATTGTATTTATGCATGGTATAGAGGTTCTTGTATAACGGCAGCGCGGCATCCATCACCATCTTGCAGTCCGTATCGTGCGCACGCAGCAAGATGGGCGGCTCATCCGTACGCCCCAGTGCCTTCAACCCGTCCTTCACTCCCGGAATAATGGTTTTGGTAAACCACTCCACATCATCCTCGTAGGTATCCATCGCTTCCCCCAAGCATACCAGCAAACCCACATTGGGATATTTTTCTATAAACGCGGCCACCGACTTACGTGTATAATCACTGATCAGCGGAGTAATAGGACGGTTACGATCCTGTGTTTTCAACCCGTAATGCTCGGCAAAAGGCTTGCTTAACAATATATTATAAAACATCTGGATCACAAAGATACCTCTCTTGTCCGCTTCGGCAGTCAGGAACGAGAACATTTCCTCATTTTTCTTGAAAGTTTCCTCATCCACTTCTACGGCAAAAGGGTACTCTTCCAGCTTCACCAAGGAAGCAAACGGATGCCCGTTCCACAGATACAAGGAATTCATACGGTTTTCCACCAGCATATCCAGATATTTTATCCATTGTTCCTTATCATAAAACCAAGGGAAGCTCTCCGGCGTATAGGGATACTCATACACCCCTCTTCCGGGCAGGTATTCCATTTTCTGAATCCCTACACAACCTCCGCGAAGCACCATTTCGGGAGCATCCGTCAGTTGTGCCGGAAACTTCAAATCCTTGTATTGTCCTACATGATCTATCAATTCACGACAGCCGTAAATCACACCGTTTCCGTCGTTTCCTGTCACTGTAGTCATGTTTCCACGGGTAGAAATGGTAAATCCCTCCTTTTTCAGTCCGGCTGTATCAGTAGCCTGTTCCAGACGGATGCAGACCTCATCTTTATCTATACCGGCAGTATCCGACAACATAACAGACGAATACCCCGCATCTTCCAGCGCTTTTTTCAAATGTTCTCCAGCAAACAGCACCCGGTTCGACGCTTCCTGCGGCATCACAATATTCACATTGGGTTTCTCGCACCCCCATAACACGCACATACATGCGACAAGTGTTCCTAGCCTGATATTTTTCATTCTTTTCATATAAATTATTTACAGTTAGACGAAAAAAACAACAAGACGTACTCACAAGACCTCCGCCAATCGTCAAAAAGCGAGGAAAAAGCACAAGCTATCACAAAAAGAAATAAAACGATGAACAAATAAACTCATCCGGACTTTTAAGATTAACTCAGAGAATGCGCATTTAAACTGAGAAATATACAGTATCTAAATTTTAAAAATGAAAGAACAATGAAAGAAAAATCTAACCTGACCCTATTTATGGAACAACTTATCCGGTCGCTAAAAGAAGAAGAGCGTTTCAGTACCGCCCACATCTACCAAAGCACATTGAACGCCTTCATGCTCTTCTGCAAGACCGACACCATCCGGTTCAACCAGATGGAACGTTCATACCTGAAACAATTTGAGAACCACCTGCGTAACAAGGGATGCACCTGGAACACTGTTTCCACTTATATGCGTACCTTGCGAAGCATCTACAACAAAGCCGTGGACGATGGTCTGACAGAAGAAAAGCCCCGTCTTTTCCGTCACGTATATACTGGTGTAAAAGCCAATACCAAACGCGCCCTCGATGCCAAAGACATGAGCAAATTATTAAGTGCCTCCCTTCCACGCCCCTTGCCGCAAAGTATGGAAGAGAGCCGGGCATGGATTACCCTAATGTTCCTGTTACGCGGGATGCCCTTTGTGGATCTGGCACACCTGCGCAAAACAGACCTGCAAGATTCCGTTATCTCCTACCGCCGCCACAAAACAGGAACCCTGCTCACCGTAGAGATTCCTCCCGCTGCCATGAACCTTATCAAACGGTATCAAAATACAGATTCCAACTCCCCCTACCTGCTTCCCATTCTCAGTGGAAACCGGAAAAGCGAAGAAGAATATGCAGAATACCAACATGCCTTGCGGAAACTGAACTATGACCTGAAACAACTGGCGGTATACTGCGGAATCAAACTCAATGTCAGTTCCTACACCAGCCGCCACACTTGGGCCACTTTGGCTAAATACTGCCATTTTTCGGAACAATTGATTTGTGATGCCCTAGGGCACTCCTCCACAAAGGTGACCGAAACCTATTTGAAAAGTTTTAAAAACGATGAATTAGACAAAGCAAATAAAGTAATAATTAATCACATTAACATTTCTATATAATCAATTTTAAAACTTCACATTACATTATAAAACAGTAAATTACAAGACTGTTACTTTAGAAGTAACGGAACAGATTTTGGAAGCAAAAGTATACAAACTTTAGATACAGTGCAAGATTTCTACACTTTTTTTTCGTTTTTATTTCAAAAAATTTTTTTATTCCGCATATAGCCCTCCCTGCCCATACTCTGATCGTCAATATGAGTTAAGCTACATTCCCAGTCTTTTATCTTCTCTAACAGCCACTAAATCTTTATTTTACCGCTGTTTTCATGTTTTTTTCCCTCCCTCCTTCCCTTCCGTTACTTCTAAAGTAACAGAAAAAAAAAACAAAACAAAAATATTGACAATGCGACATTCTTACTTATTTATAATAGCAATCATGCTAGCAGTTATAACTCCGCGTATAGCCTCGGCTCAAAGTATCGCTGTAAAAAGCAATGTTCTTTATGACCTTACCGGCACTTTCAACCTGGGAGGAGAAATAAGGTGTGATGACACCCATTCATTCAATCTGAGCGTCAACTATAATCCCTGGAATCTGGGAGAAAACAAAAAAATGAAACATATTCTGATCCAGCCCGAATATCGTTGGTGGCTCAATGAAACATTCATAGGAAGTTTTTTCGGGGTGCAAGCCCATTTCGCCCAATACAATTTCGGTGGAACCACTCCTTTTACAACAGTAAAGAACAACCGTTATCAGGGTAATCTGATAGGTTGCGGCATTACCTATGGACACCAATGGTTGCTCAGCACATTCTGGAGTCTTGAAGCAAGCATATCTGTCGGATACGCCCATCTCACCTATGATAAATACGGTCCCGCCAAAGGAGACGCACTTATTAAGAAATCCCACTCCAACTATGTCGGACCTACCCAGCTAGGCATATCATTCATTTATTTCATTCAATAAATATAAAAGCAAATATACCCTATCAGTCATGAAACTCAAGACAAACATACTATTCAGTCTTTTATTATGCGGCACCTTTGCCACTGCACAAAACCTGAAACTTGATATCCTGCCTCCCTCCGTTACTCTCGGACAGGACTCTGCCATAGTGTCCATGAAAATGACTCTCAATGTTCCCCAGATGGACACCAAAAGCCATATCCGTCTCACCCCTGTCCTCACAGACGGAACCCACACTGCAGAATTACCTCAAATTCTGCTCAACGGAGAACGTGCACATCGGCTATACCGCCGCACCCTGGCGCTCAACAAACGAAGAGGCAAAGCGAATGTAACTCCCGTATTTACCGCTATCCCCTTGACAGACAGCGATCAGACTATCCACTACCGTGCTTCCCTCCCGGCAGCCGACTGGGTACAGTTCGCCACATTGAACCTCAAGAAAGAAGTCATCAACGGCAACGGAGAGAAAGTACAAAGTGAAAATATCCCCATTCCGGACAAAGCAACCCATATAGCAAAAGTAACAGATAATTTCGTTCCCCAACAGGACAGGAACCGGGAAGCTCCTATGGCAGCAGCCTCACCCTCTGCCCCCGTTGTTCCGGAACACCGTCCTGTTTCCCCTGCCCCGTCTGCACCATCTGCCAAACCATATTTCAAAGGAAGCTATGTATCTCCCGAAAGCGACGCAACCGATGAACGCAACCAGAAAGAGCTGAACTTCAGTCTGGACGAAGCGCGTGTCATAGCCGAAATCAATCCGCAGATGCTTTCGTTACGCGAGCTTTACACCGTAGCCATCAGCTACAAGAACATTCCGGAACAGTTCTACAAAATCATAGATATTAGTGTCAAGATATATCCGGCAAGCCCCGTTGCCAACCTCAACGCCGCTGCTGCCGCCATCGAACGGGGCAACACACAGGCAGCCGGCCGCTATCTGCAAATGGCTTCCCATGAAACGCTTGCCTACAAGAACTGCCGTGGCGCCTACGAACTGTTGTGCAACAACACCTACGAAGGCATCCGCCTGCTGAAAGCAGCCAAAGCCGAAGGCTCGGAAGAAGCCACCTATAACCTGAAAATATTCTTTGAATCCAATCAAACCAATATACAATAAAATATGAAAACCCGGTATATCCTTTCTTGTCTTCTGCTCGGCGGCGCCCTTTCCGTTTCCGCACAGAAAATGGCTGTCAAAAGCAACCTGCTTTCCGCCGCCAACGGTGCGCTGAATGCCGGTGTGGAATATGCCTTCGGCTCCAAATCCACATTCGATTTGTCCGGCAGCATACGTCCGTGGAAACGCTCGGAAGGATATGTCAACAAATATTGGCTCATACAACCTGAATACCGCTACTGGACTTGCCAGAAATTCAACGGCAGTTTTTGGGGAGCCTATCTCAACGGAGCGCAGTTCAACGTAGGAGGGAAAAAGATGCCTTTCGGGCTCTTCCCCTGGCTGAAAGAGCACCGATATGCAGGCTGGCTGGCCGGTGGAGGCATAAGTTATGGATACCACATCATGCTCAACCGCCACTGGAATATAGAAGTTTCCGTCGGTGTAGGGTATGAATATATCGATTATAAGAAATATAAATGCCCTGACGTGTGTGCCGAATTACTGGAAAAAGGCCATTATCACTATTTCGGCCCCTCCAAAGCATCCCTGAGTATAGTTTACATATTTAACTAAAGAGCCATGAAATATTTATTCTATTTTATATCATTTATTTTTCCTACGCTTTGCTCATCAGCGCAGCCGGCAGAACGGGACAGTTCGATTTACATCGCCTCCTCCCAGCTCTACCGGATGGGAGAAAGTCTGGTAGTGTCCATGCAAGTAGACATTACCAGACAGATTCCCTCTAACGAATCAGTCATACTGGTTCCCCAGCTCAGCGACAGCCTGGACAACTTCATCCAGCTTCCCGCCATCTATGTGAACGGTCGTAAACAACATATTTTCTTCCAACGTGAAACCGGCCGGCAGGAAAAAGACTATGAAGAGTTACGCCGCCGTAATGACCGGAAACAAAGCGTACACTACTTACGCAGCATCCCCTTCACTCACTGGATGAAACATGCCTCCTTGCATCTCATCGAAAAAGAATGCGGATGCGGAGTCCCCCGCCATACAGACTCCACCTATCTGACCCGCCTGAATATGCTTCCCGATATCCATCCGCACGTAGCGTTTATCACTCCGCAGATGGAAGAAAGGAAATTGCGTGAAGAAAGCGGACGTGCCTATCTGGACTTCCCGCTCAACGAAACAATTATCTATCCCGAATACAGAAACAATCCGGCCGAACTGGCAAAGATAAAACGCAGTATCGACTTGATAAAAAACGATACCAATGTAGTCATTTCACATATTGACATTCATGGATACGCCTCTCCCGAAGGTCCCTACTCAAACAACGAGCGTCTGGCACGGGAACGGACCCAGACCCTGAAAGACTATGTATGCAGCCAATATTCTTTCAATGATACATTGTTTACCACCCATTACACCCCCGAAGACTGGGACGGATTTATCAAGTTGCTGACCGATACCGTTATTTCCCATCGCGAGGAACTGTTACATATTGCGGAGAGCAAAAACAGCCCCGATGAGAAAGAACGGAAAATACGGAAACGTTATCCCGAAGAGTTCCGTTTCATCCTGCAACACTGGTTCCCGGGTCTCCGTCATTCAGACTATACCATCCACTATGTGGTACGTCCGTTTACGGTAGAGCAGGCCAAGCAGGTTTTCGAAAGCAACCCCAAGAATCTGAGTATTGAAGAGATGTTCCGCATAGCCCAGACCTACCCTGCCGGCAGTCCGGAATACAATAAGATTTTCATGACGGCCGTTCTGCTTAATCCGGAACATCCCGTTGCCAATCTCAATGCAGCTTGCATCCTGCTCTCACAGGGAGATACAAAAGGCGCCTCACTCTATTTGGACAAAGCCGGTGAGACTCCCGAAAAGACCCTTTTGCAAGGTATCATGCAAATGCTGAATGGGAATTATACCGAAGCAGAAAACCTGCTGCGCAAAGCGAAAGAAGCAGGACTGCCCCAAGCAGATGAAAACCTGAAGATATTACATGAGATTTACTAATCATATTTTTTTACTAAAACATTTTTACATTATGAACAAAAAATTATTATTATCCTTCGCTCTTGCAGCTGCAATGGCAGGATGTATTAATGATGCAGATGTCCCCTCAGGAAATGGAGACAATCCGATTTCCGGAGCCAAAGGAGGCAACATGGAGATTTCATTTGTAGTCCCTAACTCTTCTAACGGCAGCCGTGCCGCTTCCGCCGAAGACTCTGGAGTCTATGAAGACGGTACTGCCGAAGAATACAAAGTGAGCAATGTGAAACTCTATCTGTTTGATTCTTCCAGCAAGAATTTGGTTACTACCCTTGACGTAGATCAAAATGAATTGGGTATCTCCAGCAAAGAAAACAGCCAAGAAGGACAAACCATCATCTATTCTTGCAACAAGGAAATCATATTGGAACCGGGCAACTATGACATCCTTGCCGTAGCGAACGGTACACAAAACCTTGACATCGAAAAAGAAATAGGCCAGGAATCAACATTATTGGGACAGATTGACGCCACCACTTATGGAAACGGTATGATAACCAGCGTACCCGGAAAGGGATTCATCATGTCCAACCGTGGCTCGGCCAATCTGAACATTGCCGTAGAATCTCCCGAAAAGAGCGACACCAGAGCACACGTCAGAATCAATTTGGAACGTGCCGTTGCCAAACTGATGGTTCGAAATGACAGCAAGGAAATCTACACGTTGAAGAATCCTAAGGGAGTGACTTACGCCACAGTCCGGCTAAACAACTACAAATTCATCAATCTGGCAAACAAGTTCTACACTTTCCGTCATGTCGCTACACTGGATGCCGCATCTGAAACTCCTTCCGCTCCGTCATCTTACAGCGTGGAAGCAGGAAATTTCGGTAACATAGCCGACAACAACGGTTATCTTATCGATCCCTATTTCTTCGACAAGACCGTAGCAGGAGCTACTACCAGTTTCACAGGCGGTTCATTCTACACTAACCACCTGTCAAAACAAACAGACAGCAATTGGTCCGGTCTGGCCGATGCAGGAAAGTACGTTTCCATGTATTGTCTTGAAAACTGTATGTTCCGTCCGGCACAGAACACGGTGTACACCACCGGCATCATGCTGAAAGGTACATTCACTCCGGAAGCCTCACAGACCATCGGCACTGACGGCCAGCCGGTAGAAGACCCGCTCGTGTTCAAGACACTGTATTATTTCAACTATAAATTCTACACCACGCTGGCGGCTGTGGGTGAACATGGTGATGCCAATATTGATGGTTTGACAGAAGCATCCAGCGATGCAGACCTGGCAGCCAAGCAGATTACCCGTTTCACCAAGAATGAAGGTAATTTCTCCACCTTCTACAACTATTGGATCAAACATCTTGATAACGGCGATCCTACCACAATGGGCGTAATGGAATTCGGTATTGTACGTAACAATATTTATTCTGTCAATATTACCAGCATCAAGAACCTGGGTCCCGGCACTCCGGATACCAAACCCGATCCGGACGAATACAAAGCATACTTGGACGTAGAATTCGGAGTATATCCGTGGATTGTCCGTGACCAAGATGCCGACCTTGAATAAAACAGTCTCAAAATAGAAAAACAATGAGTAAAACTGCTACTATCCTCTTCGCCCTATGTACTCTTTTCTGTAGTGCATGTTCCTGGGTAGACGATGACCAATCCGATTGTCCCACAGGCTGTTGGTTAAAGTTATCCTATACCTATAATATGCTGAATGTAGATGCCGTGACCACCCAGGTAAAAGATGTCACGCTATTTATTCTCGATCAGGAAGGAAACTATATAGACCGGGAGGAAGTAGACAGTCTTACATTCCATCAAAATGAATGTATAATCCAAGTCCCCTCCCTGCCTCAGGGAGATTACACCTTTCTGGTTTGGGCAGGTTTGTCGGACTCGCATTATCAACATACTCCCACTTCACTGACACTATTACGCAATGAGGCGGGAGAACAATCCGAAAAACTTTCATCTCTATTCCACGGGCGGCTGGACAACGTGCATATCAGTGGCGAATATCAGGTTTTGGCTCTCTCTCTTACTAAAAACACGAATATTCTGAGCTGCATATTGCAAAGTCAGTCGGCCGTCCCGCTGGATACAGATGATTTCCGTCTGGAACTGACTGCCGGCAACGGATGCATGGATCATTGGAACACTCCGATAGACTCCGTTTCCACCTGTTATCTCCCCTTTATGCAAGAAAGCGCCAATTTGGAAGACATACAGGTAGTGCATGCCGGAATGAATACATTGAGACTGATGGAAAATGACGATACCCGTCTACGGTTAATCTATCAACCTAGTGGAAAAGAGATTTTCGATATTCCGCTTACACAATATCTGCTCCTGTCACGTAATGTCGAGACAACCTATATGCCTCCACAAGAATATCTTGACAGGCAAGACCGTTATAATCTGATATTTTTTCTTGACTCAACAAATGATCCGCAGCAACCTTATATATGTTTACAAATGAAAGTAAACGGATGGATGATACGTATAAATAATGCAGAATTAGATAAATAACCTTTCTAATTCGAACATTTCAACCTATATTCGATTCCGTTAAGAAAACAACTTATTTTGTAAAATCTATAAAACGGAACATTATGAGAAATAAAAAAAAATTCAACGAGTTTATGAACAAAACGATTGATGAACTGAAAGACGAGAAACGTTATGGTACGGCTCACATTTATCAAAGCACCTTGAACGCATTCAGTGAATTCTGTGGATGTGAGGTTATTTACTTTCACCAGCTCAACAGAGCCAATCTGAAAGAATTTGAAACCTACCTGCGTGACAAGCAACTAAGTTGGAATACTGTTTCCACCTATATGCGGACATTGCGTGCAACTTATAACAAAGCAGTGGATAAAAAAATAATAACCGAGAATTCCCGTTTATTTCATCATGTCTACACCGGCGTGAAAAACGATATAAAACGCGCATTGGAAGTAGAAGAGATAAACAAGTTACTAAACGAGGTTCCTCTAAAGAAACTACCGGAAGATTTGATACGATGCAGAGTTTGGGCTAATTTAATGTTTCAATTACGCGGAATGCCCTTTGTTGATCTGGCCCATCTTCACAAAAGCGACTTGAAAGGCAACACACTTTCTTATCGCCGATATAAAACAGGTGGGCAAATGATTGTTGATATTCCGATAACAGCAATGAAGCTGATAAACAAATATCAAAATACCAATCAGGACTCTCCCTACCTTTTTCCCATCCTCAGTGGAACAAAAACCGGAGAGGATCTATATACAGAGTATCAGCAGGCACTACGAACCATGAATTACAATTTAGGCAGATTGGCGAAAAAATGCGGAGTGGCAACCAAGGTCAGTTCATACACTACCCGGCATACCTGGGCCACCCTTGCCAAATATTGTAATTTCTCCGAACAATTAATATGTGAGGCTTTTGGACACTCGTCAGTGAAAGTTACAGAAACATATTTGAAAAATTTCAAGAATGAAGAAATAAAGAAAGCTAATGATGCGATAATTCTATACGTTTCAAATAATGGGAAAAAGAGAGTATAAATATATAAAATTCTAATTATCAATAGATTTATATTGTGTTACTTCGTAAGTAACAGATCTTATTTGGAGGGCAAAAATAGACAATTAACTGATAGCAAACAAATAAAGGCACAGCTTTTTTCTAGATTTTAATTAAAAAGGTTATATAATAGATAAAAAGTAATAATAATATGAACAATTATCAAATCGAAGGAGAACAAAGAAATACAACAACACACATTGCGCTTTTTACTATTAACGCAATGCAATAAATTCACTATATTTCACATAGTTATCTCTTATATATATTTATAAAACGACAGAATATTAATTATACAACTAATCCATTAATTCATGTTCTGTTACTTACGAAGTAACAGAAGGATATTAAAAAGAAAAAAAGTGACATATTTAAAACACACCTTTTAAAAACATAATATAGATCTGACATCTAAAAAATTTAACCTATGATACAAGTTCAGAGATTTAATAAAGCACTTAAATTAGCAGTCATTCTAGGAGATTTAGTCATTCTGAATGTACTTTTCATCTCATTTAATTCAATATGGAACGAGTTGTTTGGGGAGAGGGCCTACAGTGGCACTTTACCCCAAATTCTAACTCTATTCAGCGTATGCTATTTTGCGTGCACTATCTCAGGAGGTGTCATATTACATCGACGAGGAGCCCGTGCCGATCAAATTGTATTCCGGGCACTCCGTAACGTTTTTTATTTCTCCCTATTGTCAACAAGCTTAATTGTACTATCAGAACTTGAAATATACTCCAATCGCTTTTTTGTCTATTATTTCATTCTACTTTTCCTCTGCATCACTTTCTATCGTCTGCTTTTCCGTTTCTGCATACAGCTATACAGAAGCCGCGGAGGTAATTTCCGTACCGTCCTTTATTTGGGAAGCACCGAAAATATAGCCGAACTTTATCATGAAATGACCTCCGACGCCACTACCGGATACCGGGTACTGGGATACTTCGACACAACCCCCAATGCCAAGTTCCCTGCCAGTTGTACTTATTTGGGAAAGCCGGAGCAAACCATTGATTACCTGACAAAAAACAAAGTGAACCAACTTTATTGTTGCCTGCCCTCGGCATTAAGCGAATGTATCGTGCCGGTCATTAATTATTGCGAAAACAACCTGATACATTTCTACAGTGTGCCCAATGTGCGCAACTACCTGCGCCACCGTATGTACTTTGAAATGATAGGCAGTGTCCCCATTCTCAGCATCCGCAAGGAACCTTTGGGAAAAATAGAAAACAGGCTGATAAAACGTATATTCGATGTAGCCTTCTCATTACTCTTTTTATGCACATTGTTCCCCATTATATTCCTTATTGTAGGAGTGACCATTAAAATCACTTCTCCGGGCCCCATATTCTTCCGTCAGAAACGTAATGGATTGAATAATAAAGAATTCTGGTGTTATAAATTCCGTTCTATGAAAGTGAACAAGGAATCGGACACCTTACAGGCCACCCTCAATGATCCTAGAAAAACCAAATTCGGCGATTTCATGCGCCGGACCAATATTGACGAACTTCCGCAATTCATCAATGTATTGCTGGGAGATATGTCCATTGTAGGACCACGCCCTCACATGTTGAAACACACGGAAGAATATTCCAAGATAATCAATAAATACATGGTCCGCCATTTCATCAAACCCGGTATCACGGGATGGGCGCAAGTGACCGGTTTCCGTGGCGAAACCCGTGAGCTGGAAGACATGGAAGGACGTGTGAAAGCCGATATATGGTATATGGAGCACTGGTCTTTCCTGCTCGACCTTTATATCATGTACAAAACCGTGGCAAATGTGCTACGCAAAGACAAGCAAGCTTATTAAGTTCAAAATAGAGAATTGAAATTAATAGAGAGCCAAAAAATGAGAAGATTGAAACTTACCCTATTCGCGCTGGTTTCACTACTACTATGTAGTTGCAGCGCCTACAAAAAAGTACCTTACCTGCAAGGGTCCGAGTATCTGGACATGGCAAATGTCAAAACACCCTTGTATGATGCACACATCATGCCTAAAGATTTGCTGACTATCACGGTGAATACCAGCGATCCCGATGCCGCCATTCCCTTTAATCTGACGGTAGCCACCCCCATCACGGCAAACAGCAAAAACCTTACCAGCCAACCATCTTTACAACAGTATCTGGTAGACAATAACGGAAACATTGATTTCCCTGTTTTGGGAACACTGCACATCGGCGGCCTTACCAAAAGCCAGGCGGAAAATATGATAAAGGAGAAACTGAAGACCTATATCAAAGAAGACCCTATTGTAAATGTACGCATGGCAAACTACAAAATCTCTGTGATGGGAGAAGTTGCCAGCCCCGGTACATTCACCATCACCAATGAAAAAGTAAATATCATGGAAGCACTGGCTATGGCAGGGGACATGACCGTATACGGACAACGCGACAAAGTGAAACTGATCCGTGAAGACGCGCAAGGCAACCGCCAGGTTATCCCGCTGAACCTGAACGATGCCGACATCATCGTATCTCCTTACTACTACCTCCAGCAGAATGATGTAGTGTATGTCACTCCCAATAAGACCAAAGCCAAAAATGCAGGAATCAGCAACAGTACTACAATCTGGTTCTCTGTAGTGGGAACCCTTGTCTCACTCGTCAGCCTGATAGTAACCATTGCCAAATAAACAGAATTATGAAAGAAGATTTATACGACGACCTCTATCTGGAAGAAAAAGAAGAAAAGACTGATTTTAAAGCGGTTCTTTTTAAATATACCATTCATTGGCCTTGGTGCGTGGCATGCATTCTGTTATGCATGGCAGGAGCCTGGCTTTATTTGCGTTACACCCCGCCGGTATACAACATCTCGGCGTCCGTCATCATCAAAGACAATGACAAAAACAGCAAAGCAAGCAGCGGCATGGCCGACTTGGAAGACTTGGGATTTTATTCTTCCATCAACAATTTTGACAATGAGGTAGAAATCCTGCAATCGCGCACGCTTATCAAGAAAGTAGTGGAAGAACTGGATCTTTACATCAGCTATGCGGCAAAAAGTAGTTTTCATGATATAGAACTTTACAAAAGTTCCCCTGTCAAAGTATGGATTACCCCTGAAGAAGCTCAGAAACTCCCTGCTCCGGCATATATCAACCTGACTTTGCAACCAGGCAATAAACTGAATGTGAAGATCACAATAGGAGAACAGGAATACAGCAAGCAATTCGACAAACTGCCTGCCTTGCTGACCACTCCGTCGGGGACTTTCAGCTTCACCCCGGCTGATTCGACAATCGCAAAAAGCGAGCAAAAAATCATGGCTACCGTTTCTTCCCCCCGCAGTGTGGCCGGCAGCTACCGGGGAGCATTGAGCATAGAGCCTACTTCCAAATCCACCACTATCGCACAGATCTCTGTAAAGAGCACGCATACGCAACGTGGTATGGATTTTATCAACAAACTGGTGGAAATCTACAACCGGGATGCCAACGACGATAAAAACGAAGTGGCCACCAAGACCGCAGAATTTATTGATGAACGTATTAATATCATCAACGGCGAACTGGGAACCACGGAACAAGAACTGGAAACCTTCAAGCGCGATGCCGGGCTGACCGACTTGAAAAGCGACGCCCAACTGGCATTGAGTGAAAACTCGGAATACGAAAAAAAACGTGCTGAAAACAGCACCCAGCTCCGGCTGGTACAATTCCTGGCCAGCTATGCCAACAATCCGGATCATGCCTACGAAGTACTTCCTGTCAATGTAGGCCTGACAGATACCGGACTGACCGAATTGATCAACCGCTACAATGAGATGCTGCTGGAACGCAAGCGCCTGCTCCGCTCCTCTCAGGAAAACAACCCGGTGGTAGTCAATCTGGATGCCAGCATCCGCGCCATGCGCAGCAATGTACTGACCACCATCAACAGCGTGCAAAGAGGCTTGGCCATCACCCAGGCGGATCTGGAACGCCAGGCTGGCAAATATGCCGGACGCATCACCAATGCTCCGGGACAGGAACGCCAGCTAGTCAGCATCTCGCGCCAACAGGAAATCAAAGCAGGACTTTACCTGATGCTGCTGCAAAAGCGTGAAGAAAATGCCATCACTCTGGCATCTACCGCCAACAACGCCCGCATAGTAGACGAAGCGCTGGCAGATGCCATCCCCGTATCTCCCAAAGGAAAGATGATTTATCTGGTAGCACTGATTCTAGGCGTCGCTCTGCCGGTTGCCGTGATCTATATCATCGAGCTTTTTAAATACAAGATAGAAGGACGTGCCGATGTGGAAAAAATCACATCCCTTCCTATAGTCGGTGACGTACCTTTCTCTGAAAATAAATCTTCGGAGGGAGACATTGTAGTACACGAAAACCAAAACGACCTGATGGCCGAAACTTTCCGTAATGTACGCACCAATGTACTTTATATGATGAAGAGTAACGAGAAAGTTATATTGGTTACCTCCACCACTACAGGAGAAGGCAAAACCTTTATCGCTTCCAATCTGGCTGTCAGCCTGGCTTTATTAGGAAAGAAAATCGTGATTGTGGGGCTTGACATCCGCAAGCCGGGTCTGAACAAAGCTTTCCAATTGTCACGCAAGGAACAAGGCATCAGCCAGTTCCTCGCTAATCCGGAACATACCGACCTGATGTCGCTAGTACAAGTTTCAAACATCAATCCTAACTTGTCCATTCTGCCCGGAGGTCCTATCCCTCCCAACCCGACCGAATTGGTGGCACGTGAATCTTTGCCTCAGGCTATCGACATACTGAAAAAGCATTTTGACTATATCATTCTGGATACCGCCCCCATCGGCATGGTGACCGACACCCAACTGATTTTGCGAGTAGCCAATGCCAGCATCTATGTGTGCCGGGCAGACTACACCCACAAGGCAGATTATACTTTAATCAACGAACTGGGCGAACAGAAAAAACTGCCCAACCTATGTACCATTATCAACGGACTGGACATGAAGAAAAAAAAGTACGGATATTACTATGGATACGGCAAGTATGGCAAGTATTACGGATATGGTAAAAAATACGGTTACGGCTATGGATACGGCGCAGAAAATGTAAACAAAAAGTAATTTCAAAATTAATTACATAATAAAATAAGACTAATCCTCTTTCTAGAACGTTAATATTTTAACAAATTCAGAAGAGAATTAGTCTTATTATGTTTTAATATATAAATATTATTTACTATACTTTTCTTTTGAAACATCAAAACAGGGACACTGTTTCACCCATTCCTCAGGCTCTATCTCACCATTTCCGTTCAAATCCGGACTTAAATCCCGATGACCGCAAACCTTGCAACCGGGATAATCCACCAGCAACGCCCTGACCAGTACACGCAATGAATGTTTCTGCCACACCGTCCGCGTATCCGCCGGCCTGCCCCGCTCGCTGACTCCCCCCTCATAGCATATCCCGATACTCTGCGCATTATACCCACGCGCATGCGCCCCGATTTTCTCTATGGGACGGGTTGTTTTTATATCCCCGTTCTTACGGATATAAAAATGATATCCGGGTCCGTTCATTCCACGCCTGCGGTGGCACACCTCCAAATCCTGTTCGGTAAAGTCCCTGTCCGCCTTTGTGGCGGAACAGTGGACAACAATCAGATTAATCACTCTCATCCTCCTATGCACGAGCTGATTCCTACTACACCCGCAATAGCCGTAGCTACTGCAATCACCACTTTCAAAATAGTGCTCCAAACAGATTTACCTTTCATTCTACAGTTTTTTTTTTAAAATTAAACACTTGTCCGCCACCTACTTAAGCAGGTTTTTGCTCCTCCTTCGTTTTCACCGGCAATTTATCCACTTTCGTATATTTCAGTGCTGCCAGAATACCGCTTAGCGCAATACCCGGACGGAAATTGATACGCGCTTTTCTAATCATCGACACATCATACGTATCCTCCGTTTCCGCACCTCTTCCACTCAAACCTATCTGGAAAGTGCCCAGATCGGCAAGCCTTACAATCTCACCCCCTTCCAGAGCCTCCATAATCACATCCTCCAAAGCAACAAGCACAGCCATTACATCCGCACGCGTCACCGTACAGGTCTTCTGAATACGATCCGCCATTTCGCGAATCTCTACATGGCCATTGGCCTGAGCTTGTGCATAAAACTTAGGCACCGCATCCTGATCAAGCGGATTATTACGCTTTACTACCGAATAAGAAACTGTTCTTCCCATACTTTTAAAATTAAAAATTAAAACTTTTAAATTAAGAAACACACTGACAATCAACTGTTAATCACTAAGCCGGCTATGATTGACTTTTGATTACACTACAAAGATACGATGAAGCGGAAGCCCTGTGTCGACATTGGTAGAGAGCCGTAGAACATTGTCGAGAAATGTCGAGAATAACTTACAGGCAGAGTAGGAAAACAAGGACATTTTGTGTATCTTTACTCTATAATCAAAACAGATAAAAGAACATGAACCAAGAAGAAAAAGCATTCATTATCAGAGCGTATGACAAAGCGGAACTGGCAGAATTATATAGCCCCGGACGGACCGCTGCGGCAGCCCTGCAAACCCTATATCGCTGGATGCGGAGAAATATGCTGCTGCAGGAAGAATTAAACGAAGCGGGCTACAACAAATTCCGCCACAGCTTTCTGAAGCATGAAGTGGCAATCATAGTGAGGCATCTGGGAGAACCTTAGGACATACGCTTCCCAAAGGACCTGTTGTTTACTTCGAAAGACCTTGTTGTTTTTTTAAAATCCCCTGTTGTTTTACCGGAAAGGTCCTGTTGTTTTTTGAAAACAACAGGACCTTTTTTACCAGTATTTTAGGCTCACAAGGCTCAGGGCTCACTTAGGCGGTAATTTAGGCCAAGACTTACCGGTCTTTCTATACTTACCATCCTCTTTCTCAACGATTTGATAATACACCAAACGCAACAAATAACGTTTCACGGATGCTGTAGGCAACCCTGCTTCATTGGCAGCCGCCATCAGCTCCGAATATGTAAACTCACGCGGCATTGTTCTCAAGATGGGACGCAGTTTGAAAAAAGCCTTTATCGGCCTGATTCTTCCGGCAGTATCATCCATGGAAGTGGAAAGCAGCAAACTGTGTTCCAGCAACACATCCACTATCTGCATGGCCGTACGGAAATCCTCATCCGAACATTTCCACTCCGATGTATTCCATTGCGGCTCGCACTTACGCAATGCAGTCAGCACCATGGCAATACGAGACATCATCAGTCCGTGGCGCAGCACAATAGCACCCGGAGAATCATCATCTTCCGCCACTACCTCACGCAGATACGTTCTGAAACGCTCCGTATGCTCTTTCCATTGTTCCTCGGTGAAAATCACCTCGGTAGACGATCCGGAGAGAAAGATAAACATACGCAGCAGCTCCTCGCCCATCCCTTTGAAATAAGCGCGCATATCCAGCCGGACTTTGCCGGGATTGGCAGACTTATACTCCCAGGGGGCCTGTCCCACATAGAAAGCCACACGGCTGTACATCCCATTCTCCAGCGAAGAAATAAATTTATGCAACTGGGCGGGAGTACCCGAAGCACATAATGCCAGATGAGGATCACTCACAATAACAAGCCGGTGATCCGTCTTGAAATAAGAAGACACCTCCTCGTGCTGGGAGGCGGCACGCATCACATCATCATGTTTTCCATACTCCTGGTGCATGGCAGAACTTATCATATCCAGCTCGGAGGCATTCATCACCAAGCCGACCGATCCACCCGCCTCCAAAGCCAATATCAACTGGCTTTTCGAAATATTGGGAGCCACCTTCAGGATGCGTTCTACCGGCATCTCCGGGCATTGGTCCAAATCGGGAACCCTCTTTTCCTGAGCGGCAAGCCGTTCCTCCAGATTCCACTTCAGCAATTTCTGCCGGTACTCACGCTCATCCTTCCTGTTCAGTTCATCGTAATACTCCTGAATGGCTGCGGGCAGAATTGCCGCCAGTTGCATCACCCCTTTTCCTCTGCCCGAACCGGCTAAAGCCACCAGGTAGAGATCGGCGGAATAAACCATTCCTCCATAATTCATCCTCACCCCCGGCAGACAACCGCTGATGTTGGTAATCATGGAGAGCAACAGAATATCCCTCTCGCGCTTGTTGCGGACGTGTGTCAAACCACGCTTCAAAAAGTCGGGCAAACGGTCGAACAGCTCATCCGGAAGACACGGAACATTGCGGCGCAATTTGTCAGCCTCAAGTTTCTCTATTTCAGCTTCTTCACCCTCTTCGCCGGAATCAGAATACCGCCTAAGTGAGCCTTGAGCCTTGTGAGCCCTGGAAGCAGGTGTTTCGGAACCCTTGTTCATGTCGGCATACCGGTATCCGGAGTCTATGCGCGGAGGTATATCCCCGGCGGCACACCCCATACCCGCCAGCCTTTCCACCGCCAGCGTTTTCAGCCGGGCCAACTCTTCTTCCCCCACTCCTTTATAGCGGGCGATACGTCCCAGCTTCAACAAAAACTCATTCTTTTTGCCATCCACAAAGGGATTCTGCGCCAAGAACTCGTTGAAGAATGTGTGCAGCATGCCCGAAGCCGCAACGAGAGGCTTGGATGCACTTGCCGGGGTCTTCACTTTCAACTCTGCCAGAATCTCCCCCACCCTGTCGGGATGCTCCGTCACAAAGCGGCGCCAGGGAAAAACTTCGGTATCCGGACGAAAAAAAGCTTCCGGATCATACGACGCAAAGCAAGGACGGGTGGGATTTTTGCAACTCATGTCACAGGGAAAGGCAAGAAGCTGCGCCATGCCGCCTTCACCCAAGGAGTGTCCTTCAAGACCTGCAAGAACTCAGACACACGGCCGTTACATTTATCCACATCCAGCATGGCGTCCCCGCTCCACTGCTTCAGATTAGTTTCGGCATGACTCCCTTCGCAACGCCCGGCTATCACCAGCGCGGCCAGTTTTCTCTTTAATTTCTTGGCCTCTGTCTCCCTGCCCGAAGCCTTCAGGCGCTGATACTCTTCCACTTGCGCTTTCCAACGTTCGCCACGCAGAAGTTCCACAAACTCTTTCAATGTCATATCCACGGCATGTTCATCGAACACCGAGAAATAGAAAGAGCATAAATCGGTATAAACCATTCATGTATGAATTTAAATTATCAAAAGGAGGGCATTTCCCTCCACCATGAAAACAAAAGTATATTGCAAACCCATACAATCAAAAGTTAAAATTGTACACTAACCAAACATAAAGTATTGATTTACAACACCCATTCATTACACAAGTGTACAAATAACCGGGAGGCTTCCTTTTAGCGTTTTTTTACATTTTATTCCTTATTTCCTTTCTTTCCTCTTTTTCTTCTCTTTCCGTTCTTTCTTCTTCTTTTCCTCCTTTTTCCGCATAAACTCGTTTATATCAGCCAGTGTATCCTTACACATGTGTTTCAAAACCCTCATTTCCTCATCGGTGTATCCTTCACCGGACAGGCGATATTTCACCATTACTATCTCCAGTTCCTGAAAGAACTGCAATCTGCCATTATTTTTCTTATAAATCTTGATTTTTCCATGATGTTAATATGATTTAAAATATAAAAAGTACAAAAGTAGGAATAAATGTATTATTCTTGTTAATTTTTTCATTTTTTGCGAACAAATAGCTTGTTATCGTAAAATATTGTCTATATTTGCATCAGAATTTAACGACAAGCTTACCTGGGAATGACACAGGTAACAGCGTAGCGTGCTTAAGAGGCATCATTTCTTTCAATTTTTAGAACATCTAACATTACTTTTCCTTCCTCCGAATATGAAAAAATGGCTAGTGGCGTATGTCCGCCTTCACCACGAAAAGAAGACGGCCGAACGGCTGACTGCAATGAATATAGAAAACTTCCTGCCTGTACAAGAAGAAATCCGCCAATGGACTTACCGGAAAAAGAAAATAGAACGGGTGGTTATCCCTATGATGATTTTTGTTCATGTGGATGCGGCGGAACGTTCGCAGGTGCTCACGCTGTCGGCCATCAGCCGGTATATGGTGCTGCATGGCGAACATACTCCGGCGGTGATTCCGGACGAGCAAATGGAACGGTTCAAATTTATGCTGGATTATTCGGACGAGGCGGTGGAGATGTGTGCCACACCATTGGTTCCGGGAGAATTGATACGAGTGGTCAAAGGTCCGCTAAAGGGACTGGAAGGAGAATTGGTGGAAGTGGATGGAAAGGCGAAAGTGGTGGTGAGACTGGATTTGTTGGGATGTGCGGGGGTTGATATGCCGGTGGGGTTTGTGGAGAAGATGAAATAAAAGCATAAAAATAGAGTTGCGAATATATCTCAATAATAATACTCCTCCAGAAATTAGATTACAAAATATTTTAATTAACTAAATAAAGAAATAAGACAATATCATAAATTACAATTAGTATAATCCAATAGAAATTTCTTTATTATAAAAATATGGCAATTAACCAATTAAAAGCAGGTGCATTTCTTTCGTATATTTCAATAATCCTCAATAACATTATTGGATTATTGTATATGCCTTTTATGTTGCGTATGATGGGACAAAATGAATATGGTTTATATTCACTAGTAGCATCTGTTGTAGCTTATTTAACTGTACTTGATCTAGGTTTTGCTAATGCAATAGTTCGATATACAGCAAAGTTTCGTTCTGAACATAAAATAAATGAACAATACGAAATGTTTGGTATGTTCTTTATATTATATTGTGTAATTGGTTTTTTAGCTCTCCTCATAGGATTATGTTTATACGCCAATATAGATATTTTATTCAGTACGACCATGAATGATAAGGAATTGGAACAAATCCGTATAATGATGCTTTTAATGGTATTTAATATTGCCTTTACATTTCCGATGAGTATTTGGGGAGCTATCATAACTGCTTATGAAGATTTCATATTTCAAAGATTAGTCAATATAGCACGAATCATATTAAATCCTATTATAATGATAATATTATTATACATAGGATACAAGGCTATTGCAATGGTAGTAGTTATCACATTATTTAACATCACAACTTTATGTATCAATGCATGGTATTGCCACAACAAATTACATATAAAAGTAAAATTCGCACGCTTTAAATGGAAATTTCTCAAAGAAGTAACTCTATATTCTTTTTGGATATTTTTAAATGCAATTATTGATCGCATTTATTGGAGCACTGGTCAATTTGTTTTAGGTATGTATGCAGGAGCCACAGCTATAGCAATTTATGCAGTAGCAATTCAAATGGAACATATATTTATAAGTTTTAGTACTGCTATTTCTGGGGTATTCTTACCTAAAGTAACAGCTATGATTACCAAAGAACAAAATGAAAAAATAATCTCCGATTTATTTATTCGTACAGGTAGGATTCAATATCTAATTGTGTCTTTCATATTAGTAAGTTTCATTATTTTTGGAAAACAATTTATCACCTTATGGGCAGGAAGTAATTATGAAGAAGCATATATTATTTCTTTATTATTTTTCATACCACTTACAGTACCTTCAATCCAAAATTTGGGTATCATAATCCTCCAAGCACGTAATCAAATGAAATTCCGCTCTATACTATACATTATTATTGCACTATGTAGCTTAGTCATATCTATTCCACTAGCAAAATCTTATGGAGGTATAGGTTGTGCTATAGGTACATCAATTTCCTTAATATTAGGACAGATCATAGCTATGAATATCTATTATTATAAAAAATTAAATATAAACATTCCACTTTTTTGGCGTGAAATCACAAAACTGTCTATAATACCAATTATATTAGGCATAATAGGTTGGTATGGATTACAATTTATAAATATAAATGACATATTCTCCTTATTAGGATTTATTATTCTTTTTACAATAATCTATCTACCGCTTATATGGACAAGCGGCATGAATAATTATGAAAAAAAACTAATCATTACCCCTATTTCACAAATATATCATAAAATGATAAAAGGATGATAGAAATAACTCAAAAAGAGGATTGCTGTGGTTGCAATTGTTGCGTACAGATATGTCCAATACAATGCATCAGTATGCATGAGGATAAAGAAGGATTTTCATATCCACAAATAGATATACAAAAATGCATTAACTGTCATTTATGTGAAAAAGTATGTCCAATAATCAATCAACCTCTCCCTCAAAAGCCATTAAAAGTTTATGCTGCTATCAACCATGATAGAGAAATCCGCAAGCAAAGTTCATCTGGAGGAATTTTTACGTTATTAGCAGAACAAATATTAAAAGAAGGTGGAGTAGTCTTTGGAGCTACTTTTAATTCTAGATGGGAAGTTGTTCACGGGTATATTGAAAGTCGAGAAAAGTTATCGCTACTTAGGGGATCTAAATACGTCCAAAGTAAAATTAACAATAATTATCAAATAGCTAGAGCTTTCTTAGAACAAAACAAAAAGGTGTTATTTTCTGGCACTCCATGCCAAATATTAGGATTAAAGCATTTTCTCAAAAAAGAATATCCTAATTTGTTAACTATTGATTTTATTTGCCATGGAGTTCCAAGCCCCAAAGTCTGGAAATTATACTTACTATCTTTAAACAAGGATTTAACATTTTCTCATATCAATATGAGAGATAAAAGTAAGGGATGGCGGAATTATAGCTTTCATGCAATATGGCAGAATCCGCAACAACAAAAATTCGAAATCAAAGAAGTTTTAGACGATAATGTATTTAGGCTAGGATTTTTAAAAGATATTTACTTACGCCCAGCATGTTATAAATGCGCTGTAAAACAGCTCAAAAGTAAAAGTGATATAACTTTAGGAGATTTTTGGAAAATCGAAAAATTCAAAAAAGAGATGGACGATAATAATGGGGTAAGTCTTGTAATTGTAAATACTAGTAAAGGGCAAAAATATTCCAATAATATTCTCATCAAAGAAGAAATACATATCAACGATTTAAAAAAACTAAGCAAATATCTTGTTCTTTCTCCACCTATTAATAAAAAAAGGAATCTATTTTTCAAAAATCTAGAAAATCAAGAAATTACTTCTTGGATTAAATATTGCTCTAAAGATTCTAAATTTAGTATTTTTAGAAACAAAATAATATCATTTATTATAAAATTAAAAATTCGAGATCACAAATGAGTAAAATTGCTATTTTTACTGTTTTTAGAGGGTTATATAATTATGGCCAAATATTACAAGCTTATGCTTTGACTGAATATTTAAACAAGAATGGTCACGATGCTTTTCTTGTAGAATACAAACATGATGTTGATGCAACAAGAGTAAGATACGAACATCATAAGAATCTTCAGAATTATTTAAAATGCGCAATAAAAGAATTAACACTATTTGATAACATTGCACAAAAACTAAGTGACAAAAAAAAATTTCTACCATTTAAGAAAAAACATCTAAAAATATACAAAGACAAATATAACAATATCTACCAGCTGAAAAACAATCCCCCTCAAGCCGAAGTTTACTTAACAGGAAGTGACCAAATTTGGGGAATACACATGGCTAGAATTGAAGCATTTTTCTTAAATTTTGGATCAAATAAAATAAAAAGAATTGCATATGCTCCCAGTTTTGGACGTCCTTCGTTAGCTCAAAGCGAAATAAAAAAATTAACTCCATTAATCAAAGCTTATCAAGCAATTGGAGTTAGAGAATCTTCAGCAATAGAACTTTGCAATCTACTTAATTATAAAAATGCAGAATGGGTACCAGATCCTACTATTTTATTAACACAACAAGAGTGGAAAAAAGTAATGGATCCACAATCTCCATTTAAAACTCATAAAAAGAAAATATTTATTTATATTATTGGAGAGGACAATGACCAAAGGATCATTCAATTAGCAGAGAGATTCAGCAACAAAGAAATGATTATATGTTCTGATAATTTAAATAATAAATATCAAAACTCAAACCTTCCAATACAATCATGGATATCTGCTATAAACAATTGTGACTTGATGATCACAAACTCATTCCATGGAACTATGTTTTCCTTAATTTTTCAAAAAAACTTCTACACATTTGAACGAATCGGAGACGAAAGAAGAATGAATGTTAGAATAAATTCCCTACTAGATTTACTAAATCTTAAAAAACATATTATACCTGAAAATGCTAATATAAATTTAATTCCAAATCTTAACATTAGCAATTGGGATGAAATAAACGAAAAATTTAGTAACTGGAAGGAGAAAGGAATTTCTTTTTTGACTAAAAACATATAAAAATGTTGTTAAATAGAATAATTCGTAAATTTAGTGGTACGATAAACATTATAAAACTAAAAAACTCCCACGTTCAATTTGGTTCTCATTTACGTATAGTTGGTAGTTTTGGTCTTATAAATAAGGGAACATTTATCATTGGCAATAATTTTCGATGTTCAAGTGGGGATATGAGTAATGCAATGGCAAGAAATATAAAATCATATTTTAAGACAGAAAAAGGAGCAATTCTAAAAATTGCAAATAATGTAGGTATTGCATCTGTTACAATTCGGTGTGCAAATAAAATAACAATTGGTAATAATGTAAAAATCGGAGCGTTAAGTATAATAACAGATACTGATGCACATTCGCTTAATCCTATATTACGTTCTAATCCTATGACTGATTCATTAAATGCCAAAACATCTCCAATAACCATATCAGACAATGTGTTTATTGGTACGTCGTGCATTATCTGTAAAGGAGTTTCAATTGGTGAGAATGCAGTCATTGGAGCAGGCTCTATTGTAACTAAAAATATACCTGCAAATGAAATATGGGCAGGTAATCCAGCTAAATTTATACGCAAAATAGATATCAATGAATAAAACCTTAATTTTTGATCCAGATGTGTTTGGACATCATTTAGAGTATATCCATCACTTATATACAGGCGCGCTTGAACAAAAAGACAAAGAATTCATATTTCTTTTATCCCAAGATTTTAATACTGTAAAAAATAAGTTCGACTGGTCATCAAACCAAAATATCAAATTTATTTTTTTAAGCAAAAAAGAAGAACAAAAATGTAAAAATAATAATTTGTTAATATCAGCATGGAATAAATCAGTAATTATTAGGAAATATATCAAAAAAGAAAGAATAAACCACATTATCCTCATCATGTTAATGACCCAAATACCTTTTTTATTACTATTAATTCCACAAGGGGTCAAAGTTAAAGGTATAATTTATCGTATTTTTATTTATCATAAAAAAGAATTGTCAAAAATCCGTTTATTACTTGAAAAGACTAGATACTTCATTATGGTCAAAAGTAAATCTATTGAGAAAATTTTCATCTTGAATGACAAACACAGTGTCCAATTTTTCAATAGGCTATATCACACCAATAAATTTATTTATCTACCTGATCCTATACCAGATATAGATGATAGAAAAGTAAAAGACATAAGAGAAGACTTGAATATATTACCAAATCAAACTATATATCTACATTTCGGTGGGCTCGACAAACGAAAAGGCACTATTGAAATTCTCAAAGCTATAGAAATGTTATCTCATCAAGAATCTAGAAATAAAGTATTTGTGTTTGCTGGAAAAGTCAGTGATATGATAAGAGATGAATTCTATAAAAGAGTTTATCTTTTAAAAGAAAAAAACCAAATATTAATTTTTGATACTTTTTGTTCTTATGATTTTATCTATAATCTGTGCTATAGCGCTAATTATATATTAATACCATATACTAACACAAATCAAAGTAGCGGAGTTATAGGATATGCTAGTTATTTTAATAAAACTGTTATAGGACCTAAAGAAGGATTGTTAGGTCAAATAATACAATCATATAATCTAGGACTTACTTTATCTAAACCAGATGCTATAAATATAAAAAACAATATTATATCTTCTGTAATTCCCAAAGGAAATAATAACTACAAACAGACACATACGGTTAACGAATTTATAAAAACCATAATGTAATGTCATATAATAATAAGCATTAATATAAAGTCCAATGAGCATCAGCCATAAAAGGGATATTCTATATTCAATAGGTCTATCTCTTAATATTCTAGGGGTTATAGTGGGTAATTTCATCCGGTCTATTTTTAAAATAGAATTGGTCAATATTATTATGGCCTTATCACTTTTATTAATAGTTAACTATAAAAATATATACAATTTAAGATTTCCATCGTTAAACAAAAACATGATTTTATTACTAATTTCACAAGTGATAATAATCATATATTATGGTTTTAATACTTATAGTTCCCCAATTGCACAATCAATCCATCTTTTTTACTCCATCATACTAATCATATGTTTTTCCAGTCTTAATACACAAAACCTTTTCAAGCATTTTTTCCCTACTTTCTACATATTATCATCTATTACGGTTGTATTAGCTTTTTATATTTTTTCAAATGGTTTTCAAAATATATCCTTTGGCACAGCACAAATAGAAGTTTTAAAACAGGCTGAAATAGAAGGAAGAAGTATGATTTTTTTATATCCTACAGCAGCTTTATACCATACCATGATAACACTTATACTCTACCCTAAAATCAATAATTTATCAAGATTTCTAGGAACTGTTATGCTAATTTTATTAATTGCAGACTTTATTTTAGTATTATCTTCAGGTAAGAGAACTGTTGTATTAATTTTTTTTACATATATTTTATACTACCTATGGAATAAAGGCTACCTATCAAAGTATAAACAAATCCCAAAATATATTCTAATAATATGTTTATTATATATTTTAATAAACTATTTATTTATACAATTTGCTTTCTTACAAGAATATCTAGAATCTTTTCAAAGACGTATTACTAATGGAATAGAAACTCTAATAGGATATAAAAATAAAAATACTGATGAATCTGCTTATACAAGAGTTATATTGCGGAATTGGGCTATGGATATATACAATACGCAATTTACTTGGAAAAATCACATAATAGGATATGGATATATGACAAAATATTTAGATCAGCCTATACTACAATGTATGTTTGATATGGGACTTATTGGCATTTTTGTATATATATATAATGCTATATTATTTCCTTTATATTTTTTATGCAAAAAAGAAAAATATAACAACTATATTTTATTTGCAAAAATGCTATGCATAAATACTATAATAACATGTTTTACAGCTGGAACACCATATGGATATCAATTATATTTTCCAACATTACTACTAATCTATATGCTACAGCTAAAACAAAAATTGAAAACAAAGCCAAACTTTATATATAAAGGGAATCAATATATTAATTTAAATATATCCTCTACATACAAAAAAATAATCAGACGACAGAGCAATAACGCTCTACAAAAACAAAGTCATTAATCTACACTAACAATCCATATTATTTTACAAAAAAACAATGGTTAATTCTTTATTTCACAATAAGATTGTTTTTTTCAATACCACTCTAACTTTCTTTATTGTCCTATTACACTCTTCCCCTTTAAACAGATTAGGTATTACTGACATTAGCAAATACGTATTTATCAATTTTACTGTGCATATTTGCCAAATAGGAGTACCGATGTTTTTTTTCATTTCGGCTATACTTTTTTATAAAGAAGGATGTAATTTATGCATAAAAACAAAGCTACACAGACGATTCTTTTCACTAGTTATTCCTTATCTTTTATGGAATACATTATTCGTTGCTATATATTACACACTTACTCACTTATCTTTAAGCTCATCAATTATGAATATGAAGGGAGTACTAAACTCACCTAAAGAAATATTAGTTGGAATTATATTCTCCGAATATACCCCCTTTGGTTTGTAAAAAATTTAATATTATATTCATTAATTTCTCCAATATTACTCTTTATCATAAGTAAGAAGAAGCTATTCTTTATTATATTTTTAATCTCAATCTTAATAGTTCTTTATTTTAAATTCCAATATGAGAGTTTCGGATATTGGCTTCCAGTTTATTTATTAGGAAGTTTTATAGGCTATAATAATACAAAAATTAATCATCCCCAACACTCCCTATTTTATATTTTTCTATTCATAGCAATAACAATAACTTCTTACTACACAATCATCCCTTTGTTCTTTTATCGTCTATTATCACCCATCATTCTATGGTTTTTAGCTGATTTATATATTAAAAACTATCTTCTTATAAGATTTAAGGAAAAACAATGGATGCATTATACTTTTTTTATTTACTGTACGCATTTTTTTATTTTAAACATATTGCAAAAATTGATATTTATTTACATTCCTATCTCTAGCGTATTTATCAATTTAGTATTTATCACTTCACCTATTATCACCATTTATCTTTTAATACAAATTGCAAAATGGCTTTCCAACTATTCACTCTATAAATATTTCACAGGAGGAAGATAATGAAACATTCAATTCGCATTTTATATGTTAACGGTGGTCTCATGAACCGTGGTGGAATAGAATCATATATGATGAATTATTATCGTCATTTTAATCATGATGAAATCCAAATAGACTTTATTGTACATAACGCTGGAGGATATGGTTATTATGACAAAGAAATTAAAGCATTAGGGGGACAAATTTTTGTTCTTCCGAAAAAGAGCAAGTATCCTTTAAGCTACACGGCTAAGCTAAAAAAAATACTAAAAAAAGGTAATTACAAAATTATCCACACGCACATGGATGCCATGGGAGCATGGGTACTAAAAACTGCAAAAGACTGTGGCATTCCTATACGAATTGCTCATAGTCATAACACGCAACATTTAACAACTAACCCCATTAAGCTATTTTTTTTAGAACAAGCTAGACAAAGCATCAACCGTTATGCCACTCACCGAATGGCTTGTTCAAATATAGCTGGAAAATGGCTATTTGGAAATCAACCATTCCAAATAGTCAGAAATGCAATAGATATTGAAAAATTTAAATATGACGAAAAAACACGCAATCAAATCAGAAAAGAATACAATATAGAAAACAACTTTCTAATAGGACATGTAGGACGATTTGACAAACAAAAAAATCATATATTCTTAATTAACGTTTTTGCAGAAGTACATAAAATATTTCCCAACAGTAAACTCATGCTTATTGGAGAAGGGTATTTAAAAGAATCCATTCAAAAAAAAATAGATACATTGAATTTAAGAGAGTGCATTATCTTAACAGGAGTTAGAAATGATGCGAATCTTTTCTATAATGCATTTGACTTATTTGTATTACCATCCTTATTTGAGGGACTAGGAATAGTTGCTATTGAATCAGAAATGAATGGATGCATGACTTTTTTATCTGATCAAGTACCTATAGAAGCTAAGATAGCTCCTAATGTACACTATATACCTCTTAAAAAAAAACTGTGGACCCAACAAATCCTATCTTTCATATATAGCAAAGAAAAAAGAGAAGAAGCTCATTTCAATTTGCAAGCATCTGGTTATGATATTAAAACAGAAGCTCAAAAACTTCAAGAAATCTATATAGACTTATGGAACAAAAATTAAAGAAAGTACTTTTCATCACAAATATTCCCGCTCCTTATCGTATTGATTTTTATAATGAATTGGGAAAACACTGTGAATTAACTGTGGTATTTGAAGCCAAACGCGCTCCAGGGATCACTTTTAACTGGAAAGAAAATACTATCAGTAGTTTCAAAGCCATTTTTTTAAAAGAAGGAGAAATCCAAGAAACAAAAATAGACTGGAGTATATTTAAATACATAAAACAGTTAAAATATGATGCGATTTTCATCACAAATTATGCGTATTTTACAGAAATGGCTGCTCTATTATCTATTAAATTGCGCAACATTCCCTATTATTATGAAGTAGATGGTGCTATGGCTAAATATCATGAAGGGAAAGCCAAAAAAATATTTAAAAGTTTTTTTCTAAAAGGAGCGAAAGCGTATATTAGTCCTAGTCAAATAACAGATGAATATATTCGCTTTTATGCAGGAGAAAACTCAACAATCTATAGATATCCTTTCAGTTCGCTAGGAAACAAAGATATCATAAACACCCCATTATCCCAACAAGAGAAAAATGCCATTCGCAAAATATTAGATATAAAAGAACCTCAAATGATTTTGGCAGTCGGTCAATTTATCCATAGGAAAGGATTTGATGTCTTATTACAAGCAGCACGTACTATGGACAAAAATATAGGCATCTATATTGTAGGTGGGAAACCCACAGAAGAGTATTTACAAATACAAAAAGAAAATAATCTGACTCAAATTCATTTTGAAGGATTTAAGACAAAAGAAGAATTAGCTATGTATTTTAAAGCAGCTGATATATTTGTACATCCTACAAGAGAAGACATTTGGGGATTAGTTATAAATGAATCTATGGCATATGGACTACCTGTAGTAACTACTAATAAGTGTGTAGCTGGGATGGAACTAATAACAAGTAAAGAATGTTTAATTGACACAGATAATTCTGAACAATTAAAAAACATTATGGAAAAACTAATGAATGATTCTGAATTACGAGTTGAAATAGCACAACAAAACTTGCATAAAGTAGCCAGTTATACCATTGAAAAAATGGTAGAAAAACATCTTAAAATAATAAACTAAAAATTAATCGACGGATGAAAAGAATCTGCTTCATAGCTCAATTTCCGCCCCCTATCCACGGATTATCAAAAGCTGTAGAAACTCTTTATACTTCTGCACTCCAGTCAAAATATCTCTTTCAACAAATAAATCTAACTAATAATAAAGAGATCTTAAAAACATTATGGAAGATTACAACCAATACAAGTGACTTATACTATTTTACCATAGCACAAACGCGTGGAGGGAACTGGCGAGATCTACTAATACTAAAATTATTACAATGGAAAAAAAGAAAATGTTTGATTCATTTGCATGGAGGATATTATCGCACTTTGATAGAAAAAGACTGTGGAAAATTACAAAGAAGCCTAAACTATAAAGCTATAAGTCGTATATCTGGTACTATTGTATTAGGTAACTCTTTAAAAAGCATTTTCAAAGGAATGATAAATGAACAGAAAATATTCGTTGTACCCAACTGCGTTGATGAAGAATATATGCTGAATGCCTGTAGCTACAAAACAAAAATAAACTTATTGGCTTCACAACCTGTACTACATATCCTTTATCTAAGCAACTTTATAGAATCAAAAGGATATAAAGAAGTATTGGAATTAGCAGCAAAAGTACAAACAGAGCAAAAGAGTACTCTACATTTTCATTTCGCAGGAAAATTTTTCGAAGAAAAAGAAAGGATGTATTTCGAAAATTTTATAACTAAACACCAACTAAAAAATACCATCACCTATCATGGAATCGTTTCAGGTAAAAAGAAAAATGACTTATTAAACTTATGTAATATATTCATACTGCTTACCCGCTATCCAAATGAAGGACAACCTATCTCCATATTAGAAGCGATGGGAAATGCTATGACCATTATCACCACCAACCATGCAGGTATCCCCGACATAGTAACAAACAAAGAACATGGACTAGTTATAGATAAAAATAACATCAATTTAGAAGAGATATATGATTATATATTGCGTTTAGATAAAGAACGTTCTTTATTAATAAACATATGCGAAAGAAATTATAATATAGCTCATTCATACTATACAGAACAGCAATATATAAACAACATGGATAATGTATTTCAAAAAATATTAGAGCAATGACAGAAGTTCATTTATCTTCTTTCAACACAGGGAATTTTAATAAAGGAGCAGGATTTATAAAACAAACTCTTTGGTATTTTGTCAACGCATTATTTGTACGTGCTTCCTGGAATCCTTTTATGGGAATAAAAGTGTTCTTCTTAAAACTTTTCGGTGCAAAAATAGGAAAAGGATTAGTGATTAAAAATAATGTGAACATAAAATTCCCTTGGAAACTAACATTAGGAAACCATGTATGGCTAGGAGAAAATGCATGGATTGACAATCTTGATGAAGTCATAATAGGAAATAATGTATGCATTTCACAAGGAGCATTATTACTCACAGGAAATCATGACTATACACTGTCCACTTTCAATTACCGGAATGCCCCTATTATAATAGAAGATGGTGCATGGATTGGTGCAAAAACAGTGATATGCCCTGGAGTAAAAGTAAAATCACATGCTATACTAACAGTTGGATCCACTGCTACCAGAACGATGGAAGCATACGGAATTTATCAAGGGAATCCTGCACAAAAAATTCGAACAAGAAATATTACAAGATAAAATACCGAACATTATGAAAGTTTCAATCATTACTTCCTGCTATAACCGGGAAGCCACCATCCGTGGAGCAATAGAAAGTGTACTGGAACAAGATTATCCCTACATAGAATACATTGTGGTGGACGGAGCTTCGAAAGATAACTCGCTGGCTGTCATCAATGAATATAAAAACGGGATAGATACAATTATTTCCGAACCGGATAAAGGTATGTATGAAGCGATTAACAAAGGAATACGTGCAGCAACAGGAGATATTATCGGTCTGATTCACTCCGACGATTTCCTGTTTTCATCTCACACCATCTCCGACATAGTGAAAACATTCGAGGAACAAGATGCGGATATGATATACGGCAACGGAGTCTTTGTAGATTATGACGACACCAACCAGATGATACGAAACTGGATAAGCGGACGGTACAGTAAAGAGAATGTAAAAAACGGATGGCTCCCACTCCACCCCACTGTCTATATAAAGAAGGAGTGCATGGATAAATGGGGACTTTACGACGAAAGTTATAAGATAGCCGCCGACTCGGATTTGCTGGTGCGCTATCTGTATGAAGCCAACCTGAAAGTATATTACCTGAACAAATACATCGTGAAAATGAGAATGGGGGGGCTTTCTACTGATGCAGGAAAAAGCAAACTGAAATGGGCGGAGGACTTGAGAATGTATAAAAGTCACGGAATAAAACCCATCTCGGCGCTGAAAGGCAAAATTCTTTCAAAGATTCCACAGTTCATTGAAGCCAGACTGCCGTGGAGTGAAATACCGGAAGCAGAGGAAGAAAGCCTGATACAACCTGCCGCCGCAAATAAAAAAGAATGAAAATACGTTTACTAGTTCTAACCTTGCTGATTATCGGAGTTCATCAGCATATACAAGCACAATATATGCTGGGAACTACCGGTATGATGAATATTCCTACCGCCGACAGGCAGAAGCCGGGAACTGTGATGTTGGGAGGAAATTATCTGCCCAAACAGATGATGCCTGCACGATTCGACTACAACACAGGAAATTACTTTGTGAGCATCAGTTTCTTTTCCTTTCTGGAACTTGCCTATCGGGAAACTTTAATAAAAGGGGACTATATATCATCCAAGCCTAAATACAATCAGCAGGATCGTTCCTACTCCATCCGGCTGTGTGTGTGGAAAGAAGGAAAGTTTCTGCCGGGAATAGCACTGGGAGCCAATGATCCGATAGCGGATAAAGGAGCCAACACTTTTCAATCTTACTATGGAGTGATAACGAAAGGATTCCATCTGGGAGGAGAGCATTATCTCTCGGCTTCTTTGGGATATTATCTGGAAGGCGGGAAGAACAGTAATACCAAATGGTTCGGCAATAAATACAAAGGTGTATTCGGAGGAATAAGCTATATACCCGCTTTCTGCAAAGAGTTGAAGATGATGGCCGAATATGACTCGGACGGGGTGAATGTGGGAGCAGCTGTCAGGCTGTGGAAACATTTGTCCATGCATGCTTTTACCCACGATTTTACTTGCGTATCGGGTGGTATACGCTATGAGTGTACCCTAATACATTGACGCAATGAGCAAATATTTAATAGCAATCCTCCTTTCGGCATGGAGCATCTCCCTCCGGGCACAAGTGGCCGAAAAACTACAGCAACTGGGAATGGAGAATATACAAACGGTAACGGAGGTGAACGGCAACACAACGATTGCTTTTGAAGACAATGTATATAGAGGTACTTACCGGGGAATAGGCAAAGCCATCGAAGCAGCTATGGAAGGAATGTACGGGGGAAATCTGCAAATGGTGGTGTTGGAGCACAGTATCCCCCAGCTATGCATTACGCTGAGCGATAAGGTGATAACCGAATATAAAGAGAAACAGATTACCATAGGGGAAGTGTACCGACAGATGGGAATCAGTTATGATACCGATGAAGCGATGGAGGTACTGAAAAAGACACACCGGACACTCAATTCATCGGCAGGGAAAGTAGACATTGTGGTCTATCCGGAAGTAAAACTGGAAAACTCCAGCTTTGACCGACTTTATACTTACTATGTCAACCTGGCTCCAGCCGTAGAAATGGCTTTATGGAAAGGGGCGGAACTGACAGCGCAAGTGGTATTCCCGGTAGCGACCAACCTAAAAGGACAGTATAAGAAGATACGTCCCGGAGTGATTGCACTGTCGCAAGAGTTTTGCTTCGGCAAAGGATTTTTGGGACGAGTAACCGCAGGAAACTTTACCAACAACCGCATGGGGGCACAAGCGGAGATGAAATACCGCACAGCGAATGGCAGACTGGAACTGGGAGCTGTGGCAGGAGCTACCGTGCAATCAGTGCTGACCGATGACGAAGGATGGTATATCAGCCGGAAACTGCGGATGAATGCCGCACTGAAAGCATCTGTGTATGAACCTCGCTTCAATTTGCAATTTGATTTGCAAGCTGCACGTTATCTATATGGGGATTATGGAGTAAGAGGCGACTGCACCCGCCATTTCGGAGAATATGCCATCGGCGTGTATGGAATGTATACCGATGGGGAAATAAACGGAGGATTCCATTTTGCCATCCCTCTGCCCGGCAAGAAGTGGAGCCGTAACCGGGGGGTGCGTGTCAGGCAAGCGGATTATTTTGCCATGGAATACAGTATGGAATCCTGGGGCAGATATGCGGATGAAAAAATGGGGGAAACTTATCGCACCCGACCTGATGAGAACCGGAGTAACCGGTTTTTCCAACCGGAATATATACGCTATTTCCTGATAAAGGAAGCAAATAAATAGATTACTAATTTTTAAAAACGAAGAAAAATGAGAACAAGCAAGTTTTTTAAAACAGGTTTGCTGCTGTTTGTAGCAAGTTTGGGGTTAATAAGCTGCGGGGATGACGACAAAGAACCGGAAATTGTAGTTGACCCTGTAAGCGAAAATGTGGAATATTACATTGAAGGTAAAGTAGTAGCGGATAATGCCGCACTGGACGGGGTCAGCGTAACAGCGGGAGAGGCTACCGCAACCACAGACGAAAACGGTCAATATTCACTGACGGTAAAAGATAAGAAAACTTATACGGTGAGCTTTGCCAAGGAGGGATATAGAACTGTTTCTGACGCATCAGTAGAAATAGCTAACAACGCTACCAACAGAAGTCTAGTAACACTGAACGTGACTATGAGCAAGGAAGGCGTGGCTGTAGCTGTTGATCCTGAAAGTGATAAAGTGATTACAGAAAAAGGAGAAGGGGAAACAGAAGATGCCCAGACCGTATTGACTATTCCCGCCGGTGCCGTATCAACCGCTACCGATGTAACTCTTACTCCGTATCTGGAAGCTGTTGCAACCGATGTGACTCCGGGCAGTAAGGAAGAAGCGATTCCCATGACTAATATTGCTATCAGTTCCAGCCAGGATGCAGCCTTAAATCAGGATGTTACCTTGTCTGTAGCCAATGCTAGTTCCAGCGATTATTATTTTGACGAAGTAGAGGTATACGAAAAGACTAACGCACGTGCTATCGGTGACTGGAAGAAATATGCCGACGCCGCTTTTGATAAAGCGACCAACAGCTACATAGCTGCCATCAAAAAGGGAAGTTCACTGAATAAGGATTATTCTATCCGTGTAAAGAGTGAAAAGAATGTCAGCGAAACCAAGAACGATGAAATATTGAAAGAAGACAGCTACAGTAACGCAGGAAATATGAGCGCTACTACTTATGATATTCCTTATACTGCCAAATTAGGATGGGAAATCTCTGCATCCGGACTGGATGAAGGCGCTCTTTCATTGGTGAAAGCTGCCATAGCCGCACAAGAAGGTGGATCGGAAGGTGTATACACCGTAAACAAGACCTTTACAGCCCACGTAAGCGGTGACTATATTCTGTATTTCTCTTGCAAAGCCAAATATGTAGAAAAAGAGTACACTTTCTCTATTGCCGGTAAAAAGGTTACTGTAAAAGTTAAACATTATCTGGGAGTGGAATTTGTTTATACCAACCAAAGTTCAAGTATGCATGGTGGTGGCACTATAGGCTAAAACAATCTTTTCAATTAATACAAAATATGAGTAAAAAAGTAGCATTGATTTCAGGTATCACAGGTCAGGACGGTTCGTTCCTGGCCGAGTTCCTGATAGAAAAAGGATACGAAGTACATGGTATTCTGAGACGTTCTTCTTCATTCAACACCGCACGTATAGAACATCTGTATCTGGACGAATGGGTGCGGGATATGAAGCAGAACCGACTGGTGAACCTGCATTGGGGGGATATGACGGACAGCAGCTCACTGATACGCATCATACAGTCTGTACAACCTGACGAGATTTATAATCTGGCCGCACAAAGCCATGTAAAAGTAAGCTTCGATGTGCCCGAATACACAGCGGAAGCGGATGCGGTAGGTACGCTGCGTATGCTGGAGGCGGTACGTATATTGGGACTGGAAAAGAAAACCAAGATTTATCAGGCATCTACTTCGGAACTTTTCGGACTGGTACAGGAAGTTCCTCAGAAAGAGACAACTCCTTTCTATCCCCGTTCTCCATACGGAGTAGCCAAGCAATATGGTTTCTGGATAACCAAGAATTACCGCGAAAGCTATGGCATGTTTGCCGTAAACGGCATTTTGTTCAATCACGAAAGTGAACGCCGGGGCGAAACTTTTGTTACCCGGAAAATTACCCTGGCGGCAGCACGCATCGCACAAGGATTCCAAGATAAACTGTACTTGGGGAATCTGAATTCCCTGCGCGACTGGGGATACGCCAAAGACTATGTGGAATGTATGTGGCTGATTCTGCAACACGATACGCCCGAAGACTTTGTTATCGCCACCGGAGAATATCACACTGTACGCGAATTTGCCACCCTTGCTTTCAAGGAAGTGGGCATCGACTTGCACTGGGAAGGTGAAGGTGTGAACGAGAAGGGTATTGACACAGCTACAGGCAAGGTGCTGGTAGAGGTGGATCCCAAATATTTCCGCCCGGCAGAGGTGGAACAATTACTGGGAGATCCTACCAAAGCCAAAACGTTACTGGGATGGAATCCCCGCAAGACTTCATTTGAGGAACTGGTGGGAATCATGGTGAAACACGATATGAAATTCGTGAAGAAACTCCATCTTAAAGCAAGCTGTTAAATCATTAGTTAAAATTTCAATGGAGAAATCAGCCAAAATTTATATAGCAGGGCACCACGGACTCGTGGGCTCCGCTATTTGGCGTAACCTGCAAGAAAAAGGCTACACCAACCTGACCGGCAGAAGTCACAAGGAACTGGACTTACTGGACGGGGTTGCCGTAAAGGACTTCTTTGACCAAGAAAGACCGGACTATGTAATCCTTGCCGCCGCCCACGTGGGAGGTATCATGGCAAACAGTACATACAGGGCGGACTTTATCTATAAGAACCTGCAAATACAACAGAACGTGATAGGAGAAAGCTTCCGTCACGGAGTGAAGAAATTATTGTTTCTGGGAAGTACCTGCATTTATCCCAGAGACGCACAACAGCCTATGAAGGAGGATGCTCTCCTCACCTCCCCGCTGGAATATACGAATGAGCCATACGCCATCGCCAAAATAGCGGGTCTGAAAATGTGCGAGAGTTTCAACTTGCAATATGGTACTAACTATATCGCTGTTATGCCTACGAACCTGTATGGTCCCAATGATAATTTCAATCTGGAACGCAGCCATGTGCTGCCTGCCATGATCCGGAAAATACATCTTGCCAAATGCTTGAACGAAGATAACTGGGAGAACATACGCTATGATCTGGACATGCGTCCGGTGGAAGGTATAAACGGAGAGAGCAGAACAGAGGAGATACTGGCTATCCTGAAAAGCTACGGTATCAGCAAGGACGGGGTGGAACTGTGGGGAACAGGCACGCCACTGCGCGAATTCTTATGGAGTGAGGAAATGGCGGATGCCAGTGTATTCATCATGGAGCATGTGGACTTTAAAGATACTTACCGTCCCGGCACAAAAGAGATACGCAACTGCCACATCAACATCGGTACGGGAAAAGAAATCTCCATCGCCGGCCTGGCTCATCTGATAGTAAAGGAGACGGGATATAAAGGCAACATTACATTCAATCCGGAGAAACCGGACGGCACCATGCGCAAACTGACTGATGTGACCAAATTGCACGAATTGGGATGGCATCACAAAATAGACATAGAGGAAGGGGTGCACAAGATGTACCAATGGTATCTGGAATATAAAAAGAAATAAAGAACATACGCGTTATGGAAACTCATATCGTTATCATGGCAGGCGGCATAGGAAGCCGCTTCTGGCCCATGAGTACGCCGGAATGTCCCAAACAGTTCATTGATGTGACGGGATGTGGCAAAAGCCTGATCCAACTGACAGTGGAACGCTTTCAAGGGTTGTGCATTCCGGATAATATATGGATAGTGACTTCGGAAAAGTATAAGGAGACAGTAAGGAAACAATTGCCATCTGTGCCGCCTCATCATATACTGACGGAGCCGGTTGCACGTAACACGGCACCCTGCATCACATACGCTTGCTGGAAAATCAAAAAACACCACCCTGACGCCAATATTGTAGTGACTCCTGCGGATGCATTGGTTATCAATACGGATGAATTCCGCCGGGCGATAGCCAAGGCACTGCTGATGACAGATCAAAGCAAGGGCATTGTAACCATAGGTATCAAACCTTGCCGTCCGGAAACGGGATACGGATATATAGCCACAGGAGAAGAGGTGGATCAGGATATAAGGAAAGTGGATGAATTCAAAGAGAAACCGGATTTGAAAACGGCACAGCAATATGTGGACGCCGGGAATTATTTCTGGAATGCAGGGATTTTTGTATGGAATGTAAAAACCATAGAAGAGGCTATACGCCGTTATGCACCGGGCATCGCCGAGGTGTTCGACAGGATTTATCCGGAGTTCTATACCGAAAGGGAAAAAGAAACCATAGAAGAGCTGTTCCCTACTTGTGAAAGTATATCCATAGATTATGCCGTAATGGAAAAAGCGGAACGGATTTATGTATTGCCGGCAGAGTTCGGATGGTCTGATCTGGGCAGTTGGGGCTCATTACATTCCTTGCTGCCCAAAGATAACCGGAACAATGCCATCGTAGGCGAAAATATCCGATTGTATGAATGTAATAACTGCATTGTACACACACCGCATTTGAAACAAGCGGTGATACAAGGACTGGACGGATATATCATAGCCGAGAAAGAGGGAACCCTGCTGATATGCAAACTGGCAGAGGAGCAGCGTATTAAAGAATTTTCGAAAGCATAAGGAATGATTATAGCAGTTGATTTTGACGGCACAATAGTGGAGCATAAATATCCCGAAATAGGCAGGGAACTACCCTTTGCCATAGAAACGCTGAAAAAACTACAACAGGAACGACACCGCCTTATTCTGTGGAGTGTACGGGAAGGTAAATTATTACAGGAGGCCGTGGATTTCTGCCGGGAGCGTGGATTGGAATTTTATGCCGTAAACAGCAATTATGCGGAAGAAACCCTGGAAAGTGATCATTATTCCAGAAAACTGAAGGCGGATTTGTTTATTGATGACCGCAATCTGGGAGGACTGCCCGAATGGGGGATGATTTACAGAATGATCCATGACAAATGGGGATACGAAGATATTTATCAAAGTTCAGATAATAAAGAAGAGAATAAAAAGCGAAGCTTTTGGAAGATACTTTTTTCCAAGATGTAGAATCCCCGCTTCCGAATGTAGTGATACAGGGGGAAGCCCATAAGAAAACTAATGTTAGATCAGAGGTAAGTACTGTTATCAGCGGATAACGGAAACTTACGAAGTAGTGTTGGTGATACCCGCCTGGGAAGGTAGGTATCACCTTTTTTTGATCTATACCATTAGTATTTGAATACTTGTTCTTTTCCGGGTTCTATGGTCATGGCTTTCATTCCTTTCCGGGTTGGAATGTTCAGTATTCCCTTTCCGCCGTCGGACTTGATACGGATTACTTTCTTATCCATATAGATATGGATATTGCCGTATGGAGTAGGTACTGTTCCTTCCATCCATTTCAACCCGCCCAGACAAGGGGTGACGGAGTATTCCTCGTAACCGGGTTTGGTGGGTTTTACTCCCAGATAGTATTTGCCCAACAAATAGATGGGGCTGGCTCCCCATGCATGGCAGAGGCTCTTGCCGTATGGACGTCCATACATGGCCAAATGCTGGGTACCTGTTTCTTCGGGATTGTATTTCTCCCAAAAACTGGTAGCTCCTTCTTTCAACATACCGCCCCAATAGGCTTTCATTTCTTTCATTACCGATTCTTGTTCGCCCAAGGCGCACAGCGCTTCCAGTTCATAGAAACGCATATAAGGAGTGGTGATTTTCAAAATACTGTCATTCTGCAATACGGAGTGTTTGATGGCCTGCTGTTTATCGGCATTCAGATAATTGAAGAAGACAGAGAACATATTGGCGTAACGGGTAACGGACTCACTCTGCTTTCCCTGAATACGGTTGTGTACCATCGCTTGTTTCTGCTCATTCCAGAAAGCGGGTTCCAGCTTGGAACGTAAAGCGGAAGCCAGTTTCTCATACTTGGTTTTGTCTGCCGTATTGCCGGCCAGACTGGCACAAAGCGCCATGGTTTCCAAACTTTTGCAGAACAAGACTTGCTCAAAGGAGAGTTCGCCCTTCTTGTCCAGATAACCGTCTGCCCAGTCTACGAATACCCAGTCACCGGTCATACCTTCCACCATACCGTTGGCGTTGGTACGTCCCAATACATAGTCCATCATGCTTTGCATACGCGGATAGAGTTGGGTTACAAAATCTTTGTCACCAGAATACATATAATAATCGTAAATACTGAGAAACCAATAGAAGGTGTAGTCCATAATGGTATTGCTGTGGCTGGTCACAGGGTCTTTTCCACGAAGCAGCCAAATGGTACGTTTCACGGTTTCATTATCGAAGAACAGATAGTAGTTCATCAGATAACTCTGGATGGCATCGCCACTCCATACCCAACGGTCGCGCTTGATGCCATCGATAAAGAATTCACGGGTAGTAAGGTGCATGGTGTACGCTCCTACTTCCCAAATGCGGTTCAGCTCTTCGTCATTACATTTGAATGAGCCCCGGTACTCTTCGGGCAGGTATTCGTATTGCATGGAAACGTCCTGCATCGTTACTCCCGGATCGCAAGTGACATAGACATAACGGAAAGCCTTGCTATTGTCTAAAGTATATTCATCGTATAGTTTCCGTGTATTCCGGATGGCCAGATCGGTTATTTGCCCCGGCTCTGCCAGCAATTTGTCCAATGTTTCGCAATATTCCGTATCCAAGGCTTCTTCAGGACTTTCACCGTAATAGATATGGATCGTTCCTTTTCCCTTTACATCTTTCAGAGTGATATAACCAAAGGTTTCTTTTCCGAAGTCGTACAATACCCCCTCTTTCCGGGGAGTGGAGGAAACTGCTTTCATCGGTTTTCTAACCAATGAAAACTTGGAAGGCAGTTGGGTGGCTCCGTCAAAGTTCCAACACCCTGCATCCATATAAACGGTAGCAGAAGTATCACTGGCTTTTCCGCTTTCGTCTATCCATTCTTTATCCTCGTAGGTTACTTTCCAAGTTTTGTCCGTATTTACGGTTTTTCCTTTCACATAAATAGTGGGGGGAGTGGACTGATTCCACACTTTGATGTTCAGACTGTGTTTTCCTGCGGGGAGTTTCAAGGTGGAGGGCATACCGAATTGCAGTTTGCCATCCAATTTCACATTGTATTTTCCTTCGGCGGCAATGAAGATCTCTTCAGGTTCCGCCAGGTCCAATTTCTTGCTGAATTCCACTACCACATAATGGCTGTCTGTTTTCCAGAAGGGAGGGAAAAAAGCACCGCGTTCCGTACGGCGGTTGTTCATCTGGTTGCCCAGCCATATTTCATAATCACCCGGATACCAGATCCAGGTCTGGGCGGAGGCGGCAGCACTCAATGCAAGTGCTCCGACTAAAGTGGCAAGTCTGTTTTTCATAATGGTATCACGTTTTATTTTTCCTTCAAATAGCTATATTCCTTTGTCAGTCCGGCATTTGCCTTGATACTGTCGTTCACCATCGGACCATTGTTTTCCCATGTATTACCCGGACCATTGGCGTTCTTCAGAAACTTCTCTCCTTCCGTCCAGTTGTCCTTGACGGTGATAAATGAAGATCCTTCGTCGGTGTAAAGATAGAACCAATGATTGGGATCGTGTGCATAACCGGGTGAAAAAATGTTAGAAACGCAATTTTCCGTAATCCAGCTATGAGGTTGTGAACCTAATGTATAAATACCGGCTACATCATACATGTGCTTGGCATAGTGATGAATCAGATTGGCGTGCACGCGGTTATTGCGCATACAGTTTACTGTACGTGTCCATCCCCATCCCAAACTGATGCCCGAATAGGATACATCACTGATTTCATTGTGTTCGATATTGATATCACTTACATAACCGGCGCAAATGCCCAAGGTACCCCAGTCTTCATTGGTCACATCATTGATATAATTGTTGGAAATGGTCAGTCCGGTACAGACCTCACGACGGTCGGCAGGATCGTATGGAAGATGTGTTTCGTGAGCGGCAGGACTGAAACTACCCGCCACAATACCGTTTCCGGCAATATCACGGAAAAGACAACCGTTTATACGTCCTCCACCGGTGGCCCATTCATAATCAATACCTGTAGAGCCCAAATGCTGGAAACGGCACTTCTCGAAATCAATATCCTGGGCAGCCTTGACTACGACTGCCGATGCCGGACGTCCCAACCAACCTTGATTATCCAGCTTATGATTGTTCTTACGAATCATAGAAGGACGGATTTTATACCCGTCTGTCATGTACATACCTGCCTGAAGAGGAACATGACCTTGCAAAGAGGGACGCATCCAGGTGGTATATTGGAAAGTAACATTGTCAAAACGAATGTGCTTTACCGGACGGTCTATAGTTCCTTCCACCCATACTAAAGTTTCGATGCCGGGAACTACGGCTTTGCTTATCTTCTCTCCTTTCCGAGGATAATAATATATTTTACGGCTTTCAATGTCATGATACCACTCGCCGGGTTCATCCAGCAATTCCATGGCATTGGTCAGATAGAAAGCCGAGTTGTGACCATCCTTAGTCACCATAGGACGCGGCCACGGATGTTCAAACTGGATGCGGCTTTCAGGATTATGGAAACGCACGGCGGCACTGTCTCCCTGTATTTCGACCGACTTGATACGGAGATTTGCCACACACCACATTTCATGAAGGACCATTTCGGCATATCGGGCCTTCTGTATTTTCTTTACAGCAGCGGCAGGTACCCACAGTATTTCGTTTTGGGGATCGTTGTTGATGATGCGATACATCTTTTCAAAGTCTGCCACATCCCTTGCACGAACAGCCTTTTGTCCATTGATCCACAGTTGCCGGAAATCCAGCGGACGTCCGTTAAACATAGGGACATCGGCTACCCACAACTTTCCTTGCTTCTTCCAGTTTCTGATTTCCACCCCACCATTCAGAATGGCATTTCCATCCGAAGTGATGACTGTAGGTGAAGCTTCCGTCCCGCTGTCCTCGGGACGAATAAAGACGGGTTCGTACAGATGGTAATCACCTGCCTCCATATGAATGGTGATGCCACCTTTTACACTCTCATCATTAAGACGACGAAGTTCCCTTGCCTGACGCAATGCGGCTGTAAGGGTGGCCTTCGGAGAGTCTTTGGTACCCGGATTCCGGTCATTACCTTTCGGAGATACGAACAAATCGGCTGCTGATAGTGTACAAGCTATCAGCAGCGCAGTAGTGGTTATGAATATTTTTTTCATTTGTAAATCATTAGGAGTAAGTGGTTAGTGATTAGTCCGCGCCAAAGGCATCCATACCGTCATTTCAGCCTTTCCGCGATTTCCCCATGCATAATAAGGAATCAGACGGATATTGACCGGTTTGTCGGCCTTTCCTACCTCGCGGTACAATGTATCTTTCCACGATACCTCATCAACCAGACGGGCAGTACCATCCAACGCGACAATCGGACTGCCTTCAATGATTATTTTTTTCGGGGTCAACCGGATATCGGCAGGTATCAGCACATTATCTATCTTATGTCCGCCTTCTATATCCATACTTTCCAAACAATATACCAACGGGCCACGTTTTACCACTACCTGGTTACGGATTTCTTCGGCCAACGGATTTGCTTCCAGCAATTTTACAGGCATATCCATCACCCATTCCACACAGTCCCCTTTCTTCCAGATGCGGTTTACCTCGGCGTATGTATTCGCTTTCCAAGTTCCTTGCACCGGTTCACCATTTACCTTCAAAGTTGCTTTCTCGCACCAGTCCGGAACACGGAGGAACAAAGAGAATGCTTTCTTTTTTGATGGTTTCGGAGCTTCGGTAACAGTCAGCTTCACAGCACCTTCCCACGGATACTCCGTTTCTTGCATCAGCCCGATCTTTCCCACTTCCTTCAAAGCTGTCACCAGTGTATTCGCTCCATATAAATTGCAATATACCGCATTCGGAGTCACCGTATAAGCATAGTTCTGGGCTTGACAAACGGTGCGCAGCGTATTAGGCGGACAACAGAAGCAACTGATATACTCGGTACGTTCTTTAGGCCAGCGAAGTGTGTATGGCAAATCCGCACTGATGCGCAACGGGTTGGTATAGAAATATTTCTTTCCATCCAGACTGACACCACTCAACACACTGTTATAGAGGGCAGTTTCCACAATATCCGCATATTTGGCATCGCCCGTCACTTCCAGCATACGCCAGTTGAAAAGCATATTGCCGATATTGGCGCAGGTCTCGTTATGCGCCGTACTATTAGGCAACTGATAAGGACGGCCATAGCTTTGGTGTACTTTCTGAATACTGTCCGGCTCATAGCAGGTACCATCCGGCGAAGTACCGTCATACAGCGCACCGCACGCTCCTGTAACATACATCTTGCGGGTCACAATGTCTTTCCAGATGCTGGTCAGGTTTTTCATCAGTTGGTCTTCTCCTGTTTCGGCATACACATCGGTCACACCGGCATACAGGTAATTGGAACGCACGGCATGTCCCATCGCATTGTATTGCTGACGGAACGGAATACGGTCCTGATTATCATCGGTGCCATTTTCCACCATTCCACGGATATCAATCAGATTCTTGGAAAGTTCCAGATAACGGGGATTCCCTGTAGCACGGTACATTTCCACCACGCCCATATAATGGGAGGGACAAATAGCATTTCTTGCCAGTTCCGCAGAAGCGGTTTCATAGAAATGACAGAGGAAGTCTGTCGCTTTTACGGCAGCATCGAATAAAGTAGTCTTTCCGGTGGCACGGCGATGAATAATACCTGCCATCATCAGATGTCCCAAATTGTAGGTTTCAAAATTCAGACGATTGGCAAATGCACCTTTCTCGTCCTCACCGCCTACTTTGGTACCAATTACCGTCTGTTGCTGTTTTTCCGAATGAGTGTCAATCCCCTTATTCTTTTCCTCAATGATGACAGGGGTATGGATGTAACCGTCCGCACGCTGGGCTTTCACCACATGTTCAATGAAGTGGTCCATCAGTTTATCCAATTCGGGATCTTTCGTGACGGCATACACGGAAGCCACTCCCTCCATCCATTTATACATATCACCATCATGAAAGGGAGGTCCCCAATGTTCGCCTTCGCAAACACCGGCAGCTATTTCAAAGTTACGGAAACCATGCGAAACATCGGGATTGTTCCATGTATCCCACATACTTTGCAAGGAGGTATGGCTATATACATTGAAACGGTCGCCCCAAAAGCCATCTGTCCAATGCACAGCACCTAATTCCGTATTGGCCATCTTGGCAAAACGACTTTGGCTCATATCCGTCAGCCCGCCCGATTGGGCAAATGCTCCCGTAGTTACTCCGGAAGCCAGTAAAAGTAGTAGTCTAATGCTCTTCATAATAATCTGTCACTTATTCTTTTCTTTATAAAGAGAGGACGATAATAAGAAACGTTTGTACTCTATTTATAATTATTTCATATTCTGTATCTTTAGAAAGAGCTTTCATTGGCAGATAATGAAAGTCTGTTTTCAAAAAACGGGTTTCTGATTTTTATTTCAGACACCCGTTTTTTTCAAGTTCTCCAATACTTTCTATCAAAGAACTCCTTTATCCACAATCGTATTATTTCAGTTTGCTCAAATCCAACTCTTTATAAGCCACACGCTGACGGCGCCAGGTATATACGGCATGGAGTTTGCCATCCTTGCCCTGAATGATGGACGGATAAGAATATTGGCTGATAGGGCTGTCTTCCAATGTCATTACATTCTTCCAGTGAATACCATCATCCGAAACCGCCACACACAACGGTGTACGCGGCCCTTTCGGAGTGCCCGGCAATGTACTGAAATCATTATAAATCAATACGTGACGACCATCTTTCATTGTTACGGCATCCGTACCCGAATTATTATTGGGAACATCAAGCAAGGTAACTTTACTCCATGTTTCACCGTTGTCACTGCTCCATGAAGTAGCAATCTGTGCGTTACGTGTACGGCAAAGCACCTGCAAACGCCCATCCTTATGACGCAAAATGCTGGGCTGGATAGCATAAATAGGCTTCTCACCTTCTCCTTTTATGGCTTCACCGCCTTCCTGATCGTCTACATTGGCTGCATTTGCCTTACGCAAAGCAGTAGGCACACTCATTTCCGCCTCTACAGGACCTACCATCTTCCAAGTCTTTCCTTTATCATCCGAAATTTCAAAATGGATACGCCATCCTCCATCACCTTCTGTACTGGAAGGACAAATAATACGGCCATCCACATACTCCGGCTTATTTTTAATAGGACCTAAGAAACCTTTTGGCAACGGTTCACGTTGGCTCCAAGTTTTTCCACCATCTTTAGAACGTACCAGCCAACCACTCCAATCGGCTACTTTCAATCCTATTTTATAGAACAGGATTAAATCTCCGCCGGGTATTTGGAAAAGCACAGGATTCCAACAAGCCTTGCGGCGTGCCCGGGACTTATCCCCTTTAAACGTAGAAGCCACGGGGCCGGCATCCGCCGGAGTGGATTCTGCTGTAATGCCCGCCAAAACAGCTTGCGGATCATCCAGACTAAACACCCCGTCGGCAGCCAGATAAGGTGCGCTCCATTCCGTCGCACCCTTCGGCTTGCGACATACCCAGATACAACAATCCGGATTACGCTCTTTAGTACCTCCAAAGAAAGAAGCTACCAGGTCTCCGTTCTTCAATTCCACAATAGTAGCGCCATGACATTCGGGAAAAGAAGCTTGCTCGTATAAAAACTGATCTTCCACGATACCTGCACGGTTTTTACCTAAAGATGGATCCATACTAACCGAAAAATGATAGTTTCCCGAAGGAACACTCCATACGGTAGAGTTGCCTTCCCGACGTACAAAGGTAACGTCCTTATCCTTTACCGCCTTCTCGTCCAAGGTAGGAAGATAAACCAATGCAGTAGTATTACAAGGAATCGTGATATCCCATTCCAGATGCGTAAGAGTTTTCTTCCAATTACTAATCATCTTACCATATAAAGTGTTGTGCGAAGCTTTGACATAACTCAACTCTTGGATGGAAAAATCCGGTTTAAAGATGATTTGTTTGTAAGCGGGCTGTGCCGGATTAAATCCGGCTAAATCACGGAAATACCAAGTCAATAGATCACCCAATATCATCACATGGTTACAACTGTTCATCCAACGATTGGCGGTATCACCGTTCCACAATTCCCAAATGGCAGTAGCTCCCTTTTCTATCATATAGCCATAACTGGGATAAGTTTTGTTGCTTGCCAACAAGAAAGCAACATCGCCACGCCCCATACGGGTAAGCTCACGCATCATCCAGTTCATACCTATCACCCCACTGCTGATGTGACCTTTATTCCGGGTAATAATGCCTGTTATTACATTTTTTTCCACTTCTTCCCTATAGGCTTCAGGCACCATATCGAAAGCCAGTGGCAGGATATTAGCCGTCACTGTATTGTTACCATAGAATATGCTGTCGGGATAAAGAACATGGGGCATTTGTACCGGAGAAGTTCCCTTCTTAACTGTAAGGAAACGGGCGTTGAAGCAGTCTTTAATTTTTGCTGCATCCTTCTCGAATTCCTTCGCCTCATCTTCCAAACCTTGCAAACGGGCGAACTTGGCCAGCATTTGCGATACCTTATAATAGTAGGCTGTAGCAATCAGCGCTCCATCCGTCTTGCGGGCAGGGTCCTGACTGTGAATCAATTCCGGTGATTCGGGAGGCATACACCAATCACCGTATTTATCGGCGTTAATCACTCCATCCTCTGTAGTGAACTCACTGCGTATATGGTGCATCCATTTCTTGATAGCGGCATAATTTTTACAAATAGGTTCGATATTGCCGAACTGTTCATAAACCATATCACAGATTACCGGAAATGTGGATGACCACGTCATTTCCGATGTATAATAATTGTAATAAGCCGGACAAATATCAGGAATACAACCGTCTTCACGCTGCGCTTCACGGATGTCATCCGCCCATTTGGCATAGGTGTTTCCATTATTGAACATGAAACTTTCCCCCCACGTTCCCATAGCATGGTCGCCAAGCCAGGGCTGGCGCTCGTCACGCTGGGGACAATCCAAAGGCACTCCTTTATAATTACTGGAAATCCCCCACCAGGCATTCCGATAAACCCGGTTCATGATATCATTGGAACATTCGAAAGTACCGTTATCTTCCAAGTCATCATATACTACTTCAGCAACCAAATCTTCCGCTTTCAGATTTTTATAACCTGTCACTTCTACATATTGGAATCCATGATAAGAAAAACGAGAACTCCAGGAAGTGTTGTTTTCTTTACCGTTGCAGATATAATAATCCGTACTCTGGCTATGGCGGAGATTTTCCACATCCAGTTCCGTACCGTCATTCTTTACCCGTTCGGCATAACGTATGCAAATCGTATCTCCCGCAGCGGCTTTCGCTATGTTAATACGCACCCATCCTGCCATATTCTGACCGAAATCAATCATATAACGGTTACCATATTGCTTGAAGACAGCCGGCTTCAGCGTTTTCATCACTTTCATGTTGGGAGCGGTATTGCCACGAAGTGTACCGTACGGCAATGAAACACGTTGCGCTTTCAGCCATTTGGAATCATCATAACCGGGCTGTGTCCAGTTTCCCAATTCCATACGGGCATCGTAAATTTCACCATCGTATTCATTATTGCTACGTATAGGCCCTTGAGCCGTCAAACGCCATTTCTCATCACTGTTGATGCGCTGTATACTGCCGTCGGTATATTCTATAATCAGATTCAAACGTAACTTGGGGTAACCAAAAGTAGGAATCTTATAAGGTTTGTAATTTTGACGCATAGTGTAGAAACGTCCGTTGCCCAGGGTCACTCCGATGGCATTGTCGGCATTTCCTCCGGCAACCTGTTTGGTGACATCAAAAGAATTGTAAAGCACAGTACGACGATAATCACTTGGAGCCGGCGCCAATACCTGATCACCTATCCGCTGGCCGTTAATGAACAGTTCGTACATACCCAAACCGCACAAATGAAGGGTAGCATACTTTATCTCCTTGGCTTGCGTTTTAAATTCCGTGCGTAAATAACGAGAGCTCAAACGGCTGTGTGAATCTTCCCGGTCCCATGCAAACGCAGCGTCCCAACCTATCCATCGTCCTTTCCAATGAATCTCACCTAAAGGTCCCATCCCCCATCGGGCAGGCTCGCTCCATTCTGTTTCACCGCGATTGGTATAGCTTCTCACTTTCCAGTAAACACGCTGATTGCTTTTCAAACGCTTCCCTTGATAGGGAATCCATACGGACGCATCGGATTCCACTTTTCCGGAATCCCACAAATCTCCTTTATCCTGTGCTAAAAGTTCAGGAGAAGACGCAACCAAGATCCGGTAGGCGGTCTGCATCACATTTCTTTGAGAAGATTCCAACCGCCAGCTCATACGGGGAGCAGCAGTATCCAACCCCATGGGATCTACCATCTGCTCGGTACGCAGGCCGGTAACCGAAACATCCGCTGCCTTCAACCACAACGGAAGTGCCAGAAGAATGATTAATAATACTTGTTTTTTCATGATATGCATATTTCTTACTTATTCCATTTCTGTATGGCATCCGGCAAGGCTGTCCAAGCTTTCTGCACATAATCCTTCGCAGAATCCACAACAATCAGAACCTGATCATTGCCGCTCAGATAACCGCTATCATGCTGGAAAGGAGTGACTTTACTGTCAAACTCACCGATATATTCCAACTTACCGTCCTTCGCGCTATACCACCATGCATTCTTTTTCGCACCGCTGATTTTGCTCAAATCGATCTGCATAGGACGTCCTGAGTAATTGTAAACCAGCAAATAGTCATTTCCACGGGTAGCGATGGCACGGTCATAGCGTTCGCCGTTAGTTCCTGCAATCACACTCTGATCGGGCACACGTTCAAAGAAAGGAAAAGTCAGCATCAAGTTCTTCAGATATTTCATCTGATTGAAACCGGGGTCTTCCAAAGCATCCCACCATGCTTTCTTACGTCCGTCGGCACCGAAAGAGGCTCCATATCCGGGACGGATAAATTGCATGATATCATTATGACCGTATGAGTGCCCGAATGATCCGGCAAATACCGACCAATAGGCATAACGACGCACATCGTGCTGATTCCAACGGGTTTCATTGGGATCATGCAGCCCCTGTGGAATGTCTTCATAAATAGGTTCGTCATCAATCACCGGTTTCAACGGAGTCTTTGCCTGACTGGCTTCCACAAAACGCCAGTTATCTTCTTCCGTATTCTCTTCGATAGGATAGTCACCATCACCATTACGCTGCCCGTAACGACGGTGTCCGCTTTGGAACATATTGAAATCCAGCCATTCGCGGTCATTAAACCAAGTAGCCGACGTGGTACGTCCACGCGGATGGAAAGTCATCAGATGACCTTTGTCTATGCTACGGATACTGTTTGCCAACGCATCCCATACCTCCGTCTTATTATCACCACGGATATCCCCTCCTATCATCCAAATAATATTCGGCTCATCCTTGTAACGTTCCGCAAGAAATTTACCGTATGCCACGGCTTCTTTTTCATTCATCAACCCTTGTTCCACGGGAGTTCCCCAAATACATACCATCCCTATATAGATGCCCCGTGAAGCAGCACTTTTAATAATATAGTCCATGTGGTCCCAATATCCATAAATCCCTTTGCGGTTGATATCCTTGAAATTAAAACCGTCTATCATGGAATACTGACCGTAAATATTCATGGAAGGCACACCGTTCAATACCTGCACCTGCACCATGTTATATCCGGCATCCTTGCACTTATTCAGATAGTAAGAAACCTCGTCACGATTCAAGCGTTGCGGCATCAGCCATCCAGTTTCACCCAACCAGAAGAAAGGTACTCCATTTTCATGCTTCAGGTAGCGTCCCTCCTCGGACACCACCAGTTTGCCATTCTTCCAGGGAATATACGTTTTCGCTTTCTGCGCCGGCAAGGAAGTAGAGTAACATAGCAATAAAGCCAATAAGGAAAGTAATGCGTGTCTGTTCATCATTGTATTTTCAAATTCGTTTATTAATTAATTAACAATCTCTAAACAAGAGCTTTTATCAAAACAACAAGGTGTTAAAAAAAGGTCCTTATGTTTTTTAAAAAAGGCGGTTATCTTTTTTAAAAAGCTCTTGATCTTATGAGAAAAGATGAAGACTTTTTTGACAAATGTCCTCATCTTTCTCAGATTATTCCTACTACTTCATTTTCTCATATTCAATAGCCGCCAAAATAAAGGAACCTACTGACTTCGGATCATTCTCTATTACCGGCTCACCTATATAATAAGCAAAACTTCCATCCCGGTTTCCTTTACCGCCTAATCCGGCAACAGCACAACAGTTGGTAATAGTGTACGAACCATCAGGTTCTTCTTTAATGAATTGTTTGATCAGGCCATTAAAACCACGTTCTGCAGCCATCTTATATTCCGAAGAAATATATCCTTTATTCACTGCTTTACACAAGAAATACACAAAAAGCGATGAAGCAGAAGATTCCAAATAGTTTCCTTTACGGTTATTTTGGTCAGTCACCTGCCACCATACCCCTGTTTCAGGATCTTGATATTTTACAATACCTTCGGCCAACATATTTATGATCGTCATTATACTGTCACGTCCTTCGAACTGCGCCGGCATATAATCCAATACATCCACCACAGCAGCGGCATACCAGCCTATACTGCGGCTCCAGAAATTGGGTGAGCATCCGGTTTCCTTATTTGCCCAATTTTGTGTCTTGCTCTCATCCCAACCATGATAAAACAAACCGGTTTTAGGATCATACGTTTTACGGGCAATCAGCATTATTTGATTCACAATATCGGCATTGACCGTAGTATCCTTGAATACGTTACCATATTGAGCCAAATAAGGAGAAGCCATGAATATACCATCCAGCCACATTTGATGCGGATATATCAGTTTGTGCCAGAAACCACCTTCACTGGTACGGGGCTGTTCGGTCAGTTGTTTACGAAGAGTATCCATCGCCACCTTATAACGCCCGTCTCCCGTCTTTTCATAAAAATCGAATAAAATCTTTCCGGCATTGATATTATCAATATTAAAAGAAAGATATTTCATGGTCTTTATCTTACCGTCAGTGTCTATCAGACTGTCTGCATATATTTTTGCATAATTATAATAGGCTGTGTCACCGGTGTGTTTCCATTCCTCCAACATGGATTTCACCACCAGTCCGTGCGTATAGCCCCAACGAGGCTTTTTCGCTTTTTCTATCATCCAAGGCTCAGGGAAACGTTGCATTTCCGACTGAGCCATACGTTCGCTCCATTTGATTTCTTCGGTCTGTTTAGGAGTGGCAGTACATGCACACATTCCACCTACCAGCAACAATGAGCAAATAATGTTTAATCCTGTTCTTTTCATATTTCTTCTTTTTACTATTTTTCATCCTTACAATCAGTGCAAGAATCATCACTTACCTAAGAATATATATTCTTCACCTGCTTTGGTTTCCAGATCATAAAGATAAGTTTTTTTCAACTCAACTTTATTCAATTTCGCTTCTTTATTTATAATCGGTTGCAAGATTTCGGGTATGGCATACAATTTATTCGGATTCTCCCCTTTTGCCTTTCTCAGCCCTTTGCCTGCCAGCGGATTTAAAGAACGCAAACGACAGTTCCCCCCATTACGGGATTTCACCACCAACCGGCTCACTTTACCATTCTTCCAACTCAAATCCAATTCAAAACCTCCACGAGCTATAATCCCGTTCACGCTTCCTTCTTTCCATTGCGCCGGCAATGCGGGAAGTAAATAAATAAAACCATCGTGGCTCTGCATCAGCATTTCTACGATACCCGCTGTACAACCAAAATTACCGTCAATCTGAAAAGGTGGATGGGCATCAAACAAATTAGGATAAGTTCCTCCTTTTTTCTTCTCGTTACGTACGAGAGTCAACTGATCGGTTATCAGTTTATAAGCATGATCACCATCCAACAGACGAGCCCACAAACATACCTTCCATCCCATACTCCATCCGGTAGACGGATCGCCACGATGGATCAGCGAAGTACGTGCCGCATCAAACAATTCGGGAGTACGGTAAGGAGAAATCTGATTACTGGGGAACAAACCATAAAGGTGTGACACATGACGGTGCACATCCTGCGGATTGTCCCAATCTGTCATCCATTCCTGCAATTGCCCCCAACGTCCTATCTGCATGGGTGCCATTTCCTTTAAACGCTGTTCCAAATGGGTGGCAAATTCAGCATCCGTACCCAATAATCGGGCGGTAGTGATTATCTGATTCCATAAATCGAATATCAGTTGGTTATCCAAAGTACACCCGGCAGCCGTAGTCGCTTTTCCATTACTGCCCGCATGAGTATTCTCCGGAGAATTGCTCGGGCATACCACCAACCAGTTATGTAACGGTTCCTTCACCATTATTTCATCAAAAAACTTACCGGCTTCTTTCATGATAGGATAAGCCGAACGGAGAAACTCCATATCGCCTGTATAAAGATAACGTTCCCACAAATGACGGCACAGCCAAGCTCCACCCGTAGGCCATAATCCCGACGGAGCCTTGTCTATAGCTCCGGTAACACGCCATATATCCGTATTGTGATGCAATACCCAACCATCCGCCCCATACATAATCTTTGCTGACTCACGCCCTGTTTCACTCACTTCACGAATCAGCTGTATCAAAGGCTCGTGCAATTCGCTAAGATTCGTCACTTCGGCCGGCCAATAGTTCATTTCAACATTGATATTACAAGTATATTTACTATCCCAGGAAGGAAATAATTTATCATTCCAAATGCCTTGCAAATTAGCAGGCTGCCCACCCGGCTGTGAAGAACAAATCAACAGATAGCGGCCGAAACGGAAATAAGTAGCTACCAGAAAATCATCCTTCGTTTCCTTGAAATTCTGCACACGCATATCAGTGGTTACCCCTGCATATTTGTCTATACCTAAATCCAAAGAGACACGGTCCATATATTGCTTGAAAAAATCAACATGTGCCTTACGTGATGTCACATAATCCTTACTTACAGCCCGGCGCAGATAGTTCTTCGCACGCTCCACTTGGTTACCTGTTATATCCTTATAATTAGTAAAGTTGGTAGCAATGGAAATATAAATCACAGCCTCATCCGCCCCTTCTATACTCAAGACTCCGTCACGACAAGCCTGGGTCCCTCCTTGACTACGTGCAGTCATACGTCCCTGAAATTCGACTTTCCCTTTTAGCCCCTCATGCCAAGAAGATACGCCCGAAAGGGTAACCTCCTCCCCTTCCGTCGAGACCATCACATCCTGATGCGGAGTAGTAAGATTGGCATTACAAGTAATCTTTCCGGGTTGGCTGGCAGTAAGACGCACCATAACTACCTGATCAGCAAACGAAGTCAATGTTTCACGCTGATAAGTCACCCCGTCCACCTTATAACGTACAATGGTACGAGCTGAGTCCAGGCTCAGTTCCCTATAGTAATCGGAATAACGTGTATGCCCCGGAAAAGAAATATGCAGATCGCCAAACGATTGATAGGGCATACCACTATTGGTTTTCGCCATTATTTTCTCAGTAGCCAATGTTTGTGCTTCAAGATATTTTCCTTCGAACACCAACTGGCGCACTTTGGGAATATATTCCAACGCATTGGGATTAGCATTATTATTGGGACGTCCTGCCCAAATAGTTTCTTCATTCAACTGGATATGCTCCACACCGGGATTGCCGAATACCATCGCTCCCAACCGCCCGTTACCCAGCGGAAGTGCTTCAGTCCAAACTTGAGCGGGTTCATCATACCACAGTTTATATTCTTGTGCGGCAGCCTGCAAGTAAGAACTTGCCCATAACAGCCCCCCCACTATCCATTTTATTTTCATATTGATCTCTAGCTTTTATTAAAGGGAGACGAAAAATAAAGACGGATGTACTCTGTGGAAAGAAATAAAAAAGTAAATATCATGAAAAAACTTTCCCTAGTACCTCAACAAATCCGGCTTCTCTATTGTTATTAAAATAAAACCATCTTATAAAATTAGAACTATATGAAAATAGCAGAGATTAAAGGAAGAGAGATTTTGGACTCACGTGGTAATCCCACTGTGGAAGTGGATGTTATATTGGAATCAGGGATTATGGGCCGTGCCTCTGTCCCATCGGGTGCGTCAACCGGTGAACATGAGGCTTTGGAATTACGTGATGGCGACAAGACCCGTTACGGAGGCAAAGGCGTATTAAAAGCTGTAGAAAATATAAATACTCTTATCGCTCCGGCATTGAAAGGAATGGACTCTATGGACCAACGTGGTATTGACAAAGCCATGCTTGATCTGGATGGAACTCCAACTAAATCAAAACTGGGCGCAAATGCTATTTTGGGCGTATCCCTAGCCGTGGCAAAAGCTGCAGCCAATTATTTGGATATTCCTCTTTACAGATATATTGGCGGAACAAACACCTATATCATGCCTGTTCCAATGATGAATATCATTAATGGAGGCTCACACAGCGATGCCCCTATCGCTTTTCAAGAATTTATGATTCGTCCTGTCGGTGCTAAAACATTCCGTGAGGCCTTGCGGATGGGCGCAGAAGTATTCCATGCTTTAAAAGAGGTATTGAAAAAACGCGGACTAAGTACAGCCGTAGGAGACGAAGGTGGTTTTGCCCCTGCGTTGGATGGCACCGAAGATGCTTTGAATTGTATCCTTGCCGCTATCGAAGCTGCCGGATATGAACCGTTTAAACATATCACCATCGGCTTGGATTGTGCTTCTTCCGAATTCTATCATGACGGCATCTATGACTATACCAAGTTTGAAGGCCCAAAAGGGGAAAAGCGCAGTGCCGCCGAACAGGTTGCTTATCTGGAAAAATTGAGTTGGGACTACCCCATTGATTCGATAGAGGATGGTATGGCAGAAAACGACTGGGAAGGATGGCGCATGCTGACCGAGCGTCTGGGCAATCGCTGCCAGCTGGTAGGTGATGACCTGTTCGTTACCAATGTGAAGTTCCTGGAAAAAGGAATCAGTGAAGGTTGTGCAAACTCTATCCTAGTAAAAGTAAATCAGATCGGTTCGCTGACCGAAACTCTGGATGCTATTGAGATGGCTCAACGTAACGGCTATACCACTGTGACCAGCCACCGTTCCGGTGAAACGGAAGATGCTACCATTGCGGACATCGCCGTAGCCACCAATAGCGGACAGATTAAAACCGGTTCACTGAGCCGTAGCGACCGTATGGCGAAATACAACCAGTTGCTCCGCATTGAAGAAGAATTGGGCAACCGTGCCGTATATGGATATAAAAAAATAGCACGCAATTTTAAAGCGTAAGCGGTTTGTATCCCCAATTCCATAAACGAAGAATGCCTCAAGACGGATCGTGATGATTCCGGCTTGAGGCATATTTTTGCACTATTATTTAATCACAACAGGGTTACAATGTTTTTCCTCCCATTCCTCCACCGTCATGGTTTCCGATGAAAAACTGATACCAATTCCCGTAACTTTGCACGTATCTGTCAGATAAGGCTTAGCATATCCTTTGTCCTCTATCTGCTGTAAAGCTTCAGCAGCCGTACTATCCAGTTTAAGCTCAAATATATATACATAATCCTTTGTTTCCAATATACAGTCCACTCTTCCTCTTGCCCGAGTTTTTTCCACATGCAATTGACAATATAGCTTTCTGCCGCCTCAGCTGTCTTTATCGAGCCGTGAAAATCATACGGTATTTCAGACCTTACACAGCCGGCATTCCACAACACAAGAATATTTTTCTTTCAATCCCTCCAAATTCATCCCCGTAAAATAATCCTCTATAAACTCCCATCGCTGCTCGTCACTTAACTTCGTATTGCCAAAGAACAGCCGGAACAACTCTATCTGTTCCTGGAATATTTTCTCATTATTCTCCAGCACACGGTTCTGATAGCCCTCCGAGGCAGCTTCCTTTTTCAATATCTCCGCATCACGAACACGCACTCCAACAGAAGGAACACCCCCCTCTACGGTAAAGTCCACCACATTGAGCATAGACAGCAAGTTGAGCAACATATTGAGATCGGAGAACGGAGTGACATAGAACAACAGCCGGTCTCCTTTCTTTCCTGTAATACGCTGGGCACACAACTTCTGGTAACGGGACAATAACAAATCAAAACCACGGGTAACGGTAAACATCAGTTTGTCTTCATCTTTCTTCTTGGCACTGGTGATGTAACTCACACTTCTGCCCTCCTCTACCCTGGACTCCAGTAACGAAGTGATAAAACGCTTGGCAGAAGGAACATCCATATCATACGCCGCAAAAATACTACGCAAATCGTCCTCCTCGAACTTTCCTTTATTACCATACAGACTCACCGTCAACAAATCTTTCAAACTCTTCAAGAGACTTGCCAGCTTGGAGCAGATATCCGCTGCACTCTCTTTTAACAAGACATCATGCTTACCCACAGCTGCCGTACGAACTCCCTCAAAGAGATTTCCATTGTATAAATCGCGCTTAAACTCACGATACCCCATCTCCGAGAAACAATTTTCCCACAAAGATTCAAAAGCCACCTTGTAGACTCCTTCAACCCCTTCCACGGGAACCATATACTGCTTGTATTTTTTACGGAAAGCGGCATCACCCGTCTTTTCCTGTACATAGCCATCGGCAAACAGAGTCTGTGAATTGATTTCAACAGGAGAACCGCCATGCCGGAAACTCAGATCCTCTTCTATCCATAACAAAGCCGTCTTGATGACTTGCTCCAAATCCGATTCATATTCCAGCTTGTTCTTTTTACGAGGCAGCCTCACTGCAAATTCAAAATCGGATAAAGACATCTGCATTTCATCACTACAGCCTTTCATCAGATATATTTCCCATACTTTCTTCAGAATCATCCCCAACTGTTCCTGGGAGATGGCACCTGCAGAATGCAGGCGTTTCATATAATAAAAGTCGCGTTCATTAAAGTCCGTCGCTGCCACACCAGAAATGTTCTTATCACGGGCTGCACGGCCAATCTCCTGAATATAATCGACAAAGGTACCGGATGGAGCCACATGATACACACGGTCAATATCGCTGATATCCACCCCCATGCCAAAAGCTTTCGTAGCAACGATTATTTTTTTCTCACCCTCCTTAAAAGCTTGTATAATTTCGGCTTTTTGCTCTTTATCCTTTTTACCATAATAAGATGCCACCCAATGCCAGTTAGCCGGATACACCCAAGTCTTCAGTTTCATATCTATACCTCCGGCAAAAGGATAATAAATAATAGTCTTATGCCCGTCCAGAAAATCCTCCACCCGGGCGGCAACAGTACGTTGCTTGGCCTTATCGTAGGTCTCTCCCTCCTCTATGGTCATGGCGGTAATGTCAAAGCCAATATTTTCACGCTTCACCGTGCCCACGTACAAGGCACACGGAGCAAGATGCAACGACCGGATGGTATCAAAAATCATATCGTTCCCACCTTTGGGATTCCACACAGCAGTGGCTGTCAATGCAAAAACAGGGAATACATATCCCAACGCATTCTTTAAAGCTTCCAGATGACGCCCTAGAAACCAATAATCCACCCGGAACTCTTTACCCCAAGTAGTCACGGTATGAGCCTCGTCAACTACTACCAATCCAATGCGGCGTTCACCTACGAAATAACTAATATCATACGCCAACAATAATTCAGGGGAAAGATAAAAAAGATCAACCTCCCCGTCACGGACACGACGATATACTTCGTTCTTTTGTTCAGGTGAAAGATCGGACGAAGCATACGCCACACGTTCATATCCTAACTCCTGCAACGCCTCAACCTGGTCCACTATCAATGCTTTCAGCGGAGAAACCACAAGAGTAAGAAGCTTATATTCATTACCCAGATAAATGGCAGGGAGCTGAAACAACAATGATTTTCCAGCTCCGGTCGGAGCAGTCAGGAGCAAATTATGAACAGACGAATCACCCTTGATCCCTTTTTCAGCTTCCATGATGACTTCCTCAATTAATTGCCCTTGAGACAATTGCAATTTTTCCTTACCTTTGAACAAGTCATCATAAACTTCTAAATTACGGAAATCTTCATATCCGTACACTTCCTGCAAAAGAACCTTTACCGCTTCACGGCATTTAGACGGCAATACTCTTGCCGCAATCTGTGACTCTATCATACAAAAGAACTCTTAAATAACGGTTGTACCAACCTTAAAACTAATATCAGCGCAAATATAATAAAAAAGCGAGAAGAATGAAGATTTCTTCGTCCTTCTCGCTTTTCTGAGCCTCTTGTCGGATTCGAACCAACGACCCCGAGATTACAAATCACGTGCTCTGGCCAACTGAGCTAAAGAGGCGGGTGGGTAAGCTTACTATATCGCGCCGCTACAACCAACTACCTTTGCTGCGATCAAGCCCTGGAGGATTCATCAGGAGCTGGCCGTATAGGACTTACCCATTTTTGTTTTGCGAGTGCAAAGGTAGACATTATTTTCAAAACTACAATACTTTCGAATACTTTTTTTTGATTTTAGCAGAAAAAATACATTTTTCACCCATAACTATAGGACGGATTCCCGTAAAAGAAGTACTTTTGTGCACTTATTAATAAAGAATGACGAATTATAAACCGACTTTGCAGGAATGCGCCATGCGCTATGGTACGGGCATGGGTCTTTTATGGGCCTTCAAATTCATGCTCTTCCCACTAGGATTGAGAATACCTTTCCTACAATTACTTTTTATAGTCTTAACTATAGGAGTACCCTTTTTAGGATACATATTTGCCAAAAAGTTCAGAGAACGGCATTGTGGCGGAAGCATCACTTTTTCACGTGCGTTTCTATTCACTACCTTTATGTATATGTTCGCCTCTCTATTTGTAGCGGTAGTGCATTACATCTACTTCCGCTATATAGATGGCGGGTTCGTATTCGAGGCATACCGATCCATCTTAAATCAGTTCAAAGAAACTGCCGGACCCGAACTGACAACCTCACTAAACCAATTTGAAGAAGCGATAGATTTACTGTCGGGACTTACCCCGCTGGAAATGACATTTCAACTGATATCACAAAATATGTTTTACGGGATGCTAATGGCTATCCCTACGGCATTGATCGTGATGCGTAAAAAGAAAAATGAATAAAAGATGGATATATCTGTAGTTATTCCTTTGTATAACGAAGAAGAATCTTTGCCGGAACTATTCGCATGGATTCAACGTGTAATGGATGCCAACCACTTCAACTATGAAGTTATTTTTGTCAATGACGGCAGCACCGACCACTCCTGGCAAGTGATTGAGAAACTACGCTCGGAATCGGACAACGTAAAAGGTATTAAATTCCGCCGGAACTACGGCAAGTCCCCTGCTTTGTATTGTGGTTTTGAAAAGGCGCAAGGTGATGTGGTGATTACAATGGATGCCGACTTGCAGGACAGCCCGGACGAAATACCGGAATTATACAGAATGATTACAGAAGACGGCTACGACTTAGTATCAGGATACAAGCAAAAACGCTATGACCCGTTATCAAAAACCATTCCGACCAAACTATTCAACGCCACAGCACGTGCCGTCTCAGGCATCAAGAATCTGCATGACTTTAACTGCGGACTAAAAGCTTATCGTCGTGATGTTGTAAAGAACATCGAAGTATACGGTGAAATGCACCGCTATATCCCCTATCTGGCAAAGAATGCAGGTTTTCCTAAGATAGCCGAGAAGGTAGTACACCATCAGGCACGGAAATTCGGTAAAACAAAATTTGGCGGATTAAACCGTTTCTTCAATGGTTATCTAGACCTCATCACTCTGTGGTTTTTATCCAAATTCGGTATCAAGCCGATGCACTTCTTCGGGTTTATGGGATCATTGATGTTTATTCTTGGTTTCATTTCCGTCATTATCATCGGAGCAAACAAACTATATGCCTTGTCACATGGTTTACCTTATATATTAATTACTGATTCTCCTTACTTCTATCTGGCCCTAACTTTGATGATTTTGGGGACCCAACTGTTTCTGGCAGGATTCATAGGAGAATTGATAGCCCGGAATGCTCCTGAACGCAATAATTATAAAATAGAGAAAGAGTTTTAAAATGAAGAAACTACCAGCCATTATCTTATTGCTCCTGATTACCGTAAGTACCTTAATGCAAAGCTGTGGGGAAAGCGATTGTCCGCTTACCACCAATTCCTTTGCCCATTTCGACTTTCTGGATGCAGAGACACACCAAGCTGTAAAATTCAGTCCGGCTTTTGACGTCACTGGATTTATCACTACCGATGTGATTGTACGTGACACACTGGAAGATGGAACTATTAAGGAAACTGTAGTAAAAGACTCATTGATGAATGACACGATATTCAATAAAGCGGAAAGCAGTATGAGCCTACCTTTGAGTTATACATCAAAAACTACCTACGTATTGCATTATACGGAAAAGATGCGTGACACTATCACACTCATTCACCAGAATATCCCCTACTTGCAGAATATAGAATGTGGCACCATGATGTTTTATAAAGTGGAAGACATTAAATACACCACCTATAACCTAAAATCTATCGAGATTGTAAATTCGGACATCAATAATGAAGAAAAAAAGAATTTCAACATATATTACGTTGTTAACGCTACTGAGTAGTATGCTGTTGTACAGCCCCACACTGGCGGCACAAGAAAAAAAAACAACCATAGAGGAAGAAAAGGTACCCTTCTATCAGGGAACTACTATCGGTGTAGATATATTTGGCCTGGGAAGCAAAATTTTTGGAGGTGACATTACAAGTACAGAAATCAGCGTGGAGGTCAATTTGAAAAACCGTTATGTCCCCGTAGCTGAAATTGGATATGGAACCACCGACACTACTGATGACGGTACCAATATACATTATAAAGCCTCAGCTCCTTATTTCCGCATAGGCATGAACTACAACTTCTTTTTCAAGAAGCCCTATCTGCCTGGTTTTCTGTATGGAGGCATACGTTACGGATTCACCTCTTTTTCATACGATGTAGATGCTCCGACAATGAAAGACCCTACATGGGGATTTCCGGAAATCCCCTTCAGTTATGAGGGAGTTAAAACCACAGTAACCTGGGCCGAACTGCTGGCAGGAATAAAGGTAAATGTATACAAGAATTTCTATATGGGCTGGTCACTGCGCTACCGCATACGCATGAACATGAAAAAGACGGAACACACCGAGCCTTGGTATATTCCCGGTTTCGGAAAGAACAACTCGACTAACTTAGGAGTAACATACAGTTTAATATACAAATTACCATTTTAACTAATGACAACTTTAGAAATATGGCTCCTTGCCATCAGCCTTGCTATGGACTGTTTCACTGTTTCCATAACAAGCGGAATTATCATGCGTCGCATTTGCTGGCGCACTTTTTTTATTATGGCATTCTTCTTCGGTCTTTTCCAGGCCGTCATGCCGCTTATCGGTTGGTTTGCCGCCAGCCGCTTCAGCCACCTGATAGAGGATTACGACCATTGGATCGCTTTTGGGTTATTGGCATTCCTAGGAGGGCGTATGATTAAAGAGAGTTTCAGCAATGAAGACAAATGCTGCTTCGACCCCACTAAATTAAAAGTGGTTGTTACGCTGGCTATAGCAACCAGCATTGATGCGTTGGCCATCGGTATATCATTTGCTTTTGTAGGAATGAACTCTTTCACTTCCATTCTTTCTCCCATTGTCATCATCGGCTTTACCTCTTTTGTTATCTCAACATTAGGAAGTCTGATAGGTGTATTTTGCGGCAAGCGTTTCAACCTGCGCATGGAATTATGGGGAGGTTTGGTTCTGATTATTATCGGTGTTAAAATCTTAATAGAACATTTATTTCTTTCTTAACTAAAATACAGGTATGAATAAAAAAAAATTAGCATGGCAATTGCCGTTTCTAGCAATTCTGATAATAGGAACAATTATTATTCTAAAAAAGCAAGCACCTTTCCGTACGGATGAAGGCTTTGTATTCGGTACTGTATACAAAATCACCTACCAGTCCGAAGATAATCTGAAAGAAGAAATAGAAACCGAACTGAAGAAAGTGGACTACTCCCTCTCTCCTTTCAATCCGAATTCTGTAATCACCCGCGTAAACCACAATGAAAAGACAGAAGTTGACAGTTTTTTCGTACATGTATTCCATCTCGCAAAAAAAATATCCGATGAAACCCATGGAGCCTTTGATATCACTGTCGCACCTTTGGTAAATGCATGGGGATTTGGATTCAAAAAATCTACAGGAGTGGATTCACTGATAGTGGACAGCTTACGCCCAATGATAGGATATCAAAAAATAGACTTACAGAACAACCGGATAATAAAAAAAGACCCTCGTATAATGCTGGATTGCAGCGCTATCGCCAAGGGATTCGGAGTAGATGCAGTAGCAAGGCTATTAGAACGTAAAGGGATAAAAAACTACATGGTAGACATCGGTGGTGAAGTAGTGGTAAGAGGCAAAAATTCCAAAATGAACGCTTGGCGTATCGGCATAAACAAACCTGTAGATGACTCCTTGTCAGTAAACCAGGAGTTACAGACTGTACTTGCCATTAGTGACGTAGGTATGGCGACATCAGGAAATTATCGTAATTTCTATTACAAAGGTGGAAAGAAATATGCACATACCATAGACCCACGCACCGGATACCCAGTACAACATAGCATCCTGTCATCCACTGTCATTGCAAAAGATTGCGCCAGTGCCGATGCATACGCTACTGCTTTCATGGTGATGGGACTGGACTCAGCCAAAGCTTTTTGTGAAGCACATCCTGAACTGGATGCCTATTTTATCTGCTCGGGCGAAGGGGATAAATATGAAACTTATTTTACAGATGGGATGAAGAAATTTATCGCCAGCGAGAAATAGACATCAAAGAGGCGCATCAAAACATCGAACAACTATCATTCAAATGGAATGATACCGGAACTCACTACAGATTAATATCAATTTAACACAAAGCAGTTGGTTTCCAATAAAATATCTATGGTGAGTTCCGACATTATTATCTGTAAAGAAACAGCATATTACTGAGCTTTCTGAAACTGTTCTATCAACAAAGTCAGATTAGCCGTAAATAAACGCGCTGATATTGCTAACAAAATGATTCCGAAAAACTTACGAATAACATAAATTCCACCTTTACCCAAGAAACGTTCGATACGATCTGTCAACTTCAACACCACATAAACCCAAACCATATTCAATATCAAGGCTACAACAATGTTTACAGGAGCATACTCCGAACGAAGGGAAAGTAACGTAGTAAACGCCCCCGCACCTGCCAATAACGGAAAGACCAAGGGGACTAAAGTCGCTTCCTTGATAGGACCTTGATTCTTGAATATTTCGATATCCAAAATCATTTCCAAAGACATGAGAAAAATAACAAAAGCACCCGCCACGGCAAACGAAGCGATATCTACCTGAAATAACTTCAGCATCATATCTCCTGCATAAAAGAAACCTATCAATAAAGCAAAAGAAATGCCGGTAGCTTTATTAGCATTGACATTTCTCCCTTTCTGCTTAAGGTTCAATATAATAGGAATAGATCCGATAATATCAATGACAGCAAAAAGTACGATAAACGCACTTAAAAATTCTTGAAAATCAAATGATCCAAACATAAACTCCTCCTTTTTTGAATGCAAATATATTTATTTTTTATACAGCCCGCAAGTATTCTGCTTTTAAACATTAGGAGACGGTAAGAAACAATAAAAAAAATAAAAGTTCTCCCACCTATAAATAATAAATCTCGTTTTATCGTTACCTTTGTGTGTTAAACTATAACTTAACGAACATTAGAACTTATGGAAATAACAATGTATGATACACTTTTACAACTTCCTCTCTTCCAGGGATTATGTAAAAATGACTTCACCAATATCATAGGTAAGGTAAAGCTACATTTTCGTAAATACAACGCCGATGATATCATTGTGGAACAAGGAGCACCTTGCACTCAATTAATCTTTCTCTTAAATGGGGAGATAACCTCCCAAGCAACCGATAACCAACATTCATACTCCTTATTTGAAACTTTTGGAAGTCCTTTCGTTATAGAGCCCTATTCATTATTCGGCATGCAGACCAACTATACAGCGACTTACAAAGCACGTACAAATATTAACATAGTTACCATAGATAAGTTATTTGTATTAAATGAACTGAATAACTACGAAATCTTCCGCCTTAATTATTTAAATATTCTGAGTAATAGGGCACAAGTGGCATACGAAAAATTATGGAACAGCCACATAGGTAATACAGAAGAAAAAATACTGAATTTTTTAGTACTGCGTTCCATGAAGCCCGAAGGGAAAAAAATTCTTAAAATCAAAATGGAAGATTTGGCGAGTTTGATTGATGAGACACGAATCAATGTGTCAAAAGTACTGAATGATTTACAGGAACAGGGATTGGTACAACTTAGCAGAAAAGCAATCTCCATTCCGGCATTGGAAAAACTGACCGAAAAGAATAAATAATCAGGTAAAACCTCATAAAGATGAAAAGCACAGGCATTTCTGCTTGTGCTTTTTTATTTTTAACCTAACTATTTAATATACTTTGTTAAATAAGTAAATAGAATGAGGATAGTGATACTTTTTTTTAGCAATTTTGTAAGTCAAATAAAATAGTGCCATGACTGAAAATAAAAATCCATTTTTAAAACCCTATAACACTCCTCATGACACGGCTCCGTTCCATCTTATCAAGATAGAACATTATGAACCTGCCTTGTTGGAAGGAATGAAAGAACAAAATGAGGAAATTGATGCAATTGTCAATAATCCCGAAGCACCGACTTTCCAAAACACCATTGTTGCTCTGGAAAATTCGGGTGCGTTGCTAGACCGCGTAACTACTGTTTTCGGCAATTTGATGAGTGCCGAGACTAGTGACGAGATGCAGGAATTGGCAGAAAAAATGATGCCCTTACTGTCTGAACACAGCAACAACATCAGTTTGAATGAAAAACTGTTTGCCCGCATAAAAGCTGTATACGAGCAGAAAGACCAGTTGCAACTGAAAGGTGAAGACGCCCAACTGCTGCAAAAAACATACGACAGTTTTGTAAGAAGCGGTGCCAATCTGACCGGTGAAGCAAAAGAAAAGTTCCGCCAACTGAATACTGAATTAAGCATATTAACCTTACGTTTTTCTCAGAATCTGTTGAAAGAAACGAATAACTACGAATTGGCATTGACGAAAAAACAATTGGAAGGATTACCCGAAAGTTCATTGGAAAGTTATGCTCAAACAGCAAAGGACAAGGGAAAAGAAGGCAGCATCATTACATTGGATGCTCCCAGTTTTGTTCCTTTCATGAAATATTGTGACGACCGTTCACTGCGCAGAGAAGTCTATATGGCTTATAATACCCAATGTACACACAATAACGACTACAACAATGTGGACATCATCAAGCAATTGGTAAACATTCGCATGGAATTGGCTCATTTACTAGGCTTCTCCACTTTTGCCGAGTATAAACTGAAAAAGCGCATGGCCGAAACAAGTGATGCCGTATACAAATTGCTCAACCAATTATTGGAAGCCTACACCCCTGCCGCCCTAAAGGAAGTAGCAGAAGTAGAAGCATTGGCACGCGAAATGGAAGGCAATGATTTCCAGCTGATGCCATGGGATTGGGCCTATTATTCAGAAAAACTGAAAAATAAGAAATTCAATCTGAATGAAGAAGAGTTGCGCCCTTATTTTGAGCTTAGCCAAGTAGAGAAAGGCGTATTCGGTCTGGCTACCCGTCTGTATGGCATCACATTTAAAGAAAATAAAGAAATTCCGGTCTATCATCCCGATGTAAAAGCTTATGAAGTATTCGACAAAGACGGAAGTTTCCTGGCTGTACTTTATACAGATTTCCACCCCCGTGCCGGAAAACGTTCAGGTGCATGGATGACCAGCTATAAGGAACAGTGGATAGAAAACGGAGTCAACAGCCGCCCCCACGTATCCGTTACCATGAACTTCACCAAGCCATCAGCTGGAAAACCGGCATTGTTGACTTTCTCGGAAGTAAATACTTTTTTACACGAATTCGGACACGCCTTGCACGGAATGTTTGCCAATACCACTTATTCAACCATGAGTGGTACCAGCGTATACTGGGATTTTGTGGAGCTTCCATCACAAATTATGGAAAATTTCGCCACTGAAAAAGAATTTCTCAATACATTCGCCAGACATTATCAGACGGGAGAACCCATTCCTGCCGAACTGATTCAAAAAATTGTAGATGCATCCAATTTTAATGTGGCCTACGCCTGCCTACGTCAAATAAGTTTCGGCTTACTGGATATGGCATGGTACACCCGCCAGGAAACATTTGACGGAGATGTCCGCGCTTATGAAAAAGAAGCATGGAAAAAAGCGCAAATACTGCCCGGAGTAGAAGATACCTGCATGTCCGTACAGTTCTCACATATCATGGCGGGGGGATATTCTGCCGGATACTACAGTTATAAATGGGCGGAAGTACTGGATGCGGATGCCTTCTCCTTATTCAAGGAAAAAGGAATCTTCAACCAGGAAGTCGCTGCTTCTTTCCGGGAGAATATTCTCTCGAAAGGAGGAACGGAACATCCGATGGCCCTTTACAAACGCTTCCGTGGACAAGAACCCAGTATCCATGCCTTGCTGAAAAGAAATGGAATAATCAACTAAAAAACTAAACAATATGAAACTAAAGTCTATTCTTTATATACTGATGCTACTCCCCTTCTTATGGAGTTGCAACAATGAAGACGATGTAGAGGAAATCTTTGCAAGCGGCACATGGCATGTAGTGGATTTCTATGGTAAAGCCAATTGGGACAAACGGAACGGAGAGCCCAAATACAATGCAATGGCACACAACCCGGATAAGACTATCGCAGCCGAAGGAAGAAAAGCCTTGGATATCATTCATGGTTTCAACATTACTTTCAAAGCGGATGGCACTTTTACAGGAAGCATACAAAACGGAACCATTGAAGGCACATGGCAAGCGGATGGAAAAGACCGGACAGTAAACATAAATTTTACCAAGACTCCATCTTCAACAAGCTATAATAACGAGTTCATAGAAGCATTGAATAATGCAATATTTTATCAAGGTGACAGCAATGTTTTATTGCTAGCTCCCGAAGGGAAAAAAACTTATATTCAATTTGCACATAATAAGCAAGACTGAAATAATGGAAACGAAAGAAGAAAAACAACTCAAACTCGACAAACGATACATCCGCATGGCTAGTATTTGGGCGGAAAATTCATACTGTGAACGCCGTCAGGTAGGAGCATTAATCGTAAAAGACAAGATGATCATCTCCGACGGATATAATGGAACTCCTGCAGGATTCGAAAATGTATGCGAAGATGACAACGGAGTCACCAAGCCTTACGTGCTACACGCCGAAGCGAATGCTATCACCAAAATAGCACGAAGCAACAACAGCAGTGACGGAGCAACCATGTACGTCACCGCATCTCCTTGCATAGAATGTGCCAAACTCATCATCCAAGCAGGAATCAAACGTGTAGTTTACTCAGAAAAATACCGTTTGGAAGACGGGCTTGATTTATTGAAACGCGCAAATATTGAAGTAATCTATATCAATCCCAATGAATAATAGCAAATAAAGATATGAGCAAAAATCGAACATCCCGTTTTATGCCGGTAATCGTTGCGGTAAGCATCGTAGCCGGAATATTGATTGGAACTTTTTACGCCAACCACTTTTCAGGAAACAAATTAGGTATCATTAATACTTCATCCAACAAACTGAATGCATTATTGCGTATCATTGACGACCAATATGTAGATACAGTAAACATGGGTGAACTGGTGGAAGATGCTATGCCGCAAATTCTAGGCGAGCTGGACCCTCACTCTTCTTATATTCCGGCAAAAGACCTGGAAGCTGTAAATTCTGATTTAAAAGGGAGCTTCAGCGGAATTGGTATCCAGTTTACCATCCAGCAAGATACCATCCATGTAAACAGTGTCATCCAAGGCGGACCATCAGAAAAAGTGGGCCTAATGGCAGGAGACCGCATTATAGAAGTTGATGACAGTGCCTTTGTAGGAAAAATTGTCACCAACTATGAATCCATGAAAAGACTGAAAGGTCCCAAAGGCAGTGAGGTAAAACTTGGCGTTTTTCGTCCGGGAGAAAAAGAAACTTTACACTTCACCATTGTTCGTGGTGACATACCGGTAAAGAGTGTAGATGCCGCCTATATGTTGAATGACAAATTCGGTTACATAAAAGTAAACAAGTTTGGTGAAACAACTTATCCCGAATTATTGATTTCATTAGCCAAGCTAAATCAGGCAAACTGCGAAGGAGTGGTAATCGACTTACGCGGTAATACCGGCGGATATATGGGTGCAGCAATCCAGATGGTAAACGAATTCTTACCCAAAAACAGACTCATCGTTTATACACAGGGACGTAAGTCTCCACGTGAGAACTATACATCCAACGGAACCGGAAGTAGCCAGAAAATGCCTATTGTCGTATTGATGGACGAAGGATCGGCTTCTGCCAGCGAAATTTTTGCCGGAGCTATCCAGGACAATGACCGAGGGACAATCATCGGGCGCCGCTCTTTCGGAAAAGGGCTAGTACAACAGCCTATCGACTTCAGCGATGGTTCAGCCATCCGTCTGACAATTGCCCGTTACTATACTCCGTCAGGACGCTGTATACAAAAACCGTATGTAAAAGGTAATGACGCAAATTATGAAATGGATATCCTGACCCGTTACGAACACGGAGAATTTTTCTCACAGGACAGTATCAAACAGGATCAAAGCCAAATCTTTGAAACTTCTTTAGGCCGTCCTGTATATGGAGGTGGAGGTATTATGCCCGATATCTTTGTACCGCAGGATACTACCGGTGTGACTTCCTATTATCGTATGTCCGTTAACCGCGGACTAACCATCCAGTTTGCTTTCCAGTATACGGACAACCACCGTGCCGAAATGCAAAAATATGAAACAGAAGAAAGCCTGTTACAATATTTGAAATATCAGAACATTTTGGAACAATTCGCCCGTTTCGCTGAAAGCAAAGGGTTAAAACGTCGCAACATATTGATGTACAAATCACAGAAACTATTTGAAACAAATTTATATGGAAACATCATTTATAATATGCTGGGCATGGAAGCTTATATAGAATACTTAAACAAGAGCGACAAAACTGTCCTCAAAGCATTGGAAGTATTGGATAAAGGTGAATCATTTCCCAAAGCTCCCGAACAACCCATAGAACCGAAAGTAAGCGATGAAGGAACTAAAAAAACAACTGCGCAAGCAGATAGCGCAAGAAAAACGCCGTCACGACATCACCGAATTAATGACAAAGTCCGCTGCTTTGCTTGAGAAACTGGAACAGCATCCCAAATTTGCATCGGCCCGTACCGTTTTGCTCTATTATTCATTGGGTGATGAAGTACAGACACATGACTTCGTTGAGAAATGGCACCGGCAGAAAACAATTTTGCTGCCGGTAGTCAAAGGAGACGAATTGGAACTCCGTATTTATGCAGGTAGACAAAACCTGAAAAACGGCGAGGCTTATCACATAGAGGAACCGACGGGAGAAGCATTTACAGCGTATGAGAAGATAGACCTCGCCATTATACCGGGTGTTTCTTTTGATGCCCAAGGCAACCGATTGGGAAGAGGAAAAGGATATTATGACAAATTACTGCCTCTTCTTCATTCCTATAATATAGGTATATGTTATAACTTCCAAGTAAGCGAAAAGCTGCCTGTCGAACCTTTCGACCGGAGAATGGATGAAGTCTGGACTGAGAATGGAATACTGAAATAGAATCTATCGTGATAAGAACTGCCCCATAAGCCACTCTTACATCACACTTCTTTCAAGTCAAGTGTGGACTTTACGAAAAAGATGAAGGAAAATCCGTAAAAATCCGCACCTGGCAGGAAGTTTTACAGGAACCTTCGGAGATAACCAAAAGAACATACAGAAGACCGCCTAGTTAACGAAAAATAATATTGACTATCACTTGTGCCCCTACCTGCTTATTCAGATTCTTCACCAATAAATCACGTCCCATCATCAACTCCTGACGGAGCACGGACGAAGTGATATGCACATAAAGTATTTGATTCTTGATATAAAGATTACTAGTATATTTGGTAATGGCAGACCCCACAACATCTTTCCATGCTTGTATCAGACGATACTCATTCAGTGGTGCCTCCAAAGCATTCTGCCGGAAGAATTTCCGAATCATCTCCCCTATTTGTTCCGCATCATTACGTCTCATTCAGCCACTTCCTTTCTTTCAGTCACACAGCCATCTTCTACAGAAAAGACTCTGTATTCCCTTTCAATCTTTTTCAATATTTTATCCAGATGATCCCTATTGGTATCCGTAATGAAAATCTGTCCGAAACTATCCCCGGCCACTAGTTTCACAATCTGTTCCACACGGGAAGCATCCAACTTATCAAAAATATCATCCAGCAACAACAAAGGAGTGCTATTGCTCCCCGTTTTCTTCAAAAAATCAAACTGAGCCAGTTTCAAAGCGATCAGATAAGTTTTATTCTGCCCTTGTGAACCTTCCCTCTTTATAGGGAAATCACCCAACTGCATCACCAAGTCATCTTTATGAATTCCTCTCAGCGAATACCCCATTATACGGTCACGTTTGCGGCTCTCTTTTATTATATCCAGCAAATTCCCATTCATAGCATGAGATTCATACGCCAGATTCACTTTCTCCTTATCTTGCGAAATATAAGAGTAGAAAGATTGAAAAGTAGGAATAAATTCGGCTATAAACTCACTACGTTTTCTAAAAACAACCTCGCCTGCAAATGCCATCATCTCCTCCCATACCAACATCAATTCCTCATCAGGTTCCTGCTCCGACTTCAATAAGGCGTTACGCTGTGTCAGCGCTTTATTATAACGTATCAGTGCATCCAAGTATTCCTTATCATATTGAGATATCACCACATCCATAAAACGGCGGCGCTCGTCACTACCTCCCGCAATCAGTTCCGCATCAGCAGGAGAAACCATTACGAGAGGAATAAAACCGATATGATCTGATAAACGGCTGTATTCCTTTTTATTCCGCTTAAACTGTTTTTTCTGACGACGCTTCAAGCCGCAATATACCTCTTCAGGATCTCCTTGATTCGTTTCATAGAAACCCTGAATCACAAAAAAATCGCCCTCGTGACGGATATTCTGCGAGTCTATGGGATTAGTGGCACTTTTACAGAATGAAAGATAATAAACCGCATCCAGCAGGTTCGTCTTCCCCATGCCGTTCTGTCCGATAAAACAATTCATCTTTGGCGAGAATTCCAGTTCTGCCTGCTCCAGGTTTTTATAATTCAATATCGAGATGCGTTTCAGTATCATAGAACTTCTGTTTAATTGAGGATACAAAATTAGAGATAAAAACGGGAAAAACTAAAAAAATATGCCCGTAAATTTCATTAATACATAGAAATGAACTACTTTTGCTGACCGAAAAAGTAGATTCGCAAAATAATAAAAAAGTAAATATAAAAATGGCAGAACAAAAACACACTCAGGACCCATTGGATATGGAAGAAGCACTGAGTACTTCAGAAGCATTCCTTATCAAGTACAAAGGAAAAATCCTTGGAACTATTGCAGCAGTTGTGATTATCATTGCAGGTTTCATGGGATATAAGCATTTTATTTCTGAACCCAATGAAATGAAAGCATCAGAAGCTTTGTTCAAAGGAGAACAATATTTCGGAGCCGATAACTTTGAAACAGCATTGAACGGCGACAGCATTGGTTACAAAGGTTTCTTGAAAGTAGCAGATGAATTCAGCGGAACAGCTGCCGGTAATTTAGCAAATGCTTATGCAGGTATCTGCTACGCACAGTTAGGCAAATATGAAGACGCAGTGAAGTATTTAGATAAATTCAGCGCTAAAGATCAGTTGGTAAGCCCCGCTATTTTGGGAACTATCGGTAACTGCTACGCTGAGATGGGGCAATTGGACAAAGCTGCCGGAACTTTGCTGAAAGCAGCAGACAAAGCAGACAGTCAGGCATTAAGCCCTATCTATTTGATTCAGGCAGGTCAGTTGTTCGAGAAACTGGGTAAGAACAGTGAAGCTGTTAAAGCTTATACATTGGTGAAAGAAAAATACTTCAATTCTTATCAGTCAATGGACATCGACAAATATATCGAGCGTGCCTCTATCAAATAAGAAAAGAAATATACCTTGAATTATATAAAGAGGTTGTCTGCACCCACGTACAGATAACCTTTTTCTTTTATTAATCCCACTAAAAAACAAAAAATAATGGCAACAGCGTATCATAACTTATCTGATTATGACTTTAACTCGGTTCCCAATGCAGAAAACATGCGTTTCGGTATCGTAGTATCCGAATGGAACAGTAACATCACCGGTCCCTTATTGGAAGGCGCCGTAACCACCTTGAAAAAACATGGTGCAAAAGATGAAAATATTTTGGTACAAACTGTACCCGGAAGTTTTGAACTGACTTTTGGTTCCGCACAAATGATAAAAAGCGGAAAAGTAGACGCAGTGATTGCAATAGGATGTGTAGTTCGTGGTGACACTCCACACTTTGACTATGTATGTGCCGGTACTACCCAAGGCATCGCCCAACTGAATGCCGAAGGAGATATTCCTGTAATTTATGGTTTGATTACCACCAATACCATGCAACAAGCAGAAGACCGTGCCGGTGGAAAATTAGGTAATAAAGGAGATGAATGTGCAATAACTGCCATCAAAATGCTCGATTTTAAGCAAAAAGTGCAGGGAAAGCAGATTTTTTGAAAAAAAGTTCTTGTAGAATTTGCATATTCAAAAAAAAGACGTACCTTTGCATCGCAATTGAGAAACAAACCTACTCAATAAGAGAATTGAGATAGAATCTTAAGAGCGAATGGGCAAATACCAGAGTGGCCAAATGGGGCAGACTGTAAATCTGCTGTCTTTCGACTTCGGTGGTTCGAATCCATCTTTGCCCACAAAAATTGCGGAAGTAGCTCAGTTGATAGAGCATTAGCCTTCCAAGCTGAGGGTCGCGGGTTTGAGCCCCGTCTTCCGCTCTACAGAAGAGATGATTAAATCATCTCTTCTTTTATTTTATATCCTACCCTTCCTTCACTTACCCGATAATTATAAGAGCAGGATGTCCAAGAATTCTTGTTCGGCTCCAAGAAACCAGGTTCATCCGATATTTCATAGAGGAACACTTTTGCTTTGTCCCGTTTTTGTGACAGACCCTCTGCAAGTAATAGGTGAATCTGATAAAACTTCAAGCATAACTCCGGGAAACTCTGAGCAAAACTCGTCAAACCTATAAGGATAGTTTGAAAAAACCTTCCGGCATAAAGTGAAAAAGGGTGGAACGCTTTTTGGGAAGAAGAAAATGCAAATCCGGTTTACACGTACGTACGCATGAGGCGATGCATACATATGTATAGCTTCATGCATACGTACAGGCCGGGCTTGTCCAAAGGACAGGCCTAGCTTGTTTGACGAACATGCTTAGCTTGTTCTGTGGACAACGTCATAAGTTATCTATGAGCTATAAGATTTAAATGTATGAACTGTAAGATTAACTACTCAAGTTGCCAGCATCCGAATTGTCTTTACATGAAAAATAAAATTGTTCAATCACTATAATCAATTAGTATCCAGTAATTTGTGGTGATAAAAGGACGTAAAAGACGCTCAAGTGGTTTGACCCCGGACAAGCCCAACATGCTCCAAGAACATGCCATGCCCGTCTGGTTCCGGAAGCGAAAAGTGTATGGCATATTCACCGTCAACTACCACTTGGGCATGTCTTACCATCTTTCTACACAGTAAACCATTGAACAACAATAAGATATGGTGATGAAAGGATTTTATTCCGTTCGTAAAAACAAATGTATACATACAAATTCGTTTTCTTCTGTTGGGCAATCAATCATCACATTGCTTTATTTTACTTTCCCAATCAGTTCGATAGCCCTTGTCCGGTTTCAAGAAGCTACATTTCCTCCTACCGGAGTGTTCAGAATCTTGATACAAATTCTGCCGGATCCTGCGCCAAGTTCTATGAATTCTTGTGCCAAACATAAGTTCCTTTCATTAAAAGATAAGGATGTTTTTCCAAAACAATAAGGTCTTTTAAAAAAAGATAAGGCCCTTTTTGAAAAACGAACTTATCTTTTTACCTGTCTGCTAAACCAAAAGCTTCTTACCATAGAGTGTTCTCCAAAAATCTTCACTAAAACCGAAACAAAATGTGTTTTCTAATGTAACAAAAGACTCTAACAGATCATTTAAAAGAGCTGAATCTAAAGTACAACCCACCTTACAGCAACCGTTAAACTTTTCTGTTTCCCAATTGTTATATCAAATATCAACAAATTAAAAAAGAAAGGATATGAGTTATGAACTATAATACGAAAACTGACTACGGTTAACGATAATTAGCATAAAT